>Ga0214473_10000114_pt1 | contig 113624 bp, 84 predicted proteins | sample RVTome_7_FD_203509 | JGI IMG/M metagenome (GOLD analysis project Ga0214473, IMG submission 203509) | Soil microbial communities from uranium-contaminated site in the Upper Colorado River Basin, Wyoming, United States - RVT98D197 | ecosystem: Environmental > Terrestrial > Soil > Contaminated >...
CGGCGAAAGGCCAGAAGTTCGCCTGTGCTTTGATGTCCGCCTCCGCCGTTGATATCAAAGGACTTACGGAACTGGCCGCATAAAAATGACGCATGAAAAACAACATTCTCATGGATAGTATTACAAAATCGAAGATCCGGCTTTCCTTAGACGGATCGAAACCGCCGATGAACATGGATAAACGCTGACTCTTCTGGCCACAGACGGCGTCCTGAATTAGTCGAAACCCTGAACCTGCCGAAGGGACCGAGGACACGGAGCAGTGGCCGTAGGCGTAGGGTGCGATGAATCGCACCAATTCGCCGAGCACCCCGTTGATGCCGTTTCGGCGTGGGAGCGCAGGCGTTCTGAGCTTGCCCGCCCATCCGCTTGGCGGGCAAGTCGAAGGACCTTACTGAGCACGCGGCCCCGTGGCGTGCGGGGCCTGCGCGCACAAGCGTCCTGAATTGCCGAAGCCCTGAGCCTGTCGAAGGGGCAAGCAAGGGACCTCCACCGGACGGCCAGACCCGCCCGGCAAGCCCGCCAGGCTTGACGGACTCACGGCCCTGGATCGACCGTATGCAAGAACGCAACGAGTTCTACTGCGTATGGACGATGATGTTGCCTCCCATGATTTCCTGTTCGTGGTTATCATAGACCTCGGTTTCAGTGCCCGAGTCATCTTCCGTCCAGATTCTGATCCTGAAGGTGTCCGGCCCGTCGCCGGCCCAAAGCTGGAATCTATATTCTCCAGAGCCGTTTATCGTGCCTACCCCTTTGAACTTGGCGTAGTCTGATCCCGTGACCACCAGCCATTCGTAACTGCTGCTGTGGAAGTTCAAGTTGCCTGCCTTGAATACAAACTCCGTATTGCCGGTCGGGACAGTCGCGCCCTTCTTGTACTTTGAAACGAATCCGAAGTTCGCCTTTCCCTCTGCGTCCGGGTCTGCCGCCAGAGAGCCGGCATCAGAATAAATCCAGCCGCCGCCTGTCACAAAGCCGCCGGCGGGGTCGTAAACAACAAAGAGGATGGGCGCACTGTGAGCCGTATTGCCCGCGACATCGGTTGCGTTGACGACTAACGTATAAACTCCTACTCCCGGGACGTAGCCGGAGCCAACTGTTTGCTCGCCGCCATCGGCCTCTTTTAGCGTTCCCGACAAATCCGCTATGCCGCTCACGGAATCCAACGCCTCGAAGTTCAATGCCATACCTATTTGATAAGGCTGACTTAATGCGGGGCTGCCAATACTTATCTCAGGGGCGGTCTTGTCAATATGGATCGTCTGGCTTTGCAGCTCTTCGATGTTGCCGACATTGTCCATTGAACCATAATAAATGGTCGTTTCGCCCTCAGTGGAGATGGTAAATGGCTCACTGTACTCCGACCACTCTATGCTGTCGAAGCTGTATAGCGTACAGTCAACACCGGACCCTTCGTCTGTGGCAGTAAGTGTTACCTGGACGTCTGAGCGGTACCACGGGTCGCCGCCTGCCGTTCCCGAAAGGGCTATCGTCGTGACAGGCGGCGTCTTATCGCTGCCGAAAACTGACTCATACGCCCCCATATCAACCGCTATTCCTATAATGCGGGCATTGCCGTCCAAGTCCGTCGTGATCCAAGCTGGCACCGCAAGATCGTTACCGGCGTTGATACAGGGCGAATAGACGCCAAGGCGAAAATCACCAGTGGAAGCATTGATAAACATTGGATCGAGATCGATATTCCCCGTACCCGCCCAGCCGCCTTGTACGTCACTGTAACTAATTGTGGTTATCGAATCCATTTTGTTTAAAATCTCGCTTCCCCCATCCCACAATATGCAGTTCACCAGTCTCGGCTGGCTCCAATAGTCATTCCAGACCGCGTTGCCATTAGGAGCCGAGTTTTGGCTGAATGTGGAGTTTATAACCGATATGCTACAAGAATAAGTCGACATGGCGCCGCCGTATGTTGCTGAATTGCCAGTGAACAAGCAGTTTATTACCATTGTATCATAAGAACCATCTGACATTGCACCACCATATCCGGCGCTGTTCAACCTGAAAGTGCAGTTGGTCACTGTACTTTTGCTGGTGTTGTTGGATATGCCGCCGCCGTCCCATATAGCGATGTTCTCTTCGAATAAGCAGTTGTGTAAAATAGGATTACTAGGAACACAGCCGTAATTATGCAAACCACCTCCAGAATACGCAGAGTTGCGCCTGAACGTGCAATCAGTCAATATGGGGTTGCTGTTAGAATTGTAGATACCACCCCCACCCCCACCACCTGCAGTATTCTCTTCAAAACTGCAATTTGTCAGTGTCGGGGTGCTATCCCCGTTGACCATCCCGCCGCCCCAAATACCCATGTTCCTCGCAAACATACAGTTGGTTAGACTCGGGCTAGAATTCAGCGAGTTAACCACGGCACCACCCATGTAAGCTGTGTTGTCAGTGAAGGTGCAGTCTGTGAGCATCGGACTACTTTGCCAATTGTTCATCGCGCCGGCATAATCAGCCCGATTACCACTGAAGTTGCAGTTTATCATGGTTGGATTGCTAATCGAATTCCCCATTCCACCAGCGGAACCGTTGCAGTTCTCCGCCAAGTTGCCGCTAAATGTGCAGTTGATTAGCATCGGACTGCTATATACGCTGTGCATCCCAGCGCCAATACCGTTGTACTGGGTAACAGAATTCTTGATAAACTTGCACCCAATCAGGGTTGGGCTGGCCCCGGTAGTGTGCATTCCCCCACCGCGGTCATAAGCTGAGTTTTCTGAAAGCGTGCAATCCTCGAATTTTGCACCTTCGCCCCAAGCGCAGATGACCCCACCACCTATATAGGTTGACGAGTTTTCGTTGAAAGTACAGTTGTTAAAAGTAGGGTTCCCGCCCGAGATATTCACGCCGCCACCCGCTGTATTAGCAGTGCTACCGGTAACAGAGTTTCCGGTAAACGTGCAATTAGTCACGATCGGGCTGGAGTCGTAGCAGAGCATACCCCCACCCCATTGTTCAGCGGAGTTGTTGATAAAAGAACAGTTCGTTATTGTTGGACTGCCTCCGTAGTTCACCATCCCGGCGCCACTGCTGGACTCGCCAAGACCCAGGTTGCCTTCAAATACGCAAGTAGTCACCTGCGTACTACCGCCTGAGTTGGACATTCCTGCGCCCCAAGAGGAGAAATTTCGTATGAACTTGGAGTCTGTGACCGTTGGACTACTGTTGTCCCGGTTGAGCATACCTCCACTATCACACCCCGCATTGAGTGTAAAGGTACAATGAACTACCGTCGGACTTGCGGCCTGATTAACCATGCCGCCTGCGGCCCAGTCATTGCCGCAAGTGATTGTTACTCCATCCAGAACGGCGGTCGAATCCGTGCCGCTACCGCGTACCACTTGGTAGCTGTTGTCCGTGCGAAAAGGAGCGTCTAAAACAGCGAAAATAGTCTCGGGAATACCAAGCTCTTCGTCATTACCATTGAGATCGGCGCTGAGTATTGTTTCGTAGGCTGAGATATCACGCGCATCTTCGACGGCGGCATAGCCTCCTTTGATGGCGACGCCGTTAATGAGTTCGAACATCGCTGTCTTATCACCAGGCGTCTTGCTGCCGCCCTGGTCCGGCTTATAGACTCCCTGCGCTACCCAAATTTCAACCGGCTTTTCGGCGGAAGCAGCAGCGGATAGAGCGTCCTGAAGATACTTGTAAGCATCAGTCCAGCTCGTGCCGTTGCCACCCACTGCATCATCATCAACGTAGATAGTCCCTGCTTTGGCTACGACACACAGCAGCATCAGCAACAGAGCTGATGCCAAGAATCGTGTCTTCATGTTCACTGTAGTTCCCATTGTTTGGTTCCTTTCATACAGTTCTATCTGTGGACTCATCCAGTCTAATCTGCATGGACGACTATCGAGCCGCCGCCGATTGCCTGGTCGAAACCATTGTCATAAACGTCAAACTCGGTCCCTTCACCATCTTCTTCCCAAATCCTGATGCGGAACGTGTCCGGCTGGCCATCTCCGCCCCACAGCATGAATCTATACGGCCCGTCACCATTTATCGTTCCCGTTCCTTTGAATCTCGCGTAGTTCGATCCTGTAACGACCAGCCACTGGTAGCTGCTGCTGTGGAAGTTCAGGTCCCCTGCGCGGAACACAAACTCGGTCTGGCCCGTCGGAACAGTTGCACCTTTCTTGTACTTTGATACAAAGCCAAAGCTTGCCTTGCCTCCGACGTGCATGTAGTCATAGCGTTCATCGACTGGCGAATCAATCCAGCCTCCGCCAGTCACAAATCCGCCGCTGGGGTCGTAAACGACAAAGAAGACAGGCTCACTATCTGTACTGTTGCCGGCGATGTCTGTGGCAGTAACGACTAAAGTATAGACTCCCGGGCCCGGCACAAAACCGGGATTGACTTGCTCGTAATACCCAGCCGCGTCGGCTAATGTTCCCCATAGCTGTGACACGCCGACAGCATCGCTCGCCCAGAAGTCCAATTCCAGTGAGCCGACTGCATAGAGCCCGTGTTGTTCTGGTGAACCAATAAAGACCTCAGGCGGCGTTGTATCATGCACAGTAACGTTCACTGTGTCCGTGTCGGACAGTTGGCCATCGGAGACCGTAAGAGTGACCGTTGTCAGTCCTGGCGGCAATAATACGGTTGGAGATATACCTGACGCTGATCCAGTTGGCCAAATCCATTCGTACGTGAGTGTATCTCCATCCGGGTCTGAAGACCCCGAACCATCCAATTCGACCTCGGCACCAAGAGCGCTGGTTTGCTCCGCGGCTTGATCCGGCCCGGCGTTGGCAACAGGCGGAGAATTGGAAGGTGGGCAGACGAATGTTCCAGAATTGACAAGGAAGTTATCAATAACGACGCTGGGGGCGCTAAGGTTAAGGGTCACAACAACATCGCCTGTAAAATACCCCGCCGGGATCAACCAATGTTGTACAAACCCCGCCCCAGCATTGTAGTAGGTTCTTACAGTGCTCCCTATCCTGACGATCCTGAATGTGCCCGCGTTTCCCGAGAATGGAGTCACCCCACTACCAGGTCTGTTTGTACCATTGGTGGTGTACACAGTCTGTATGCCGTTAACAGAAGTGCCGGTAATTCTCTTTATGTGCAATTGCTTGGTTGGGTCCTGATACACGTTAAAAAACAATTGGCTCCAGTTCAGTCCTGGTACAGGCGTGTACTCAAAGAAGTCCACCTGAATATCAAAGTCGCCCGAGAGCTTACACCTTGATCCAATCCCTGGCCCCGGACCAAATAAACCAGGTGTATTTGAAAACTCAGGAGCGGGCGAGTCACCACATGTTATGAACAATGCGTCATTTTGGATGACGGTTGATCCGTCTGACTCCGCTACCTCCCACTTCGACGTATCAATAACGGTCCCATCGAACGTGTCGCTCTGGCCCTTTGCTTGAGCGACAGCCAAGAAAAGTATCGCACCGATTACAGCCATGCCTACTTTGATTAGCTTTATACTCTTCATTTTGCACCTGACCTTTCACTTGTCTTGGTAATCCCCCAACGGTTCTTCGTTCAACCCGTTTTGTTTGATCTCATGGCATTGTCATCACCTTCTTTCCAGTCGCGGCGCAATAAAAAAGGGCACCGCTACATCGTGCCCAACTGAGGCCCGCCAAGGCCCGTAAGCAACACGCAAGCGATGCCCCGTTTTGGGGCACCGACTCTTGTGCGTTCGCCTACAAAAAACTTGGCGGTTTCAGTTGGAACGCCTAAAACTCAGTGCAAAAAGTCACTCAATTGTCAAATAGCATGCGCGACAAAACGCGATTACTTCTGCGGACTATCATCTCCTTTACAAAGCCGTCTATCTTTGGAGTGGGGGAAAGCTGGTACATCGTGGAGCGCCTCACACCCACTCCTCCGTGAACAGAAAGCATTGTAGCCCATTTGCGCCGCCGATGTCAAGAAAAAAGTCCCATAAGAGCAGAATTGAGCGATGGAAGGACAGGAGATAGGCCAGGATGGTACGGCGGGAATCAGGTTATCGGGGGACCAGGCAGTGGGTATCAGGAAATCAGGGGACAGGTAAAGGAATATCCCATATCGAATGTCCAATACCCAATGTCAAAGTTGAAGAATCTGCGTAATCCGCCAAATCCGCGGTTATTTCTCAGTGCTCTTCGTGTCTTCGTGGTGCATCCAAATCCGCGTTTATCGGCGTTTATCAGCGGTTTCAAATTCGTGTTTGTTCCCGTTCGACAAGTTCAGGGCAGGCTGTGTTCATTTGCCCTGGGCATGGCAAGGCCACGTGGTTCCCATCGAAAATCGCAAATCGCAAATCATAAATCATAAATCTATTTAGGCCTCTTGCTCCTGAGCCAGCTTTTGACTTTGGCCAGCGAGAGGGTGTTAAGGACGTTGGCTTTCGTTGCCCAGCCCCGGGCGGCGGTCGCTACGCCGAAGCCCATCAGGCCGAGGCCCGCCGGGCTGTGCGCATCGGTCCCGATGACCAGCTTGACTCCCGCCTCGACAGCCATCCTGCAATGCACGTCCTTGAGGTCCAGGCGCGATGGATGAGCATTGACCTCCAGCGCCGTGTGCGTCTTTGCGGCGTGCTCGATCAAAGCGGCCATGTCGATGTCCATGGCCTCGCGCTGCCCGATGAGCCGGCCCGTCGGATGGCCGATGCAGCTCACGTAGGGATTGTCCATCGCTTTGAGTGTGCGGGCCGTGACCTTCTCGCGCGGGCTGGCCAGGCCCGAATGAATCGAAGCGATGACAAAATCCAGCTCAGCGAGCAATTTATCGTCGAAATCCAGCGTCCCGTCAGCCAGGATGTCAACTTCGCTTCCCGTCAAGATGGTGATGCCCTTGAGCTTCTGGCTGATCTTGCGAATTTGCTCGATTTGCTGAGCCAGCCGCTTGGGCGACAGGCCGTTGGCGATGGCCGATGATTTCGAGTGGTCCGTGATGCAGATGTATTCGTAGCCCAACGCTTTGGCCGTATAGGCCATCTCAGCGATGTCACAGTTGCCGTCGGAGGCGTTCGTGTGCGTGTGGAAGTCGCCTCGGATCTGTCTGGGGTCGATCACTTCGGGCAGGCTGTGGCTCCTGGCCGCCTCGATTTCGCCCCGGTCTTCGCGCAGCAGAGGCTCGACATAATCGAGCCCGAGCTTTTGGTAGATTTCCTCCTCAGCGGGGCCGGCGATCATCTTGTCGCCTTTGAAGAGGCCATACTCATTCAGCTTCAGCTTCGCCTTGACCGCGATCTCTCTCAATCGCACGTTGTGGTTCTTGGAGCCCGTGAAGTACTGCGACGCGGCGCCGAAGCTCTCATCCGGCACAACGCGGACGTCCACGTGCACCGGGGTTGTTTCTGTATGGATGATGGCCGAGCCTTTTGTCGGCCCGGCGGCGAGCACCTGCTGGACAAAGTCGGCCGTGGTGAATGCCTGGATGATTCGCCCCCCTGCTTTTTCAGAGTCCTTGCCCTTGCCGCCGCCCACGAGGATGTCAACGTCGCCGATGGTCTCGGCCCGTCGTCGCACCGAGCCGGCGGTTTGAATCTTCGCAAGGGCGCTGATGTCCCGCAGAAAGCCGCGCACGGTCTCTGCCGCTTCGAGCGCCTGGTCGAGGCGGATGCGGCCCGTGGACTGCTCTAAGAATGCGATTCCTTTTGCGATGCCGGCGGCTTTCTTCTCGCCGAAGCCGGGCAATTGGGCCAGCGAGCCATCCTCGATGGCGCGCTTCAGCTCGGCGATGCTTGTCACCTTCAACTTCTCGTAGACGGCCTTGACGCCTTTGGGTCCCATGCCGGGGATGGTGAGCAGCGTGGGCAGCTCCGACGGGATTTTGCCGAGCAGCTCCTGGTGGGCCTTGATCTCGCCGGTCTTGACAAACTCTTCGATCTTGGCAAGGCTCGATCTTCCGACGCCGGGGACGTTCGCCAGCTCGCCCGAGGCCAGCAGGACCTCGACGTCGGTGGGCATTTCGCCGATCACGCGAGCGACTTTGCGGTAGCTGTTGATGCGGAACCTGTCCTCGCCGAGAATCTCCATGATGTCGGCCATCTGATCGAAAAGCTCGCTGAGCACGGCGTTTTTCATGGGTTCGATTATATCCCGGATGCAACAAAAGGAAAGCCCGCCACTGTGCAGCGCTCGGCCGGCACCTCAGCGGCGGAAATAATTGATCAACCAGAGAATGAGCGTCAGGACGACCGAGAGGACGATGCAGCTTGCTATCGGGATATAGATGCGCCAATTTTTCGAGCCGAACTCCAGGTCGCCCGGCAGCTTGAAGAGCCCGACCCGCCCCAGCAGAAGCATCAGCACACCCAGCAGAGCGATGCCGATCCCGGCTGCGATAAGCCACTTGCCGAATTGTTGCGGTCCGAAATCCACAACGCAGCCTGAATATCTAAGACGCCTTATCAACCAGATGGCCATTGACGTATTTGTGCAACACACTGGATATCAGCGTCTGGTACGGCAGTCCCTCTTCTAAAGCCTTCTTCTGGAAGTGGACAAAATCCTTTTCCGACATGCGGATATTCACACGCTTGTCTTTCCGAACCGTAGCCCTCGCATAGTTACGGTAACGCTGCACCTGCTTCTTGACGCCGCGCACGCTTCGCCACTGGCCTTCTTCAACAGACTGGAGGATTTCCTTTTCTTGTTTAGTTAGCTTCATCTTTGCTGTCTCCAAGATACTTCTTGGTCATCTTTCGGCTGGGGATGATTGTTTTCAAAAATATCGTTTCTCCAGTTTCTACAAACGGAACAAGCCACACATAGCCTTCCACGTTCACCACGAAGATCTTCTGGCCGGGATATTGTCTTTCGTTGGGGTGCTCAAGCACGTCCAGCAATCCGCCGTGAAGAATATGAAAGACAATCTCTTCAAAGGTGATACCGCGTTGCTCTTTTAGCCGTTTGTCTTTGTCTTCATTCCAGTCGAAATAACGCATGATCCATTTATATCACAATGTGTGCACTTTGGCAACAGGGAATTGCCAATGGCAACTCTGCCGCCAAATTGTTGCGGTTCCAAATCCATCTTCATTTTACCCACAAGGCTCTATGCTGCACATTGTGTTTTTGCCCATATCAAGAAGTCAAGTACGCGTGCGCATATCAAACATAAAAACGCAAATATCAAAATGACAATGCAAAAATCAAAATCATAAAGGCACGGGGTAGTTGTCGCTCAGTCGAAACGCGTTGAAAATGCGTACCGCCCAACTGTTGCGGCAGTTATTCCCATTTTTGAGTTTTAATATGTCATTTTGCATTTTTATTTTTCATCTTTGATACTGGTTTCTGATGGCATCCTAATTGGACACTATAAAGCTTTTTCAAAGCCGTGCAAGGCGTTAGAATATCTTCTATGGGCAAGGCGGAATGCGACATTCGGATCGGCACGTCGGGTTGGTATTACGACCATTGGAAGGAAACGTTCTATCCGCCGGACTTGCCCAAGAGCCGATGGCTCGAATACTACACTGAGCATTTCGACACCGTCGAGCTCAATAACACCTTCTACCACCTCCCGAAGGAACAGACCTTGCAGCACTGGTGCGAAATCGCTCCCAAAGGATTTCTCTATGCCGTCAAGGCCAGCCGCTATATCACGCACATCAAGAAGCTCAGCGATACGGCCGAACCGTTGGAGCTTTTCTTCGAGCGGGCTCGCCTGCTGAAGGGTGCGCTGGGCCCGGTTCTCTACCAACTGCCGCCCAGCCTGCACAAGGACCTTGAGCGGCTCGAAGCCTTCATCAAGCTGCTTCCGAAGAAGCCCGCCGCCGTCTTTGAGTTCAGGCACCAAAGCTGGTACGAGGACGAGACCTTCGAGTTGCTCAACAGACTCGGCGCCGGCTTCTGCGTTCACGACCTCTCGGGCAACGAATCACCCCGTGTCGTGACGGGCGATGTCGTCTATGTCCGCTTCCACGGCACATCCGGCCGCTACGCAGGCGACTATCCCGAATCGCAATTGCAGGACTGGGCCAAGTGGCTCAAGGACCAGGCCCAACGGGTGCGCGCCATCTACGCCTACTTCAACAACGACGTCCGCGGCCACGCCATAAAAAACGCAAAGCAATTCAGGCAACTACTGTGATTCGACCGGATCTGCGCACAATGCGCGGATTTTGCCATTGACGCGGGTGGTAGGTGTTTGGTAAAATCATTCTTACATCCGTGGAGATGCTTCCTTGCCGGTTCAATTTGTTTCGGTGCGTTCGACAGCCACAGGTATCTTGCGGGAGAACAAGAGGTGTGTGTGAGGAGAATTCATCATGTTTAACCGATTGATCGTGCGTGTCTTCATGTGTCTTTTGCTGGCAGGTACAACACATGGCGCGCCTCGATACAAAGTGGTTATCTTACACCCCAGTGGCTTCTCGGGACGGTCGGCAGCCTATGGGATCTCCGACGGCCAGCAGGTCGGCCTCGTTAACGGCGCAGCACTTTGGTCGGGTACGGCAGGGAGCTATCTGACTCTCCATCCGAATAGCTTTGATTGGTCCTATGCTTACAATGTCTCTGGGGGTCAGCAAGTGGGTGTGTGCTATCGATACGGGGAAACTTGGATTGTACATGCCTCATTGTGGTCAGGTACACTAGAAAGCCGTGTTGACCTCCACCCAAGCGCTTTCGACGAGTCCGTTGCTCACGGTGTGTTTGGCGGCCAGCAAGTAGGCTGGGCCGGTAGATACACCCCTATAGGAGCAACTTTGTCCCACGCCTTACTTTGGTCGGGTACGGCAGAGAACTACATTGACCTCAATCCCAGCGAGTTCTATTACTCGGAGGCCTACGATATCTCCGATGGGCAGCAGGTAGGCAAAGGGGCTAGCGCCAATTTCGACCGCACTACTAGTGGTTACCATGCCCTACTCTGGTCGGGTACACCAGAGAGCTATGTTGACCTTCACCCCAGTGGATTTTACGTTTACGAATCCTGTGCCTACGGTGTCTCCGGGGGCCAACAAGTTGGCGTGGGCAACGAAGGCGGTGGGTACGGACGTGCGTTGCTGTGGTCGGGTACGGCGGAGAGCTGCGTTAGTCTCCATCCAAGCGGGTTCCTCGGGTCCGTTGCCTACGATGTCTGCGCTGGATGGCAAGTTGGTTGGGGACAACCCATAGGAAGTCATTCTTATGGTTGCCACGCCCTACTCTGGTCGGGTGCGCCCGAAAGTTGCGTGGACCTCCACGCCTTTCTGCCGGCGGATGGATATACCGATTCGCGCGCATATGGGATCGATTCGAACGGCGACATCGTCGGGTGCGAATTGTATTGGACTGGCGAAGGATGGGGCTACAACCGTGCGGTTATGTGGGTCAGATTGCCTGACGTGGTTCCGCCCGTTGTCTCTACATCACCTGCTACTGATGTAACGAAGTCTTCGGCCACATTAAACGGCATCCTTACCGATGACGGCGGCGAGGCGTGCCAATACAGGTTCCGCTACAGGGAAGCGAAAGGGAGTTACATCTACACGCCCTGGTCTGGCTCTGCGACTTCGGGGCAATCATTCACCGAACCGATTGGCAGCTTAAAGTCCAACGCCACATATTACTTCAACGCCCAGGCCAAGAATTCAGAGGGTGAGAGTGCCTGGGGCAACGAGCAGAGCTTTGTCGCTCGCGCCCCGGAGCCGCCCATCGCTTCATTCAAATACAGTCCTGAAAGGCCGAGGCCGTTGGAAACCATAATGTTCGACGCTTCGCAGTCAAGGGACCCCGACGGCACTACTCAGAGCTACGAATGGGACTTTGGCGATGGTGAGCCGCCGGTCTTCGTGGACGTGGACTTGCCGTTCATCTGGTACGCCTACGAGCGACCAGGTGAATACACTGTTACGCTGACTGTTACGGACAATGATGATTTGCCCGATACGGTGACGCGTGCAATCAAGATCACAGGCAAGAGATTCATGATTACATTCGATGACGGGCCTTCTCCGGAATCAACACCGTACATCCTCGATCAACTCAAGGGCATTATGAACGATGAGGGTACTCGTGTGAAGGCAGGGTTCTTCCTAATAGGAGAAGACAAGTCTCGCGCTCCACGGACCGGCAACCCAATCGCGGACGATTGGTGGCAATGTCAAGCATACTTCAAGTTATGTCCCGACCCAGGAGTGATGTGGAATGAGGATATCGTTCGCAGAATCAAAAAAGAAGGCCACCTTATTGGGATTCACACTCAGCATCACCCCAACTTGCGAGATCTCGAACCGGCAGATGCCGCATGGGAGGTTCTCGCCTGTTATGATGCAATCCTTAAGGCTGGGGTCACTCCGCCGAAGAAGGTTTTCCGGCCGCCTTACTTGAAGGCCCCAATACCTTTGCCTGCAGCTCTGGAAGAGGGTGGTTGGAGTGTAATTCAAGGTGAGCTGACAGATGACTGGCTACCTGAATGGCGACCCGAATGGCTGCCTGAATGGCTACCGTCGGGTTCAGAGGAACATGTTATTGCCAAGTGTAGGGATATCCTCCAACAATCGACCGATGAGTCTCCAACGGTCCTGATATTCCACGATTTTCGAGGCCGAGAAGATTATCGACTCGACTTTTGTAACATAATCGTGAATGAATTGGTGAACAAGGACGGCTTCGTGCTCGTGGATTTTGAATACTGAGCCTAACCAGATAGATGCTGCGCAAGGACAAAAGACCAAAAGACGAGAAAATAACGAGGGACGAGCGCCGCGTCCGTCGTCTATCGTCCTTTGTCGATCGTCTTACGCCAGAGCCTGCTTAATTCGTTCGAGATCAGGGGGGCAAAGTGCTTGAATTCGATGGAGTCTTTGAATGTGATTCTGTCGCCCCAGTACCGGTAGGCGCCGAAGTTGTAGTTGCGAAGCACCGGGTCGTTGCGGATGTGCGAGACATAGATATAGACCGGCCTCATGTTGCTAAACGCCATACCTCGCATCAGGGCGTTTTCCACGTCCCCGGCGGTCGGGTCAAAAGGCACCCAGCCGTACTCCTGCAGATAGACCTCCGCCCAGTTGTGCCTGGTTGAAGTCGAAGCCGAACCGAAGCCCACCGTGTAGCCCGACGCCACCCGCGCGGGGATGCCCTTGGCTCTGCACAGAGCAACGAAGAGGTCCGAATACTCCGTGCAATCGCCTTTGCCCAGTTGAACGGCTTTGACGGCCCCCCAGTCTTTCCGGCTCAGGATGCTGTACTCCATGTTGTCCAGGACGTGGTCGTAGATGTTCTTGACGATGTCTATATCCGTCTCGCCTTCGATGCCCTCGGCGATTTGCTGTATCTGATTATGATCTTTTTCTATGTACTTTTCGTGTTTGAGAAAATCTTCAAACGGCTCGTCTTCAAGGTAGTCCGCCCGCCTGTTCAATCGGGCGGTGAGCAGGTCGTACTTGAAGAGCTCGGCCTTGACAGTCATCGCCACGTTCACGTGCCTGTCGGGCGTGAGAAAAAGAAACTCCGCGTAGCGGTTGCCGTTTTCCTCGAAAATCCGCGACGGCTCTGGTGAGTAGCTCACGCTCAGGATATTCTGCCGGTTCTCTATCGTCTGCGGAACTGCGACGCGGAATTCTATTCTTTCGGTCTCTCCGGGCACGGAGAAATCGTATAGCAGATCGAATTCGACCGTCCGATTCTGCATGAATGCCCTGTCCGGCCTGTGCAGGCGCACCGCCCCAGGCGGCACCACAAAGCGCTCCCCCGCTTCTACGGCGGACGCCAGACCTGCCGACAGCAACACCAAAACTATACTTCGAGACGTCATTGAATATTCCCAACGCAGATTACAGATACGCTTATACTGAGGAGAGCTTAGGAGGCAACACTTGTGCTTCCTGCCGGAATCCCCCCTGCCTTGTAGATTCTGCCGCCGCCCCTATGCCCGTTTACGACAATTTCGCCCCAGATGTACCCTTTCGACGCTGTACGCGATTTCTTCGTCTATCCATGTCTTCTCGAACACTTCCATTATACCACATTTGGCGGCAAGAAGTTCATCGTTATTGTGAGCGAACGCGTGCATGGAAAGGTGAAGACTTCAGTTCTTGCGAACTTAGGCGTCAAAATCCTGGACAGGCGCACGCGGATCGTTTAAGATTTGCCTGTGATCCGCGAATGTCCGCGGGTCGCGAGGGGCAAGCGTGAAGTCACGAGCCCGCCGCGAGAGAAATGAAATGGAAGATATATATGAGCGAAAAAGAGACAAAAATGCCCCGATGTAATTGTCGAGCTGTGCTCGCAGTTCTGGTCATCGTCTTTGCCTGGTTGAACGTTTCCTGGGCCCCTATCGCCTTGACTATCCTGGGCGCGCTGCTGGCTGCTCAGAGCTTGGCGGGCGTTTGCTGTTGTGCGGCCAAGCGTGAACAGAAGGCAGCCCAGTAGGCGTTTCTTTTTACTGCTCCAGGACGTTCAGACCTTTCTTGATGGCGTAGTCGCGGACGGGCTGGGTTTCTTCGAGCGTCGGGCGGCGGTTGATCGCCGGATGTGACGACGCTTGGTAGCAAGGCCTGTACTGGTCCATCACGTTGACGGCCGTTCCTCGGCTGACCTGCTCGGCGAGAAAATCGATTGTCTCGAAGCTGCCGGCCAGGTTCTCCGGCAGGACCAGGTGCCTCACGAGCAGTCCTCGTGTGGCCAGGTTTCTCTCGGTGCGAAGGTCGCCGACTTGGCGGTGCATTTCCCGGACCGCCTCGCGGTTTACCTGCGGGTAGTCGGGCGCCGCAGAAAGCTCCTCGGCCACCAGGGGGTCCGAATACTTCATATCGGGCATGTAAATGTCAATGAAGCCGTCGAGCAGCTTGAGTGTCTCAAGTGAATCGTAGCCGCCGCTGTTATAAACGGTCGGCAGCGTCATCCCTTGCCCGCGCGCCAGTACGAGGGCGGCGACAATCGGCGCAACCACGTGCGTGGGCGTGACAAAATTGATGTTGGAACAGCCGTGGCGCTGCAATTCGAGCATCGCCTGAGCCAACTGCTCTACCGAGATCGGCCGGCCGTGCCGGTGATGGCTGATATCGAAATTCTGGCAGAAGACGCAGCCGAGGTTGCAGCCGGCAAAGAATATCGTCCCCGAGCCGCCAACTCCAACCAGGACGCTTTCCTCGCCAAAGTGAGGGCCGACGGAGCTGACGACCGGCTCCTCCCCGATGCCGCAAAAGCCAGTCTGGCCCTCTCTGCGGCGAGCTCTGCACCGACGGGGACAGAGCTCGCACGGGTCCATTAAATCCTGCAACCGCCGAACGGATTGGTTGCGCCCATTCCTCATTGTCAGACAGGTCAGACAGGTCTGATAGGTCAGACCGCCCGGCTGCTTCTATTCTTCCCGGTCCCGTCACTGTGAAAACGCCGACTTGATCTGCTCTATGGTCACTCCGAGCACGGTCTTGGCAATCGCATCGAGGTCCTTTTCCGGGCCTTGCACGTGAAACGTGCGATGCACGTGCGAGATCGTCGCGCCCGGCTGCAAGGCCGCTGCGGCAGAGGAGGTCTCAAGCTCGTAGAACGGCCCGAGAGGCTTCGCCCCCGGCGCGGGCGGACCGTCGTTGTATGAATTCACGACGTCGCCTTTGTAAGGCTCCTTCTGCAATTCCCACATCGAGTTCACGTAATCGAAGGCGTCGGCGGGCTTGTTGTACTGCACGATGGTCAGCACCTGGTTGACGGCGTCGTAGCTGCCGAGCACCGGCTTGGCGCGCTGAGGCGATAAGCCGATTTTGCTGCGGTATTGCCCGTCCCCGCGGAAGAACAAGACGCCGTCCTTGACGACCAGCCGGTCCGCGGGAACCTTGCCGAAATAGGCGTCGTTCACGATAGGCCCGAGCTGATTCTCCGGCCCCGCCTCGAACGGCACCACCACCGTCGTCGCGGGGGATGGATTGAACATGCCGAGAATCCAGATCGAGAGCAGCCCGGTATCTTTTTCCCAGGCTTTTTCGCCCGTGTTGGTTATCTTATTGATGGACTCAAAAGCGACCATCTTGATGTTGTCGTCGGACATCACTCCCAGCCTGTCACCTGCCTCGTAAGGTTCGAGGACCTGGACCTCGCGGTCCACCCGCAGGTTGAAAACGGTGCGCGAATAATTCTCAAGCCGCATGTCCTTTCGCAGAAGCGCGCTGTTGGCCGACTGAGTGACAAGCTCGAACGGCTCGGTATCGACCGGCGCGGGGGTGAACCAACGTTCGAGATCGAACGGCACGCCCTGCTTGAAGAAAACCGAGAACTGTCCGCCTTCGGGCCCGATCCAGAAGCGGTCCTCGCCGCCATACGTGTTCATATGCTCGACGGTCTTTCCGGAGGCCACCAACGCCCGGTTGATCCAGCCGAAGCTCAACCCTTCCGTGCCTTCGGCGGTGCTGGTCATCACCCTGCCTTGCAGCTTGGGCAGGACGGCCACCTGGCCTTCGCCCTCGGCATCCGACAGAACGACGACCTCCGTGCTCTTCTTGAGGAATTCCAGGTCGTCACCGAACGTGTTCTTTGCTATGGTCATTTTCGTTTCTCTCTCAAGACAGCCCGCCAGGACCCCGACGCACAACAACACACTCAACATTCTCACGTGCACCATGATTTGTCTCCTTTGTTTTTCATGGTCTTGCTATTTCTGCTCAATCGTTCGCAAGCTCACCCTCGCCCAAGCCGCTCCCATCATACGGCGGTCCCCATCGCCGGTCAAGCGGCAAATCGGCGTTTTCTCAAGCCGTGGCGTATGTCACGATTGTAGGTACACTTCTTGGTTAAACATATACCCCGCGAAGGCGGGAATCCACGCTCTTCAGCTCGCTCCGGCAGCCGAAGACTTGCCGCCTTTGGCACGTTAAGTGGAGTCGAAATTCAGCCGATATAGAGTGTGCGGCTTGGCTGGAGAGAGGGTTCCCCGGCGGCGACCTGCAAATCCAACGTAATTCGGATGAATGCCTGCTGTGGAGCGGTGGCATCGATGATTGAAAATAGCGCTGTGACATTGCTTGATGAGTCTGGCCGAACCGGCAACGCCTCCGGCGGGCTGGAGATTTTGCGCTTTAAGCTCGATATCGCCGGCGAGCCGATGAGCTTCGCCGTTCAGATCGCCCGCAGGAACATAAGGCTATCGGACATCGTCCCTCTTGCACGCGCGTTGTCCAACAGGCTGTGCCTTGCGACCTTGCACAAGCTGCGCGCCGAGGGCAGCGAAATTCCATGCCGCAAAGGCTGCCCGGCGTGTTGCAGCTACCTCGTTCCGCTGTCGGTTCCCGAGGTGTTTCGACTTCGGGAGGACGTTTCCGCCCTGCCGGCCGAGCAAGGCAAAGCAATACTGCACGCCTGTCTCAACGCCGCCGGGAAGATTCTTGAGAAAACACCCGATAATCCCGCCTCGGGCAATCTGCATGAAATAAATGACCGGCAGGCAACGAATCGCATCGGCACATGGTACGCCGGACTCGATCTGCCATGCCCGTTCTTGTCTGAGGGGGCGTGCATTTCATACGAGGAGAGACCCATCGCCTGCCGCGAACATACGGTGAAGGGTTCGGCCGCACGGTGCGCCGCCGGAGGAACATCTGAGGCTTCAGTCGTTCGGATGCCGCTAAGCGTTCTTGAGTGCCTGGGCCGGCTCTGTGCCGAGCTGGAGCAGCGCGAGGTGGAGGCTGTGATACTGCCTTTGGCGCTGCCCTGGGCCTTGAAGAACCACGACCGCTCGCAGCAGACCTGGCCCGCAAGAACGATGGTCGAGCGCTTTATCGAAATCCTACAGACCGCAGCCGCGAAAACCCGCACTCCCGACGCGATCCACGTCTGACGAATCCATATCCGCGGATTTCGCAGATTACGCGGATGCGCAACACCTCTGATGAGTCAATCACCAATTACCGATTACCAATCACCAATCACAAATCGTAAATCGACAATCGTAAATCCTCACCCATATGTCTTGCCTGCCTCATCGACGTATATCGTGCCCTTGGCCTTCTCGATCACTTCGGCTGCTCTGGGCACTTCGTCAGGCTTGGGAACCTTGAACAGCTTGCCGCACTTGCGGCAGCGTATCCTTCGGTCCGCTGCGCTATCCTCAAGCAGCCATCCACAGCCGCACCGCGGGCATTTGGCTATTATCTGCATCAGAAGTACAACGGCCCCTTTCTAACCGCAGATGAACGCAGATTCACACAGAGAAATAGTCAATTATAAATAGTAAATCGTAGATGACATCGCCCCCTATTCTATCGCCGAATCCCTCCGCCATCCAGCCCATCCCGGAATTCCCGCCTGTCCCTCACCATCCTGGATGATGAATCGCACTTCATGAGCAACGAATCCCTGTTTCGTGTCACCGGGGTCTCGAACTGCATTTTCGGGAAGATTTGTAGCTCCCTGAGAATTGTTCACGTTGCGCGGATTCTGCCCATTGAATGCCTATATGCAGGCGTTCTAAAGAGCCACCATTTGGTCTTGTCAACGTTTTCTAACTCTCTGAGCAGAAGTCCTATCAGGCCGAAGGCATCGACCCCTGTTATATCTCTTTTACGATTCATCGCTTTAACAATCCCAGTGAGAGTGTTAGGTTGAGAATGGGATTTTGCATGCACAAGTGCATTCCTGGCTTTCCTCAATTTACGGAGCTTGTCTAAAAGGCACGTGTCGCCTATTCTCGCCTGGGTTATGTCCGCGCCACAGGTAAGCTTAGGTATGAGTACCCATCTGGCAACAAAATCGAGTTTCTCAAGATAATCTTCTGTGTAGCTCTGGGACGTGCTACTCGCGGCATAATCCCAGATACAGGATTCGAGGCACATAGCGGCGAAAGTAATTGCGACGCACTCGTGCTTATTAATCTCATCGAGCAGACCCAATTCTTCTACTGAACGCCTTCGTAAACTCCTACCCTTGGACCTCAAACGTTCTAGCTTTGCCAGTTCCTCTCTCTCCTCTTTCATAGATATGCACACGTCAGCGCAAATCTCGAAGAATAGAAGGCCCTCAAAACCCGCTCTTGGATATTTTTCTTTCAATGTATCCAAGGGACTTTCTTCCTTTTCGTGACTACCTATTTTTCCAGGCTTTCCAGTTTCTGGCATGATTGACATCCGATAGAAAAAGTAATGGAAGTGTTGATTGAGATTCAATGACCTCCGACAAACAACTCTGTATCCAGCATATTTCTCCTGGGGCTAATCATGTTGGCTACGCTTTCGCCCACTAATCAAAGCGCGTGACATTGTTGAAGGCGGGGCAAGTCCCCACCCTACGCGACCGACATGGAGATATTATTTTGTAGCATCTCTTTTTCATCATCATCCCATTTATCAGCAATCACCAAGTTATATGTCGCGGTAATGGGTGACAAATTATTAGATGCCAATTTAATTGTTATCTTGTAATCTCCTGGTAACAAGATATGTGAGCCGTGATTAGGTTCGATCCCAAAACAAAACTTAAAAACAATATTCGCTTTTTCTGTAATGCCAAAGTAATTCAAACGGGCAAACTCTGATTTCACAATACATCCAAAATTCAAATGCTTAAAAAGTTTTGGCTGTACTTTAGGCATTGAAACAAGCTTCTTGTGAGCCCAGACCAGATTTAATGGCAAGAAGTTTTCTTTCTGTCTATATTCACCGTTTGCTGCTTTTTCGAATACTTCAGTGACTATAGCTTCCGTATCTTCTAAATGATAGTTTCCTGTATTCTCTACCCGGAATCGTAAATAGTAACTATCATATACTCTTTGCCCAGTAGCAGGATCGGTAAACGGTATTTTTTGACAGTCTGGCGAGGTTGGTTTTATGCTTATATTTATCTTGGGATGATAAAACAATTTTCTAATCCATTCCTGGAAGATACCTGAGATACTGATTAACAAGGCAACAATCGAAGCAGTGAAGGTAGCTATAACAATCCACCACTGCGGATCCTCATACCAGTTGAATGTTGAATAATCCTGCATCTTTATCTTCTCCGTTCTCAATGATGACCACGAAGACTGAAGGCGCTCAGACCCTTTTGTCTTGTCGCACTATCACTATTTGTAGGTATCGACCGCCAATAATACCGTCCACAAAAACTCGCTCGCCTGTAATTTGACATAGGGCCATCATAAACATCTGGCCCGCGTGTGCAAAATGAATTTTGCACACCCTACCGGCCCACAGGCACCGGGCCAACAAAAGGAAGCAGATCATCTTCTGATAGGCAACAATCTGTCTCTGTAAATGGTGGCCTTTTGCGTGTCACCGACAGCCGTATATCCCTTCTCCATGGTTCTTAAGGTGCTGCGTTCTGAAATCGGCCTGTTCCCGATTGTGTTTAGCTGGACTTCTAATTGCTTTTTTGCCTCGATGTTCGTTGGCTCCCGCTCAACCTTCTGGGTCAATTTCTCAACTTCTATCACTCCATTATTGAATTTGATCTTTTCTATCGCCGGAAAGCCAACCATCACGATGGGGACAGCAAAGAAAAGAAGAAGCTGCTTATAGGCTCTCTTGTGTAATATCAAATAAATAAGAGCGCACAGCAGCACAACGAAAAGCAGCACTCCCATGAGGAGAAGCACGATTTCATACAACTTAAGACCTTCGAAAATGTTCATGAGCGGCTCCCTTGTTCTTTGAGCACACGTTTTCATCCTGACATTGATGCTACCCGTTTAAGCCACGAGCTACCCATTGTCAATTGTGGTGACTACGTATTTTTCAGCTTTGGGGGCCTGTCCGGGCCTTCTATTAGGTATGGCGTTTGAGACCCCGAAATTGTTGATAACTATTTTGCCAGAATTTAAAATTTTTTCCAAACCCTCGATTTTGGGCTGAAAATGGGGCTTTAAAAGCATTTCAGACACAGATCCATTCGGCTTCGCTCAGGACAAGTTTACACGGTTTGAGCATAGCCACCAAGACACTAAGGCACAAAGAAACCCAGACATGAAATACCAGATTCGAGATGCGAGATATAGCCACGAATTAACACCAATTTACACGAACAATTCGTTTTGATGCTGTTCAGGCCGTGTAAATCTGTGAAATCTGTGTCAAGAAAGGATTCCAGAAGTTGTTTCTTAGACGGGATTTACAGGATTTACACAGATACATCCCCTTGCTTTTTCGTGCTACTTACAATAATTGACTATTCCTTCGAGTTCTTCGTGTCTTCGTGGTGAAGCAAGACTGTGTTAATCAGTGAAATCTGTGGCGAAAAAAGGAATCCAGAAGTTACTCCTCAGACAGGATCGACGGGGTTTACACAAATACATCCCTCTGTTTCGTGTTCGTTCGTGTTCATTCGTGGTTCAAGCTATGGGCAGCGTCTGCGGCCTGCCGGCCGACGGTTTGGATGATGGCTTGCTTGGCCTGGGCGAGGGCGGGGCTGTAGGGGTAGTCCTTGCTCAACTGGGCGTAAACACTTTTGGCCTTCTCGATGTCTTTTAGGCCGCACGAGGCGACCACCTGGCGGGCAAGGACTTCCGCGATGTCATAATCGTTCAACTGCAAATGCCTGAGCCGCTCGGCCAAGTGGAAGGCCGGCCGGAACTCGCCTCTGGCCAAGTGGATATCGAGCTTAATCAGATTCAAGCCAGGCGAGAGAATCTTGACGGGGTCCTCGGCGGACACCATCTCAAGGTTGGCCATCGCCTGATCCAACTGGTTCGGGTCGTTCTTGCTCTCGGCCAGGGCTCTGGCGTGCCGCAAAAGTCCCGCGTGTTTGATTTGCTGCTTAGCCTTGTCCGAAGGATTCGCCGCCGCACCGAGCGGCTGGAGCAGGTCGATAGCCTCCTTTGCCCGCCCGAGCCCGGCTAATGCCTCGGCCTTGGCCATGATCGCCTGGGCGGCGTCGGTCGGCGGTCCATCGAGTATCTTGAGCGCCTCATCGTTTCGCCCAAAATACTTCACGAGCGTTTCCGCCTGGCAGACCGCTGCCCTTTGGCGAACGGCCTCATTGACGCCGGGCTTGGCCACAAGCCGGCTGAAAAGCTCCAGCGCCTCATCATATTTCTGAAGCTCGGCGGATTGAAGATACCGGCCGAACGCGAAAAAGAAATCCGTATCGCCGGACTCGTCCACCAGCCTGCCCACATTGGCAGCCAGCGCCGTTGTCGCCCGGCTTTTCCAGCCGGGACGCTCCGCCTCTTCGGCCAGAATGAATAGATTGACAAGGTCTTCGGCCGGGGCCTTGTCGAGATTCCGTTTCCGTATGACCTTATCGAAGGCCTCGGCGCTGCTTGCCTGCGTCAGGGACCTGTCCCACGCGGGATGCACGTGCACCTCCTGGTCGGCCTGGGCCAGAAGCTTGCCCTCCAGCGCCACTTCGAGATGAACCTTGCGCAGGGCCGGACGCAGGAAAACGTGTTCGATCTTTTCGCCCGTCTCGGCCGTGCCGTCGTCAAACGTCCAGCGACAATCATATCGCACGAGCGGGTTCGGCCTGATAACCTCGAACCGCATCGTCACGAACGAACGGCCGGTCTGTTCGAGGCGAAAATCATCGGCGACGGACCACTCGAAACCGGCGTATGCCTCGTTCGGGTCGTTGAAGCCGGCCGAGGCCACTTCGTACCAGCCGACGGGAACAAAATCGGTCCGGGTCATGATTCTCAATTCCTCGCCGGGCTTTTGCCACGCCGCCGCGGCAAACATCTCGCCCCATTGGCCGAAGTGGAAATACTCCAGCTTATGGATGCCCGGCTCGAGCGAAACAGTGCCTTTCTTCTCGCCTCGAATCCCACCCTGCACGTCGTGCTTTCCGGGCCAGCTCGCCACCAGCTTGTCATCGACGGCCAGGCACGAATCGTCCCGGCTGATCGTGGCGAAACTGTAGTTGCCCTGCTTGTCCACGGCGAAGAAGCCTTTGTAGTAATACAGCCCGGCCCCGCCCCGCCTTGAAGTAGCGCTGGGGTCGTATTCGGGGATTCGATGAATCGGGAATGCATGGTGAATGGTCTCGACCAGACTGCGCCCCACCGGCTCGGCGGCGTTAAAGAGTTTCATCAAATCGGCAGGCTGGCCGGACGAAGGCGGACTATTCTTGGCCCACCGGGTTTCAAGCACGAGGCCCGCGCGGACCTGCCACGAAGTATCCGGAATCGCACGCCCATCTTTCGGTGTCAGATAGACCAGATAGCTCGGATGAGCCTCCGTGCTGTCGAAGAGGACGTCCATAGGCTCGCCCCGCCCTACGGACAATATCCGGCTGCTAACCTTCGCGCCGCTGCTGGGGGCATAGACGTGCGGCACAAAATCCTCGAGGTTGTACCCTGGTGCATGGATGCGGACGCATGAGACCCTCGGATACGCCCCTCGCAGCAGGAATCCCGGATCCACCCACTTGGCCCAGCGCAGGTGGTTGTTGTCTTCGGCCTTCACGACCAGCTTGAGCTGCTTGCTGCGCACGGGTATGCCGGCCTGGATTTCGGCCACGGGGTTTTCCCTGGTGAGCGGCCCGGACCGGGAGATGAGTCTCTTATCCGCATAGACTTCAAAGACGACCGAGGTGTTCGGGTCGGCGCCATCGACAATGGCGGCCCTGGCGACGAAATGTGTAAAATCTTTGTGCAGGTTGTAGATGATGGGCGTGGTTCCGAACGCCGGAACGAAATTCAGACAGAGCTGTCCATTGATCCGGCGCTTGTCGGACCATCTGTTCTTCTCGGCCCATTTTCTGACGTCCGCCGACTTCTCGGCGGTCTCCAGATCGAAAAGCGAAACGTTCGGAATGAACGAGCGAGCGTCGTCCTTCTCGATACGGAATCGAAGGGCCGCACTCTGCTCATGCCACGGTATGGAAACCGCCGCGTCCTGCGGCCGCACGTTCCCACAAAGCGAAAGGACGATGGCCGGATAGACCAGAAGACATCCGATGCCTCTGCGTGTTTTCCTGTTGGTCTGCTCCATACTTCCGCCCTGAATCGCGTCTGACAACTCCCTCTACCGGTTCCGGGCTTTTGCCAGCGCCTCAAAATACGCGCTGACCATATCATTGTAGCCCTTGAAATCCAGGGCCTGTTTTCTGGAGGTCACACCCTCGAGCTTCTTAGCCAGGGCCTGGTCGCGCATCGACTGCATGGCAAGCTGCGTGCCTAACGCGCCGCGAGATTTTTTCAGCGCGTCAACGGTCTGGTCGTACGCCGCCCTTATCCCGATTCCATCGGCCCGCTGGATCGCGGCTTCCGTCTTTTTCATGGCCTCAATCGAGGCCTCCAATTCGGTGGCCGAAAGATTGTACCGTTTGAGCTCCGTCACCACCTCCTGCGACGCCTGCCTGACGTTCCGCTGGGTCTGCAACGCTTCTTTCATCGTCTCCAGCACCTTTGGCGGCAGCTTTCCACCCGCGCCAAACTCGGTCGTGCTGTCGGTGGTTTTGCCCAGGCCGGTTCCGCCGGTGGCAGCGCCGATGTCCTGATCATCGACCTGGCCGGCTTCCAGCGGCGTATTGGATACGCGCTCGCGCACGCCGTACTCGTTATCGTCGAGGTCCTTCGCCACGGATTCGACAAGCTGTCCATCGGACATGCCGGTTCGGCCCGCGCCGCTTCGGCCCTCAAGCACGTTATCTTCGGGCCTCTGATCGCCCGTTTTGCCCTTGGCGCTGGTGCTGCTGATAGTCCCATCCGCAACGGGGCCCGCGGTTTGGTCGAGCGAATTCAGGTAGCTTCCGATATCTTCCACCTCCGGCCGCATTTCTTCCTGCGACGTGATCAAATCGCCCACCAAGTCCTCCAGCTCGGACGGCAGCTCCGCAAGCGGCGCGACCAATTGCTCATCTTCGGGGATTTCCGCAACGAATTGAATGTCGTCACGGGCTCCGAGCGTCGCCTCGCAGTTGATCATCAGCTCCTCGGCCATCTCGACGGCTTCGGTTTCGAGCCGATAGGCATCCTGTCGGGCTTGGCGCATCTCGGCTGCTTCCTCGGCCTTGTCGGCCAGATCCTCCGCTTTTTCGTAAATGCTCTTGGCCGATTCGACCATCTGGCTGTCGCCAAAATCCAGGAGATTCATATTGGTCAAATCGTTGACCACGTTGTCCAGGACTTCGGCGAGCTTCGACTGGTCAATCGCCAGATCCTCCAGCAACTGCTCATCTTCGCTCGAAAAATCCTCCGGCGGCTTGTCCTGCACCATTTGCCGCTGCTCCATGATCTCCTTCTGCTTTTCGATGAACTCGTCAAGCTCCTTGACCGTATTCTCCAGCGTCTCCTGGGGCGTCGGAGTGAGCGATTCGTCCTTTTGACCCAGAAGCTCGGCCATAGCCTTTTCCGCCTCGATCTGGCTTTCCTTGGCGACGATGCCTTTGAGTGCAATGAGCTGATCGAGCAGGTACTGCTGCTGTTTTTCGACCGACGCCAGCGCGGACGACGCAGACTTGTTGTCGAGTTCCTTGATCCGGCCGGTTTCCTTCATCTTCTCGATGATTCGCGCATGTTCTTTGTCGCGCAGCTCGACGAGCCGCGTGACGAAGTCCGGCTTGGGTTCGTCCGATACTTCCGAGGCCCGAGTCATGTGCGAGCCGACAACTTGCTGCTTTTGCTGCATTTGAGAAAGGTGCTTGCTCAGAGCGTCGAGGTTCTCCGAGGCGCTGCGATTTGCGGCCACGACCTCGTCGAGGTTTGCCAGCAGATTGTTCGTGACCCCGAGCGCCGCCTGCTGGGCCTTGATGGCCTCATCCAGCTCGGCGAAGGCATCCCCGTTTGGATCGTCCTGGGAGATGGTCAGATCTTCCAGCGACTTGACCTGCAGCGTCAGGGGCTTGGACTTGCCGACGTTGCCCTGGGGGCTGAAATCCTCACTGTACGCTTCAAGAACATACGTGCCGCCCGGCGTGAAGACGCCGGCATCGATAGAGAGCAGAAGATTCTCACGCAATTTGGCTTTGCCGGGCGGGCCCTCGTACTGCCAGCTCTCAATCGTCGCCGGGGGGCTGTCGGCTCGGACGGACTTCTGTGTGACGTACACCCGCTTGGCCCCGAAATCGTCGTAGGACTGGATATTGAGTCTCAATCTTTCGCCCGGTGTGACCTGACGGTTGAGCTCGCCGGTGACAAACTCCACTTCCGGCGGCCGGTCCTGTTGTGCAAGGATCGGCCCTTCGGCAATCTTGATGCGCTGGTCGAAGCCTTTGGCTTTGACTTCGATCTTGTAGGACTCCGCCTGCTCCAACTGGGTCTTGGCGGTCCATAAGCCATCCTTGTTCTCAAAGGGCACCCAATCGCCCGCCCCTTTGTACCACAGCTCGTCGGCGTCTTTGTCGAGTTTTACTTCGACGACGACTTGCGAACCCGCCGGGCCGGCCAGCGCTTCGGGCGGGCCGGGAATGCTGATCCGCTCTTGAGCCGTATAAGAAGGGGCCAGAATATGGAACTGCGATTCCTTGATGCGGGGGAGCCGGTTCACCGTTACTTTGATGCTCCGGGAATACGTGTCCGCCGCAGAGACACGAAACGCAAAAGACTCGGGAACCGACTTGAAGGTATAGCTGTAGTTCTGCTCGCCATCGCTTGATAACTGCATCAGCGTGCTCTTGTTCTCGCCTTTTTCGTTGCTGACAAACTCAGCCGCAGGCTTCCAGATGATCTCGGGATACTGGAGCAGCGACTCGCCGGCCGCCAGGCCCCTGACCCGGACGCGAATCTCGAGGTCGTCGCCTTCGGCCAGAACAACGTCATCGGCCGGCGTGACCTCCAGAACCACCGAGCCGGCGGGAGGCACGTCCCCTAACGGGTTGGCGTACCGAAGAAGGGCGTTGACCGCGTCCCGGCCCAGCCCAACGCCGTACAACAGCCATAACAGCAGGATGATCACCAGCGCGACGAGCCACCGCTTCATTTTGTCGAACCGCCACAACTCGTTGATGTTCGCCTTCGCCATCATCGCCGAGCCCGTTCTGACCGTCTCCTGGGCAAACGGCTCCTGGCGGGGACTGAGCCGGGCTGTTTCAAAACACAACGCGTTGATCAGCATGTTCTCGGGGATCGCGAATTTGCTCTCCAGAAACAGCGTGACCGATTCGAGTCTCTCTTGCCGGATAAGCGGCAGCAGCAGAAGCCGCCACAGCTCGAAGCCCATCACCGCCAGGCCGCCCAATGAGAAGGCCAGACGAAGGCCCTCCGGCAGATGCAGCAGGTTGTCCACCAGAAACAGAACGAACCACATCCCGAACGTCACCGTCAGCCAGATCAGCCCGCCCTGCAGCAAGCGGCTGTGGAGCATCAGCTTTGCGACTCTGGCCACAAGCTGGTGGATATTGTCGTTTTCTTGAGTATCGAATTGGTTCATGGCTCGACTCTCACGTCTTTTTCTGTCCCGGCTTTTCCGATATAGACCACGCTATTCTCGCGCTGCGTTTGCCAAAGCTCGTCGGAAATGACGGCTTGCGGCGTCGGGTCCTCCGGCAGCAAGATCAGGCGAAAGAACGTCCCGCGAGAAGAAAGCAGCAGGTCCTGATTGACGGGGTCGTATTTCCATCGCCATAAGCTCAGCCTCCAGGGTTCGACAATCCGGCCCAACTCCTTGTCCCATTCCCCGCCAATGTCGCCGAAATTGGTCGGTGCGAACCGTCGCCGCAGATTGACAAGGGTCAGCACTTCCTTGCCGTCCTCGCTCATCATCACGCCTAACAGCTTCTTGTCGTTATAGAAATCCCGCTGGCGCTGGATGTAGCCGTCAGCAAGAGCGAAAAGTTTCTGGTCCTGATTTGAAGGCCAGCCGACAATGTATTGGCCCTGCTTTTTGACTGCGATGTAGAAATCTTCGCCAAAGGCGGATTTGACAACAAACGTGCCTGGAGTCTGGGCGCGTTCCGTCGGCACGGGGGTCAGCGAATCCCGCGTGACCGCCTGGGCCGTGTCGTTCGGGCCGAAGGTCATCCCCGTGAACCTGACCGTGACGTCGGCGGCAATATCCGTTCCCTCATCGAGCATCTTGATTCGGGTGACATAGACCAAATCGTCGAGCTTCGTGCCCTTCCCGCCCCGCAGCTTGCTCAGGAGCAGGATTCTTTGCGTTTTCTCCTGCGTTTCGAGATAGATGGGTACGCTGTAGAGATGTCCTTCGAGCGTTTCGCCGCTGTTGAAGACAGCCTCGCAGTAGAGATATCTCAGCGGATAGAATTCACCCCAGAATTCCTTCTTGGCAGGTGTATAATCGGCTACCGCCGTCTTTTCGTCGTACTTGGTTGTTTCCACGAACTTCCAGTCCTGGCGCATTTCCTCCCTTCCGAGATGGAAGCGAATCTCGCTGAGCGGCTCGAAGGTGAACTGCCGGACTTTGCCGTAGGGCACCGGCTCGCCAGTCACCATATCCGTTGTTTTGAGCGTGCCGCCCCCGGGGATATTGAGCTTGAACTGCCGGCCCGAGGTCAGCGCGATCTTACCCGTCAGGATTTTGCCGTCCGAGAAATAGACCGCCGCTTCTCTGATCGCAGCCCGCGCGGGCGCAGCCTGGGCCAGCAGAACAATCACAACTGCCAGCGATTCGAGGACAACGCCAACGCGCCTGCCTGCATTCATTCTATTCGAGCCTTTCTCTACAGAAGATTCATCCTTCGCCGGATGGTCCACTCCAAAACCAGGATACCCAGAAAAATGAAAACATAAATGCCTTTGTCCTCGATCAATGGGATTTCCATACTCACGACGCGGCCAAGAATCTGGCTCCTGAGCAGGCCGATAAGGTTCTCGAATTCGCCTTCGCGGAAGTACCTGCCGCCGGCCTGGATGGCCAGGCTGTTGAGAAACGCATGGTCCAGCTCCAGATTGGCCCCCTCGTTGAGCCTGGTTCCCACGACAATTGCTTTCTGATAGGACTCCAGGGGCTGGTCTGCCAGCAAAGCCTCCAGCTCGAAAACGTATTGCGCGCTCCTGGCGAAATCCACTTTGGCCATGAACGAGCTCTCACGTCCCAGCACCGGCTCGACGGCCACCGGCGAGGCTTGTCCTTCGAGCTTCATTTGGGCCTTCAGCCTGAGCTGGTTGGGGTCGTGACGGCCCGCGATGCTAATCGTCGCCAGGCCGCTCTGCCCCGGATTGTATTGCTCCTGGTCCCACTTGACCGCAAGGAAGCGCTGCCCCTCTTCCCAGCCCGTTATGTTCATGACCGTTTGACGCCAGAAATAGCCAAACGCTTCTTTGAGCGTATCCGAAGCACGGCACCATCTCCAGAGCGTATTGGTCGCAACGGCCATCGCTTGTCCCTGGCTGTAACGCTGGATGCAAACCAACGGCACGGGCCGGCCCGAAACCGACGCCTCAAGAAGCGTCACCGCCCCCGGCTTGAGAGGGCCTTCGACGTTCACGCTCTCAACCGTCGGGGCGTCCTCCTGGGAGAGGATTTTGGCCGCATCGGCGATGATGCTGCTTCCCAATGCTGCCGGCGGCACGCTGACGCCGAATTGCCCGATTTGAAACGCCGACGCAGCGCTGCTCAGCCGCCAGGGAAAAAGCGGCTCGATCAGCGTCCCGGCGTAGCCTCCCGCCCCAAATGAGTGGTCGCCCCCCAGGAAGACCACAGCCCCGCCATCCCGGACGTATTCCAGCAGGGCTTTGAACTGGTCCTGATTCCATTGCGAGGCGCTGAACGAGCCGACAATGACGCATCTAAACAAATCGAGCACTTGCCTGGACGCCGGGAAACCCGCTTCGAGCTGCTCATCACCTTTCTGGCGGCTGCCCTGGACGACAAACCGCTGCTCGCTGACGCGAAACAACGCTGTCAATTCGACTGACGGATCGCGGGCAAGCTCCTTGCGTATCATGCTGAAATCCCAGCCTAATTCCTGGGCGAAGAACAATACATGCAGCGTGTCCTGACGGACTTCTACGCCGAAATCTCGGGTGTTATTCAAGCCCGACATTTCGCCCGGCACGTCCTCGATGCGAATGCGATATTCCTTCGTCCCAGGCTCGGGCGAAGACTTCAAAGAGAATTTGGTCCGCGTCTTGCCGCTGTCGGACCGAACGAACTGCGATTCGAGAACCTCCCACTCATCCTGCTGCCTCTGCTCAAGCTGGACACGAACCATCGGCACCTTGAGGGAAAACTCCCGCGAAGCAAAACGCGCCAGGATATCGGTGGAGACCTCAAAGGCGCTATCCTGCTCGACAATCTTCGGAGCATCGATTTCTGCCACGGACAGATCGTTCCACGAATCTGCAGAAGTACCCACGCTCACGACGTAGAGCGGAACCTGCGGCAGTTTCGGGTTTTGAATCGCCTCATCGCCCCCGTCCGTGAGCAGAACCGCGGCCATATAATTCGAGCTGTCCGCATTGTTGGCGATAGCAACAAGACACTTGCCCAGATCGGTGCCCCGGACCCCTGCTCCCGCAGGGGCAGGCTTGTCATACACGTCCATATCGAAATGCAGCGTCTCGGAATCGATGTAAGAGCGCAGCGTCTCGTCAAGATTTCGAGCAAGTCCATCCGCTCGCGCAGCGCGGGTAGCTGCCGGCTCGTCCTGGCAATCCATCGACGAAGACGCATCGACCAGGACCATGATCTTCTTGTCTTTCTTGGGTCTCTGGATCACGCTGCGAACCGGATCGAAGTAGGCCAGCACGAGCAATAGCACGATCAGCACCTTGGGCAGCAGCAGAAGCACGGTTTGCTTCAGCGAACGGCTCCTTATCTGCCTTCTGTAGATGAAGATGAGCCATGCGGCCAGGACCAGAATCATCGCTGCGGCCAGCACCGGATGAAGATGTGTGCGCCATCGCAGAACTTCCATCATCCCGCCTCCTTCTCGACCTGCCTCTGGCGGGAAATTTCGATTTTCGATTCTCGCTTTTCGATTTTTTCGGCGGAGCCGGACTTTGCGCGGACCGGATTGGCGAGCCAGCCTTCAGCTAACATCGCCAAAGTCGCCAGCAGAACAAGGGGCAAGAACAACTCGAACGTGCGGACCTGGCCGTAATTGTATTTCTGAAAATCTTCGGTCGGGTCGTAGTCCACGGCGCTGTGCGTTATATGTTCGAGGGCGGGGACTTGCGAGCCTCCCAGAAATTGGGTGAGGCCCTCTTTTTCCGACGACCGCACGCAAACGCGGTACTCCTTTTCGCCCCCTTTGACCAGATAGACGCCCGGCTTGGAGAACACAAGCGCGTCGCCCCCCTGCTGCTTCCACTCGGTAGCCTCGCCCGAAAGAGAAACAATATCGAGTTGCTGCGCGCCGGCGTCGATGCCCTGCACCTGCTCGCCCGCAGCTAATGAAATCACAGCATCCTGATCGAGCGATGCACCCGCCACCGCAATGCTCTGGGCCATCACCACAACAAATCCCGTCAGCGGCAGCGTATTCCATTGAGGGTCAAAAGCCGTCCCGCTGACGTAAACGTTTCCCTTGCCAAGCTCCCGGTGGGCCAATATCACCTTGTCAAAATCGACACTCAACAGCGGCACAAACCCTTCGGATAGTACCAGCGGATAGAAGGCAAAAACACATTCGTCCAGCAGCGAAGCCGCCCCCGTTACGGCCCGAATCCGATTCCAGAAATCATTGTCCTTCTCCATCGCTTCTATCTTGACGCCGCGTGGGTGAAACACGCGTGCCTTCATGGTTGCCCCGAGCCAGCCCCCTGGGGCGAGATCCGCCGGCTCACCCGCCGCACCGGCCGGCTTGGGCGAAGGCACGATCAGAAGATTGCCGCCGCTTTCTATGTATTGCCGCAGCGTCGAAGAATTCGGGTTGAGCCCCCTGATGTCCTGCCACGTCGCAACGACCAGAATGGGCTTTTCGGTGTCCGCCTGCGATATTTCACTTAGCTGGCCGAACCGTGAAACCATCCCGGTAACCTGCCCCGACTCGTCGGGCGAGAGGGCGGCGGGCAGCACGCCGAATTCGTCCGGCGAGCCGCCAAACAGAACGGCGGCGGTCGGCCGGCAAACGATGCCTATGCCCGCCTCGTTGTCGGCGGAAAAGCCGTCCCCTTCGATCCACGTTCTTGCCCAGTGGTAGCCTGAAACATCCGGACGCAATTCAACTTCGACGATTTTGGTCCTGCCCGGTTCAAGCACAACTTGCTCCGTGCTCTTGTTGTCCTGATCGTCAACCGAATTGACTTGAATCGTGGCGACCGCCTCCGAGTTGTTCCGGCACACGATGCCGGCCTTCACAGGATGCCTGGGCAGGATTTTCTGTTTGGGCAACTGCACCGAGCTGATGGCGACGTTCGCCTCCCGCCGAGGCTCGGATCCTATCCGGTGCAGATAGACGCGGATCGAAGAGCCGACTGATTCCGACCGCAGAGCTTCATCGGCCCACTCCGATTCCTGAAGGTCGCTGAAGACATGGATGACCCCACCGGCTTTGGAGTCGGCCGAGAGAAGCCTGACGGCCCTGGCCAAAGCGCGGGCAGCGCTGCCTGTCGCATTGGTTGGTTTTATTTCGTCGAGCAAAGACAGCAGGGATTTCTTGTCGGAAGTCAGCGCGTTGCCGAACGTTAGCGCTCGGTCTTCGACAAGCGTCACCACGTTCATTCGCGCGCTGTCCGCCAGCGACGAGACGAGTCTCTTGGCACCTTCGAGAGCCACGTCCAGCTTGGTTTTGTCCTGGCCGGCGCCGTCGCTCATCGACCCCGAATTGTCCACAACCGCCACGACCGAGATTTTTCCTCCCATCGGCAGAGCGCTCTGGAATTTCGGACGCGACAGAGCCATCAGAACAAACGCGATCAGCAGCACGCGCATCGTCAGCAACAGGATCTGGTGGATTTTCCGGCGTGAGTTCAGCCTCGGGTCGGTCCGGTGGAAGAACATCAGGGTCGGAAAAAGGATCTGCCGCTTCTTCTGCCGCAGTAAGAAATGGAAGAGAACCGGCAGGCCGGCCAAAGGCAAGAAATAGAGAAAGATGGGGGCCGAAAGGATCATCCGATCTTCCTCCTTTGCAGAATGGCATCGTACACGTCCATGCCGGTATCGACGAAGATATAGTCGGCGTGAATCTTCTGGCACCCGGTCCGCAACTGCTCGAGATACCGGCGCAACTGCCGCAGGTACGCCTCCTTGACCTGATCGAAATCGACGGTCAACCGGGCGTCCTGCTCCATGGACACGACCTCGACCAGACCCGACAGCGGCATATTCAATTCCGCCGGATCCATTACGTGGAACAGCGTCACCTCCTTGCCGTCGTGAAAGAGATGGTTGACGCCTCGGATGATTTTTTCCGGCTCTTCGAGCAAATCCGAAATGATCACCACTAGCGCCCTGCCTTTGATCAGTTCGGCCACGCTGTGCAAAGCCGATTCGATGTCCCCCTCCTTGCCGGGCGAGAGATTCTCCAGCTCCAGCAGCATGGGCTTGAGATTCACGAAGCTGCCGGTCGGCTCGTGGTAGCATCGAATCTGCGTGTCGAACGTAATCAGCGACGAGGTGTCGCTTTGTTGCAGCATGACGTACAGCATGGCCGCGGCAAGGTACGAGCCGTACTCGATCTTGCTCATGGTCCCGGTGCCCTTGTAACCCATGCTGCCCGAAATATCCAGCAGGACGTAGCAGCGAATACTGACGTCTTCATGGAACCGCCTGATCATGTACCTGTCGCTGCGCGCATAGACGGGCCAGTCGATCCTCGCAATCGGGTCTCCGGGCATATACTCGCGGTACTCGGCGAACTCCACCGACGAGCCGAAGGCCGGCGAGCGGTGCAGCCCTTGTTTGGTGCCGTCCATGGGGCGGCGCACGCCGATCTCGACGCAGCGCAGACGCTCGGCCAAGCGAGCGGGAAGATAGCGATATTCGCCTAATTCACTCAAAGTGGAATCCAAAATCAAGTCTGAGGTTTAGCTCCAGAAAAGGTGGCTAATACCACGGTCATCTCCATTCAAGCCTTTCGGATTTAACGCTTTGAGGCAACAGCATAGCGGATTGTCGATTTACGAATGTGGCGAGGCCGTCCCGGCCTTGCGTCCCGCTGGCATCTTGCCAGCGGGAGGGAACAAGGGCAAGATGCCCTCGCCACGGCACAAAACGAAAATCGACACTCGACAATCGGCAATGGCGTCATGCTGTTGCCCACAATGCGATAAATCCGTCTTTAGGTCTTACCTTTTTCACTTTATAGCTCGATGTCTCCTCACTGCGACTCGGGGATAACGTCCAGGAGCTTCTTGATGACGGCGTCGGAATCGAGCCCCTCGCTGGCGGCGGCAAAATTGAGTATGACGCGGTGCCGCATGACGGGCAAGGCATATCGGCGGATGTCGTCACAGGAGACGTTGAATCGCCCGCTGAGCACGACGTGCGCCTTGGCCGAGAGCAGCAGCGATTGTCCGGCGCGAGGGCCGCAGCCGTAGCGCACGTATTTCGTGATAAAATCGGGCGCATCGTCGCGGGGCCGCGTCGCCCGGCATAACCGCGCCGCATAGTTCGCCACGTGGTCGCTGACCGGCACGCGCCGGACCAGGTCCTGGTACATCAGGACCGACTTTGCGTCGAGCAGGCTCTTGAGCATCTCGCCGTCCCCGCTGGTCGTGGACTGCAAAATCTTCTGCTCCTGCGCGAGGTTCGGATAATCGACTTTGATCAGCACGATGAAACGATCCAATTGGGCCTCGGGCAGAGGATACGTGCCTTCAAGCTCGAGGGGGTTCTGTGTCGCGAGCACCAAGAAAGGGGCCGGCAAGTTATACGTAGTGCCGCCGGTGGTGACGTGGCGCTCCTGCATCGCCTCAAGCAGCGCAGCCTGCGTCTTCGGCGGCGTGCGATTGATCTCATCGGCGAGCAGCACGTTGGTGAAGATCGGCCCTTTGTGGAACGTGAAGCACCGCTGGTGCGTCTCCGGGTCTTCCTCCAGGATATTCGTGCCGGTAATATCGGTGGGCATCAGATCGGGCGTGAACTGAATCCGCTTGAACTGAAGGTGCATGGTCTGAGCCAGGCTGTGGACCATGAGCGTCTTGGCCAGGCCCGGAACGCCCAGGAGAAGACAATGCCCTCCGGCGAAAAGCCCCGCAAGGAGCTGCTCCAGGACTTCCGTCTGGCCGACAATGATCTTTCCGACCTCCGCCAATAAGCTCGCCTTGACCCTCACCATCCGCTCGACCGCGGCGAGGGCCTCATCATCGGAAAACTCAACTCTCTGGGGACGGCCCGTGTCCTCCGCCGGCAATTGCTCGGCGGGGATTTCAAACTCGCACCCGCACCGGCAGCGCGCCTTCTTGCCCGGCACGGCGTGGCCCAGTTTGTAGGTCTTGCCGCACTCGGGACATTGTATAGTTGATGCGATTCTATCCTGCATAAAAGGCCCGCCCTAATGAGTCATCATATATACGATTACGTTCATCCCCAGCCGCTGCGCGGAAACAGACTCATACCCTCTCATCAGCGGATAGTGGACCTCAAGCCAGCCTGCCTCCAAATCGTAGGGGCTGTAGATAACTCTCAAGTCCCCGTCGATGGTGACACCGAGCAGACAAGGCTTGTTATTCAGCTCCGGCTTACTTTTGGCCAGGGCCGGCGAATACTGCACGGTCGAGGTGTCAAAAAGCCCGCCGTGAAGGTCGTGGTCGACCGGGATAGGCTCCAGCGTCGCCGCCGGCAGCAGTCGCTTGATCTCGCGCCGGACCGCGGCGTCAAAAGTCCCCAACCCGAGTCCGTTATTGATCACCAGCACGCCGCCGTGATTGAGATACCGCTCCAGCGCGCTGCGCTCGTTTTGTGAAAACGAAAAGTCATCCAGCCCGGTCATGTACAGAAACGGATACGACGCCAGATTATCCTGGCCCGCGTCAACGCCTACGCGTTTGAGGTTCACTCGCACGGACGTGTAGCGCCGCAGCTTCATCAGAAGCGCCGTGGCCGCACCGGGATGCACGTTCCAAACGCCGTCGTGCTTGATCTGCGCGAACACGAATTCGTCCGTGGGTCTGTGCTCATCAGCCAGACCAAAGATTTCGGGCCTGCCCTCGACGAGGCCGACCTCCGCATAGCCAACAATGTAGGCCGCCAGGTCCACGCCGATGTCGTTGGCGCTCTTGACGTCATAGTAAGCAGCTTGGGGAAGCTCCTTCAATCGCTCGAGGTTGTGGTTCCATCCGCAGCCCAAGCCGAACTTCGAGACAAGCACACCGGCCCGGCAGCCAATGTAAATACCTTCCAGAGATGGCGCGGATGGCCCGTTCCCGCCCGCATAGCTGACCCTCTCAACATCGACTATCATGTGATAGAGCGGATGGTCGGCGGGGATAGCGCGAAAGCGGCTTTCGGGGAAAGCCTTGAGAAAGATGTTCTTGGCCGAGTCGTAGAAATAGGGCGAGCCCGCGATCGAATCGCAGATGATCATGCCGCCGCTCAGGACGTAGTCGCGCAGCGCCTGGATGTGCGAATCGCTGAGCTTGAGCGTGCGGACCCCGCTGAACAACAGGGCCGGCAGCTTCTTCGGGTCGTAGTGAAAGTCGTTGAGATTGGTGTTCTGCCAATGGTACGTCAAATCCAGCGCGCGAGCACTTTGCACGAATTTTTCCGTATCCGTTGGGCACAGGTTCCAATCAGCGATGTTCAACGCCTGGCCGGTCGTATCCTGAAAAGAAGCGGATTCCCCCCAAATCACCTTTCCCACCAGGCAATCGGGCTGGGGCGGCTTTTTGCGTTCAGTTCTTCGCAACGGCGTCGCCGGCAGCGGCAAAGGCGGCAGCGCCTCGGCCGCATTGATGTTCCTGCGGGGCGCCTGCGGGGCTTCTTTAGTACCCAGATACTTGAACCAGTCGTTTTCATCGGCCCTGCTGCCGGCGCTCCAGGCGGACAATGCGGCGATGATAATAACCGCAAATGTCCAGCCGGTCTTTTTCCTGGATTTGAGTCTGCCCGGCAAGCTAAAACGACGTGGTGTTCTTTCACTTTTTGGCTGCATGGCACTTTCTCCGGCCAAAAATCACGATCCGCGACGACTATCACCCGTTCGGCTGTGTATTATAGAGGATTTGCAGAAGCTTTTCAAGCTTCTTTTTGCAGTGGAGCCTTCGCGTTTGCGCACGGGAATCGCGCTCTCAGGGAGATTTCCCAGCGGGGCTCAGAATGCCAAGGCGCCAGGGAATATCGCCGTACTTCTTGCTTGCTTTGTCCTGGTCGCTAACACCCTGAAACAGAAGTTTGATGTCGGCAGGATCGACGATGAGGGTCTGGTCGAAGCCATCGCGTATCAGCTCGCCGTGGCTGAAGGAGTCGGTCCATCGCGGTCCGGCGGGCTGTGTATTGACCGGCGAGGCGAACGGTTTGTCGGCGGTTGCGGCCAGCGGGACCCACTCGCCATCCAGCTTGTCGGCAAGATAAGCCTTGTAGTACCGCCGTCCTGATGCCTGGGCCTCAACGACCGTCAGAAACTTCTCCAACCCTTTGAGGCGATACGTGTGGCTCGCCTCGAAGATGTCGGCCTGGAGCACCACGTCGGGCCTGCTCCAGCCGTGAGGAAAGTCGGCCAGCTTCGTCTGGCAGCGCCACATCCGGCCGTCCAGAGACGTGAAAAACAGGTGCGCGCGCTCCGCGTCGCAAATCACCCAAAAATCGATCCACATCTTCACGTTCTCCGGATGGGCGGAGAAAAGCAGCTCCGGCCTGGTCCAGGAATTCGGGTCGGCGATGTCGGACGACGTCGAGCACGCCGGCTGAAGAGCGGGCTTGCGCGTCTTGTCAATGACCTGGTAGATGAGATACCATTGCTTGTGCGGCGCAAAGTAGAAAACCTGCGGAGCACAAAAGTATTCGTTCGACAGCTTCAGGATATGCCGCTGCGCTTTATCGACGCTCTGCCAATCGTCGAAGCGGATGTACTCGATTTGGTGCGACCGCTCTCTGGCGCGGATGGTGCAGAACAAATGCCACTGGCCGTTGTAGCGAACGATGGTCGGATCCTTGACCGAACAGATCTCTTCGCCCGGCCTTTGGAGGGGCGCCACCAGAGGGGCGCTGACCGTCCAGTTGAAGCGGCCGGCCAGCAAGCTCTCGATGCCGCCGGAGTCATCGCCTGCGAGCACAGGCTGCCCAAACAGGCCCGCAGCGAAAGACACCGAAAGAAGCGCCGTCTGAAGCAACCTTGTCATAGTTGTGCCTCCAATCAGAATTCGGGAACGAGCAATACAGCCGCAAGATTATCACGTGACTTGCCGTGGAGCAATCTAATTTTGGTGGCCGAATCCGGTCGCAGCGCCTTGCCGAAACAGGGCCGCCCGGTTATAGTGCAATATCTGAACGCAACGCGAGCCCGGCAATCGCAGGTTAATAAATGCGCTTGCAGGAAGAAATGGCAAACTACTTTAGTGGGAGCCGCTAAGATGAATCGACGACAATTCATGGGTGGCCTGTGCGGCAAGGCATTGGCCGTCGCAAGTTTTCCATACGTGGTTCCATCCTCGGTGCTGGGCGGCAATGCCGCCGTGCCGCCGAGTGACAAAGTCGCGATGGGGTTTATCGGCGTCGGCAGCATGGGCGGCGGGCATCTGCGTAGCTTCCTCGGATACGACGACGTGCAGGTCGTCGCCGTCAGCGACCTGCGGCAGATATTTCGCGAGAAGGCCGTGGAAAGAGTCCGGCAGCAGTACGGCGGCAAGGGCTGCGACACTCATCATGACTTCCGCGATCTGCTGGCGCGCGACGACATTGACGCCGTAACGGTGGTGACACCCGATCATTGGCACGGACTCATAGCGGCAGAGGCGGCCCGGCGCGGCAAAGATATGTATTGCGAAAAACCACTGACGATGAGCGTCACGGACTCAAAAGCCGTGCGCAGCGCCGTCAAGCGGTACGGCGTCGTCTTCCAGTTCGGCACGCAGCAAAGGTCCGACGAGAAATTCCGCTTCGCCTGCGAACTGGCTCGCAATGAGAAAATCGGCAAGCTCCACACGATCATCGTCGGCTCGCACCCGAGCTACACCTGCCCGAATCAGCCAAGCGAGCCGACGCCCGACAAGAACGAGTTCGATTACGACACCTGGCTGGGCCCGGCGCCCTGGGCGCCCTACAGCTACGAGCGGTGCGCTTCGAGGGCTATGGGCACAGAGGGTATGTGGATGTTTATTCACGATTATTCGCTGGGCGGCCTCGGCGGGGCATGGGGAATCCACCACGTCGATATCGCGCAGTGGGGCAACGGAACCGATGACACCGGGCCCATCGAGATACAGGGCACCGGCGTCATCCCCGCCGACGGGCTTGCAGATACTCCCGTCGAATGGGAGGTAGAGCATACGTATGCCAACGGTGTCAGAATGATTCACGCCAATACCAGGACGGCCCTGAAGCGCGCCAAGCAATTCTCGCTGCACAACGGTCTGGGGATTCTCTTTCTGGGCAGCGAAGGCTGGGTCTTAGTGTGCCGGGAATTTCTCGATGCCGAGCCAAAGTCGCTGCTGACTGCAACTATTGGCCCCGATGAAATTCACCTGCCAAAAAGCGACAACCACCGCCGCAATTTCCTCGAATGCGTCAAGACCAGACAGAAAACAATCTGTCCCATCGAGACGGCGATGCGCTCGGACACGATCTGCCACTTAGACGACATCGCTATCCGCTTAGGCCGAAAACTCCGATGGGACCCTGAAAAGGAGCAGTTCCTCAACGACGACCAAGCCAACCGCATGTTGACCCGCCCCATGCGCAGCCCCTGGCGCCTCTGACCGGCAGGACTATATTTAACCGCGGATTTCGCGGATTTACGCCGTTCTGTTTCCTGTATTTTGACTTCTGAATTTTCGTGACAAAACAATTCCCTTGTGGTAGGCTAAGGCTAACTGATGTCGTTCTGACTTAGCCGAATCCCTGAATGAAATCGAAGGGAAGCAAAAGGCTTCAACATCTGTTTGGAGAACCATACGCGAGATACGAAGGGAACGCAATGAAAGGGAAGAATATTTGCGGAGGTCTTATATCTCGCCCAATTCAAGGAATTATAAACGTGAAGACTTTTTTGATCACAATTATAGTTGTCGTTTACATCGTCTTGCCCGCGCTTTTTATTGTGTATCTTTGCATTCAGAATAGAAATTCTGATTTGTTAGTTGAAAAAATTCTATCAGCATTTGGAGGTGCCATAATTGTCATATTATCTGCTCTTTTGTTCAGTCTCAGAAGTGAGGAGGTAGAGTCAAACTTTGCATCGACTGTAATTTTTCACAAATTAGATAAGACGCCGTTAGATAATCATTTAGACGGAGACGGTCAACTGAAATTTGGCGGACATCAATTCATAGGTCCGTTGGCAGCGTTCATAAATAAACATGTGGAAAAATCTGTTGAATTGAACAAGGTTCAATTCAACAAAGACTCTGACAGAATAGTCGAATTCTACCATAATATCATACTGATAAGACTACTCGATCAATTCTTCTGGATGTACTCGGCTCGGTGGGATACTAACGTTTATTCTGTAAGGCGCGGGATGGGCGAATTAAAAGAGTCTTATGTTGATTCAGAGGATACGCCACCGAATTGTGATCGTCTGAATTGGACGGATCTTTTCAATGACGGACAGCAAAGCAACTTTCACGACCTACTTTCAGCTTTCTCCAACATTAATGAAACCAAAGTCCCACCTAAAACGAAGATCAGATTTGTTATCCGAGAACATAAAAAAGAAATCCTCCTAAGAAATCCATTTGTTAAAGTCACCATAACCGTAAACAAAAGCGGGGGTTCTTCTGGCTTGGGCGATTACAAATGGCTGCTGGGTTATATCAATGATAGAACAGGTAACGAATTTTGGTCGGCTCATTTTAGGGTAACCTGCAGTGCTAAATTTGCAAAACTTAAGTCCGGGCATCCTGACATGCCAAAGTACAAGCAATGGGTACGAGTGCTGTTTGGAGAGGTGCAATATCTGTTAGATGAAAAAGAACAGCTAAAGAGAGCGCACGAATACCGCGAGCTAGTTGCACTCTGAGAGAGGCTTCGGCTCCGATGAGGGGGTGGGCGGCTACATACTGGAGTTTGCGGATCATGTGGTACCCGAACGCGTGGGAAGAGACGAGCGCCGGCGATCCCGCGGGAATGTAAACGCTGTCCTCCTTTGAGACGCGCGTTCCGAGGGGAGGAAAAGATATGCTGCATTAGGAACCGCCATTCCGCGCTGCCCCCCGGAGTTCCCAGTTGTCAGACGCCTCTCCGTGAAACGAGACTCTGATGTTACAATGTGTGAACTGTTGGCGGTATTAGTAAGATTCTTCTGAACCGAACCTGGAAAGTCGAGAACAAAATTCACAGGTCTGAGTATAAAATAACAGTGAAAATGTGAGATTCTTTCTCGTCTGTTGACGGTCATAACCCTCTGAGAAATATGGATTTATGGCGTGCTTGGTGTTTTTTCTTTTTTTTCTGTACTTTGTTGTTGACGACCGCATTGACTTGGCCTAAAATCTGGGATTATTTTTAGTTTTGCCTTGCTTCAGGACGATAGAAAGAGTAGGATACTCTTAGAAAGGCAGTGCTAAATGGACGCTATATACACCGTGTATACGGAGGGTGTGATAGTGTCAAGGGAGGAATGGTGATGGGTAAGAGCCGCGACAGTAAGAATGGTGTCCCACCGACGGCGCTCAAAGAGATGGCTTACCAAATAAGAGTGCATAGTTATCTTGTTCAGTGGCTTCATAAACATCATAGTGAGGTTTTCAACAGAAGTGGTGCCAAAGGCAGGGACTATGTCGTAGCTATACCTCCCAAGAATGGCTCAAAGGAGCCAGACTTGAACTTCTATGTTGACCGATCTAGCGTCGTAGCTTTCTGCAAAAGTCAGCCCGTATCTGCATACGACTACCGGACTTCACACAAGTTACTACTAATGTACTGACCTTATGACGTCTCAACCGCATCGGCCCACTGAAGATCTATTGCAGACATCTCACGGAGAGTTCGATAATAACGCACGTGGTCGGCCTATGATTAGCGCTAAGATTTGGCGTCCTAATACAGATTTCACTTACTCTGGGCCATTTCTATTTGTAGTAGATAGCGGCGCCGACCATTCCTTTATCGTCCCCCACGACGAACAACTACTTGGGGTCGCACGTGACAATCTGGTGGAAGTGGGAGAAGATGCTCACACATTTGTTGGGTCTATTAAGCTCCTTGCCCTACCACATTGCAGTATCGTATTGAACGACTTCTACAACGCCCCTCACGTAGTTTCAGACATCAGCATTTGCTTCATAGATCCGCGTGACCAGAAAAAACTGAAACCTTTCGCAACAGATGGAGCCTTTCCCAGCGTTTTGGGAAGAGATGTTCTGGATAAGCTCTCAATGGGATATTGCAAAAGGTCCAGCTATTTATTCCTGACAGACGATGCAGATCGTTACTACACTAAATTAAGAGACCATTTCCCAAAACCTAACCGCTTTGATGAAGACGTAATACCCTGGATGCCTGATTGTTGAGGGTATGGATATATCGCGGACACGGTACACATTCCTCTCTTGACATGGTGTGTCCAGCGGAACGGCTGGCCGCAAACTGGTGAGTCGAATGACATCCTTTGCATCCTAAATATCTTTGGCTCGATCGGGAGCGGGGGCGAGCCAGATCGGGCTGGACCAGGCTATGCTGCCGTTGGTTTGGATTACGCGGACGTAGTACCAATCGGTACCCTTCGGTTCCCGCTCGTCCACGAAATCGAATTCGGTGCGATAGTTATCGGCAAACGCGAGCCGATGCAGGAGGATGGACTCCGAAGTGAACGGGCCAGTGAATTCGGTGTCGCTGGACTGGGCTAATTGCTTGAGCGATTTTGCGATGGTTATTTGGACGGGTTGAGTCAGCGCAACGGTCAGTTGCGTTTTCGGGGAACCCTGAACCTTTAGGATTATGCTGTTGGTCGCACTTTCTTCATAAGCCTGCAAGCGCGCTGTGTAGGAGACAACCTCACAGCTTCGGTCGTCAACGGTCTCAACCCTGTTGCGGCGCTGCTCATCGAAGGGGCCGTATTGAAAACAAGGGGTTGCGGATAAGATTTTTCCATCGGTCACGGCGACTTTGAATCGCCAGTCGCAGGTCCGCGCCATGTTCAAGTCGCCCCACGGACCCCAGCCGAACTCAATCCGGCAGAGCACCGGCTTTCCCCAACTGGACACTCGAACCACGCGGTCGATGGGATGGTCGCGATGAATGACCTGGTTATTGCGGAGCACCTCGACCCGGTCGATGACGTCTTTGCCTTTGACCTTCACGTGGATTTTTCGCGCCGTCACGGCGGGAATCGTCTCGCCCATCCAGTGGCCGTTGAGGCGAAAGTCCAACTCGATGCGGTCGGCGCTGACGCCATAGGTCCGCCGCGCCCGCAGCGCCTCCATGACAGACTCCCGCGTCAGGTTCTCGGCATACACGGCGACGAGTCCCTCGCCATACGCGCCCGGGTACCCGAGATGGTCGTCGGTGCTGGCAACGACCCCGACCTGGACGCCTTGCTCCCACAGCCGTTGCAGGGTGTTCTGCGTAATCCGGCCACCCTGGCTGTGGCGGATGTAGCGATAAGGCGCGCGGTCGGACTCGGCGTTGCCATGCTCGGAGAAAATCTCCACGACCGGCGAAAGCGCGGGATCCAGCACGCTCCAGTCTTGCCCTCGCCAGCCCTGCTTGTAGGAGGGGTGATGCGGGATCAGTATCGCGCTACTCCGGCGGGCAAAGTCCTGGAATTCCTTGATGCCCTTGATGATCTCAAGCTCGCCTTCCGAGCCGGGGAAAAGGATACAGACGTCGCCGTATGCGCTGGAGTGCCACTCATACCCGATGAACGATACGAACTTGCCCGGCTCGTAGTATTTGTCGGCAAGCGCCTTCACCTGGGCCCAATTATTCTTCATGACCTCGAAGCCCCGCACCCACTTGAGATGTTTGTCTTGCGGCATGATGGGCATGTCGTGCCATTGCGAGTGCCCCGTGAAACAGAAGAAGTCAAGATGACTGCGAGCAATATCGTAGGATCGCTGCAGGGAGCCCTGGGCGTAGCCCACGGCGTTGTGATTGTGAATGTCGCCCCAGTAGAGATTCTTTTCGGAGGGCCGCGAGACCTCCGCGCCGGAGGCGGCCTGAAGCGCTGGAACAATAGCGCTGTGCGTCCCGAAAGCGATGCCCGCTCCGGCCACCGTCGAATTCCTCAAGAGGCGCCGCCTCGTTATCAGCGTCCCGTCAGACATTGTTGCGTCTCCTAAACCAAGAATAGTTGCTCCGTATATTGTAACTGGGAGATACAGCCGACCGCAACCATGACGGAGCGATTAGGCGGCGATTTGGCATTTGCATACACGGACTTGAGAAGTATAATGGCCGTCGGCCGGAAGTTTTGGACGAACGGGCAGTCAATGTTGCCAAAATCTCATTCGGGAGGCTTGTCATGAGAGACGTTTTGAAGCGAATCACCACAATCGTCATACTAATCACCATCAGTCTGTCTTTTGTCTCTTCGGCCGCACACGCAAGCGAGGGCAAAAACGCCTTGCGCGCCGGGGCGGCGAGGATTGACATCACGCCCGACAAGCCGGTCAAGATGGCCGGCTACGGAGCGCGCACGGCGCTGTCCGAAGGCGTTCACGACCCGTTGTCCGCACGCGTCGTTGCCTTCGAGAATAACGGCAAGCGGCTGGTCATGGTTTCGGCCGACCTGATCGGCTTTAGCGGGGGGACCGCCGAGCACTTTCGGGAGATTCTTATAAGTGAATTCAAGCTTCAGCCGTCCGAGCTTTTTCTTAGCGGCATCCACACGCATGGCGGGCCCACCCCGACTATCGACAAGGAAGACGGGCATCCGAACAACCTCGAATATACAAAGAACCTGGGACCTAAGCTGATCGAAGTGATCCGCAAAGCCCTGGACAAGATGGAGCCGGTGAATATCGGCGCCGGTGTCGGCTACTGCCCGGTCGGCGTGAACCGCCGTGAGTTGACGTTTGACGGCACAGGCAATAGCACCATCCGGCTGGGCCGCAATCCCTACGGACCGACCGACAAAGAAGTTCTGGTGATGAAGCTGACAACACCCGACGGCTCAACCCGTGCAGCGCTGTTCGATTATGCAACTCACGCCACCGGCATGGGAGGCAAGAATCTCATTGTCACCGGCGACGTACTTGGACTCTCTGAGCAATTCGTCGAGAAGATTCTCGGCGAGGACGTCATCGCTGCGGCGTTCGCAGGCGCCTCGGGCAATATCGATCCGTGGTTTCGAGTGCTTCCTTCATTTGATACCGAGCCAAGCTGGATTCCCGAACCGGTACTGTTGGGAACGTTCCTGGGCGAGGAGGTCGTCCACGTGTTCCGCGACATGGGTAAAGTCTCCGGCGGCGGAGACGTCGCGACCGCGTTTGCCAAACTCGAACTGCCCGGCAAGCCCCGCGGCCAGGTTGAGGTGCCCAAAGACTGCCTCCCTACTACGCTGGCCGTCAGCGCCGCGAGGGTGGGCAACGTTGCGTTTGTGGGTCTGGGCGCCGAAGTGCTGACGGAAATCGGGATGGCCATCAAGGCGGGGTCGCCCTACAAGCACACGTTCGTGATTACGCATTGCAACGGCTCAGCCGGCTATCTTCCGCCCGAGCACCTGTACGTCGAAGGAGGGTACGAGATCACCAGCAGTGCCTTCGCACCGCAGGCGGCCGGGATGGCCGTCAAGCAGGCGGTCAAAATGCTTCACGAGTTGTAGATTCGAGGGTGTCGCTGGGGTCTTGATCAAGAAGCGGGATTTGCCGCGTACAGGGCGATTTTGTTCGCACCGTCCACGACTATAATCTTTGCGTCAGGCTGCTCACGCAGCCAGCCGTCCACAACCGCCTGGGGGTCGTGCGTCGGATATAGGTGCGCCGCAGTGAGCATGTTGGCGGGCATCTGCGAATGTATCCAGATTCGCCGCAGTCGCCGGATCATCTGGGCGAACTTGTAAGGCTTGTGACTGTACAGCTTGTACTCGCTCTCGATGGAGCTGAGTATCTCCTCAATGGGCGCGGTCAGGCGGTTGTAGAAGTTCTCCAGCGTCTTTTTCTCGCCCACGCCTCCGGGGCAGGCCGCTAAAAAGAGTATCTCGCCGCCGTCCGTCACGGCGCTTTTGGTCAGCTCGAGTGCCCTTTGGGCGATGTAAAGGTCTATGTCGTTTGGCAGCCCGCCGGGCGAAACGATGAGCCGTCCGACGGGCGTCACCGTGTGCGTGTTCCGCTCATCGACGGTGGTAAATGCCTCGGCGCTGATGCTCTGGACGGGCCCAAACCGCGCCCAGCGAATCTGTCCCGCCGTCGTAATTGTAATCAATGCGAAGACGGGCCGATCCTTCACGATCAGCCGCATTCCCTCAAGCTGGTCCTCGGCAAGCGGGTTGCCCCTTCTGGCGCGGTCTCGATGCCACGGGTGGACGCCGAAGGTTGAGCGATCATCGAGCGCCAGGCTGTGATTTTGCTCGGCGGTCGCAAACGCACATATTCCGGGCACGAAGTTCTTTATCGGGTTCGAGTAACCTGCGAAATAGTGGACCTTGACGTCCGAGAGCACGAGAAAAACATCCGCCCGGTCGGCAAGGGTATTATAGATGATTTCGGTGCCGCGCGCCGTCGCGCCTGCCCGGACAAATTCATCGTGCTCGCAATCGTGGACGTGTATCTCGAACTCGTCGATTCCGGCGGCGCGGGCGGCCTGGTCTATCTGCTGCTTGATCTTGCCGTTGCCGGGGGTATCAGGCTCGTGCGTCCCCGTGCACATCAAGAATTGCACGAACGAGCTTTTTCGCAGCGAAACAAACAACTGCTCGAATATAGGCTCGAACGGCTCATCCCGCGTGGCGTCGTCCAGAAGCACACAGAGACGCCTGCCGGCAATCTCCTTTTGGAAATCCCGGACGTGCGGCCCCTCCATCGCCTGCTGCAGACGTGCTGCGTTGTCCCCCTTTGCCTCGTCCTGCCAGGGCCGGATGACCCGCCCCAAGTTGGCATCGGGAATATTGAGAGAGGCGATACCGTCGCCGTAATGAACTTCCACTTTCATCGTGATAACCAATTCATCCCATCTGCCTGTTGGCTCTTCGGATGATCTCCAGCAATTCATCGTCCGCCAACTCGACGGGATTGCCTTTCATGCTGCTGGACTTCCTGGCTTTGGCTATGACGGCGGGGAAATCGTGCTCCTTCAATCCGAACTTAGCCAGGGAAGGAACTTTCAAGGCCAGGCAGATTTCATGCACCCACGTCACGCCTTCGGCCAGTCGCGCCCCAGGTTTTCCGGTCAACAGCCGGGCAATTTCATTATACCGAATCAACGGCGGCGATTCAACTCCGCGGCGCCGCAACGCCTGCACGTTGGCCTCCATGACAAAAGGCAGGAGCCGGGCGCACAAGGCCCCGTGAGCAGCCGACAGCATACCCCCCAAGGGACCGGCAAAACCATGAACGGCCCCCAGCTTTGCATTTGCAAGCCCCAGTCCGCTAAAAAGACTGGCCAGCGCCATGTCCTGCCGGGCGGCTTGGTCGCCGCCGTTCTCACAAGCCCGGCGGAGAGACCGCCCCGCGCGTTCGATGCCCTCCCGGCAGATGCCATCCGTCAGCGGATTGGCTTCGCTGGACACATAGACCTCGATCAGTTGGGTCAGCGCATCCAGGCCCGTGCTGGCCGTAACAGCCGGCGGCATGGAATAGGTCAGCTCAGGATCTACCAGGGCCAGACGGGCCAGCATAAGGGGGCTGCGCATGCTGACTTTGACGCGATGCTCGGGCACCCCGAGGACGGCGTTGCGAGTGACTTCGGCGCCCGTGCCCGCCGTGGTGGGAATTGTAATGTGGGGCGCGGAATCTTGTGTGAGCGGCTTGCCGGCGCCGACGACTTCCAGATAATCCTCCAGCTCACCGGTGTTGGTCAGCATGGCGGCGGCGACTTTGCCTGTATCAAGGACGCTTCCTCCCCCGATGCTGACGACGAACTCACACGCGGCCCGGCGGGCCAGCTCCACAGCTTCTTTCGCCAAGTGGGTTGTCGGCTCGCCTGCCACGCAGAACGTTGTGCATTCGATGCCCTGCTTGCCGAGCTGATCAAGAAGCGGCCCGGCGCGCAGCGTGGTCCGGCCGGTGACGACAAAGGCCCGCTTTCCCATGCCGGCTGATAAGGACCCGGCTTCCGAGAGGACACCGGGGCCGAATACAATGCGCGTTGCAGTTGCAAATTCAAACCTCATCGTTTCCTCGCTGCTTTAATCAGCCCCACCCCTGGTCGTCGGGAAACACATTCGTGTATTTGACGCCGATGCGCGGCTCGGCCATCATATCCGCCACGGCATCGCGCCATTTTTTGTAGTGCGCCGTCTCTTTGTGCTTAGCCGGGTCGTCAGGCGTTCGATAGACCTCGACCAGCACAAAGCGCGTCGGATCGTCCGGCTGATGAATAACATCGAACCGGGCGATGCCCGGCTCGCGAACGCTGTTGCGAGCGTTTTCGAGACTGGCCGCCCGGAAGGCTTTGACCTGATCCGGCTTGACGTGGACCAAAACGTGAACGATAAACATAGTACGCTCCTTACGAGTTTCCAATGCCAGCCTCAAAGTCTATCAAACGCTTTGCCCGCCCGCAACCAATTCTGCATCGCGACACAAACATCGGCATTCTAAAAGACGTCCTTTCGCCGCCGCAATTCTGCAAACACCTCCACGGCCGGCGCACGCTCCATCCCAAGAGCGGCCTTGATCTGCGGTGTGCCCGCACGCAGGAACGGATTCGTCATTCTCTCCTGCGCCATCGTGGAAGGAACCGTGAGCCCGCACCGGCCTTGCATCTGCTTGATTTCGGCGAGGCGCTGTTTGATGACTTCATTGCCAGGCTCAATACTCAAGGCAAATTGGCAGTTTTCCAGCGTATAATCATGGCCGCAGTAAACGAGCGTCTCGTCGGGCAAGGACGCTAATCTGCCCAGCGATTCCCACATCGACTGTGGATCGCATTCCAACAACCTGCCGCAACCCCCGATGAACAGGGTGTCGCCCGTCCAGAGGATGCTGTTTGGGTCGGCCTCCGACGGCTGCGCATAATAGCAAACCGACGTTCGCGTATGCCCCGGCGTGGCAAGAACCAGAATTGTCTTGTTGCCGAAGGTCAGAATCTCTCCATTCACGACAACCTTGTCGATGTCCGATATTCTTCGCGGGTCGCCGCCGATGACGTTGCACCCGGTTTTCTGCTTCAACTCGGTTACGCCGGCGGTGTGATCGTAATGATGATGGGTAATGAGAATCGTCCTGAGCCTCAGACCATGTTCCTTCAACACCTCCAAGACCGCCGGACCGTCGCCCGGGTCAACCACAAGCGACTCGTTTTGGCTATACGGATATACGTAGATCAAATTATCGCCAAGAGCGGGAATAGTAATGACTGAATCCATGATCTCTCCACCATAGGAACGCCTACTCAAGCTCCTTCAGTATTCTCCTGCACTGTTCGACGTGACCTCCGCCGATGTCCATACACAAGAACAGAGCGAAACCTTTTGACAACGCCGGACATCCGAGGCAATATTACTATAAATGTCAAGAGGAGTGAATTATAAGAAAGGACAATTCTATGCGCATCGTACTGACGGTATTGATGACTTCGATCCTGTTTGCTTCGGCGGCTACGACCGGGGATTACTTCCCACTGAAAGAAGGCAATCAATGGTCGTATTCCATGTCGAATGGAGTGGAGATGACAATGACCGTCAAAGAATCCGCCGACGTGGGCGGGGTCCGCTGCTCAATCGTCGAGACGATAATGGGCTCGCAGACAAGCCGGGAGTATCTCGCTGTTGACGCCCAGGGGCTCAAGGCCTGCATGGCTCAGACTCAGGGTCAGGAATTCCGATACGACCCGCCTGTGCTGCGTATCAAGCTGCCCTTCGAGCAGGGACAGACGTGGACATCGACGGTGAACCAGTTCGGGATGGCTTTTACCACCACGTTCGAGTCGCTCGGCGCCGAACAAGTCCTGACCCCCGCCGGGACTTTTGAATGTATCAAGGTGAAGTCTTCTCTTACCACCATGCCCGGCCAGCCGGCGGTGGTCTCGGTCGGTTACTACGCTGCGAATATGGGGTTGGTCCGCCAGACGATACAGGCGTCAGGCCAGGAGATAGTGGTGACGCTGATCTCTACAAACGTCAAGCCGGACCAGGCACAGTCACCCGCCCCGAGGGCGGAGTCACCTTCGCAGACGCGTTGTCCCAAGTGCGGCGCCGTTGTCAGTGCCAACGCAGCGTTTTGCCCCCAGTGTGGAGCCCGGATATCTGCGCCTCCGCCGCCGACAGCGCCAACGACGTGTCTCAAGTGCAATGCCAAGCTCCCGCCCGGAGCGAAATTCTGCCCCGCTTGTGGAGAGAAGGTCCCTGCCTCAACTGCCGCGAGTGGCCAAACGCAGACAAATCAAGCGCCAGCGCCTCAAGGACCTCCTCTCGAAAAGTACCAGTCACAGGACGGCAAACTGGTTCTGTACAAGCCGCAGGGCTGGACGGTTCAAGAACAAAACATCGCCGAAGGGGCCCGCGCCGTATATGTCATGGAACCGCAGGAAGACGCGGCTGTTGTCTTTATGAACTTCCCCGTGGATGAGCAGATCAAGGACTCCGTGGCGCTGTCGGCCAAGTGCCTTGCCGCGCTGGGCGAGGGGCTTTCTGACTTGAAGGTGACCAAGATCAGTTCTACACCCGAGCGGGACCGCACGATTGCAGAAATAACCATGACGGACGAGGGTGAAAAAGGCGTAGGGCACGGCTATTTCTTCTATACCCAGCGGATGGGAACCGTTTACATCCTGGTCGCCCGCGAGCGCAAGTGGAACGAGCTTCGCCCCACGCTGACCACCGTTGCGGCCAACCTCGCTTTTGCGCCGGAGGGCGTTGCGACGGTTCAGGAACGAGGCCAGCAGCTCGCTGCCCAGACCGCCGCTCCCGAGGGGCAGGTTCTCTCCCCAGCGGCTATGATCAAGCAGGCGTCGCAGAGAGCCGGCAGGCAAGTGCAGCTTCAGCCCGCGGCGCTGCCCGATCAATCCGCGTCGATGCAGATTCCCCAGGGCTGGACCCTGGAGGGCCAGAAGATTCAGTACATCCTTGTGGACAATCCACAGACCAGGACGCACGGCATGGCCGGCGTATGGCATACGATCATCCCGATGGACATGCCCGTTCCAGGCGTTATCAACGCGCCGTATCAGCCGCCGCCACAGGCGTTGAGTCTCGTCCTCGAATTTGGCCGGACCAGCAGGAACGTGCAGGTCATCGGCCAATGCGCAGCCGAGCAGGTGTCGCCGGAGATGGTTCAGACGATTCAGCAGATGCGCGGTCAGGGACAGCAGGTCGATGCACGCCTGCTGCACGTGCGATTCCAAAACGTCCCCACGGGGACAACGCTGCGAGGGCTCTTCAGCGTCATGTGCTCGACCACGCCCATGAGTCCCGTCTGGCAGGTCACTGTGCAGGGTAGTTGGGCGCCCGAAGCCGAGTTCGACGAATGGCTGCCGCTGTTTCTGCGAATTGAGAAGACCATGCAGCTCAACGAGCAGTGGTTTGGCCAGGAGATGCAGGGCCGCGCGGTCCGGCAGCAGCAGTTGAACCGCAATCTGCAAAGGTCGATTGCCGAGTCGAACCAAGCGTTTGACGGCTATATGGACAGTCTGCAAAACGCCAGCCGCAGCCGCGACTACACGGCCCACATGTGGAGCCAGACCACGCTTGGCCAGGGCACCTGGGTCGCGGAGAATGAAGGCTCTCGCGTCTATCAGACGGATTCCTGGGGTATCGAAGGCCCCGAAGGAAGACTCGATAACCCGGCCTACAACACGACCACCTTCGATGGCCAAAGTCCCTGGGGCGGTCAGCTCGAACAAGTCGATACACGTGCTGAATATGAAAGGTATGTCGCAAACCCGAATTGACGCACCCTGCCGACACAACGGTATATGAAGTATCAGCGGTCAACGATGGTTATGGAAAGGAAAATGCCGATGAAAAAGCGAAGCTCTCTATGCGCCGCGTTCGCCTACCTTCTGGCTGTGTTACTGATCGTTCCGGCAGCCAAAGCCCAGTCGCCGCAGCAGCAGGCAAAGAGCATCCTGGAGGCTGCGGGCATAAAAGGCGGTTTGGTCGTCCACGTTGGCTGTGGGGACGGGCGTTTGACCGCCGCACTGGTTCGTAGGGGCAACCCGGTGTGGTTGCCCAGGGCAGGCACGTGGGCCTGTCCCTACATCGTGCACGGGCTGGATACAAATGCGAGCAACGTCGAGAAAGCCCGTGTGCACGTCCAGTCTCTCAATCTCTACGGCACCGTGTCGGCGGACCGGTTGGAAGGCAACGAGCTTCCCTACATCGACAATCTCGTCAACCTCGTCGTGGCTGAGGATTTGGGAAAGATTCCGATGAGCGAAGTGATGCGGGTCCTGGCGCCCAACGGTGCAGCCTGCATCAAAACAGCCGGCGCGTGGCAGAAGACCGTCAAAGCGCGCCCCAAGGAGATCGACGAATGGACCCACTATCTTCACGATGCAACCGGCAACGCAGTAGCGCATGATTCGGTGGTGGGGCCGCCCCGCCGGATGCAGTGGGTCGGCAGCCCCAAGTGGGCGAGGAGTCACGAGCGCTCCGCGAGTCTCAACGCGCTGGTCTCGGCGAACGGGCGGATATTCTACATCATGGACGAGGGGCCGAGGGACTCGATTCAGCTTCCGGCGAAATTCCATCTGACCGCAAGAGACGCCTTCAACGGGACAGTTTTGTGGAAGCGTGAGCTTCCGGTGTGGTTCAACCACCTGTTCCCGCTCAAGAGCGGCCCAGCGAGACTGACCCGGCGGCTGATTGCCATTGGCGACGAAGTCTATACCACGCTCGGCATCAACGAGCCGCTCAGCGCCATCGACGCCGCAACGGGTAGCACGATCCGCACGTACGCCGGCACCAAGACCGTCGAAGAGCTTGTTTCGGTGAACGGTGTGCTGTTTCTCGTCGCCAACCCCGACCGCGAGCCTGTGCTCTACAAAGAGGAGGACGCCCACTGCTGGGCGGAGCGCGACCGCGCCAGCGCGCGATGGGGCTGGGACGAAACGGTTGATGCGCTGATGGCCGTGGACGCCAAGACCGGCGAGGTTCTCTGGAAAATCGAGAGTAAAATCGTGCCGATGTCGCTGGCCGCCGACGGGCGCCGCGTGGTCTATCACGACGGCCAAGACGTCGTGTGCATCGAACACGGCTCCGGAAAAGAGCTTTGGCGAACGCCCGTCGAGCGAAGTAAGCTCATCCCGACGGGCTGGTCCCCCTCCATGCTGATGTACCAGGACATAGTTCTGTTCAGCGGAAGACAACAAGTGCAGGTTGTCCTCTCCGCCAAGGACGGCAAGCAGTTGTGGACCTCAAAGCTGCACCCATCGGGCCACTTCTGCCCCGAGGACATTTTCGTTATCGACGGGCTGGTCTGGTCGGGTGACATCGCCAGCGCAGCGCCTCGCTCCACGGGCCTGTTCACCGGCCGCAACCCGCAGACGGGCAGCATCAAGCGAGAGTTTTCCCCCAATGTCAATACTTTCGCCATCATGCACCAGCGCTGCTATCCGAGCAAAGCGACGGAGAAATATATCATGCCGTCATGGATCGGCACGGAGTTCATCAACCCCAGGACGCAGGAGTGGGAGATTCACCACTGGGTCCGCGGCGGATGCTTCTACGGCATGATGCCCTGCAACGGGCTGGTCTATGCGCCGACGAACGCCTGTGCCTGCTACTACCAATCCAAGCTGGACGGCTTTAACGCCCTGGCCCCCGCCGCTGCGACGAAGCGGCCGGCGCCCTCCGATGCCGACCGTCTGCAACGAGGCCCCGCCTTTGGACAAATCGGCAATCGGCAATCGGCAATCGAAGATCCTCACGATTGGCCCATGTATCGCCACGATGCCGTTCGAAGCGGACGTGCGGCAACGAAGGTACCTGCAAAGCTCAGGTCGGCTTGGCAGGTTGAGCTCGGCGGCCGGCTCAGTCAACCCGTGGTGGCGGATGGAAAGCTGTTCGTGGCTTCTATCAATACGCACACGGTACATGCCCTGGACGCCGCTTCAGGCGGAAAGCTCTGGAGCTACACAGCCGGCGCACGCGTGGATTCGCCTCCAACGTTCTACAAGGGGCGCGTGCTGTTCGGCTCGGCTGACGGTTGGGTCTATTGCCTGCGTGCCGCCGATGGAGCGCTTGCCTGGCGGTTCCGCGCAGCCCCGCAGGACCAGCGGCTGATGTCCTACGAGCAGCTCGAATCCGTCTGGCCCGTCTCCGGCAGCGTGCTGATCCAGGACGGCGTCGCCTACGCCCTCGCAGGCAGGTCGATGTTTCTGGATGGGGGCATGAGGCTTGTGAGGCTCGACCCGCTGACGGGAAAAAAACTTTCCGAGACCGTTATGGACGAGCGCGATCCGCGAACGGGCGAGAATCTGCAATCGAGAATCCAGCAAAAGAAGATGCCCGTCGCGCAGCCGGACTTGCTTTCCTGTGACGGCAAGTTCGTTTATATGAGGTCTCAGCGTTTCAACTTAGACGGGCAGCGCGCCGTCATCGACCCCGAGAACGAGGCCGACCAGGGGGGCGAAGGGACGCACCTGTTCTGCCCGACCGGGTTTCTGGATGACTCGTGGTTCCACCGGTCGTATTGGATCTACGGCAGGAACGCGGGCGAAGGCTGGGCCGAATGGCCCGTCCCGGCATGGTATGTTCCGGCTGGACGGATTCTCGCCTTTGACGATTCATACGTCTATGGGTATGGCCGGCACCCGAAGTACCTGTGCAATTCATCCGTGCTGGAATACCGGCTCTTCGCCGCGGATAAGGCGCTCGATCCCGAGCGGGCCGAGATAGTCCGCAAAGCGAAAATCCCGCAGAACATCACCAACTGGCAGAACCGCGCCAAGCGTCCCGAGTCGGAGCTTAGCGCCGTAAATCGCAAATGGTTGATTGAGAAGCCGCAGGTAATCGCCAGGGCTATGGTCCTTGCCGATCAGACGCTGTTTGTCGCCGGGCCGCCCGATGTCGTCGATGAGGAAGAGATTTGGGGCCGCACGCTCGAACCCGAGGTCCAGGCGAAACTCGAAGCACAGAGCGCCGCCCTCGAAGGGCAACAGGGCTCTTTGCTCTGGGCGGTCTCGGCCTCCGATGGGAAGAAACTGGCTGAGTACAAGCTTGAAAGCGTACCGGCCTTCGACGGCATGGCCGCAGCCAACGGCCGGCTCTACTTAGCCATGAAGAATGGCCGCGTGCTGTGCATGCGATAGCAGAGACCATGCAGGAAGGGAGCAAGCCGGACATGATTCAAGACCTCACGCGCAGAAGTTTGCTGAAACGTTCCGCCGCGGCAATGCTCGGTGCGATGGGTGGCAGCCTCAAAGCTGCAGGCTTGGGGGATGGTGCACGCCCGCAAAGTCGCCCCAACATCGTCATGTTCATTTCCGACGATCATGGGATAGACTTCGTCGGCTGCTACGGGAACAAGGACGTCCAAACGCCAAACATCGACGCCATGGCAAGAGACGGCGCGCTCTTTACAAATGTGTTTGCCGCGTCGCCAACGTGCGCGCCGTCGCGTTCGGTGCTGTGGACGGGGCTGTATCCCGTCCGCAACGGCTGCATGGGAAACCACACGATTTGCCGGGACGATATTACCGCCCTGCCCACCTATCTGAGCAAGCTCGGTTATCGCGTCGCGCTGATGCACAAGGTCCACGCCAAGCCGAAGGATGTCTTCAGTTTCGAATACATCGAGGCCAAACTGCCTCCTCGCCCCGAGCATCGCCGAACGTATCGCATGGAAGGTTTGGATACGAAGGTTGTCGATGAATTTCTGGCCGAACACGCCAGGAGCCGGGCCGATACGCCTCTGTGCCTGATCGTGGCCGACAGCAGCCCGCACGTGGTCTGGGAGCCCAACAGGATTTACGACCCCGCGAAGCTGCGCCTGCCCCCCTTCATCGTCGATACCGAGCTGACCCGAAAGGCGATGGCCAATTACTACCAGGATATCACCACGATGGACGAGCGCCTCGGGCGGGTCCGTGCCTCGCTGAAGAAACACGGTTTCGAGGAGAACACTCTTTTTATCTACACGACGGACCAGGGTTCGGAATGGCCGCACTCCAAATGGACGGTCTATGACGCCGGCCTTCACGTGCCTTTTGTCGCCGTCTGGCCGGGCGCGATCAAACCGGGGTCGGTTTGCCAGGCATTGATCTCGTTCGTCGATGTCACGCCGACCTTTATTGACGTTGCGGGCGGTGAGCAGCCACAGGGTCTCGACGGAAAGAGCTTCCTTCCCGTGCTCGTGGGCAGGGAGAAATCCTTCCGCGACACCATCTATGCGAGCCACACCCGCGACGGCGACATGAACGTTTTTCCCCAGCGCTGTGTTCGGGACAGCCGCTACAAGTTCGTGCTGAACCTCAATCCCGAAAATGTGTGGACGACGCATTTTACAAAGGTTCCCGGCATCCCGGAAAGCCACAAGGAGGTCTGGGACACATGGGTACAGAAAGCAAGGACCGACCGCGAGACGGCCAGACTGCTCGATACCATCGAGCATCACCCGGCCGAAGAGCTGTACGATTTGCAGACGGACCCCTACGAGCTGAACAACATCGCCGGCAGGCCCGAAGCCGCCTCTATTCTCAAGAGAATGCGGCAGCAGCTCAACGATTGGATGGTCTCACAAAACGACCCGGCTCTGTGAATCCCCTGTGGCAAGAGAAATGAAAGTGGGCACTGAAACGACGCTGCGGATATTCACGATTGGCCACTCGAATCTTCCTTTCGAGCACTTTGTGTCGCTGCTGAGGGAATTCGAGATTCGTCTGGTTGCGGATATCAGGCGCTATCCTTCCTCGCGGAAGTTTCCGCATTTCAATCAGCCGGCCTTGAACGAGCTGCTGAAGGCCAAAAACATCGACTACCTTTGGCTGGAGGCTTTGGGGGGTCGCCGGCACACACCCGCAAGCGACAAATCGCTTAACGCCGGACTCAGGAGTCCCGGATTCCGCAGCTACGCCGACTATATGGCCACGGCCGAATTCCGCAACGGTGTCCGCGAGCTTCTCTCGGTCGCAGCCAGGTCACGTACCGCGATTATGTGTGCCGAGAAGCTGTACTGGAAATGTCACCGCCGGCTCTTGAGCGATTACCTGACCGCCCAAGGCGTGCAGGTCATCCACATCATAGAGCAGGGCAAGACTTCGGAACATACGCTGACACCCGATGCCGTCATCACGGAAACCGGGGTCATCTATCCTCCGGCGGGCCGCAGCAAGGAACAGAAGACCCTCTTCGACCTTGACGGGCCGCCCGATTCAGGATAGTTTTCAATCGCAATGAACAACGCTCAGAGCCAGGAACACGTGATCAAGGCGGACAAACGCGCCCGGATGCTTTTCATCCTCGCATGGATTGTCTGCGTATGCGTTGGCGCGGCCTTGATAAGGTGGGTATTGCCGTGGGGGCAGGGGCAGCTTGAGCGGACTGAACCAGGGGACGCGCTACACGTCATACAGCTTGTCATCGGATTCATCTTCCTGAGCGTTATTCCTTTCGGGGTGTATCTGCTCCGCTTGGGCCGGCGGGCAGTCGCCCATCAGCAGATGCCGCCGCCTGGAACCAGGGTCATCATGGATACAAAGGTGCTTGAAGGGGACAAGGCCGTGACACGAGGCCGACTGATAATGGTCATAGCCCTGCTGCTGGTTGCGCTCAGCCTCGCCGGCGGCCTCTATCTGCCCTACAAGCTCGGAAAGGTGTTCGGCGAACAAATCCGCCCAGCCGCACCGCAGACACAGTCAGCGGAGACCCGTAGGGTGGGGCTTGCCCCACCATAATTGAATGGAAACAGTTCCGAACCGGAAGGGAGAGACTGATTATGAGCAACAGTAGAATAGTCGTCGGGAGCATTTGCGCAAGCTTGCTTGTGGGGACGCTTGGAGCCCAGCCGGCGAACCCGCCGCCCGACCCAAACAACGCCGCCCTGCTGTACTATCAGGCGGTGGCACTTTGGTCCGATTTGCGGTCTTCCTATGTTAATACGGATGCGATCCAAGGACCGAATGATGATTCTGGCACGGCACCGGCCACAGGCAACCCGAAGTTAGATAACTCCCTGTCTATGATGGAAAGACTGATGCGTGAAAACGCCAAGGAGGACCGCGAATCGAGCAGACAGGCCACGCGACAGCAAACCATCCAGCTTATAGAAGCAGCTTCGCGGATACCTCAGTGCACGTGGGGAGAAAAGGAGTGGGGTCTGCCTGCCCTCGGATCGTTGCGCTATATCGCTTTTCTTCTTGAAGATGACGCACACGTGCTGGCCGCCGCCGGAGACTACCGGGCGGCGCTCGAGCGATGCCTGACGATACGCCGGTTTGCCCGGCATCTCGGTGATGAAGGGATTCTCGTGCATAATTTGTCTCAGGCGGTTGACGGAGTGGCCTTCAGGGGTATCCAACATGCTCTGGGGTCTATGCCGCCGGATGTCCAGACACTCACTTGGCTGCGAAGCCAGCTTGAGACCACACAAGGGGCGCCCCGGTCCTTTCTAAAGGCGATGGAGCTCGATGTTCAGTTTGCGCTGCAAAGGCTACAGGCACACCCTGAGACAGTCTCGCGGATCAGAAATAGGTTCTTAGAGCAAGGGATAGCCGCGAAGGATAAAGAGGGAGTGGAGAAACTCAAGGGTCTGCCAGATAAAGATTTGATCCCCCTGATCCAAGAGATGGCCTCCGCAGTTTTCGCCGAGTTCTTCGATTCCGCGCGTCGGGTGGTTGAAAGCGACGAACCCTACCCGCAGACGTATGCGGAACTCGAGCTGCTAACCTACAAGCTCAGAGAGCACGACGAGATTGTTCCTTTCTATGACTTGACAACTGTAGTGGTCTCGCCCAGATTCTACAGCCTTAACGTCAACCTCAAAACACGAATAAACGGCCTCAACGCGGCTATCGAGATTTACCTCGTACAGGCCAAGACCGGCCACTTGCCCGATGTGCTTCCGGATGGTCTGCCGAAGGACCCTTTCACCGGGCGGGACTTCGGGTATGCGATAACGGATGAAGGTTTTGCGCTCGGCTGCCAGGGCGAAGAGTTCCAAAAGGGACGCATGAGGCAGATGCTTGAATTCAAGGTCCGAAAATAGGCATCAGAGCACGTGTGAGAAACTATTGTTCAGGTTTTTGTCATGCTGAGCGAAGCGAAGCATCTGGGATTCGAACGTAAGCAAGAGATTCTTCACGGCGCTATGCTCCGTTCAGACGCCGTCCTGAGCTTGTCGAAGGAATGGCATGGCGAGCGTTTCAAGCACGCCCGCAGAGAATTTTCGGGAGGATTAAAGTGACACATTCGACATTTCGCACACGAGGCAACACAGATGCTTTCAGGTTCACGGTTCGCACGGTCCTGTTGTGCCTGGTGCTGCCGGCTGCTTTGGCAACCGGCGCATTGGCACAGGGGAGCGAGCAAGGGGCCGCCGGGGCATCCGACGCGAAATCAATTGCGCCTCGGCCCAGGCTGTTCTTCGCAGCAGAGAAGCTGGAGCGTTTGCGCCGCCGCATTGCCGAAGACCAAACGTTCCGCGGCGCGTGGAGCGAGCTTTTGGCGTGGGCGGACCGGCAACTTGACGAGAAGCTGGTTTCAAAAGAATACTCCGAGGGCGGCACGGGTCAGCATGGCAACTACGGCCGGCCGAGCGCACAGATCAGCAGCATGGGGGCCACACTGGGACTCGCCTATCGCATGACCGGCGACAAACGCTACGCCGGGAAGCTCCGCGATGCGCTGCTCCATTACGGCCAACTGAACCGCTGGGCCGGCGACGCGAACAACGACCCGCCCTGGCATTCGGAGCTCAACACCGCCCGGTTCTGCTATGGCTACGCCGTGGGATACGACAGCATTTACGATTTTCTGTCGGCGGACGAACGAAAGACCATCGGCGCCGCGATGGTGCGGCTGGGCATTTTGCCCACGCTGGATGACTGGATTCTGGGCGAAAAACGCATCCACGCGCTGGATTCCATGGGCCATAACTGGTGGAGCGTATGCGTATCCATGGCCGGGCTGGCGGCGATGTCACTGCTGGATGACGAGCCTCGCGCCGAACTGTGGGTCGAGCGTGTTTCGGATGGATTGCGCGAGTGGTTTAACTATCAGGGAAACGTCCTGCAAAACAAGCCCGCCAATTTCGACCGCAACGGGGCCTTTTACGAAAGCCTCAATTACGCCAACTACGCCCTGTCGGAGTACCTGCTCTTTCGCCTGGCGTTCTGCAACGTTTTCGGCAAATCAGCGGCGACTGAGATTCCATTATTGGAGCACGCCGGAGATTTCTTCGTCCACGGGTGCTATCCCGCCTCAGATTCGCTCCTGTCGGCGAACTTCGGGGACGGCAGCCTGCGCTCGTCTGGAGCCAGGACTCTCCAATTGCTGTTAGCCAACGGATACGATGCGCCGCAGTTTCACTGGTACTTGAGCCGGACCGAGGCGGGCATGGACGATCCCGTGGGCCTGGTCTATTGCGAGCTGCGCCCCAGCGTGACTCTTCCAGCCGATTTCGCGAGGTCGATGCTTTATCCCGATATCGGCTGGGCTTTACTGCGCTCGTCGTGGCAAAATGATGCGACGATGCTGGCGATCAAATCGGGCTTTGCGTGGAACCACGCGCACCCGGACGCAGGCTCGTTCATCCTCTTTCACGCCGGCAAGCCCCTGATTATCGATTCAGGCAACTGCTCCTACAGCCGGCGGGAGTACACGAGCTACTACCGCCAGAGCAAGGCCCACAACGTCGTCCTAACCGACGGTTACGGCCAAAACCCCGAAGACTGCGGCGGGGGCGACCGAGGGACGGTCACGCCCGGCCAGATACACAAACTGATCGACACCGCCGGGCTCAAGTACGTCTTCGCCGACGCCACCGGGCCGACCTCCTGGAAGTTCTCGCGGAATTACCGCCATTTCCTCTGGCTCGACAAAGTGATACTGATCTTCGACGACGTGCGGACGCATGAAGAAGGGCAACTCGAATGGCTGCTGCACTATCAGGACAAGGCCGAGAAGCGAGGCGAGCAGATACTGCTGTCCAGCGGCGACGCCCGCACGCTGGTTTGGCCGCTGTTTCCGCAAGCCATGCAGATCATCGAGAAAAAAGGACTCAAAGATCACGAGCCCGATGTCGAGGTAACGTACCTTGCGTTTTCGCCGGCGGAAAAAACGCGGGAGAGCAAGTTCATCACCGCCGTCTTTCCGCTCGAAGCCAGCAGCGAAGCACCCGCCGTGCAAATCGAACGGCTGACGGACACCGACGCAATCGGCGTTCGCGTCAGTGACGCCGACAGCGTGACGGAGGTTTATCTGAATCTCCGCGCAGACGGACGCAAAATGCACCGCAATAGCTGCAACGTGATCGACGGCTGGGACACCGACGCGTATCTGTTCGCCGTCACTCGCCCGAAGCACGCCGACAAAAACGACCCGGACACGGTGACGCGATACTTCATCGCCTGCGGCAGCTATCTCCGCAGAGATGGCAAGGTGCTGCTCGATTCGCTCTCGAAGGTCGATACCGTCTTTGCACCCGGCAGGTAAACGCAGGTGCAGGCGAAAGGTCGGCCCGTGCCAAACGTAGGGGAGACCCAGGGACATCATACTTGCTTGGCCGGCAAGGCGAGCCCCTTTAGATGAGCCTCCCGCGACTCTGAGCCGCCGGGCAGGTGATTTTCTGCACCAAGATCGACGCAGAATCCAAAGCTGTCAGGAATGCGGGTGAGACGATTGCTTACCCGTGCGCGATTTCACTGACGCAGCGTCTTGTGGGACCGCAAGAGGTGTGCGGCGGTTGCGGCGATCAGACCAGACAGGAAGCCGAAGAGCCCGTACGACAATGGCCGCATAAGGACGTCCAGCCCGCCGAAGATATCGTGAGGCGCCAGGCCCGTGGGAAGAAGCAGCCTCTTCGCACAACAGACCAGATTCGCGAGCATCGCGCTGAAGGCAACAGCAGCGATAGTAGTCAGAGCGGAGGCTTTGCGTCTTTCCAGTTGGACCACGGTTGCGTCGATGAGAGCGCCAGCGGCTGCGACCAGAGGCAGGCCCAGCGGGCCCCCGGCCAGGTTACCGCCCATGGCAATCGAAACGAAAGCGGCGGTCAGCGCCCCGGCGGTGGTTCCAACTCTGCATCGGCCCAACAGACGGGCCGCAATCACCGGCGTCATCCAGAGCAGCGCCTTATGCCCGGGCAGGCCGAGATGGAATTTGAAACAGGCCGCCAAACAGCCGGCGATAACGCCGGCGCTCAACGAGACGGCCAGACCTCGCACGCCTTCAGGACCGAGAACCGCCCCTATCGGAGTGACCTTGCTTTCTATCCAGAGGTATCCACGCATTTCTTTGCTCACACCATTCGAGGGGCAGTACGGCTTTGCCCCCGACGAGTCTCGGACGCACCCAATCGAGCGTTTCGCAGCGGCTGTCTGCATCGGTGGCACGTCCGCAGCCGCAGTACTCAACCGCTACGCCGATTCTATCAAAGGCTGCGACATCAATGCAACCATGAAGCTCTCGCAGTCCGGGTAAATCGATGAACCGGCCGTCGTTGCCAGAGGCGCGCAGACCGACGGCGCCGAGGGCACCGATGACGCCTTGACACGTCCCGCCCAGGCCGCGAAGCGCGATAGACGCTCGCTTGGCCAGACGAAATGCGTCGGCCATTGTAACGACCTGCCGTGTGGCAAGATTTGCGAATTCGACGATGTAATCGGGCACGTCGGATGCCTTCGCCAGGCAGACGCCCGGATCGGAGCCATCCGCGCAATTGTGGGCGACGAAGTCATAGATAAACTCGGCGCTCTCCAGGCCGTCTTGCGATTCGAGGGCGATACAGGCGCCGCTGTTGTGGGACGTGTATGGGATGGCAGGATGGACGAGAAACTGGTGCCTGGTCACGCCGAGAGGGCGCAGACCCCGCCGAGCACATTCGTCGGACAGCCTTCGCGCGAGCCTGCCCGTCCCGGGGCTGGTCTGGTTATCCGTGTCGTCGATGCCGATAAGAAAAACCGCCATGCGTGCCCTTATCTGAATTGCTCTCTCGGACTTTCCCGGACCATCCCGGCGGCGGCGCCGAGAGTGACATAGTTGACGCCTTTCCTGTAATAGCGATGCGCGGTGGGGACGTTGCTGAACCAACCGTCACTGGCTACCCACACGTCGCCGGGCATGGTCGTCCTGAGAATACGGGGCCATTGAATCGTTTTACGCAAAAAATTGCTGAGGTAGCGGCTCGTGGGCCGTTCGGTAAAGCTGTAATAGAAGTAGCCGATATTGCCGGCTCCGAAGTTCTGCTCGCTGCGGCGCAGCTCCGGGCGCTGTTCGCTCGGACAATAGTAGATTTCCATCGATTCGGTGCAGTCGCTTTTGCCCAGCAGACGAATCAGGCCGGTATGCGGATTGTCCAGCGTTGCCTCGGTTGGCAGAACGGAATCGTTTTCACTTGCGTACACGAGGCAAGCTAACACCAGGGACCGCAGATTCGCCCGGCAAGCGACGACGTTTGCCTGATCGCGGGCCCGGCCCACGGCGGGGACGACCACCGAGATAACAAGCACGATCAGAGCCGCGACCACGAGCATCTCGATCAGGGTAAACGCCCGTCGGCTTGACGGCATACGCAAAGGGGATGTTTCACCAATGTGTCGCACTGTTTCAAATCCGCCTGTGTTAGTTTGCTCCAACCATCCAGTTCTCTGCCAATACAGCCAAGTCGGCAAAATCTACGCGGAGGTCTTTGTTCACGTCGCCCGGGATAGTGACGGCAAAGGTCGAGACGGGATTTCGCTGGCTGTCGTTTGTATCGACAAAGGCCCGGTTCGTGTGGTATATGCTCGCCACGGGATCCGTGCCGATGTAACCATACGCGCTGAATACCGCCGGGCCAGGCAGATTGACGAAGCGATAATCGATCCGCACGGATTGCCCCTGCGCCAGGGACGCAACGCCTTCGACGGCATAGAGCGCAACCATCGCCGTATCGAACGCATACGCAATCGGCTCGCCCGCCGGGTCCGTGCCGTGCGGATCGGCGGGGTCCCTCGTGAAGTAGTAACCGCTGGGTCTGCCGAACGGATTGTCATAGAAAACGAAGTGATTCGGATCGAAACCAAAGCCTTCGCCGGTCTCAGGGTCAAGCGTCATTTCGAATCCGTCGTCAAGCGACCCGCCGGGAGCATTTATTGCCACCAGAAGCAGGACGTCCGTGAACGTATTGTCTTTGCCTGTGTTTACGATTTCGAAGCTGCCGGCCTGGTCGGACGAGACTATATGGCCGGTGGTGTGTCCGCCGTGCCGGAACTTGATCGCGTTCATGCCCTTAGCCTTATTGCCCGCGCCCGCCGGCGAGAACGCCACGGCGTACGATGCCGCCACGCCCGCCCTGCCGGCGTTTATGGGATACATCTTCGGCCAGACGCTTGCATCGCCAAAATCAATCCACGAGGCCTCGGTCAGCTCGTCCCAGGGCACGTAGCTACCCGCTCGTGCGACTGCGGCGGCAACGCACATCATGATAAACATCACCAATGAAGTCTTACTTCTCATAACCTTCCCCAATTCTACATATGAGCCCACACCATCAAGCATCATCAGATTACTGAATCTGCATGAGATGTTCAAGCATTTTGGCGTTGTGTCAACGTCGAAGCCGGGAGCCTCACCAAATCAGAGCGGAACTGAGTCATTGACGATCGAGACCACGGTGCCGACCGCTGGATTTGTTCTCCCACATCTCAATGGGCTGATAACCGCCACTCCAGTTGGCGCCGATGATATCTATATCACCGTCGTTTCCAATATCCGCCGCGCGGATGAGATGTGACCCCTGAGAGGAGAGGATCTGCTTTGTCCATGAAGAACCGTTTGCACGGTTGAAATAGACGGCCACTTCGTCGGGGTCGGCTCCCTGGTGCATCTGCGAACGGATCACGTCTATCGCGCCGTCGTTGTCGATATCAGATTCTCATACCATATCAAGCCCCCCATGACAACGTCCAGGTCACCGTCGCCATCCACGTCCCCAAGCTCCCCGTCCACGGTCTTGTATCCGCCCTCGGCAATGACGGCTTTGGACCACGTTGGATACATATACCACACTAATGGACCCTGGCGGCCGCCGATCACAACGTCGGCAAGACCGTCCCCGTTGATATCTCCCGCGATCTTCGCCCACGGGTCTTTCGGGCCTTCACGGTCCAGGATAACATGATCGAATGGAACATCCGCCCCCGCCGGCAACGCAAGGTGCAGGAAAATCATCACAACCAATACTCTCCCAGCATCTGCAAACAACCTTGCGACACACACATCGCCGCTAAAGCCGGCAACGTTGAATCGATCCCGGAGATTGGTCATGCCGCACCTACCCATGCACGTCTTATCATTCATGGCCGTCTCACTTTCTTGACGTGGTAGATTCCAGTCTTCGATTACTTGTCGTCTCGATATTGAATCAGGACCATGATGCCGGGCCAGTTCACTTCCATCCCGTGGACCATCTTCCCGTCAACCTTGGGCGTTTTGCCCGTCTTGAGAACGTTGACGCCCCGCTTGAGGCAGCTCGTATCCTTTATGGTGACGCGATGGGCGTAGTATTGATACCTGGGTCCTTCGTTGTCGAAGACCTTGGCGTCGTTGATATAGACGCCGTCCATATACCCCGGGCTCCAACTGGACCAGACCAATTGGGCGAAAGCGGCTTTGCTGAGATCGCCGGCCACGTCGAAATGCTCCTCTTTCTCGCCCGTTCTCGTGACCCATTTCCTGGGGATGTCGTAGGGCTTGCACAACTCCACCGACAGACCGGGACGAACCAGACGAAGCCCGTCAACCGCCTCGGTAAAATAAATCATGCCGCGCTCGTCGGTGATTCGGGCAGCGATTTGCATGGCTTGCTTCTGGTCGGGCACCCATGAGGTGTCCCACGTCACCCTGTAGGGCGCCTCCGCAACCGAACCGATATGGTGCATGATTTGGCCGTGGAAAAAGTGATAGTGCCATTGCCGATAGACGCCGTCGCCTTCAAAGTTGACATCGTCGTACAAACCGACGTAATCGACCTGCCTGATCTTTCCGCTCGGACTGTCGGCGTGGGCCGTCAGAGTCACAGATGTGCCCAGCGTATCGCCGGACTTGGGAGCGGTAATCTGTCCCATCGGGTGGGGCTTCCTCGCGGGATCGTAGTAGATGCGAAAATGCACGCCATAGACAAGATTCTGAGGCCAATTCCAGGGATGCACGGTATCCACCGTCATGGCAAATGTATTGCCACGTCCCGGCTTGAGGCAGCTTAGCGGGATGCGGACCGTCGGGTAGAAATGATGCTGATAATCGCATTGGGGAGCGGGGATAGCCGGCGCTTCGGGGATGCTGATCGAATCGCCACCGTTGATTTGAATCGCCAGGCCGGTGGTCCCGTCGTGGCAGAGAATCTTCTCGACGATCAATTCCGCCCTGGTCGCGTGTTCGAGGTCGAAATCATGGTCGAGTGTAACGGAGCCTTCGTACCCGATCCGGCCGCCCACACGCAGAGAGCCGCCGGCGTCGCCACCTACCTTATACCATACGTACTCGCGGAAAACCTCGCCGGGCCCGGGCTGCCCGAATACGTCCCCTGCCTGCATTGCCACAGCAGCGAAAATCACAAGCATCCATTTCATCGCGTCAGTCATTTCGCCGGCTCCTCAGTGAATTGTAAGTTCCTCGAATTCGGGATCAACGATGTATTCTACAGTCACAAGTCTTTTCATCGCTTCGCGACGATATCATCTCCGCTCGGTAATGTCTCTAATCGTTTCCAACGTGACCTGAACGTCAGGGGGATCGCCCAGCTCGGAAACCACAAGGTCTGCCTCCGAGAAGTCCTCGTCCTCTGTGTATCCGTTCGTGGTGATGACGCAATACATGCCCGCGGCTTTGGCCGCCAGCAAACCATTGCGGCTGTCTTCCACAACGACACATTCCGGCGGCGCCAAGCGCAGCCTGTGCGAAGCCAGATTGTATATCTCAGGGTCCGGCTTTTTCTTCGACACCACGTCGCCGGCCAAAATCGAGGCGAAACGGGCCTTGCGCGGCGAACCGAGCAATCTCTCGACGACGAGGTTGACCGCACGCTCGTGGGAAGTCGAGCAGACAGCCAGCATGACGTTCGCGGCAATCGCTTCATCGACCAGTCTTGCCACACCGGGCCGCAAGGGCAGCTCTCCGGACTCGATGATGTCCATGAAGAAATCCGTCTTGAGCTTGTGCAGCTCTTTGACAAGAGCGTCTTTGTCACAGACGCCCCGGGGCCAGCCACAGGTATCGAAATAGTGGCTCATACGTTCTTTGCCGCCGGAGATTCTCAACAGCTCGCCGTATAGCTCCACGCCCCATTCCGTCTCAAAGCCCTTCTTCGCAAACGCCTTGTTGAAAGCGACTCGGTGGCCGTCTCGCTCCGTGTCGGCCAAGACGCCGTCACAATCAAAAATGATCGCTTTCATAATGGCGTCCTTATCGTGATGCGATTTCTCCGTCAAGCCTTTCCGGCACAGCCGAACAGCTTGATTTTCTCCACGATGCCCGCCTCAAGGGCCTCGAACTGGGCCTCGATCACTTTCAGCGGGTTGTACTCGCTGTTGTGCGCGTTGTGGTAGGCGACAAATCCATCGATGAACGCATACTTGAGCTGGGTCGAGATGTTGACCTTCGCGCAGCCGAGCGAGATGCACTTTTTGAATACCGCGTCGGCCAGGCCCGTCCCGCCGTGCAGGGCTATGGGAACCGTTGTCCTGCGGGCGATTTCTTCGAGCCGGTCGTAGGCAATCTTGGGCTCGCCCTTGTACACGCCGTGGGCGGTTCCTATCGCCGGGGCGAAGCAATCAGGCTGCACCTCCGCACAGAACCTGACCGCCTGCTCCGGGTCGGCCAGATGAGCCTCCTGCTCTTTGACGTGGATATCGTCCTCCACGCCGACGATGGCCCCAAGCTCGGCTTCCACGGTGACATTTTGCGGCCGCGCCATCTCCACCACTTGCATGCTCAGAGCAAGGTTCTGCTCGAAAGGCTTCGATGAGGCGTCAATCATCACGGACGTCCAGCCGGCTTCGATACATTCGGCAATGAGCTGCAAGTCCTTGCAATGGTCGAGATGGAGGGCAATCGGCACAGTCGATTGTTGGGCGAGCGGCCTGACCCACGAGATAATCACCGGGCAGCCCCAGAAGATGACCGTCTTGGCCGAGGTCTGAATGATGACGGGAGCGTGCGTTTCTTCCGCCGCATGGACAACAGCCTTTGTGGAATTGTAGTCCAGGATATTGAACGCGCCGATGGCATAGCCGGCGCCGCTTGCTTTGGCAAGCATGGTTTTCATATTTTCAAGCGGCATTGCTTCGCTTTCCTTCCTGACGGCAGAGTTCTGCAAGATTTCAGAGCACAGCCGCCCATTATCACAGATGGCGCCTCACGGGTCCTACACCCCGACTCGACCCAGTCTAACATCAAAGGCAGCCATCCGGCAACCGCAAAGATTAGCTTGCGCCCGCGCCTGGGTGTATGTCACGATTGCAGGTAGATTTTTTGGCCCTTCACCTTAGTTTACCAATAGTGAAATTGGACATTTGGGCGCCTTGGCGAATTCAGACGTGCGTTTGGCGCTTTTGAGGCTACCAGCAGAACCTCCCTGTCCGCAGGCATGGTCGCCCTTTGGCCTGCTGGTAGCCCAAAGCGAAAAACGGGTTTCTTGACAGGATATTTACCTACAAAGATGACATGCACCCATCCAACCCAGACCACATAGAAAGGAGAAAAGCAAGAATGTGTACATTATCAATTTTGTACCGTTTCTCCTTGCTCTACAGGCGGACACACCTATAATTGAACATAGTGGGCAGAATAGCTCTGAAGCGGCATCATTGTACCTTGTATCCTCTCGCCTGATGTCGAGAGGCTTGGGAGGTTTTGCGGAAACCAGAAAAGACTCCCAATAGACAGGTGAACTGACCTAAGCGGCTTCCAAGCGATTAGTTGGACGTCTTGAAAATGGTTGTTATACTGACATTCAGAGAGATCCGGAGTCTTACGGGGAAATCATATAAACATCGTTAAACGGGCTATGAACGCATGGTAGGGACGATAGAGCACCATGACTGAGTCGATTGCAATCATACTATCTGGGATAGCCCTCCTCGTGTCGGCAATTACAGGTTGGCTCACTTTCATTCGTCGCGGAAGTCTCCGTATGACTCAGCCCACCGTCATTTTCTTAGGACCTGATGGCGGTAGACGCGAGGGTGAAAAACCTCGCTTGAAAGTCTTCCTTCGGACGCTCCTCTACAGCACGTCTCGGCGAGGGCAAACCGTCGAGTCTATGCATGTAAACCTCCAGCGGGCGGAGTCCAAACAGAACTTCTCGATATGGGTGTACGGCGACGATCGTTTGGCTCGTGGGAGTGGACTACATGTCGGCGTTGATGGTTTCGCCTGCAACCATCATTTCCTTCTGCCAGAAGATGGCACGGACTTCAGACTCTTGCCCGGTCAGTACACTCTTCGTATATATTGCAAGCGCGTGATGGATCGTGATCCCACTCGGCTTGCGCAAATCACATTAACTATCTCTGAGTCGCACGCGAAGGTGCTTGAAGATGAAAATGCCGGAATCTACTTCGATTGGGGACCAGATCAACAGGCATATCATCCGCATATAGAGATCCGCAAACCGAGCCCGATACCGCCTTGGCTACTTGAGGCTGCTACCAAAACGATGCTGGCAGAAGAAGACCGTTGAAGGGTGCAATATCTGCTTAGCTTCCTGTGGCTTTGATGATGCGTTTGGGGGGAAGGGATACAACTTCATGACCGCAAGCCTTTTGTTTGGATCGTAAATCTTCGCAGATTTCGTGCACGTTGTAGTTGAACTTCTTGGCGTGCTCATCACGTGCTTCTCGAACAGATTCTACAATCGGATCTCTCATAGCGCATCCCTTCTGCCTCTCCATAACGATTACATTATACCACATGAGATGGCTGTAACAAAAGCCCGTAATCATTCTCAAACTGACCGTTTCGCGCTGTCATTCCTGCGGAAGCAGGGATCCAGGACGACTGTGGCGAGGCCGTCCCGGCCTTGCGTCCCGCCGGCATCTTGCCGGCGGTAGGGAACAAGGGCAAGATGCCCTCGCCACGGTGGATTCCCGCTTTCGCGGGAATGACAGAGGGCGTCATGTTCTTGTCGTTGGACGGCTTGCCGTATCACGCGACTGAAGAAAGGTCAGCTTGAGGAATCATTGATTTCTTCTATGACCTGGGCAGGAGTATTTTGTCGATCCGCAGGTCGGGCAACAAATCCGCGTGACCAATGCGAGGCGATGCCTTACACTATCTGCGGTTTTCGACAAATGCAACGGTGGCTCTGGACACCAAAAAGGGGAAAACAACGATGAGATGCCGATTTGAAAAGGTCGTGTTGGTACTTGCTCTGTTATTGTGGGTTGTGCTGCCTGGCGGCCAGGCTTTCGGCGACGAAATCGCCAGAGGCGGCCTGTATAGCGTCGTGGAAATAGCCTTCGAGGGACCGATGCAAGGCCCGAAGGACGCGCCGGCGCGCGACATAGACTTCTGGGTGCGCTTGCGGCATGAGAGCGGCTCGCCGGAATACAAGATCCACGGCTTCTGGGATGGCGACGGCAACGCGGGGACATCGGGCAACGTTTTCAAGGTGCGCTTCTGCCCGACGAAAACGGGACGCTGGGACATAGTCGAGGTTTACTCGAACGCCAAAGAGCTGAACCGCCAGAAACAGGGCCATCACGTGAGCGCCGTCGCCTCGGCACATCCTGGGTTCTGGATCGTCGATCCCCAAAGCCCGGGCTCTCGCTGGTACATGCGCTCGAATGGCTCGCACCAATACATCTTCGGCAACACGCATTATTCATTCCTCTCGGGCTACTATATTGACAATAAGTCCAGCGGCAACGACATCGCCGCCGACATTGCCGGCAACGCAGAGTATTTCAAGAAACTTCGCTTCAGCCTCTATGGTGACCGCTATCCAAACCCCGATGAAAAGCCCTTCTTCGATGGCGAAGGCCGCCTGACCGACTGGGGCGACGACTCGCATCGGCCCAACCCCCGCTGGTTCGGCCAGCGGGCCGACATAGCCGTAAGAACCGCCTGGGAGCACGATTTGATTGCGGACCTGATTTTGTGCGGCCCCGACGCGAAAGAGTCTCGCTCGGTCCTTCAAGCCGCGAACAACAACGGCGACCCGACGCCCTACCTCAAGTACATCGCGGCCCGCTACGGCAGCTTCCCCAACGTCTGGATATGCCTGTGCAACGAATTCGATATCAAGGACCCGAAATATTCGGAGGAACAAATCGCCCAATTCGGACGCATCATCAGGATGTACCTGCCCTACCCGACGCCGCTGAGCGTCCACATAGCGTCCCGCACGGGCTGGCCGGGCAAGTTCGACGAGCTGCCCGCCTGGAACGACCACCAAATCATTCAGAAAAAGATTCGCAACCTTCCCGACGCTGCCGATGCGATCCGGCAGACGTGGGAGAACCCCGGCGGCAAAGGCCCGCGCAACAAGCCAACCGTCAATGACGAATTGAGCTACGAGGGCCAAGGCGACAAACACACCGAGCACGACACCATCGAGTCTCATCTCGGCGCCTTCTTAGGCGGCGGCTACGGCACGACCGGCGAGAAGCCGGGCAATAAACTGGGCCAGTATTTCCGCGGGTGTTTCGATCCCGCCGAACACACCTGCGCCGACAACCTCAAGTACTTGCGCGAGGTTATCGACCGGAACATTACGTTCTGGCGAATGTCTCCCGGCTCCGGCATCTTCTTGAATCTCGACTCAGGCTCGCGCGGCCTGGCCTGGGATCGTCGCGAGTATGTGCTGGGCACGAACAAGGCCCGCAAGAAGATCGTCGCGGATCTGCCGGAAGGCGCCTGGACAGTCAAACGCTATGATATCATCAGCAAAGAGGAGCAGACCTTGAGCGAGAACGCGCAGGGCCGCTTCATCTTCGATGCCCCGGACAGCCGGGCCGTGCTGTTTCATTTCAAAAAGAATTGAGCCCCGTCCCGGCGGCTATCCTTTGATGTCAAAGGCGAACAAAACGTCGCTGTGACGGACGTAGAGCTTGCCATCGACGATCACCGGGTGCGCCCAGCCCTCACCGCCCATGCCCTTGCGTCTGGGTAGCTTGAAGGTACTCTTAAGATTGTATTTCTCGGGGCTGGCCTCGATCAGAGCCAGCGTGTCGTCCTGGTAGCGGAAGTACAGGTGGCCGTCGGCGTAGAGCACGGCGGCGGACCCGCCGCCCGGCTGGTCTTCCTGCCATATAATCTTGCCTGTTTTCATTTCGATGCAGGTGGGCTTGCCCTGGCCGTGACCGTGACCGCCGTAGATGTAGTCGCCCACCTGGACGAATCCGCCGTGATGGCTCTGGAACGTCTTGGCATCGAGGAAATAGACCTCCTCAGCACTGACGCCCTCGCTCGCGGCGGTCAGCTTGAGCAAGGCGCTGCCGGTGTTGTATGCGGTGGAGCAGAACACATAGTCTCCGCAAACGATGGGCGTGGAGATGTTGGCGACATCGTTGGCCACCTTGTTGTACCCCCAGAGGAACTTGCCGTCCTTTGCCGCTACGCCGATTACGCCTTTGTTGGTGAGCTGGACGTACTGAGCAATGCCCGCGGCGGTCGCCGGGACGATGGAGGAATAGCCCGCCTCGTCCTTGCCCTTGCGTCCGATGTCGGGCATCGAACACTTCCAGATGGTCTCTCCTGTTTTCTTGTCGAGCGCAGCCATGACAGCCTCCCGCCCGCCGGGGGTACATAGGAGCTTGTCCCCATCGACCAGCGGGGATTCGCTGAACTTCCAGCCCGGATTCTTTCCGCCCAGGTCTTTCTGGAGATTCCTGCTCCAGCGAAGGCTGCCCGTTCCGGCATCGAAGCAAACGACGTCTCCCGACGTGCCGACGGCGTAGATAAATCCCCCGTCAATGGTGGGCGTGCAGCGTGGGCCATCGTCGTGCGTCGGCCCGACCGGCGCCGCCCACAGGCGATTGCGCGTGGATAGATCGTACGCGAGCACGCACTGCTGGTTCTTCGGCTCGACCTCTATGTCACCCATCGTATAGAGCTTGCCTGCGACAATCGCCACACTGGAGTAGCCCTTTCCGAGGCCCGTCAGCTCGAGCGCGATTTTCGGCCCCTCTTGCGGCCAGCTCTTGAGCAGTCCGGTCTCCCGGCATATTCCATCGCGGTTGGGCCCGCGCCATTGGGGCCAATCCGCCGCGTTGGCGCAATCGCGATAGCCCGATACGATAAGACATAACGCAAGGCCCAAAGCCTTCACAGGCACACATGTCCCTCTACTGGTTGTTCCTGGCATGTTCGTAAATCCTCACAAAAACGTAACTGCAAATCGTTTTATAGACGGGCACACTGCGCCGCCTATCGAGACCATAGATAGAATCCGCCTTCGCGGACAGTATCTTATCCTTTACTGCGGACATCGACGCAGACCAACCGCCCCGCCGCATTGCGGGCATAAATCCTGCCGCTTGCCAGCACCGGGACGGTCCAGCACTTGCCCGTCAGAATCTGGGCCGACGCAAGCTCCTTGAATCCCTCCGGCGACGCCTCTGCGATAACGAGCTTGCCCTTCTCGCCCAGGATAATCAGCTTGCCGTCGGCCAACATGAGCGAGCCGGTTCCCATACCCGTCTGCGACCAGATCCTTTGCCCGGTTTGGAAATTGAGGCAGGTGAGTTTGCCGCCGCCGTCCACTTGTCCGTCGAAACCGTACAAGTGTCCCTTCCACAACACGGAGCTGTTGACCTGATTGCGCATGTTCCTGTTTTTCCAGATTTCGGTCACATTGCTCCCGTCGATTCTGTACAGAGCACAGCCCTCATTGTATCCGGAGGAAATAAGAACGGTGTCACCCGAGACAATCGCGTCGGCGGCGTTGATATCATAGCTTGTCCTCCAGGGGACCTTCCACATCACCTTGCCGGTTTGAGGATTCAGCGCCACAACCTCTTTGCAAACGGGCATCACCACACACTGCCCCGCCTCGCCGAAAGGCATTGCTGTTGCGTATCCGGACGCCCCCTTTCCGTTTTGCCATGCGACGCTGCCGTCAGCCTTGTTAAGCGCGACGCCATAAGTGCCCGCATTGAGAATCACCATATCCCCAACCAACATCGCCGAGCCGGCAAAATACCAGGTGGGAGGTTTCAAACCCAATTCCTTGACGAGATTCTTGTGCCAGATGATCTGACCCGTCGCAGCGTCGAAACGGATGGCGTCGCCGTTCTTGCTGAAGGTATAGACGGCCTCGCCCTCCACGGTCGGCGTCGCGCAGGGGCCGCCTTCATGGCTGTTCGCAAACAAACGGCACGGATACGATTTCGTCCATATTTCTTTGCCTGTCTCGGCATTCATACAATAAAGGACGTCGTGATCGTCGATATTGCCCATCGCATAGACCCGGCCATTGCTGACGGCCACCGAGGCAAACCCCGGCCCAAGGTCAACCCTCCAAAGGACTTTCGGCTCTGTTTCGGGCCAGGTTGCCGTCCAGCCGGTTTCGCTCGATATCCCGTTGTAGCTCGGCCCGCGCCAGTTGGGCCAATCAGCCGCGTTGGCAACGGTGCATGGGTAGCCACAGAGCACACCAGCAGAGAGAATAACGAATAATGAATAATGAACGCCGAACACCGAAGTCCTTCGCCATTCGATATTCGGTATTCGATATTCGATATTCGATTTCTTGGGTTTATGCGCGTTCATTCGCGGTTTCACCTTTCAAACCGTGGTTTCATTTTTCAAACCGCACATCGCGAGTCGCCAGTGCCCCAGTCGGGCAAGCAACTACGCATTCAGCGGCACAACGCTTGAGACCTTCGGCCATTGACCGGCCAAACGGGACCTCGACCCGAACGTCGAAGCCGCGCCCCACGAAACTCAGGCCAAGCTCTTCAGCGGCCGCCGCGGCGATTTGTATGCAAAGGCCGCAGTCGATACATTTGCCCGGCTCGTAGATGACCTCCGGGTGCTGGATACGCTGAACGAAGGCCCGGCGTTCACCCTTATAGCGGCTCGCCCTGGCTTCAAGCTCCTGGGCGTATTGTCTCAGCTTGCAGTTGTCAGCCTTGCGGCAGTCACAATACAGGCAGCGGGAAGTCTCCCGCCGGGCCTGCTCGTTCGTGAATCCGTTGTCTTCACGCGGCGTCACCCGTTTTTCATCGCCGCCACACGCGGCAAATGCGGCTTTTTCATCGTCCCGGACTTTGCCGATGCGGCTGTTGAATACTTTAACCGGGCCGGTCACCGTCCGGCCGGTCAGATATTGGCCGATGGACACGGCCGCTTCTTTGCCATCAGCCACAGCCCGAACCGTCAGCCTTCGCTTGCGGACTGCGTCCCCTCCTGCAAAGACACCGGGGATATCCGTCTGATATGTATCCGCGTCCATCGCTATGCCGTTCGCACTGGTCCTGAGGCCCATCGGCTCGGCGTCGGCTCCGGCAGCGAAGAAGACGGCGTCAAAATCTTTTCGCAGATCCTCCAGCGACAAAGCATTGCCGATGCGAGTTTTCCCCTGGAACCTGGCCCCCAGCTTCTCAATCAAGGCAATCTCCTGATCCAGCACGTCTCTGGGAAGCTCCTTTTCCGGGACAGCGTATTGGAGCATCCCGCCCGGCTTGTCGTGGTCGTCGAAAACCGTGCAGTCGATCCCCTGCTGCAAGAGATAATACGCCGCGGCCAATCCTGCGGGGCCGGCCCCGATGATCGCGACGCGTTTGTCCAGCTTCGGTTTACAGGCCGGCAGGTAGGGCTTGCCCGATTGCAGATCGACGTCGGCGACGTAGCGTTTCAGCAGGCAGATTGAAACGGCCCGGCCCGATTCATCGACGGCGGCCCGCCTGCATCCGCGCTCGCACGGTTTCGGGCAAATCCGGCCCAAAACCGCCGGCAAGGCAATATCGTTCTTCACGGTGACAATCGCGTCACGGAGCTGGTCTGCCCCGATTTGGCGAATCATCAGCGGGATGTTCATCTGCGCCGGACAGATGACGTGACAGGGCCCCATGCAGTCGCCCACGTGGTCGCTGAGCAGAAGCTCCAAAGCCGTTTTCCTGGCTTGCCGGACCTGGTCGCACTCGCTTTCGACGCGCATACCCTCGGCGGCAGGCGTTCCACACGCCGGCGTCAGGCTCGCCATGCCGTTGACTTTGACCACGCAGACCATGCAACTGGTCGAAGGCTCGTATCCTTTCAGGAAACACATCGTGGGGATTTCGATGCCGAGCTTGCGGGCTGCATCGAGAATGGTCGCGCCCGGGTCAACTTCAACTTCACGATTATCCACGAATAGTCTGGGCATTGGCTACTGAACTCTAACCGCGTCTGCGGGACATATTTGCTTGCACGTTCCACAGCGAATACATTTTTCGGCGTCGATCTCGTGCTTTTGATAGGGCTTCATGGCGATGGCATCGACGGGGCAGTGCTGGGCGCACAGGGTACAGCCGATGCAGTCATCGGTGATCGAATAGGTAATAAGGGCTTTGCATTTTCCGGCTGGGCAGCGCTTCTCGACGTGGGCTTCGTATTCGTCGCGGAAGTACTTGATGGTGGAAAGCACCGGATTGGGGGCCGTTTTGCCCAGGCCGCACAGGCTGGTTGTCCGCACTCGCTGAGCCAGGTCCTCTAACTCTTGAATGTCCGCCTGACTGCCCTGCCCGGCGCATAAGCGTTCGAGAATGTCCAGCATGCGCCGGGTGCCGATCCTGCAAAACGTGCACTTGCCGCAGGACTGGTTCTGTGTGAACTCCAGAAAATAACGGGCGATATCAACCATGCAGTCGGTCTCGTCGAGCGCGACCATTCCGCCGGAGCCCATCATGGTCCCGATGCTTTGCAGCGTTTCATAATCCACGGGAAGATGCGCCAGCTCCGCAGGGACGCACCCGCCGGAGGGACCTCCCACCTGCACCGCTTTGAGGCGCAGGCCGCCGGCGATCCCGCCTCCGACCTCCTCTATGATCTGCCGCACGGAAATGCCCATCGGCACTTCAATCAGACCGACGCGGTCCACCTTCCCCGCCAAGGCAAAGACCTTTGTCCCCTTGCTGGTGCTCGTACCCAGCTTGGCGAAAGCTTCAGCGCCGTTCCGGAGAATCCAGGGCACTGCGGCGTACGTTTCCACGTTGTTGATGAGGGTCGGCCGGCCCCAGAGGCCGTTTTGGGCCGGATAGGGAGGCCGCAAGCGAGGCATTCCACGCCGGCCCTCAATGCTGGCGATCATCGCCGTTTCCTCGCCGCAGACGAATGCGCCGGCGCCGGGGACGATTTTCAAGTGAAGCGAAAATCCGCTGCCCAGGATATTGTCGCCAAGAAAGCCTTGCCGGGCGGCGTTCTCCATCGCTTGGCTGATTCGCTCGGTCGCCAGCGGATACTCTCCTCGAATATAGAAATAGCCTTGTCGAGCGCCCACTGTGTGGGCGGCGATGGTCATGCCCTCGATGATGCGGTATGGATAGGACTCCATCAGCATCCTGTCCATGAAGGCCCCCGGGTCCCCCTCGTCCCCGTTGCAGACCACAAATTTTTTGTCGGCCTGCCGCGCTCGCACGGCGGACCATTTGCGGTGTGTCGGATACCCGGCGCCGCCGCGCCCGCGAAGCCCGCTGCGCTCAACCTCAGCGATGACTTCCTCGGGGCTGATTTCCCGAATGCACCTTTCGAGGGCTTTGAATCCATCGTATGACAGATATTCATCGATATCAATCGGGTCGATGATTCCGCGGTGCTCGGTCGCGATATGCTTCTGCCGGCCGAGGAAATCGGCCACAGGCTTGTCACGAACATTGATTGAATAACGCGTCACCGGGGCTGATTCTTCGTCCGTCAAAAGATGGTCAAGAGCCTGCAAGAGGCGATTGGAGATATTCCTCCTTATCCCACCGACCCTAAAATGCCGGGCGACAATGGCTTTTGCATCCTCCGGCTGCACCTTTGCATACAGGAAAGATCTATTGTCGGGCATCACCACTTCCACCAGCGGTGTCTGGTGGCACATGCCGACACACCCGACTCGCTTTACTCTGATTCTGACGCCGGTATCGCCCAACGCCTTCTCCAGGGCATCGCGCAACTTTCCGCTGCCCCGGGCGACGCAGCACGAACCCAGCCCCAGGCGAATCTCACCCCGGCCATCGGAGCTTTCGATCCGCGGTCCCAAAGGTTTTTTCCGCCGACCCGCCCTGCTTTGCTCATACCTGAGAAAATCGTCGATCACCGTCGGGACCCTGTCAGGGGACAGATGCCCGTATGTCACGTCGTCAATCTGCACGGCGGGCGCCAGCGTGCAGCATCCCAGGCAGGCGATTCTCTCAATCGTGAACATCTTGTTGGCGTCGGTGTCTTCGCCCTTGGCGAGGCCGAGATGACGCTGAAACGCCTCATAGACGCGGTCCGCTCCCTTGACGTGACACGCGGTTCCGACGCACACGTGAATGACGTGTCGCCCGACCGGGCGATGCCGGAACTGGTCGTAGAACGTCGAAACGCCGGCGATGGAGGCAGGGGTTATCTGCGTGATCTGGCAGACCCGCTCGAGGGCCTGCTGCGGCAGATAGCCAAAGTGACCCTGGACCGCCTGAAGTATCTCGAGCACGTTTTCCGCGCCGGTCCCGATCTTCTCCACCACCTGATCTACGAATGTCAAATCCAGATCATCCATCAGTTGCCGTTTCCTATACAGTATAGGTTTTGAACCCCGCGGATGAAGATGCGTCCGTCGGCAAAAGCAGGCGAGGCGTGGCAGTCTTCGCCCAGCGTGCACTTGGCCAATTGCTTGTATTCAGATCCCGCCTGAATGATGAACATCGCGCCCTTTTCGCTCAGCAGATACACTTTGTCGCCCACAAGGCTTGGCGAAGCATAGAAGTACTCGAGGAAATCGTGCTCCCACAGCTTCGTTCCATCCGAGACCTTGTAGCAGCTCAGAAGTCCTTCGGTGGCGAGCAGAAATACCACTTCACCGTTACTGAGCGGCGAGCAGATATCGGGACCTCCGTCCTCCATAGTCCATGCGATATGGGTCTTGGTGACGTCGCCCTGGCCGCCGGTGCGAATCGCCACCATCTTGCTGTACGGCTCTATCGCGAACACGAGCCCGTTCGAGTAGATCGGCGATGGTGCGATGTCACCTGCCACACATTTGGCGCGCCAGAGCTCCGTACCCTTGGCCGGCTCGTAGGCGATCACCCACGGGTCGGCGCAGGTGATGACCTGGGCCTGATCACCGATGGTGACCACGATGGGCGAGCTCCACGAATTTCCGACGGGCCGTTTCGTCTGCCAGACGACGTTGCCCGAGAACGTATTGAGGGCGATCAATGCCGACAGTCCGTCTTCGATGCCACCCTGGTCGTACTGAATCAGCAGCAGATTGCGATACATCGCAAGCGAAGAGGCATAACTATAAGAGCTGTCGGGTATGCCCATGCTTTTTTCCCAGACTTTCCGCCCGTTGGAGTCAAAGCAGCCGACGTCCCCGGTTGCGAAGATTGCGCAGACGTGCCGTCCGTTTGTCGCGACGGTCGAGGCGCAAAAGCCGGTGTCCTCCATCGGCTCGAACGGCTCTTCGCCTTGCTTCGGGGCCACACGCGCGACGTCTCCCGTCCAAAGCAGCGAGCCCGAAGCGGCATCGAAGCAATAGACCTGAAGGCTGTTCGGATCGCCCCCCGAAAGAAAGACACGGCTCCCCCAGACAACAGGTGAATTGTGCCCCGGCAGGGGGACCTTGCTCTTCCAGAGAATGCCCTTGCCGGTTTGGCCGTCCCAATCCACGGGAATATTTGCATGGGTGCTCATTCCGCTTCCGTTGGGGCCGCGGAAGCTCGGCCAGGCATTGTTCGCGTCCTCGGGCGACGTCAAAGAAGCGCCGGCCGCACCGGCGGAAGGAAACTCAATCTTCGGCATCAGGGCCAGAACCAGCGAGCCTAAACCCAGGAGAACCATGCATGCCATTACCGCCCATCGGGCAAACACGGCCTGGCGAATCTGCCCGTCGGCTTTATCGGCGCCGGCCTGCGGTGCTGGCAGCTCTTTCCTGAGCCGGCTTGCCACCTTGAGGGCAATCAGAAGAACCACCGCTCCGCCCAGGAGCAGATAGCTGCCCTTGCGAGCACGGTCCAGCGCAGCAAGTCGCTGGTGTCTGATTTGCAGGTCCAGCTCGCGAATTTGCGAAAGCAACTGCTCATTGCCGGGCTGGGTGCGGCTGTCGGCTCTCAACTTGAGCAGTTCCGTTTCCTGCTCTGTTTTGACAATCGTGCTCTTGCCATGGTTCAGAAGCATGAAGACGCAGACGATCACGGAAAATGCTCCGCCGACCACCGCCACCGTGGTTGCGCATCGGTACCACAGGCCTTTCGCCCCGGCGTTTTGCGGAATATTCTCGTTCTCAAGACTCATGGGCGATTAGATTTTCCCCTCTTTGGCTTTTTCCAGGCGGACGTGCTCTCTGGGGCAGTATTCAAAACACCGCCCGCACGCTAAGCAACCCGCCCGGTCGGCCTCGTAGTCTTCACACCGGCGCCAGACGCAAAGTCCGATCAGTTTAAGACCGATCACCAGCCCGACGAATCCGCCGAAAATCCACCCGCCCAGCTCGAACTGGGCCCGGATACTCGATGCTTCCTGGTAAAGCTGCTCTATCCCCTTACCCGTCGCCCTGAATCCCGCGCTGGCATCGGTGGTGTCCGTAACGGCACCCGTCTCTTCAAGGTAAATGCGCTCGGCCAATCGGACGGTCTCGTGCGCCCGCGCCGTGACGGCTTTGAGGCTGGAACCTGTCCAGCCGCCCGCTAAAACGAGCACCGGCAGAGCCAGAATGAAGAAGCCAAGCCTCTTCCTGGCGATTGCATAATCGCCCTGCGACCACTGCGCCGCCGGCTTCTTGATCGCACCGAAAGGACAGGCGTCCTCGCAAAGCTTGCAACGAATACATTCATCGGGAGTGATCGTCACGCGCCGCCGCGAGAGGCGAGAGAACTGCCGCAGGATGACGCCGTAGGGGCATAAGAAGCGGCAATAAGGACGCCCGATGAACACGCCGATCAGCAGCAGGCAGCCTCCGAGAATGAGAATATTCAAGCCGCCGGTCAGGCGAAAGATCGAAATGAACGGATCGTATCGGCATACGACAAAAGCGCTGCCGGTGGCTGCAAAAAGGACGGCGGCCCCGAGATAGACGTACGCGAACAATCGCAAGCCGCTTTCGAGCCAGCCCGGCACCATCACCGGGCGGCACAGCACCAAATCCTGGATCGCGCCGAGCGGGCACACCGCCGCACAGAAGCTCCTTGCGAAAAAGAGCGTGAACACCAGTGGTAGCAGAAAGAACGCCGCAACTGTAATCGGCACGGCGTACTCGGTGTCAAAGATGCTCAAGACGATATTCTGGGTAGCGCCGATGGGACAGACACAGCCTTCACGCCAGAAGCCGAAGTACAGCAGTGAAAACACCGTCAGGGCAAAAATCGCCCGCCGGTTGCGGTTTCTCAAGACCAAGTACGAGGACAAAGCCAGCGCCGCCAACAAAACCGCGACGTCGATGTATTCATAGACGTCCTGACGCGGATGCGGCGTCGTCGGACTGGGCATTTGGTGGCCGCTCTCGAAATCGGGCGGCGGAAAACGCTCGACTCCCTGCACGAGGCCGCAGAGAATCAGAAGCACGGCTATACCAGTTATGGCGCAGGTAAAACGCATCATCAAGCGTGGTTTTCCCCCTTTAGCAGATAGGGCCGGTCGGCAGGGACCCGCCGAAACGCTCCCGAGGGACAAGCCACGGCGATAGCACACTCGTTGCAGTTCAGACAGCGGTCGTGACGGACTTGCAGGATGAAGGAGCCGTTTCCGAAGGCCGCACAACCCTTGACGCACTTGGCACAGCCGATGCAAAGGGTTTCGTCGATAGTGTATTCGTAGTAAGGCTCCTCGACGAACGTCCGCGAGATCGCGCCCGTCGGACAAAGCTCGTTCTCGGCCCCCGGCTCCAGCACGGAAGCCCCCAGCTCGAAGTAACCAGGGCAGAAATCGCAATAGCCGCAGATAGCGTAAACTTGCACGCACTTGACCGCGGATTCTTCCAGCACGCAGCACGTCGCGCAGTTGTTGCACGATACGCAGGCATAGGGATCGATTTGCCACACCAGATCGGTATTACGGTGTTTGCGAGCCGAAGCACCAGCCACCATACCTAAGGCGGCCAAAGACGCACCCCAAAGACCGTCACGCAGGAAATGACGCCTGTTGATTGTCCTTTTCTTATCTTCCGTCACTACTTACTCCCACTGAAATCTTCTTGGCCGACAGCGCTACCGGCAGCGTGCACTGCTGAAGAATCGCGCAGCCGTCGCAGAGTCGATTGTTGATGCAGATGCCTTCTCGCAGCAGCCGCCTTCTCTTGGCAACCAGGACCGCCCCACCGGTCGTCAGCAGCCCCATCGCGGCGTATCGCAACGCTCCGGCAAACAATTCTCTGCGGCTGTGATTTTGTCGCGGACGTTCGCTCATTACCGGCCTTCTATCTTGCTAAATATCCGTACAACGTTCTTGATGGTGTCCAGAACAAGGACGTGGCCCGCCGGATCGACGGCGACATCAAAGCCGCCGGCCTGACATGCTTCAGGCAGGTCGCAGACCCTCAATTCGCCGTCGCGGACCAACTGACGCGGGCCGGCGACAACTCCGACGAATTCGCCTTCCGAGTTATAGACTTTCACTCGAACCAAGCCCTTTTCGCAGGTGACATATCCGCCGTCGGGCAGAATGGCGATATTGACGGGATTGCAGCAGCCGCAAAACCCTTCGATGGCCACCGAGCCAGTGCCCCACCAGAATTCGAGATCGCCGTCGAACGTGTAGGCTTCGATCCGGCGGCGGCCCGGATTAACCACCCGAAGTAATCCGTCCTGGGAAACAGCCAAATCAAAATAAGGACTCGGAATCACAAACCCGGGAACGTTTCGAGAGGAATCCTTCTTGCCGATATGATCGACGAGATTGCCTGATGCGTCATAGCGAACTACGACACGGTTGCCGGCATCGGCGACAAAAACGTTGCCGTCCGAAACAACGATACTGGTTAAATGGGCGTTGGTGCCCAGGCTGTCCCAACTGCCCTGGCGCTGCCCCTGGGCATCATAGATTTCCACATGATCCTTGAACCCGACATATATGGTCCCGTCGGCCAGCACCGTCAAGCAGCCGGGCTCCCCAGCCAGCTCGATTTGCCCGAGAATGACGCCCTGGTCCGAGAATTTGCGAATCGCTCGATCCCCCGCCACGCAGATCGAGCCTCCTGAATCCACGGCAATAGCGTGCGAAGTGGTGAAGCCGGTCTCAACCGCGCCGCCCCGTTCTTCATACAGGATCAGTTTGGGGTCAACCTTCGCCAACTCTTCGATGTCGTACTGAAACGCCTGGCCGAGGCGGTTGCCTTTCCGGCCGAAGACGTCAAGTCTGGCCACCGCTGCGATGGCCACGACAACAGCCAGTGCAACCAAAGCCCCCACGAGTAGCCGGGTATTCACTTTTCCAGTTGTCTTGTACATTTCAGCACCTTTGCAGCTTTTGCGAACGTTTCATTGTAGTGCAAAAACGCCCCGTCTTCAACTCGCCGGCCTTAACGCCCGGAGATATCGAGGCATATCATTCGCTCTGTGTCACGTACAATCAGGCGGCCCGACGCGACAGCCATCGGCCCCCACGATTCGTGTCCGGCCAGCACTTTGGCCCGCGTCAGCTTGGCGTAGCCCGAAGGGCCGGTCTGCGCCAGAGCCAGCTCGCCGGTGTCATTCATGACGTAAATCAGGCCGCCCAGGATAGCATAAGGTCCGCTGCCGAATTTGTTCGCGCTTGTGCTGGTCCAGACCACGTTTCCATCGAGACCGAGGCAGACCAACTGCCCGTCGGGCCTGACTCCATAAATGTGCCCGTCATAGAAGATCGGGGTGTGCTGGATCGAGCCGAACACGGTGGTCGGATGGAGAAACTCCGACTCGACGGTGATTTTTCCGTCGGCCTCGGTCAATTTAAGCATCGTGCAGCCGTTCTCGGTCTGCCCGTAGCCGGCGGTCAGGAATATTCTGTCTTGCCCGATAACAACCGGCATCGGAACATTATAGCGCACTTTCCACAGGTCGGTCTTCCACAAGACGCTTCCATCCTGGGCTGAGACGCCGATGACTCCGCCTTTTATATGGTTACCGCCGCAATAGACGAAGAAACGCTTGCCGTTGAACTCCATGGGCACAATGGACGAATGGGTCATAATCCAGCCGTCCGGGTTGGGTGTTTGCCAGAGGATTTGGCCCGTTTCGCAATCCACGGCCACCATGAGAATGTCGCCGGCCGGGGCGATTATCGCCTTGCCGTCGTCTATCAGCGGGCACTGCGCCGTGTACCAATCGGGGACCTTCGTATTGAATTCCTTGACGAGGTTGAACATCCAGCGGAAATTGCCCGTCATTGAATCCAGGCATGTAGCGTGACATTTCGGCCCAATGGCCACCACGTACTTGTCCGTCACCGCCGGAACGGTACGGCTCATCCCGTGAAACCGCTTGATCTTCACGGGGTACGAATACCGCCAAATATCTTTGCCGTCGTCGAGCGAGAGGCACCGCACGACATCCGCCTGGTTCTGGCGGTCGTAGTCCAGCATATACACGCGCCCGGCCATGATCGCCGGGCCGGCGTAACCTTCCCCCACCTCGACCGACCAGAGGACCGCGGGGCCACTTGCCGGCCAGGTCTTTGCCGGCGCGACGGTCTCGGTGCTGACGGCGTCGAAGTTCGCTCCCCTGAATCTCGGCCATGAGCCGGGCAAGTCCGCCGGCACGCCATCCAACGCCGCCAGTTTGCCGGTTATTTTCACTGGCTCGTTCGCGTCGTCAGCCTTTTCGGGCCGCAGCTCGCCGCCCGACAGGCGGTATTTCAATTCCGCCCCGGCGTCGGCACTAAGCCACACGTACAGCAGCGCCATCCCGACGATGGTTAGTCCAATAGGTATTGTCTTTGCTATTGCCGTTTTTGTCATCTTGCTGCCTGCCGGAAGCTTGCGGCGCCTATTCGTTTCTCAACGCCTCAAGCATGCCCCCACTCAGTGCGAAGGCCGTTGCGACCCAGATCCATATTATACCACTTATTCCTATCGCCGCAATGGTCAGCACCAGCGAAAAACACCCCACATCCACTCCGGGGGATTCTATAGCAGGGCCGACCGCAACCAGCGCCGCGGCCACCCCGCAGCCCAGACCAAACAGCATCAGTCCGCTGTGCTCCTCGAATACCATCTTCCGCAGCGTGCTTCTCTCGAATCCCACCGCCCTGAGCATGGCCAGTTCGCCGCGCCTGTCCAGCACGTTGCGCAGCACAACCAGCCCCAGCCCCACGCTGCCCAGGACCAGCCCCAGCCCCCCCAACAACTGGAATATCGACAGGTACGTATTCTCAACGGCGCTGAACTCCGCCAGACGCTGCGCCGCCGGTGTAAGGGCCAGGCCGAAATCCCGCAGCCGATAGGAGAGGGTATTGGTCACGGCATCGATCTTCTGTGGCACGGCCACCCTGGCCGTGTCTTCACGGGCTGGAAGCCCGTGCCACGCATCGACGAGGAGCAATCTGTACCCATCCTCAGACGGAAAACGCCTCACGAATTCGTCCTCCGCAATGATCAGGCTCCCCTGAAAAATCGAATTCGTCAGGGTCCCGACGATCCGCAACCGAAAATTTCTGCCTTTTTCGTCGGCGTATTCCAAGTCCTGCCCGACCGACTTTCCCAGTGCCCAGATAACCGTCGCGTAATCGCCGACCGCCGGAACAACATCCTCGCCCAGATCGCGGTTCAGCAAGTCCCAGGTTTCGTCCCTCGCGGCCCCCTCAATGACATTGGCGAATGTGAAGGAGCCTCGCGTTTTCAGTTGGGCCGGCGAGACGCCCAGAAGCCGCGGCCTTTGCGCCCGATTCAAATTGAAGCAGCTCGCATCGTCGCCATCATGCACGCGGAGTTGCACAACCTGCACGCCTTCGAGGCTGGCGTCATCCAAGCCCGTTTTCTTGCGGCCCGACTCGCTGCTCAGATCATGAAGGATGCCTATGGCGGACTCGCCGTACAGCGCAAAACCGCCGGTTCCCGAAGCACGCTTGTGAGCATCCGCCGCCGGATCATGTCTGTTCGCTCCAACCGCGATCACCAGGAAAACACCGCACGCAAGCAATCCCACGACGGCCAGGCTGCGTCCGCTTCGCCTGCTGGAGTTCCGCAGGCCCAAACCGGCCACGGACACCATCGTTCTATTCCAACGGCCCGCCAGCATCCTCAGCAGCCAGTGGGCCAGCCCCATCCCGGCGATTAGAAGCAACGCCCCCGCGCCAAAAAAGGCAGCCGAGACGGAGGTGCCGTCAGCGGTCCCGACCGCGGCCAGCAGCACGATGGCGCCCGCCGCGGCCACAACCGCCAGCCACAGCCCCGCCCTGCCCTTTGAGATGCGTTTGGCCGTAGAGAATTGCCACTGGAAATTGCCGGCAAGAAGCTCGCGGGCGGGCCGGCGGACCTGTTTGCGCAACGTCAGCCAAATCCCAAACAGGGAAACACCAACCGCCGCCGATGCTCCCATCAGCAGAGTGGATGGTTTGGCGTGAAAATGTATCGTCGAGCCGCTGACCGCGCTCTGCCATGCGGTCGCAAGCCCATAGATCATCGTCTTGGTATATAAAAGTGCCGCGGCGCTGCCGACAATCGCACCGAGGACGGCCAGAGCGCCGCTTTCCATAAACAGCAGCCGCCTGAGCATCTTCGGAGAAAAGCCCACCGCCAGGAACATTCCAATCTGCCCGCTGCGGCTCTCCACACCGAACGCAAACACAAGACCCATCAAAATCAGAACCGCGATAATCAGAAACATGCTCAGGCCCAGGAAAAGCTGGCCGAAATCCGTGGTGCCGCCAGCCGCTTGATCACCGCGATCTCGCACGGGCTGAAGGAACAAGCCCACCGAAGCGGGATCGACGGTCCTCAACAGCCTGCCTGCAACGTCTGCCACCGACTCCTTACTAATCGGATAGCGGACCGCCGTGAGGTTCCCGTACCGATTGGCCCACATTTGCCTGCCGGCCTTGAGTGTGACAAACGCCTTGGGTGTGCCTCGATAAGCATCCCAGTAATCCTCGTCGCTCTTGCGAATCTTTTCCAGGTCGATGGGGATGCCCGCATGCCAATCGCGGCAATTCTCGACTCCCGCCAGGCCGGGGAAGTCCGGCATCAATTCGGGATCCACCGCCGGCGGCTCCATCGGCAGAACCGCCCGCACGCGAAAGCTGCTTTTGCGCTGCTGGAGATTCCGCATCGTCGCAAGAACGTAGTAGCTCAGCTCAATCGAATCGCCTGGGCCGGCGCCGAGGTCGTCGGCAAGCCATTGGTTAATGAGAATCTCATCGTCCTGCATGTCGGGTGGCATCCCCAAGCGCAGCTTGGGGATGGCCGCGGCCGACCCATCCCCAAAGCCTTCGGCTTTGAGGCTGCCACCCATCGCCGTGACCATCGAATAGGGCGTCGCCTTCTGTCCCCGGCGCAGCTCGTTCACGAAATACGTCAGGATTCCAACCGCGCCATCGGGCGCGTTCATTGCAGACTTGCCCAGCGACTCATCGATAAACACCTGCTTGCTCCGCACTTCGAGCACACCCTGCTTTTCCAGGCGACGAAGTTCAAGACCCACGTCAGCGAGCTGCCAGTGTTTCTCCATCGCGTCCCTTGCTTCGGCCAGTGTCACGTTCCTGTTTGGATTTGAGGCCACCAGGAGGAGGTTGGCTTCTCCAGCCCGGCCGATCCTCTCCTGCATCCAGGTCAGCGGCACAAGAACGTTGAGCGGAGCCGCCTGATTCGCCTGCAAACTGAAGCGGCCAAACTGCGATTCTGAGGCAATGGCCCTGACTCTCAGCCGGAACGCAATCGACAGGTCCGAATCGGGCGTCACCGGCATGTCCCGAGGCATAAGGCTCGGCCGTTCGATTCGCAGCACAACTTCATCCCCCTCCCGTACCCCAAGCCTCGCCGCCAATGGTTCGTTTAAGACGACGCCCTCGCTCCAATCGCGTGCAAACGGGGTCTGTCCCTCCGCGATTGCGAAGAATCGCTCGTCAACGCCGAGTACCTCGATTCTGTTGGCCCGTCTTACATCGTTGCCGTCGGCAATCACCCCTCGCAACTGCAGCGCTGCAGCCGTCGGGGTCCGGAGTTCTTCGGCCAGATCGTCGGCCAGTTTCGCTCGAAAAAACCTGTCCTGCAAGATGAGGGCATATTGCGTCGCACCCAACCGGGCCTTGACGATCATCGCAAGGCTGTAACGAACGGAATCGCCCACAAGCAGCGCGCCGGTCAAAACAGCCGTGCTGACCACCATCGTCAGCAGGATGCCCAGGCTCGTTCTCCAATAGAAGCCAAGACTGTTTCTCGCAAGCCGCCACAGACCCATCACGAGCTCCCACCTGTCAACAAACCTTCTCGCAATTCCATGACGTCTCCTATGCGGCCGGCAAGCTCGAGTGAGTGCGTGACAACAATCAATGCCACCTGCTCGGTGCGATTCAGCTCGGTCAGTAAATCGGCAATGTTCTCCGACGCCTCTCTGTCCAGCGAGCCGGTAGGCTCATCGGCTAACAGGAGCCTGGGCCTGTTGATCAGTGCCCTTACGACTGCCACGCGCTGACGCTGGCCGCCGGAAAGCTCGCCGGGGCGGCGCAGCAGGAATTCTTTCAATCCCACGCGCTCCAGCAGCTCGACCGCCCTTGCGTAAGTTTGCTGCCTTGTTGACGGGTGACTCTTGTCGGCGAGTGTCGGCACCAGGACGTTCTCCAGCACCGTGCACTGCGGCAGCAGGTGATGCAATTGAAAAACGAAACCGATTGCTTTGTTGCGGATTCGCGCCAGTTGCGTCTCGTCCAGCGCGGTAAGGTCCAAGCCGTCAAACAGCACCTGCCCGCTCGTCGGCCGGTCCAGGGCGCCGATGATATTGAGCAGCGTGCTCTTGCCGCAGCCGGAGGGTCCCACAATGACGATAGATCGGGCCTTCTCAACCTTCAGCGAAATATCCTTCAGAACCCGGACGCCGCCCCCGTCCTGCTCCGACGGATAGCTTTTTCCCACGTGAACAAGCTCAAGCATGACTGTCCTCAGATACCGTGCTTCACAACTTCCTCGTATATACGCAACAGATGCTGGCCAGTTTGGTCAATATTGAATTTTTCAACAACCGCATTCCTGCCCTGCATTCCGAGTTGTCGTGCATAATCGGGATCGAGCAACAGGGATTCCATCGCCGCGGCGAAAGCCTTCGTATTGTTCGGCTCACACAAAAGGCCCCCACCTGTCATCTCCAGCAACTCCGGAAACACCCCATGCGCCGGCTGCACCACGGGCACGCCCGCCGCCAAAGCTTCAAGAACGTACAACCCGTAAGCCACAGGCTGCTTTTCAGGAACGCACAACAGTGAAAGTGTTCGTAAAAATGCTTGCCTGGCGGCAAGGCCGAAATCCTCGACAAACTCGACGTCGTCGCTCAGGCCACAGGATGCCAGCCGCCGGTGAATCTTCTCCAGAAACGCCTTGTCATCCGGCGTACGCCCGCCGCCGATTCTCAGCCTTGCGATTTTCAGCTCCGGATTTGCCTTCAAGTGAACGAAAGCCTCAATGAGGGTATCGAGCCCCCTGTCGGGACATGAGCGAGAGAGATAACCGATGGTCGGCGTCTCCGGCCTGGTCTGCGACGGCTCATATCCCTCCAGCGAAATGCCGGTATGCACAACGCATACCTTCTCCGGATGCAGCCCCAGCCTCTCGCGCATGACCCCTGCGTAGTATTTGCTCACCGCGACGAATTTGCTCACGTCAGCCGCCCGGTCGGCGACGATTTGCCATGCCTCCCTGGAATAGGGCGACGCCAAGCCGTCCAGAAATCCATCCTCATCCTGAAGCAGACACACCACAGGAACACGGAGTCTCTGCCTGATAGACTGCGCCAATCCGATCAGAAGAACGTTCGATAAACATACGATGTCCGGCTTGTTGTCCTGCGCATCGAGCCACTCGATGAGCCTGTCCAGCTCTTTGGTCTGGCGGCCCTGCTCTCCGCGCAGCATCGAGACCGTCATTGCCCCGAGATCTTTCGCACTGGTCATGCCGGCGCGGCGAGACACCCACCTCAAGAGTCGTGGCGAGTCGAACAGACGGTCGAGCCAACGGGGCGTCCGCCGGAAGAACGCTGATTTCTGCTGAAGGTACACGTTGATTCCGCCAAAGAAGATTGGAGTAGCGCCGGCGGAATCGCCTTGCCCGCCCGGCAACGGCAGATAAAGGGGCATCATCAGGACATCGTGTCCCAGTTTGAGGATCGCATTGGCCAGGGCGGTGTCACGCAGGCAATTCTCGCAATAGAAGCTGTCACCCGCACTCGGTGTGATTTGAACGATACGCATGAGTCTGCCTCAATCCTACTGCGCGGCGCCGAAGGCATACACGTTGCCGTCGTCGCAGCCGACCACAACCATGGGCACCGCCACGGCCGGCGAGGACGTAATCGCCTGGCCCGTCTCATACGACCAGACTCTGCTTCCATCGGAAAGTCTCAGCAGATAGAGCCGGCCGTCCTCGGAGCCGACGACGACTTTGTCGCCGCAAATCACCGGCGAGCTGTCAACCTCGCCAAGCGTCGTGAACGTCCAGAGGACTTTCCCATCGTCTCGGCCGACACAATGCACACGCTTGTCCCGCCCTCCGACCACGACGACGCTGCGGCCCACCGCCGGCGAGGAAAAGAACGGCGAATCGCTCTGCGCGTATTTCCATACGATTGCCCCGGCGGCAAGATCGGCGCGGATGAACACATTATCGTAATTGCCCACATAGACTTGCCCTTCGAGGAACGCTGCAGAGGCGGCGATGTACGAGCCGCTGTCGATCTCCATGACTTTGACCCCGTCGGTCAGAGAGACAACGTGAATCAGCGCATCGCAGCCGCCAAAAACGGTCTTGCCGTCATCCACCGCCGGAGAGCCGTTGATGTAGTTGTCAGTCTCATAGACCCAGAGAGCGTTGCCGGTCGCTGCGTCCACGCAATGCAGTCTATTGTCGTAGCTGCCCACGAGTATCCGGATTTTGCCGTCCGCAGAGCGCGTCCAATTGGCGGCGCCGGGAATCTGCCCGCCCGTCTCGTATTTCCACTTGAGCGAACCGCTCTGTGCATCGAGGGCGTACAGGAAACCGTCGGAGGATCCGACATAGACCGAACCTTCGACGACGCATGGCGACGACTCGACGGCGTCCCCGGTCTGGTAGGACCAAACCTGCCGCCCACTCTCCAAATCCATTGCATAGACGTATTTGTCTGACGAGCCGACGAAGACCACGCCACCAACAATTGCCGGTGAAGACTTGACCGGACCGGCCGTCTTGAATTTCCAGAGCAGTTTCAGCGACTCAGGTAAAGCCCCAGGCGCCCTGCCTGAAAGATTCGGCCCGCCCCGGAACATGGGCCAGCCTGGATTTTCGATTTTCGACTCTCGATTTCCGATTTCCGTCGATCCGGCGCCGGACGGACTCGATTCTCCACGATCGCGCATCGAGTATCGAGTCACGAGCCACACCATAGTGAGCCCGCACACCAGAACGATAATAACACCGGCCATCAAGGCTTTGGTCGCAGCTTTCATAGCCGTCATCATAACGAATTAGCTGGATCCAGGCAACAGGGCCTCTGAGAAGTGACGAACGTGAAATGTCTGTGGACAGTTGGCGATGTTCGGGAGTGAGGCAAAGCCCTACCGCACCGGCGATTTGGCCTCTTTCGGCGAAACCCTCTGTTCGGAAGCGTATTGGCCTCTGGCCTCTGTGATGAGTCTGAGCATCTGGTCGGCCTGGCTTTGGATCCCGGGGTCGGCGTTCGTGACCCGCGAATTCCACTTGCTGTATTCTTTGTTCAAATGCCGGCGGACTTCTTCTTTGTCCATATCCGAACTGATACCCAGAACGGTCTCCATATCTTTGACCTGGTGCATATCGATCGGAAGGACCTTCTGCATCATGACGCGGAATCTCTCAGCGTTAAGTTCCAGCCAGGTCGCCAGGTCTTTCAGAATGGCCAGCTCCGTGGCGGCGACGGAGCCGTCGGCCCGGGCTACGTACAGGCACAGCTCCAGGATGTCGTATCGCTGCGCGATCGGCGCAATTGCCAGAAGCTCTCTGCACATTCCGCAGGTGTCGAGCCTGTTGCCGGCACGGAAGAAGGAAATCGTCTTATTCAACGCCTTATCGAGCCTGGGAATATCCTGATCGGTGGCCTCTTCGGGACTATCCAGGATGTTGTCTCGAGCCCAGTTCTTTATCAGGTCGATCTCGCAGTCGTGCAGGTCGCCGTCCGCGGCACTAACGGCAAACGCCATCGCAACGGCCAGCACTTTCGTCCGCTCGGCGTTTTCCTGCATATCCATATAGCCGAAGTCCGGGTTTTCATAGGCAAACCCGCACCGGGCCAGAGCGAGTTCCTGGCCGGTTTCCGCCGACAAGACCGAGGCGTCGAATTGCAGCGTTCTGCCGCCCCGGCGCGGGAACAGCAGCTTGTCGAGACGCAACTGGGCGACGGACGTCCAGTCCGACAGGATGGTCACCTGATGGGGCAGCTTACCGAGGTCGGCCTTGTGGTAGAACGGGGACATCACCGGTCCGCCCGCCGCGGTCCCCTGTCTGACCTGCGTTTGTACGGCCATCGGAAACTCATCCGTGACGTCCAGGACGGAGACCTTCAAAGCCGCCTGACACGCCGTGATCGAGGTGTGAATCGAGCCGCAGATGTCCACATTGAAGGCATCAACGACACGGTCCTGGTCTTTCAGTTTTGCAAGCCGCACGCGGCAATTCAGGATGCGGATGTCAACCGGCGCGGGAGAGTGCGCATCCGGGCCGGATTGCACATTCGCCGCGATCCTGGTTTTTGTCCGGCCAAACGCGCCCGACGACTTGAAGCGGCGAACTAACACCCGGACCTTCGACAAATATTGCCGCCCAGTGCGCTCGATATGACTCACGAATCGCGCAAACCTGTAACGATCAATCAGGCCCGAGAAAGCCACCGCCGCAGCCGCCGCCAGCAAGATCAAGATTGAAACCAGGAGTTTGCCCATTCGCACACCCGCGCATCCTGCTACCGAACTTTTGACTTGCCCACCGCGGCCATTTCCTTGGCTTTCTCCGTGACGTCTTGTTGCGAGACTTTGCCCTCCTGGTCCAGCGCCAGGTCAACCTCAAGGATTCGGCCCGATTCGAGGTCTTCGAATTTGCAGTGCATTCTCTGGTTCACGTCATAGCTGTATGTGACCTTGATAGGACACTGGGCAGGCCGGTTCGCAGGAAGCTTGAACTTGTGCGTCGCTATCCTGTTGACGTATTCGACGGCCTTGTCTTCTCCCTGTGTCACGGTGACCGCCACCTCGGACTGGCCCTTGGTCAGCGTATAGAACATCTGCGATGCTTCGCAGGGCAGCGGCGTGTTTTTCTTCAAGATAATGCGGTTTTCCACGACGCGCCGGCCCGTCTCCTTGTCGAGGGGAGCGCAAATGGTGCCGTAGCTGTGATTGCAGACGTCGGTTAGATTGATGTCTTTGAGCCCGTTGGCGATGCCGGCCGAGACGGCATCGGGCTTTTCTCTGATCATCGTCAGGCCCGCGTGCAACGCGGCGCCGAGCGCGACACATTCATCGACGTTGACCGATGTCTCAGGCGGGAACCCGAACAGCTTCTGCAGCCGCTGCTGAACCAGAGGAACCCGCGTGCTGCCGCCGACCAGAAGTACCTTGTCGATGCCCGATGGTTCGATGCCCGCCTCTTCGAGGGCCACTTCGACCAGGATGTCCGCGCGATCCATCAGCTCGGAAATCGCTGCCTCGAACATCTCGCGGGTAATCTCCACTCTCATGTTGCCCTTCGGACCGTAGAGCATCTTTTTCGCAACGTCCCGCCGGGACAACGTCCTTTTGATATCCTCCGACTCGTCCTCATATTTCGCTCTGTCCTCATCGGAGCCGATGAGCTCGGCGTGGAATTTCTCCGTGTAGCTCTTTTCGAGCATCTCCAGGATTCTCTGGTCGAAGTCAATGCCGCCGAGCGCGTGATCGCCCTGGGAACAAACGATGTCCATTTGATGCCCTTTGACGTCCATGATGGTGACATCGAACGTGCCTCCGCCGAGGTCATAGACCATGACCCTTCCGGATACCTCGCGCGTGGTGGCATAGTACAGCGCGGCGGCCACGGGTTCATTGACGATTCCAATCACGTTCAGGCCCGCCAAGGCCCCGGCGTCCATGGTCGCTTTGCGGCGGACTTCGTCGAAGTGGGCGGGAACGGAGATGACAACGTCGCGGATCTCACCATGCTCGACGGAGCAGTCCTGCTTGAGCTTCTTGAGAATCAAGGCCGACAGCTCGACGGCTGTCCAGTCCTTGCCGTCGATGGTCTTGTGATAGCTCGGATCGCCCATGTGCCGCTTGATCCACCGGACGGACCGTTGAGCGTTCAGGTACCGCGAGTTAATCGCTTCAATACCGACGCGGATCATGTCCGGGTTCTCTTCGTCGAAGAAGATCGCAGACGGTGTGAGCCTTTCACCATCGGCATTTGGGATTATCTCCGGCTTGCCGATAGCGTTGAGAATCGCCAACTCCGAGAACGTCGTGCCGAGGTCAATTCCCACAATATTCGTCATATTATACCCCCTATGTCAGTGGCTTCGTCAATCCCGCGTTGCTTCGACCATCAGGCAAACAGTTTCACCTGAGCTGGACGCACCACTTTGATGTTTTCCTCGTTAATGAAATACTGATAGCCCGGTCTGATCACGTCAGCAATCTTGCCCGCCTGATCGGGCTTATCGCAGGGCTGCTTGTCTTTGACCGGTTCGGTGTACCTTTCCTGCCCCCGATATTCGCTGTTGACCTTGGGCTTGAACTGCTCGATGCCGCTCGATTCCAGGGCAAAAACCAGCTCATCCCTGATTTCCTGGAGATGCATGGCCCTGGCTTTGTCTTCACCCAACTGACCGATACGATTCTCGAGATTGTCGATGCAGCGGATGACCCGCAGGCAAAACGTCCTAATGATGTTCCAATCGTAGCCATCCTGGAGCTTCTCCAGGCGGTTCTGCTGGTAGGCCGTATATTCGCGAATGGCTGAGACCTGCTGGCTGAGCTCTTTGAGGGTATTGGTTATTAGCGGCTTTGACTGATCCCGGCTCTCGGAATGCTTAGGCCCGGACTTGGGCGAAGCCTTCAGATCGATTGACTCTTCATCCGAAAGCAACAGGGCGATTTTCTCGGCCTCGTCGGAAATCCTCTTTATCTGGTTCACTTCCGCACTGACCCTCGGATCGCGCTTGACAGCGGGCGCTTTCTGGACCGGCCTCTGCCAGTTAACACTCACGAAGTTCGGCCTTGTTTCGGGAGACCCCGGCGGCGAGGGAGTTCTTTCCTTCCACGGCCCATCGCCGGCAGGAGCTGGATTTCGCTTTTCGGACTTCGCCTTTTTGGCCGCTGCCTTTTGGGGTGTCGCTTTCGCGGCGGCCGCTTTCTCGGGCGGCTCGGAATCACCGGCGCGCCAGCGCCTGAAGCGAGCGATGCCCTCGCGGATCATCTGGGCCACCCACACCAACAGCCACCACAAACAGACCAGCCCTCCGAAGGCGAGGCACACTTTTGAGGCCATGAGGATATTTTCATTCATCGCTTTGCGCTTCTTGTACTCGTTCAGCTCGTTGCGCCAGTTTTCTCCATAAAGAACGTCGGAGAATTGATGAACGGTCATCTTACCCGTCGCGATCTTATCAATATCCGCTTTGAGCCTCTCTTGCTGCTCCAGCGCGATCTGTTCCCTTGTCTTGGTTTTTCCGTCTTCGTCCAGGACCAAAGGCAGGCCCGCGCGCTGCTCCGGAGGCAACTGCAACCACTCGTTGTATTGTTTCAGGTAGTCGTCCTTCTCCGTACCGTACTTCAATTGACAGCGAGCTATTTCCGCCTGTTCCTCCCTTTGCTCGGTGAGAACCCACGAAAGCAAAGAACCGCCGCCAAAAAGCAATATAGAAGCCAGAATAATCGATTTTGTGCGCATGATCTCAATTTTCAATCTTGAATCACTGGTTCCCGCCGCCCGCGCGCCAACCGCCGGACGCATTGCCCCTTTTATTTGGGTTGTTCGCCGGGATTGAAGTTCTCCGTGAAGACTTCATTTTCATTCTTGCCATACACTTCGGTCACGCGGAGTACCTCCTCTATTGTCGTGAGGCCCTGCTTGACCTTTATAATTCCGTCATCGAACAAGCTCCGCCGGCCGGCTTCGTGAAAAGCCCGGCGCATACTTCCCGCCGAAGGGTCTTTGTTTATCATTTCCCTGAACCGCTCCTCGATGACCAGGAGCTCGTAAATGCCCACGCGGCCCGCGTAGCCGGAGCCTCGACAGTCGTCGCACCCGGCGCCTCGGAAAATCTGGTCCGCCTGGACCCCGGCCTTTTCCATGTATCGCCGGATATTGTCCGAGATTGTGGTGGGTTGCTTGCACTTGGGACAGATCTTCCTGACAAGCCGCTGGGCGAGAACCGCGTTCAAAGAAGCGGCTATTAGGTACGGCTCTATGCCAATATCCACCAATCGTGTGACGCTGCCGGCCGCGTCGTTGGTATGCAACGTCGATAGGACAAGGTGGCCCGTCAGGGCCGCCTGGACGGCGATGCGAGCCGTCTCGTTGTCGCGAATTTCTCCTATCATGATCACGTCCGGGTCCTGACGCAGCAGACTTCGCAGGCAGGTGGCAAAATCAAGGCCGATCTTTTCGAGGACCTGGACCTGATTGCAGAAATCGAGCTCGTATTCAACCGGGTCCTCGACCGTCGAAACATTCAATTTGTCGTGATCCATCTGACACAGCGCCGCGTATAGGGTCGTGCTCTTGCCGGAGCCCGTGGGACCTGTCACGAGCAGGATCCCGTGAGGAAGTACGATCTGCCCGGCGAACATTGACATCACTTCGGGCTCCATGCCCAATTGTTCCAGGCCTCGCAGAACCGACTGGCTGTCCAGAACGCGGATGACCACTTTCTCGCCGTGATTCGTCGGCAGCACCGAGACGCGTAAATCGATGGCCCTGCCGCCTATGGAGACCTTGATCTTCCCGTCCTGGGGCAGCCGCCTTTCCGAAATGTCGAGATTCGCCATGATCTTGATGCGTGAAACAATCGCGGGGTGCATCTTGAGCGGCGATTCCTTCATGTCGAAAAGCACACCGTCGATACGGTACCTCGTCCGCATCAACTTTTCCTTCGGCTCGATATGAATATCACTGGCGCCCTCACGCACCGCGTTGCTGATCAGGTAATTGACGAACTTGATAACGGGCGACTGGCCCGCCATTTTCTCGAGGTCCTCGGACTGCTCCTGCTCGTCCTGAACGACCTCAACATCCGACATATCGCTGATGATGTCGTCAATGTTGTGATCGACTCTTTCATCATTGAGAGCGCCGCAGACTTTGTCTATATCCTCTTCGAGGCACACGATCGTCTCGGTGTTCATCTGAACCTGTCTCTTGACGTCTTCGATGACGAACAGGTCGGCCGGACGGCTCGTCGCCATGATCAGCGTTTCGCCCCGGACCTCGATGGGCATGATCCGGTTGCTCTTTATGTAGTCAAGATCGAGCTTGCTGAAGGCGTCCCTGTGCACCTGATCCGGCTCAACCCTGCGGAACTCCAGCCCGTACAACCCCGCCCGGGCCATTGACAGGTCGGGCTCGGCCACAAGGTGCATTTCCGCAATGACCTGGGCAATATCACCGCTGGGTTTTGTCTTGAGCATCCGCCTGGCTTCGGTGAGCTGCTCGGCGGTAATCTTTCCCATCTCGCAGAGCACGTCGGCCACGTCGCGGACTTGAGGGGAGCTTTCCTCTTCCTCGGGACTATACAGTTGCGACAGACCGATGATTTCCTCTTCAGAGCCGTCATTCAAATGGCCGACGGCTTGGCTCGCGCCGGTCCATCCCTCTTTGCGTCGAAATCCAAATATCCGTGCCATATCTAAGATACCCCCAACCTAAAGAGTTTCGTACCTAAGAATGCAATCCCAAACAAAGTTTCCGATTGGCGATTGGCTCCGTCCGAGCAAGGCCGGATCTGCGAGATTTTCGACCGGCAATCGACAATCGGCGATCGGCAACAGAGGGAACCGTCCGTGGAAACCATTACCTAAAATATAAGTAATAACTCTGACCAATCAAATCGGTCGGCGGCGGCAATCCGGCATTGGCCGGTCCCGCCGGACAATGACGGACTCGGTCAATTATCGGAATGATTCGGAAGTGACTTAAAGGAGAACTTTGCTTTTCGGCCTTTTCGCTGCTGAAAGCGGATTATACGTTGGCGATACCGCGCGGATTCCCGGACCGAGACTCGCTTGTCTGTGCCGGGAAAACCTCCTCTGCCAGGTCCTGACCGACCTGCCTGGCGTAGTACTGCTTCATTACTTCCTGCCCCTCGGTTTGGAACGTGTCCATAGAGGAAAAGACGCCCGTCTTCATGAGCAACAGTATCGTGACGCAAGCGGCCCAATGGCCGACGGATTGTCCGTACCTGCCGCATCTTTCCACCAGCTTCGGCTCAGGCAGGATTGCTTTGAGCTTCGCAGCTTGCGGTTCGGCCCGCAGACCATGCTTGAGCACCGCGATGGCCTGTTCATTGGCTCGCATCAAGAGATCAAGGCTGTGCGGCCTGGCTTTCATCAATGACAACGCGAGGTTGACTTTACCCAGCGAGACGAGCCGCCGCCGGCATCTCGGACAGCTCGATATATGGCTCTGCAGCCAGCCCGCCTCGGCTCCCAAATGCCTTTTCACCGCACTGTGCAGCCACGTTCTGATTCGTTTGCATTGGTTGTCTGCTCTTGTGATTGCCATGATTATTCTTCTTTACTCATCCACATTGCCAACAACTGAATTGCTTTACATCTGTAAACTCTCGCCGTCCCCGCTGATATGCCCAATATTTTGCCTACCTGAGCGTAGGACAGCTCGGCAAGGTCGCGTAGTGCAACCACGTTCCTCAAATGTTCCGGAAGCTGGGCGATCCGCCTCCGCAGGGCCTCCTGGAGGTACTCGGAATCCACTTCTATCGCGGGCGAGCCGGCCGCCTCGGTCTTCGCGATAGGCACGGACAGCCTATTCTTTTCGGCCATCCTGCGTCTCAACATTGAAACCGCTGTGTTGTTCGCGGTACGAAAGACGTACGCCCTTACATGGTCGGGTTTTCGCCCCCCCTCAAAATGCGCCAGTTGCAGAAAAGTATCCTGGTAGGCGTCGCAAACGTCCTGCTCGTTGCCTAAGATGCGCCAGAGCATCGTGACCAGCTCGGGGCCGTACTTCTGCATCGTGGACAGGATCCACCGTTGTCTCTCGACAACGACCCCGGAGACGGCAGCGTCCCAAAGCAGCTCACAACTCAATGCCTTGCCGAACATGAGCGTCTATTCACCCTATGTTACCCTGTTCCACCAGCTAAAGACGCAGCGACAAATAATATGTTATCACAAATCTTCCCAATTCAAGAAAAAAAACGCCTTTTTCAGGTAACGTCGAGAGGTATCACAGCGTCTTATGTTCGGTTGCAAAGCGTCGGAAATGCAGAATTGGTCAGGTTTAGACCGCAGCGATATGGATACGAATCACCGCGAAAAAAACTCTTGCGAACCAAAGCAGAACGCGCAGGATGTCGTCTCTTTAGTGGACGATTTGCTCAACAGGGCCGTGAAGTGCGGCGCCAGCGATATCCACTTCGAGCCAAGAAGCACGCAATTGGACGTCAGGTTCCGGCTGGACGGCGTCCTGAATACCGTGGAGAGACTGCCCAAATCTCTTTGCGATAACGTGGTCGCCAGGCTGAAGGTTCTGGGAGGACTTCTGACCTATCGCAACGACATACCCCAGGAAGGCCGGATAGAGATTAAGACGGGTCAAAACAATCAGATCATGGACCAGCGGCTGGCGATTTTCCCCACGATACACGGCCAGCGGGCCGTCGTGCGCTTGTTCTACAATAACGCCGAGTTGACGGAGTTGGAGCAGTTGGGCTTCTCCGAACGCACGTACTCTGCGCTGAGAAACATCGCCGCCCAGAACCAGGGCGTTCTGCTGCTGACGGGCCCGGCGGGCAGCGGGAAAAGCACCACGCTGGCGGCCCTTTTGCGGCATATTCTCAGGGTCTTGCCCGGCAGGAGCGTTGTCACGTTGGAGGACCCGGTGGAAATAAGGATCGAGGGGGCCACGCAGGTCCAGATTACGCCGCACGGGCAGATGACCTTCCCCACGGCGCTGCGCTCGCTGCTCAGGCAGGACCCCCAGGTCCTGATGATCGGAGAAATCCGCGATGCTGAGACAGCCAGGATTGCCGTCGAGGCGGGGCTGACGGGGCATTTGCTGATGAGCACGATGCACAGCGGCTCGCCCGCTGGGGCGCTGCTGCGCCTGCTGGAGATGGGGATCGAGCCTTACCAGGTCACCTCAAGCATCTCGGCCGTCCTGAACCAGAGGCTAATCAGAAAGCTCTGCACAAAATGCAGGAAGCAAGTCGCAGAGACAGGCTTGTTCAAAGCCCAAGGATGCGATGACTGTTTTGACACCGGCTATAAAGGGCGAGTCCTGATGGCCGAAATGGTTCAGCTCGACGGCCAGTTGCGAAAAGCCATTCTGGCCAAAGCCGACATGGACGGGCTTGAGGCCATCCTCAAAGACAGAGGCCACACGACCATGCTCGCCGACGGCAAGCGACTGGTCGGGGAAGGCATCACAACCGAGAATGAATTGAATAAAGTCTGCGGAATCGCCTCAGACAATCCATGAGCTTGGGAGAGCGCTTTTTATGAAACACACTGTTGTCAGTCTTGTCATTCTTTCGCTGGCTCTGGCGCCGGCCAACGCGCGTCGCTTTGCGGAGGGTCCGGTTAAGCTGACGGTCTGGCCGGCGAAGACCCCTGAATCCGCAGACAAGCTCCGGCTCTTACCAAAAGCGGAGGACCTGACCGACGCGGATGCGGTGCCGCTGTACGAGAAAGCGGTTCAGGCTATGCCCAGAGGCATCAAGCAGGATCAGATACGCGAATGGCTCAAGCTGCCGCCGGAGCAGTTGCCCCAGCAGCAGGCCGAAGAGATGGTGCAGAAGTACCTGGAAAGCTTGAAGCTCATCGTTCAGGCGACTAAGTGCAAACAATGCAACTGGCCTGACTGGAAACCTGGGACCGAGGTTGCGAATCTGGACGAGTATCGGGAGCTGGCGTTTGTCATTCGGTTGTGGGCGAGGCTGGAAATCAGCCGGGGAGGGCACGAGGGGGCCTTGCTTGCCATGCAAGCGGGATTTGCGATGGCCAAGCATCTTGGACAAGCTCCTGTCAGTTTGCAGGTGCAAATGGCAACGGCGGCTGGCGAGATGATGTGCCGAGAGGTGGAGCAGTTCATACAACGAAAGGATTCGCCAAATCTGTACTGGGCGCTGGCGTTTTTGCCCAGGCCCTTTGTCGATATGGAAAAGGCAATCGAAAAAGAAAGAGCAAATCTCAAAGACTACAACGTTCTGGTTCGAAGGCAATTTGAGGAGCAATTGAAACCGGCTCATGACATGATGCGCATGATTCAGAGAAGGGCCAACACTCGCTTGAATGCTCTGCAGTGCTTGGAAGCGATACGGCACTACGCCGCCACGCATGAGGGGCAACTGCCTGAAGCGCTAAGTGACATAAGCGATGTCGAGATTCCCAAGGACCTGATGAGCGGCAAGGCATTCGAGTATCACCGCACAACGACGGGCGCAACGTTACAATCGGCGATACCGGAAGGCGGCAACGAGCGAGACGCCGTTCACTATGAGATTGTGCTGAAGAAGTAGTTCGATATACGAGGATCGAAAATGGCGACATTCGAATATAACGCACTGACATCGGCGGGCAGGCTGATGAAAGGCACGATTGAGGCCGCCTCTCGCCAAGAGGCGGAGGAGCTGCTCAAGCAGATGCAGCTCTGCGTCAATTCCGTCGAGCAGGCCATGCCTGAAAAGCCCAGGACGGCCATCGGCAGAAACGAGTTCGTGCTTTTCAATCAGCAGTTGGCCTCCATCACCAAAGCCGGAATCCCGCTGGAGCGTGGTTTGAGGGAGCTTGCCCGCGACGTGCATTCAAAGTCTATGCGGCGGCTCGTCGATGCCATCGCAGGGGACTTGGAAAGCGGCGTGAGCATCGAGCAGGCCTTTGAGAACAGACAAAAGCATTTTCCTCCGCTGTACGGCCGGATTCTCAAGGCAGGCGTGGAGACGGGCCGACTGAGCGAGATGCTGACGAGCCTCAACAGGCACCTGGAGATGGCCAATCAAACCCGCAGAATCATCTTTGAAGCAATCAGCTACCCGGCGGTCATTCTGACCCTGGCGGCCGTCATCCTGACGGGCGTATTCACGTTCATCATCCCGCAGTTCGAATCGGTATTGACCGAAATGACTGAGGGCAAAAGCCTGCCGGGGCTGACCAGAGCAGTTCTAAGCTTGGCCAATAACGTCGGGCCTTTCTGGCTCACGGTAGGAATAATCATTGCTGCGATACTCGTTCTGTATGGGGCGCTGTCAACGTCTGTGGCGGGACGCCGGTTCAAGGAATCGGTGCTTCTGAGCCTACCGGTCATCGGCAAGGTCTATCACAGCAGCGTGCTCAGCCGGATGGCCGAGGCGATGGCCATCATGGTGGCCTCCGGCTCCGATATGCCTTTATGCTTGAGATTAAGCTCAGGCGCGACGGGAAGTGAGAAGCTCATCCTCGAGAGCGAGACACTGGCGAGCCAAGTCGAGCAGGGAGCGAATATCTTAGAGGCGGGGCAATTCTGCCGGATGATACCCAGGCTGTTTTTGTATTCGGTCCAGTTGGGCACGCAGCGAAATGAGCTGCAGGACAACCTTTACAGCCTGGGCCAGATGTACGCCGAGCAGGCCCGCTGCGGCCAGGCGAGGCTCCAGGCGGTGCTACTGCCTCTGATGATAATCGGCGTGGGCGGCTTTATCGCGATGACCATCCTTGCGATGTTCCTGCCGATGATACAAATCATAACAACGCTGTCTTCCTCGGGGTAGGATATGCTCAATTTTACCACACTATTTATAACACTATTGGCCGTGGCCATTTACATATACCTTGGGTTGAAGTACCCGGACATCGCGATGATTACTTCGCCCTTTGTTGCCGGCACATTGATCGTCGTTGCAGTCGCGCAGGAGGACGCCGTGGCGCTCTGCATCGCGCCCTTTGTTTTCGTTGCGACGCTCGTCGCCGTGCTGCTGTCGAAGCGCGAAATTGACTCGGAATGGTGGCCTCAAAAAGTTGCCAAGTGGATCCTGATTATCCTGATGTTTTTGCTTCTACTGGTCGTTATGACGGTGGTATTTGGGCCTCTGGGCGTGATTGGGATCGTGCTGGTGTTTATGTTCTTTGGCTCGATTATCGCCTACAGTCTAACCTCCCGGCACGCAACGGCGGCCTACGTGATCTCGACCATCGGATCGAGCATGAGACAGAATCTTCCACTGCCTATGGCGTTGGAGTCAGCAGCAGAAGGGATTTCCAACGGCCGCTCAAGGGTGCTGCAAGGCATAAGAAAGTGGCTCGTTCAGGGCTACTCACTGAGCGAGTCCATCAAGCGAGGGTATCCGAAGTGTCCCGGCTATGCGGTCGGAATGATCGCCGCGGCCGAGCGTATCGACCAGCTTCCGTACGCCATCAAGGCCATTGAGGACGATATGGTGGCCAGGGCCGACGAACGCAGAAAACTCCGGCCCGTGCATCCGCTGTATCCCGTCATACTGATGATCTTCACGCTTCTCGTGCTGCTGAGCCTGATGACGTTCGTCATTCCGCAGTTTGAGAGCGTATTGACAGAAATGACTGAAAAGCAGCCACTTCCGGCACTCACTCGATGGCTCCTCGGGATCACGGACACCGTTGTGTTTGACTATGCGTGGCTGGTCTGGCCATTTCTTGCATTGAACGCCCTCGTGGTTTTTCCTATTTCGATATACGTCAGGTTCAGGTCCCGGCGGCCGGACGACCCTTATCTATTTTCGCGAATAGGGGACTCTGTAAAATGGCATTTGCCGATTCTGCACCGCTTCGAGAAGGATTATTCGATGGTTCAGGTTGTTGAGCTTCTGCGGCTGTCACTGAAAGCCGGCTGTCCCATCAATGATGCCATCAGAAATGCGCTCGGCCTGGATGTGAACAACTGTTTCAAAAAACGGCTGAGAAGGTGGCTGGGAAAAGTCGAGCGGGGTGACAATATTTCCGCCGCGGCCAGGGAAAGTAAACTGGGCTCGCCCCTGGCCTGGGCGTTCGATGACAAAGTGAATCAGGGCAATACGCTCTCGATATTGGAGACGCTCGAGTCGTTCTACCGGTCGAACTACAGCTACTGCGTCAACCTCGCCCGGTTCATCCTGTGGCCCTGCGTGACCCTCATCATGGGCGCCATTGTGGGATTTGTTGTCCTTGCAATCTTTTTGCCGGGGATTTCGGTTATCACCTACATGGCGAGCCAGGTAAGTCCGTAGCAGACGTAAATGGAGCCAACTTATGTCCTGTGATACTCGATACCTAACGGATTTTCGATTTTCGATTTTCGATTTTCGATTGAAGGGCAATGGGAAATCCGGAATCCGGCGGGGGTTTTTGATGACCGAGATAGTGGTTGCATTGGCCGTCCTGGGAATGCTGCTGGCCGGGCTGGGAGTATCGCTGGCCGGCTTTGCAGGATTCAATCGTTACCAGTTGACCCGCCAGCGATGTATTGCGGCGGCCCAGGCGCAGATCGAGAGCATCGCCGCGACGGGCCGGCCGATTGCCGATCAGGATTTCACCCGGCTCTGGCCCGGACTGACCATTTCAGTCCAGGAAACGCCGGGCGAGGGCCAATGGCAGGGGCTGGCGTTGGTTGAGGTCACAGCAAGCGGCAAGAGCCATCGCAAGAACGTGGAAATTCAACTGACGAGGTACATGCGAAGGGACACCCCTCCGGGCGAAGGGAAGTGACAAAATGCGCAAGGGCTTTACCTTAGTGGAAATAATGGTCGTCATCATGATCCTTCCATTCGTGCTCCTTCTGCTGGACGGATTGTTCGGGACGCTTTTGACGGAGATCCCGCGGTCCTGGCGCATAGCCCAGGAAAGCACAACGCTGCTGAACCTTCTGGAGCAAATACATCAAGACGTTGGAGAGGCAAAAGGACTTCCGGCCGAATTTGCGGGGCGCACCGCTGGCGATGGGCTGCTCCTGGTCGAACTGCCGGAGGGCGTAATCGGCTATCAAATCGAAGAAGGCCGCGTCACGCGAAGCAGGCTGACGAGTGCTCCACCGGGCGAGCTGGAACAAGAACGAGCCTGGCCCGTGCCTAACGGCAAGATCGTATGGCAGGTCTGGCAAAAGGACAACGAACGTTACGCCGTAGAGGTTAAGACCCACGTGGAGCTTGAGATTCAGGGCCGCCTGGAAAAGAAGATGGCCCGAGCGCATCTGTTTTATGGGGGTGTCCTGAGATGAAGATTCGAGAGCAGAGACTTATTCATTGCCGGGTGGCGAGGCCGTCCCGGCCTTGCGTCCCGCCGGCATCTTGCCGGCGGCAGGGAACAAGGGCAAGATGCCCTCGCCACGCCGAAAATCGAAAATTCCACAACGGTTTTGTGCTGATACTGGTCATCACGGCGATGGCCGTCATCGGGATCGAGATGTTCGCCCTGGCCGGCGTTGCGAACACGATGCAGTTCCAGTCGCACACGGCTTACTTGCAGGCGTGCCGACGGAACCTGACGGCCAGCGGCCTGGCCTGGGCCAGGCAAAATATTCCCAATAAAGCTGGAGAAAGTGCTCCTCAAGCGATAAAATTGGATATCGGTGAAATGAACATTCGCGGCTCGGATTTGGACCTGACGATAAGCCGGCCCTCGGAGGCAGACGTTGAGGTTCTGATCAAGAGTTCATGCAGCCGCGGCAGACAGACGCTCAGAGGCGAAAACAAGTATAGAATCCCGCTATGATAAGCAGGAAACAACTCCTGGAGCACGCAAACACCCAGCAGGCGACCGATATCCATATTTGCGCCGGCGCCCCGATCCTGTTTCGGCTCGGAGGTAAATTAGTCCCGATCACCAAAGAGAAGCTCACCGCAGCTCAGAGCCGGGACATATCGCTGGAGCTGCTCACCGAGGAGCAGAAAGTTCGGTTCGAGAAGAACCTGGATTATGACCTGATGTTAGCCGATGGGGCCGGCAGGTACCGGATCAACGTCGGCTATTTCAACGGCGCGGTCGGCGCGACGATTCGAATCCTTCCCACGCGGCCCCGGACCATCGAGGAGCTGCTCCTGCCCGATACCGTCAAAGACCTGGCGCACCGAACCAAGGGCCTCGTGCTGATCACCGGAAGCACCAGCCAGGGCAAGACAACGACGATGGCGGCGATGATCGACGAAATCAACTCGACCTGCGAGAAGCACGTCGTCACCATCGAGGATCCGATTGAGTACGTCCATACGAACAAAACCGGCATGGTCAGGCAAAGAGAAGTCGGCAGGGACACTCAGAGTTTCTACACGGGGCTTCGGGCGGCGTTGAGACAGGACCCGGACGTCATCGCCGTCGGGGAGATGCGCGACTACGAAACCATCAAGATCGCGCTGGCTGCCGCCGAGACGGGCGTGCTGGTTCTTTCGACGCTACACGTGATCTCGCTCGATAAGATCATCGAGAGGCTCCTGAGCTACGCCCCGGCTACGGATGAAGGCCAGTTGAGGTTCCTGCTGGCCGAATCGCTGCAGGGCATCATTCACCAGGAGCTGGTCCCCACCGTCAGCGGCGGACAACGGGTGGCCTGCGAGATCCTCGTTGTCACCAGCGCTGCGAAGAACATCATCAGAAGAAAAGGAGGCTTCTTCCTGCGAAGCGTCATCGAGACGGGCAAGAAACACGGCATGATGACCATGAGCGAGTCCATCACCGCCCTGCTCGACGCCGGCACGATCAGCGAAGGCGTTGCAAAAAGCGTTCTGGCGAATTATAAATAGTTGCGATGCAAGAGGCTGATTCGCGACACGACGCTGTTTCTTGCCGGCTGATATGGAAAAACAAAAGAAGGCTTATCTCTGCGCGGGGGCTGCTGTTCTGTTGTGGGCCACGTGCGCCTCGGCCTTCAAGATTTCGCTCCGGTACATCGACGTTTTTCCGCTGCTGTTCGTTGCGGCGGTCACATCGACGGCGGTATTCTTCGTCTGCCTGCTGCTCTCAGGAAAGCTGAGCCTCCTCAAAGACCTCTCGCCCGGAGACTACCTCCGCTCGGCGCTGCTGGGTTTTCTCAATCCTTTCCTCTACTACGTCGTTCTGTTCAAAGCATATTCACTCCTGCCCGCCCAGGAAGCCCAGCCGCTGAATTTCATCTGGCCCCTGACGCTGGTCCTGCTGTCGATTCCTTTGCTGAAACAGAAAATATCAGTCAAAGACATCATTGCGACAATCATCAGCTTTGCAGGCGTCGTGGTCATCTCTACACGAGGTGACATCCTGGCGCTGAAGTTCACCGACACCGCGGGGGTGTCCCTCGCCACAGGCAGCTCGATTATCTGGTCGTTGTTCTGGATTTACAACGTAAGGGACAAGCGAGACGAAGCGGTGAGATTGTTTCTCAATTTTGCCTTCGGGTCGGTTTTCACATTTGTCTCGATGCTGCTGCTGGCGAACGTGAAAGTCCCGGATGCCCGTGGGATTCTCGGGGCCGTGTACGTGGGGTTCTTCGAGATGGGAATTACGTTTCTGGTGTGGCTCAAGGCGCTGAAACTCTCGAAGACAACCGCACACGTCACTAACCTGATCTACCTGGTGCCTTTCCTGTCGCTTGTAGTGATTTCGTTCGCCGTCGGCGAGAAGATTCGTCCCTCCACGATGGTGGGTTTGGTCTTTATTGTGGGCGGCATCGTACTACAGAGGTTGCACCGCGAAAGTGACTAAAGTGCCTAAAGTGAACTAAAGTTGGGCAAGGCCCACGCTAACTTAACTTTAGGCACTTTTAACTTTAGGCACTTTGAACTCTGGCTACACAGTCTCGGGGACAACGAAGGGCTTGCGATAGGGCCTTGTCACAAGCTTATTGGCCTCTGCATTATCCACGAACTTCTCCGCCTTGGGGTTGAACTTCAGCATCGGCCCAAGCTGGTACGTGCCCTTGGATACATCCAGACCTATCGCGCCCTTGACGGTCTCCATGACGGTCTGCCATGACTTGGCGACTTCCTCGTGCTTGTCGAGAACGTCGGGCCTTGTCGTGCCGGCGACCTGCTGGCCGAGGCGGTAAGAGATATTGCTGAGGTGGCAGCACGCAGCGGACAGATGCCCCTTGGCAATATCCGCGTTCAGGTCGTCCACCTTGCGGGATCGCATGGCCTCGATGAAATTCGCAAAGTGATCTCCGCCGCCGGGACCCATGTTGACATCGACGGCTACCAAGTCTTCGGCTTTGTCGGAGCCTTTGGGATAGAACTTGCCGCCCTTGATTGCGCCGGCCTCAAGGTAGAATTCGTTGCCCACGTTGTTCGGATACTTTTTGCCGTCCAGACCCGCTTGGCCAACCAGACCGATGACCTCGAAGACCAGCAGCGGCCCGCCGAAGTCCATGATGCTCAACTGACAGTTAGGCGTCTGGGCCTGGTCGGTAAAAGGTGGGTGTCCTTCCGTCGAGTTCACCCAGCGGCCGCCCATGCTGATCACGCTCGTGGGCAAAGCGGAATCGCCAATCGCCCAGTGGGCAATGTCCATCTGGTGGACGCCCTGGTTACCGATCTCTCCGTTGCCGGTTTCCCAGAACCAGTGCCAGTTGTAGTGAACGAGATTCTCGTGGTACGGTTGCTCCGACGCCGGGCCGAGCCAGATGTTGTAGTCGATGCTCTCCGGCGGGTCTTGGACGGGCTTAAAGCCGATGCTCCATCGCCCGCTTCCGTTCTTGGAGGCGGCGCCCTTGGAGACCAGCAGCTTGCCGTACTTGCCGCTCTGAACGGCGGCTATTTGCTTTGCCCAGCCCCCGCTCGACCGGCTTTGCGTGCCGTGCTGGACGATCCGATCGTATTTGCGGGCGGCCTCGACGCACTTGCGGCCCTCGAAGACGTTGTGGCTGCACGGCTTCTCGACGTAAACGTCCTTGCCCGCCTGACAGGCCCAGATGGTCGCCAGCGAATGCCAGTGATTCGGCGTCGCGATGGAGATGGCGTCGATATTCTTGTTCTCCAGCATCTGGCGGATATCGACGTACGTTTCGGGCTTGCGGCTGTACTTCTTCTCGAACGCGCGGGCCTTGCTTTCCAGGACCTTGCGATCGACGTCGCACAGGGCCGCGACCTGCACGCCTTCAATCTCGCCAAAACCACTGATGTGCGAGCCGCCCCGGCCGTTGATGCCGACCACGCACACGCGAATGGCATCGTTCGCCCCCCGGACGCGGGAAAATGGAGCGGCCAACGTCAGACCGACCCCCGTGGCTATTGAGTTCTTCATGAACGCTCGACGTGTTAGACGCTGCATAGGTAATCTCCTTCTTCAGAACCCCAAGACATGTTTGATCGAGTTTGTGAGTCGCACGATTTACCCCTGCACAACATACGGGACGGCTGCGCCTCTACGGAGGCGCCTAACATTAGCACAACGAAATAAAGATAATCAAAACAACGCCCAAGCACAAGTCCAAACTCAAGAAAGCAAAAAAAGTCGAAAACTCCATCGCCCTGCTCAGGCAATGATTTCTTCAATTGTTCGGGCGACGATGTAATCGGGCAGCTTATTCAGGCCCGGCTTGGCCTCGTAGGCGGCGATAATGCTCTTGTCCGGGAATGCCCCGACCTGTTCGATCAACTCCTCGGCCAGCCGCCGCAATCGCGATTCCGTCGCGTCGGGTTCGGCCTTTTCCCGGGCCGCTTGAACCAGAGCGGCAAACTCCGCCCGGCTGTCGTACCAATCGAGCTGCAGCTCCAGCTCAAAGGCACTCCTGGCCCTGTCCCGGCCGTACAAATACTGGATGCCGATCGGGTTGTAAGCCTCGATGCGTTCATCGACAAAGGCCAGGCATGCGTCTTTATACGCGGCGTATTTCTCACGCCCGAAATCCCCGAACGCGCGAGCCGTAATCTCCGCGGTCAACAGCTCATCTATTCTGCCCGCCAGCCGCTCCCTGTGGGCCAGGAGCCGCTCGTACAGGGCTTCGTAGTACGCCTTCAACAGAATACTTGTTTCGCTCATTAGCTCCCCGGGTGTCCACAAACGGCGAATCTGACTGCGCCGTCAGGCTCAGCGCTGATTATACCTTTGACCTGCGGGTTGCCGAACGTTTTTTCTCGATCTTGGGAAACGCCGAATGGGTATATCCGTTAGTCGGCTGAGCTGAAGAACCGCTGGGTTCAAGAAAAAAAGTGTGTTTTTTTCTTGACGCCATGTAATTCAATCTGGTATAAATAAAAGAATGGTTGGAGCATGCGGTGTTTTCCGCACTTCCAGGAGGCGAAGTGTCCGTGCTTTTTCCGGATTTGGACATTTTGATGAACAACTGCCCCACTTGGGCCTGGTGAAGTAAGGAAGGAGGTAGGATCAACTCTTAAAGACTTTTCGAGGGCGGTTATCTGAAAAGTTGCAGCAATGAACAGAATTTGTTTCTAAACGCTTTGGTGTGTGGCCAAAGCACGACCTTTCTAATGATTCTTTAGAAGTGTGGAGGATTATGACCATGTGTAGATTAAGCTATCTTCTTTGCCTTGCCCTCGTGCTGGCCCTGGGCGGCGCCAACGTCGCCCTTGGCGAGGTGTGGGAAGGCAAAATCACGAGTGACAACGACGATGTGGAACAGCAGGGATCAAGCATGTACATGGACAGCAGCGATCTGGAGCTTATGGGTGATGGCAACACACACGTAGGTCTTCGCTTTACTTCTGTGTTTGTGCCCCCGGGTGCGTCCATTTCCAAGGCCTATATTGAGTTCCAGGTGGATACCGTGGAGGGCAATATAGTCAGAGAAATGATCATCTACGGCCATTTGACTCCTAATGCGTCCGCGTTTACCAGTGCTGCCAATGATGTCTCGGGCAGACCCTGGACAACTGCCACAGTGAAGTGGTCGCCGGAGCATTATCCTACAGTAGGTCAGAGACACCAGACCTCGGACATCTCCCCCATCATCAAGGAGATAGTCGGTCAAGCCGGTTGGGTTAGCGGCAATGCCTTGGTATTGATCATCATTGATGATCCGGACCTACCCGGCCAGGGCGAACGTGAGGTTGAGGCCGGACCGGGGGACGACGCGGTATTGCTGCATATAGAATATACATTAGGCAATGCGTCGAACCCCAACCCGGCGGACACGGCAACGGAGGTCTCGCGAGATGCGGACCTAAGCTGGACGCCTGGAATCTTCGCCGCGCCGACCAATGGACACAAAGTCTATTTCAGCAAGAACCGCAACGACGTCGTCGCCGGCACCGGCGGTATCACCCAGAGTGCCACTACCTATAATCCCGGACGGCTCGAATTCGGCACGACGTACTACTGGCGCGTCGATGAGAACAACGCTCCGCCGAAGGGTGGGGTAAACGTAGGCAATATCTGGAGCTTTACCACCGAGCTCTATTCTTACCCCATCGAGAATATAAGCGCCACAGCTTCCAGCGCGGCCGATGCCGCGTTTGGCCCTGAGAATACCATAAACGGCTCGGGACTGGACGCGAGCGATCTGCACTCGACGCTGGCCGAGCATATGTGGCTCAGCGGCAATGAGCCGCTCGGGGCATGGATTCGATACGAGTTCGACAAGGTTTACAAACTGCACGAGATGTGGGTCTGGAACTCCAATCAGGTCTTTGAGTCTCTCTTCGGTTTCGGATTGAAGGATGTTACCGTCGAGTATTCGAGCAACGGCACCGATTGGACGGCTCTGGCCGGCGTACCTCCATTTACTAAAGCGCCCGGTGCGGCTGGGTATGCACACGATACCACAGTTGGCTTTGGCGGTGTGGCGGCGAAGTACGTCAAGCTGACCGCGAGCAGCAACTGGGGAGGCATGCTGCCCCAGTATTGTCTCAGCGAGGTCCGTTTCAATTACACCCCCGTGAATCCATCAGCCCCTTCGCCGGACTCCGGGGCCACCGCTGTGGATGTAGTGGGTGCGACCCTCAGTTGGCGAGCGGGCAGAGAGGCCGCGACGCATAAGGTGTCCTTCAGCGCCGACGAGCAGGCCGTGATAGGCGGTACCGCCCCCGTGGCCAGCGCAGCGACCGCAAGCTACAGCCCGCCAGCCCTCAATTTGAGCACGAGTTACTACTGGAAGGTCGCTGAAGTCAACCAGGCCGAGACGCCAAGCACCTGGGAGAGCAACGTCTGGAGCTTCACGACAGGCGACTTCATTGTCGTGGAGGACTTCGAAAGCTACACCGACTTTTCGCCCAACGAGATTTACACGACGTGGCCGGACGGATACTCGGACCCGTTGAACGGCTCCCAGGTCGGCAATCTGAATCCTCCTTTTGCCGAGCCGAATATTGTTCACGCCGGCAAACAGTCCATGCCGTTCACTTACAGCAACACCGCCGGCGCCACGTATTCGGAAGGCAAACGCAGCTTTGCCCCTGCGCGGAATTGGACACAGAACGGCGTCAAGGCGCTGGTGCTATGGTTCCGGGGCACTGCGGGCAACACCGGGCAGATGTACGTCAAGATCAACAACACCAAGATCCCGTACAGCGGCGCAGCCGGCAACACAGCCCTACCAGGCTGGCAGCAATGGACGATTGACCTGACAGTGCCGGGGCTGAACGTGCAGAGTGTCAACAGCCTGGCCGTCGGGATTGACGGCAACGCCGCCGCCGGCACATTGTACTTCGACGATATCAGGCTGTATGCAGTGGCTCCTGCGCCTTTGGTCGAGGCGACGATCGCTGCCGAGATTGATGATGTCGAAGAGCGGATTGGCCCGAACAACGGCGCTATGGATACGGGCAGCAGCGACCTCGAGATGCCCTATGAAGACCCAGGCAAAGTCGATCCCCAGATAATCGGCCTGCGATTTGTGGGGTTAGCCATTCCCAAGGGCGCGACCATTACCAACGCCTGGGTGCAGTTCTCGGTCGATGAGCTTGAAGCCAACCAGCCGGTGAATCTTATCATCGAAGGTGAGCTGTCTGCCAGCCCCGCGGCGTTCACCTCGACGGCCGGTAACGTCAGCAGCAGGACCAAAACGACGGCAAAGGTGCAGTGGAGTGTGCCGCACTGGACAGCCGTGGGTGAGCGGGGCCCCGATCAGAGAACTCCGAACATCGCCTCTATCATCCAGGAGCTCGTCAACCAGAATGGCTGGGCCGGTGCTGCCATGGTGTTGATGTTTAGAGACAATCCGGCCAATCCCTCGACGGGCCTTCGAACTGCCGGGAGAGGGTCAAACGTAGTGCTGCATATAGAGTATCAGTAGAACCGTGGCGCAACCCAACCTGGCAG
>Ga0214473_10000115_pt1 | contig 113597 bp, 90 predicted proteins | sample RVTome_7_FD_203509 | JGI IMG/M metagenome (GOLD analysis project Ga0214473, IMG submission 203509) | Soil microbial communities from uranium-contaminated site in the Upper Colorado River Basin, Wyoming, United States - RVT98D197 | ecosystem: Environmental > Terrestrial > Soil > Contaminated >...
AGTTTCGGCTATTTCGATCAGGACCGGCAGAACTTCGAGGTCCTCCGCGCGCTGGCCGGTTCATTGAAAACCGGCGGCAGGTTCTTCATCGATTACCTCAACCGCCCGCAGGTGATCGCCACACTTGTCCCGGAGGACTCTTTCAGCCGGGGCGGGCTGAAAGTGCGGCAGAACCGGAGTATCAGCGCGGATGGACTGCGCGTGGTGAAAAGCGTGCGGGTCCAGGGACCACAGGGGATTCAACAGTGGGTCGAGTCGGTGCGGATGTTCTCGCGCGTTGAAATGGAAGAGATGCTCGAAAGGGCCGGCTTCGAAGTGGAACAGGTTTACGGCGGGTATCCGGGCCTGGAGCATTCGGAAAGCTCGGAAAGGCTCATTTTCTCGGGAAGGAAGAAGCCTTGAGTATCGAGGGACTCGTTTTCAGAGCCAGGCAATTGGAGGCCAACCGCCTGGTGGCGGACTACCTGGCGGGCAAGCCGGGAGCGATAGATTTTTTCGGCGGCGGGGCAGGTGAGCCGGGCCGGATCGAAGCGGCTGCCGGCCGGGTGGGCCGGAAGCTGGACCGCAGACGAGCGGCTGAAATCCTGCGCCGCCAGCGCACTTTCCCGCTGGTCGAGGGGGGCGAAAAACGCCTGATGGATTTCATCGAGCGGGACGGCTTTATCGTGGTTACCGGCCAGCAGCCGGTGCTGTTCGGCGGGCCGCTGTACGTCCTCTACAAGACCGCCACCGCCTTGCGGGCCGCGGACCGGATCAGCGAGCTTCTCGGCGCGCCGGTCCTCACCGTGTTCTGGAACGCCAGCGAGGACCATGATTTCAAGGAAGCCTCCGCGGTCCGTCTGCCCGACCTGCAGAACCAAATGGTGGAGCTGGCTTTTTCGCAATCCACTGCCGAAAACCATCCACTCTGCCACGTCCAGGTGGGGGACCAGGCCGCCGGGCTGCTCGGCCGCCTGAAAGAGATCAGCCCGGACACCGAATTCGCCGGGGAGATCCTGGAGCTGTTGGCCGACTCCTATGCCGGCGGAGTGGACCTGGGCCTGGCTTTCAGCCGCCTGATCGGTTCCCTCTTTTCCGGCCGCGGCCTTTTCGTGGTGGATGCATGCCATCCGGCGCTGCGGGAGAACAGCCGCGAGCTGTTCGAGGCGGAGATTTTCGATTCGGCGGCCTCGAGCCGGGCGGTGGCCGAGGCCAACCGGCGGCTCGAAGAACTGAGCTACCCCCTGCAGGTCACACCCCAGCCGGACGACACCGGCCTTTTCCTGATCACGGACAACGTCCGGGAAAAACTCCAGCGAACCGGCAGTGACGACACTTTCCGGCTCAAGAATTCGGGAAGGGAGATTCCGGCCTCGGAGCTGCGCCGGCTGTTGAACAGCTACCCGACCTCTTTCAGCCCGGGAGTGCAGATGCGGCCGCTGGTAGAGGCGCACTTGTTCGGTACGCTCTGTTACGTGGCCGGGCCGGGTGAAATCAGCTATTACGCCCAGATGAAAGGCCTTTACGGCCTGCGTGGCCTCGAAATGCCCCTGATCTATCCCAGGCTGAGCGGCGTTCTGATCGAAAATAAGATCGGCCGGGTGCTGGAGAAGTTCGGGATCGAGGCCGAGTCTCTCGAAGCCGGTACCGATCCGGTGGCCCGCAGCCTGCTGGAGCGCGACCAATCCCTGTCCGGGCTGAAAGAGGAGATCGGCTCTCTGCGGTCTCAGCTCGAAGCGGCGTTCGGCCGGGTGGCGGCAGCCGCGGAAAAGATCGATCCCACCCTTGCCGGTCCCCTGGAGGGGACGCGCCAGGCTGTCGGCTCGAGCCTGGACCGGTTCAGCGCCAAAGTGGAGGCGGCCGCGAGGCGCCGCAACGAATCCATGCTGGCTCAGCTCGCCAAGGCCGCTGTGCATCTCTGGCCGGACGGCAAGCCTCAGGAGCGCTCGATCGCCTTGGTCTACTATTTCCTGCGCTACGGCCGAGGGCTGATCGATTTTATTCTGGACGAAGTGCAAATCGATATCAATTGAACTGCAACAGCTAACACTGTACGACTTAACAAGTTGCATAAAGTCTTGCCTGCCATTGATCCCCGCCGTTTGCTTGCATTTTGCTGGCTGCCGGTATAGTTTAGGGCAACGGCGACTGGAGCCCGGATGTCTATCGTTGAAAATCTCGCCAGGGTGAGGGAAAGAATCAACCGGGCGGAGCACGCCGCCGGCCTGACTGAAGGTGCGGTCAGGCTGGTGGGGGTGACCAAGAACCGCACGGTCCGGGAAATCGAGACGGCGATCGAAGCGGGCCTGGAGAACATCGGCGAAAACCGTCTGCAGGAGGCGGCCGCCAAGCTGCCGCTGATACAGCGAGTGGTAACCAAACACTTTGTCGGCCACCTGCAGCGCAATAAGGTGCGCGACGTGCTGGGCCTGTTCGACCTGATCCAGTCGGTGGATTCGGTCCGGCTGGTCGAGGAGATCGAGAAGCGGGCCGGACAGGCGGGCCTGACAATCAGAGTGCTGGCGGAAGTCAACACCTCCGGAGAAGAATCCAAGTTCGGCGTGGCTCCGGAAGCGACCGAGGAAATCCTGAAAGCGATATCCGGCTGCAGCCACGTTCAGCTTGTGGGCCTGATGACTATCGGTCCCCTGGCCGGGACTGGGGCGCAGACCGCGGCCAGCTTCAGGACCTTAAAAAAACTTTACGACGAATTCAGCTCCCGGCCGGGCGGAAACTGCCGCATGGAAGTGCTTTCCATGGGCATGAGCGCGGATTTCGAGATCGCCATAGCCGAGGGAGCCAACATGGTGCGCGTGGGCACGGCCATTTTCGGCCCGCGTACGTAATGTAAAACCGCAGGCGGGAGGCCAAGGTGAAAGTTACGCCACTGGAACTCAAAAAAGCAGATTTCAAACGCGGTCTTCGAGGTTACAACCCGGACGAAGTCCGGGAACTGCTCGCTTCCGCAGCCGAAACCCTGGAGGAATCGGTCAGGGAGAACAAGGAACTCAAGGAAAAGATCGCTCATCTCCAGGAGCGGCTCAGAAACTACGAATCGATGGAAAAGACGATCAACGAGACCATGCTGATGGCGCAGAAGGCCAGCGATTCGGTGAGGCAGGCCTCGGACCGGGAGGCCGAGCTGATCCTGGCCAAGGCCGAAGTCGAAGCGGACAAGCTCCTGGAGGAAGCCCGCGACCGGCTCAAGGAGCTGAAACGGGACATGGAAATGCTGGGCCATGAACGCCACGCCTTCCTGCTCAAGATGAGGTCCCTGGTGGCGAACCAGTGGAAGCTGCTGCAGGAAGAAACAGTCGATGAACCGGTCCGCCGGACTTCGGTAGATAGTCGTTTCGCAGGTAAGGAGCCGCCGGCCCAGGCCCGGGCGAAAAAACCGGCAGCCGGCGCAGCGACCGACTTCGCGGAGCTGGAAGGCCGGAGCGATGAGGCCGCCGCCGAAACCGAAGAAGTGGAAAACGAGCGCCTGAAAGACCTCTCGGGCCATCTGGCAAAAGTCCTCAAATCCCAGCCGGAGCCGGATGAACAGTCCGCCGTGTCTTCGCCGGAGAAGAGCGGGGCAGCGGGCGAGCTGGTCTGGGAAGAAGGGGCCGAAAAAGAGCCGGGCGCAGAAAAAGAAAGAGATACGGAGGAGGGGGGGACTGACGATTTCTTCGGCGCGGATGAGGAAGACGAGGAAACAGAACGGAAAGAATAGAAGTAATTTGTGAGAGAATAGATAGCAATTGAATAAAATATAATAAGATAGACATTTTAGGAGAACGGTAGGAATGACTGCCACCAACCTTTATGACATGATACGGGAAGCGGCCGCGAAGATCAGGCAGCGCACGGCGGTCGCACCCGAAATCGGCATCATCCTCGGCACCGGCCTGGGCGGGCTGGCCCAGAAGATCAAAATCGAGTGCGAAATACCTTACCCGGAAATCCCGCACTTCGTTTCTTCGACCGTGGAAACCCACCAGGGCAAGCTCCTGGCCGGCACTCTCAGCGGCAAGCGGGTGGCGGCCATGCAGGGGCGGTTCCATTACTACGAAGGCTACGACATGGGCCAGATCACTTTTCCGGTGCGGGTCATGAAAGAGCTGGGCGCCCGGGTCCTGGTGGTCTCCAACGCCTGCGGCGGGATGAATCCCCGGTTCAAGCGGGGCGACCTGATGCTGATCGAGGACCACATCAACCTGCTGGGCGCCAATCCCTTGATCGGCGCCAACGACCAACGGCTGGGTCCGCGTTTCCCGGACATGAGCCAGCCGTACAGCCGCAGGCTGATCGCGCTGGCTGAAAGTGTGGCGCTGGAAGAGAAAATCCCGCTGGTCAAGGGAGTCTACGTGGCGGTGGCCGGCCCGAACCTCGAGACCAGGGCCGAATACCGCTTCCTGCGGAGTATCGGCGCGGACGTGGTGGGGATGAGCACCGTGCCGGAAGTGATTGCGGCTGTGCACTGCGGCCTCGAGGTGCTGGGGGTCTCGATCGTCACCGACCTCTGCTTCCCGGAATGCCTCGAACCGGCCGACATCAACGAGATCATCCGGGTGGCCGGTGAAGCCGAACCCCGGCTCACCAGCCTTATCGGCAAGGTAGTCGGCGCTCTCTGACCGGGCGAATTCCCACCCGACAATCCGGCTCCCGACAAGCCCCCCGGCCGCCGAACCGGGCCTGTCTCGCAGGAAACACTCAAATACCCCGGGTTGCTAATGCGTCCATTCCGCGTTCTGCTTTTGGTCATCTTGTGCCTGCCTGAGGTCACCAGCCGGCCGCTTGGCGCCCAGCCCGGTCCGGGCCAGGTGGATGCACCGCTGCTGGGCGATCTGGATGAAAACGGCCGGGTGGACATCTTCGACCTGCTGAAAATCCTCAGGCATCTTGCCGGCGGCGAGTTCGGCAACCAGCGGCAGAATACGATCGCCAACGTGGATCGTTCCCCGGACGGCCGGGTGGACATCTTCGACCTGCTGGGCCTTCTGAATGTCCTTTCGGGAAAAAGGGCGCCGGAAAGGATCGTGCTGTCGCATTCGATCCGCCGGGCGTGGGCCGTGGGCGATGGGGAAAAGATTTTCCGCGACGACACCAGCCATTTCGCCGCAGATTCGAACAGTGTCTGGGACGGCGGCACGGTCCATCTGGCCGGGCTGTTCAACGAGGTGCTGGGCTTCCAGATAATCGTCGAGGCCGATACGGGCGGGGCTGAGGGAGTGGAGATCAGGGTGGACCCGCTGGTCTGCGCCGCCAGTGGGGACGTAATCGCACCGGCGGGCGGCGCCGCTTACGGTCCGCGCGGTTACCTGGACCTTTTCAGCCAGCACTACATCCAGGTGGTGAATCCCACTAATCCCAACTGGTACTACGGCACCTCTGATTCGCGCGCCGCCGCGCCGGCGCGCATGACCGGCTGGATTCCGGACGCCCTGATCACTCCCGATGCCCTGCCGGGCAGGGGAGGCTTCCCGCTGGACGTGCCGGCCGGCCTCGTCCAGGGCTTATGGGTGGACCTCTACCTGCCGCGCGACACGACAATGGCCGCCGGCACGTACACCGGCATGGTGCGGGTCTACCAGCAGGGCTGCGCCGTGGATTCCCTCCCGCTGCGTCTCGAACTGCTCCCGCACTACCTGCCGGACCAGAACCACACCTGGGTCTGGCTCTACCACGACAGCGTGGAAAGGTACTACACTGTAATGGCGCGCGAGGCCCTGGAGCGGATGCTGCACTACGAGGCTCATCGGCACCGGATCGACCTGGTGGGCGGTTTCCGGCCCCACTATTCGGCATTCGACAGCACGCAGATGGCCGCCTACCGGCCCTGGCTGGACGGTAGCCACTACACCGAGGCGGCTGGTTACCAGGGGCCGGGACAGGGCCGCGGCGAATGGCTCTTCCCGATCGGCATGTACGGGTCGGTGTCCAACAGCGCGATGAATACCGAAACGGCGGCCAGACGGCAGAGCGACCTCTGGGTCAACTGGTTCACCGACAACGCGCCGGACGCGCGCTACTTCTGGTACCTGGTGGACGAGCCCGGCACCGAACAGTTCGACTGGATCAAGGAGCGGTCGGGCTGGATCAGGAACAATCCGGGCCCGGGCAAAAAACTGCCGGTGTTCATCACCCGGGAATACACCGCCGAGCTGGATTATTACATAGACCTCTGGGCCGGCTATCACGGCGTGGATCTTACTCAGTTGCCCAAGCTCAAGGAGCAGGGCAAGGACCACTGGTTCTACAACGGCGCGCGGCCGCGCTACGGGTCAGTGATCCTGGAAGCCGAGGCGGTTGATTTCCGGATGAACGCCTGGGCCAAATACCTCTACCAGGTCAACGCCTGGTTTCTCTGGCACGGCACGCATTGGATTCACAACGGCCAGGGTCCGCGACCCCATACTCCTCAGCGGGTATTCACCGATCCGGTGACCTTTATCAGCGGACCGACCACTTTCGGCAACGGCGACGGGATCGTCTTTTACCCGGGCCGCGATCCATTTTACCCTGAAGAAGACCGCGGCACCGACCGCCTGCTGGGCTCGATCCGGCTGAAAAACATCCGCCGCGGGCAGCAGGACTACGAAATCATGTGGCTGGCCGAACAAGCCGCCGGCCGCCAGGCGGTGGTCAATATCGTGAAATCGGTAGTACCCAGGGCGCTCAATGATGTCAACATGAGACTTGCAGTGCCCTGGTCCCAGCGCGGCAACGATTACGATGCGGCCCGGATCAGGCTGTTGGAACTGCTCGATGACGACAATCAGTTGAATTGAACAACCGTAACGACCGGACAGGCGTCCGGGAAGCGAGGAGGAGAAAAGAGATGGCTCGATCGGTACGCAGGGCAAGCCTGGTCAGGATAACTGTGATGGCGGCGGCGATTCTTTTCACGTCAGGCCCGGCCGGCAATCTCCCGGCCCAGCGCATCGTCGAGCTGGACCTCGACAGCGCGGTCGGTCTCGTCATGGCGGGCAGCTACCGGATCAGACAGCTCGAAATGGGAATCGAACGCACCCGCTATTTCCTCAAGAGCCGCCAGGCTTCCCTCAAGTCGAGAGTTTACATGAACCTGCAGGCCCCGCAAATCCTGGCTCTCTCTGAAACCAAATGGAATTCGGACCTGCGCAAGGACGAGATCATCCATACCAACACCCGGCGCTGGCAGATGGACCTGTCGGTCAGCCAGCCGGTGATCCTGTTGGGCTATCCCACCAATGGCTACCTGTCGCTCAACAATAAGATCTACAAGTACATCCAGGCGGACGGCATACAGGACGTGGACTTCTACAACCGCTTCTTCGTCAAGTTCGAACAGCCGTTTCTCCTGCCCAACAACCTGAAGAACAACATCGAGGACGCCGAGCTGGACCTGGAGCGCAACGAGCTGGACTATGTTTCCGACCGGGTCCGGCTGATCGAGGACGTGGCCGATGACTACTACGATCTTTTCGAGGTGGTGTACAAGAGCGAAATCTACCGGCACCAGATCCAAAACCTCGAGCGGATCGAGCGCGTAGCCGCCGGCCTTGCCGGCCAGGACACCTCGCAGGCGATAGCCGTGGCCCAGGTGCGGGTCGAGCTGGCCAACACCCGCGAGCAGTTCAGCAAGACTCAGAGCGACATCCGCCGCGAGGCGGCGCGGATCAAGCAGCGCCTTCAGCTCGAATACGAGGACAGCGTCTACCTCGTCCCCTCCTTCGAGGTACAGAAGGTTGACGTGGACGTGAACCGGGCGATCGAGTACGGCTATTCGCTCAGGCCCTCCTTGCGCAGGCTCGACATCGACAAGCGCAAGAGCGAGCTGGACCTCAATAATTCCGAAGGCGGGGACGCCTTCCACTTCAACCTCGAAATGACCTACGGCCTGGAGCGCAAGGAAGACCAGTTCGCGCAAGTCTGGGACGACTACGACGGCAGCTATTCGGTGAGCGTGAGCGCCTACGTGCCCCTCTGGGACTGGGGCCGCCGCAAGGCCCGGATCGACGGCTACCGCATGGCCCTCAAGAAGACCGAGCTCTATATCGAGGAGAACCGCGACCAGATCCGCAGCGACATCATCAACGCCGTCGCCAACCTGGAGGACTACCAGAAACGGGTGCTCAACATGATGGAGAGCGCGGACATGGTTCAGGAGATCACCGACTTCGGCCTCACCCAGTACGAGAGCCGCAACATCTCGCTCCAGGACGTGCTGCAGATGGTGACCCGGCAGAAGGAGACCGAGCTCAATTTCCTGGACTCCTACCTGGGCTTCCGCCGCTCGCTGATGGCCCTGATGGTGCAGACCTATTACGATTACGAAAACGACATCTCGCTGATTGACAAGTTCCGGCAGGCGGGGTGAGACGGGGGCTGGCAAATCTGGAGTAAAGTCTTAAATTGAAGAAATAGCTGTCCTTCTCTAACGACCAACTCTGCCGGAACGGTGCCCATGCGCTCAGACAACATCTTTCTGCGATTCCTCCTGCTAACGCTTATATTCTGCCTGGCCGGCTGCGCTTCCCCCCGGGTTTCATACGATACGGTTCTTCTCGAAGATGATTTTTCCGGCCTCGGGCCCCAGATGATTTCCGCGCCGGTGGGCCCGCACACTGAATACCACTACCTGCCGGAAGCCGCTCCCCGGGGCAACTGGGCGGTGAGCTGCTTCACCTGGGAACCGGGAGCTCAGACCGCCTGGTGGATCAAAGAGGAAGAGGGCCGCCACGTGCTGGCCCAGACTTTCGACAGCAAGGCCATGACCCACACTCACCCCATGGTGGTTACCGGCGACACCCTCTGGACCGACTACCAGGCGGAGGTAGCTTTCGCGCCGGACAGTAAGCGAGCCCGCTGCGGCGTGGTCTTCCGCTACCGCAACGACCGCTGCTACTATTTTGCCGGGGTGGATGGCGACCGCGCCGTGCTCAAGCTGGTAAAAGACGCCACGGATTTCCACCAGCCCTACGAAAAAATCCTCGCCGAAAAACCATTCTCCTGGGAAGAAGGCCGCTACTATACGCTGATTATCGAGGCGGCCGGGCCGAAACTGGCTGCCCGTTTCGACCGGGGCCCGGAGCTGACCGCGGTGGATTCGACTTTCAGCCACGGCAAGGTGGGGCTGACGAGCGACGTCCCGGCGCGATTCGGCCGGGTGAAGGTGACCACCACCGCGGCTGAAAAGGAGCGGATCGACCGGATCGGGGCCGAAAACCAGGCCGAACTGGATGCCCTGCGCGCCGCCAATCCCAAGCCGGTGGTGTGGAAGAAGATTTCGACCAGGGGATTCGGCGTAGGGAGGAACCTGCGTTTCGGCGACCTGGACGGCGACGGCGTCACCGACGTCCTGGTGGGCCAGGTGGTCCATCACGCGGCCCCGCGCGACAGCTACAGCGAGCTATCCTGCCTGACCGCCATGACCTTCGATGGCAAAGTCCTGTGGCAGACCGGCGCTCCCGTCCCGGAAAAGAACCATCTCACCAATGACGTCGCCTTCCAGATCCACGACCTCGACGGCGATGGAGCCAACGAGGTAATCTACTGCATGAACATGGAGCTGATAGTAGCCGACGGTAAGACCGGGAAAATAAAGTACAAGGCGGCCACGCCCGCGGCCAAGGCCCCGGCGGACAGCTTCCCGCGCATCCTGGGCGACTGCCTCTATTTCTGCGACCTGCGCGGCAAGGGCCGGGATGCGGACATCATCATCAAGGACCGCTACTGGCACCTCTGGGCCCTGGATGACCGGCTGCGGGTGATGTGGGAGGGCGAATGCAAGACCGGCCCCCGTATGCCTACGACACGGACGGCGATGGCCGGGACGAGCTGGTGATGGGCTACAGCCTGTTCGATGACGACGGCAGGAAACTCTGGAGCCTGGACAGCCTGGTTGAGGACCACGCGGATGGCGTGTCGATCGTGGATTTCGACCTGGATGGGCCTCAGCCGCCCTGGTATTTCTGCGCGGCCAGCGATGCCGGCGTGTTCTGGACCGACCTGGCAGGTAACCTCCTCAAGCACCACTGGATCGGCCACGGCCAGAACCCGGCGGTCGCCGATTTCAGGGCCGACCTGCCGGGACTGGAGTCCCTGTCGATCAACTTCTGGGGCAACCAGGGGATCATCCACTTCTACGACTGCCACGGAAATATCTACCACGACTTCGAACCGAACCAGTACGGCAGCATGTGCCTGCCGGTGAATTGGACCGGGACTCCGCCGGAGTACTGGGTGCACAACCCGAACGTGAAAGAGGGCGGGATGTTCGACGGCCTGGGCCGGCCGGTGGTGATGTTCCCGGATGACGGCCACCCGGACATGTGCAACGCCGTGCTGGATATCACCGGCGACTGCCGGGACGAGGTGGTGGTCTGGAACCCGGATGAAATCTGGGTCTACACCCAGGATGACAACCCGAAAGCGGGGAAGCTCTACAAGCCGGTGCGCAATCCCCTGTACAACTATTCGAACTACCAGGCTACAGTTAGCTTGCCGGGGTGGAAGGAGTGAATTGCTCCGGCTTTGGTGAAAAGTACCTTTTTGTATAGAGCAAATATCCCAGGATAGCGATAAACCAGAGAGCCGAATAGATGAAAAAAGTTGTCTCACGCTGAGCGAAAACCTGCCTCGCCATTTCCAGCTGCTGGGCGGGGAAATTCATCTTTTCGTAAAAATCCATCAGGCCGACACGCGAAAACGTGATAGCTAACGAAAGAGCGCTGGCGATAAAAACGATAAGCGCCAGCCACCACGCTTTGATTTTGAGCTTATACGATCCCCAGGCCAAGTAAGCCAGCACTGCCAGCCCCACCAGCGCCACCACCGCGCCCTCGACTCCGCTCAGGATTACCCCGAAAAACGGCATCACCCAGCCGTAAAATGAAGTACTCAGCATGGAAAACGCAGCGACGGCGAATATGATGGTCAGCCCCAGGACCGGCAGTGGGCGTTTATCGGTCCAACGCACCAGCAAATCCAGGTTTTCGCAGGCCAGCCTCACCTTTTTCCTCGAATAGAAAAGCAGGAGCACACCGGGTATTACCAGGAAGACGAAGGACGCGAAGGCGAAAATGGCAATTTTCCCTATAGCTATCATCTCAGGGGTCATATTTTCGCTGTTGCCAATCTGGTTGAACACGCCGGGCATTAACAAAAGCATAAAGATGATTCCATTTAAACCGCCGATGAGCCATACCCAGGAAGACACCAGGATCAAGGCCCTGGCCCAGCGCCGAGCCATGATCGAGCCGATCCCCATCCAGACCAGCCAGACCCCCATAATCAAATACATCGCAGCGCCCGGTATCATCTGGCCGATACTGATCTGCTCCATGCCCGAACCGCCATGGCTCTTCCCGACGATTGCTCCCAGGATCATCAGAGGTACAACCAGTACGCTGATTGCGCCCAAAATGATCTGAAGGATTCCGAAAATAACCAAGCCGGTCTTTTTGTAATTGGCTTCAGGAATTGGCCCGGTTTCCGTAAGGTCGGTCATTGTGATTACCCCCTTTTCTGGAGTACTGGTGCTGAGCATTAAATCCACTTTGAAACTTTAATTACATTGATATATTATTGTCAAATTGTCAACGCATTATTTTTTTAATTTATGAACGGTCATTGAGAACGGATGGCAAGCATAAGGCGTGACAGGCGTTCAATTCGTTTGAATGGTTACGATTACACATCTCCCGGTGCTTATTTTTAACTATTTATACAAGTGGCTGGCGGTGCGTGTTCGGTGAAAACGTGGATGAGCGGATGAGATTGAATCGATTCGGTTTGATTGTTGTCAAGGAATGGGGAAAAACATTAACCCTTAGAGAAGAGACTGAAATTGAAACACTTGCAGTGCTGCCGAAGCATTTGCATGGGATAGTTATAATCAAAGAATTGGATGAAAATGCCATTTGTAGGGAGGGCCTTCGTGTCCGCCCCGCTAATATTTATGCCGCGCCGTTAACGACTTTTCTCTCCTCCTTCGACCGGAAGCTCTCCAACCGGTAAATCTCGCTCCCACACACTCAGGATTTAAGTCAATATCACCGCTCAGGTTTTGAAAAGATTGAAAGCGATTACTCCGTACAGGTAGAAAACGCTGAACAGTACGAGCGCCGTGGAGATTGTTAGGCTGGTCCCGGAGTAGCGCCGCAAGTGTTCACCCGCGCGCCAGCTTTGCAGGGAACTGCGGATAATCACCGGGCAGAGAACGAAGCTGTTGATAACGAGCGGGATGATGAGGAACCACGAAACCTCGAGCCACGGCCCGGGCGTAAATAGCAGGGAAAAAGCCTCGGCAGCTTTTCCCGTACCGCCGGAAGCCACTGCCGCCCTGCCTGCCGCCTCGTAGATGTCGACTCCTCTCAGGATAAAAAGCAGAGCCGTTCCGCAGAGCGCGAGCCAGGCGCCGTTGAAATAGGCCCGGGCAGTGTGTTCGGCAGCTTCACGGCCGGCGGCGGCGCCGGTCAGACGGCTGTGAAAAGCCCCGTAGCTGACATAGATTACGAAGCCGAAATTGAGCCAGGCCCCGAACCTCAGCCAGGAAGTGGGCGGCAGGAAGTAGATCAGGTACAGGCAGGAGGCGATCCCCAAGGCCGGGAAGATATGATTCCTGAATACCGCCATGAAAACCGCGCCGCCTGTTAGAAGGGCCAGCTTCCACAGGCCGGCCAACGGGAGGAAGAAAACCACCACGGTTAGCCCGGCAAAAAGCAGGACGGCCCACAGCCAACCGCCGGGGACCCGGAAAGGCCGCGGCCGGTCCGGCTCCTTAATCCGCAGCACGATAATCCCGGCGCAAACAAGAATAAATGCGAACAGCGTGCCGACATTGGTCAGGTCAACCATCTCGTCGATACTGGCCACGGCGGCGAAAGCGGCGACGAACACCCCGGTCACGATCGTGGAAAAGGCCGGGGTCTTGAACCTGGGGTGGATCCGGCTGAAAGCGGGCGGCAGGAGGCCGTCGCGGGACATGGAGAAGAGGATGCGCGGCTGGCCGAGCTGGAAGACAAGCAGGACCGCCATCTGGGCGATCACCGCGCCGAAAGCCACTATCCCGGCCGCGAAGCCCAGGCTCGAACTCACATGCCTCAGCGCCAGGGTCAGCGGCTCGGCCTGCTCATTGGCCAGCGAGGACCTCAGCGCCGGGTAGGAAATCAGACCGGTGAAAACCGCGGCCACCACAACGTAGAACAAGGTGCAGACCACCAGCGAGGCCAGGATGCCGATAGGCAGGTCCCGCTGGGGATTCCGGGTTTCCTCGGCCACCGTGGACACGGCATCGAACCCGATATAGGCGAAAAAGACGATGGCCGCGCCGGTGCTGATCCCGAACCAGCCGTTGGGGGCGAACGGATGCCAGTTTTCCGGCTGGATCCATTTCAAGCCGATAACGATGAAAAACAACAGCACCCCGATCTTGATAGTCACTATCAGGATGTTGAAGTTCGAGCTCTCGCGGATGCCCCAGATCAGAACCAGGGTGATCAGGGCGACTATTCCCACGGCCACGAGATTGAAGATGACCGGGATCCCGAAAACGTGCGGGGCATCGCGGAATACGGTCTGCACGCCGGCGGTATCCACGATCCGGGCCGCGGTCCGGTAGTCCATCGCCAGCCAGTCCGGGATATTAAGACCGAACCCGGTCAGGAAAGTCCGAAAATAGTTGGACCAGCTTATCGCCACGGCGATATTGCCCACGGCGTACTCGATGATGAGGTCCCAGCCGATGATCCAGGCGATCAGCTCGCCCAGGCTGGCGTAGGAATAAGTGTAGGCGGAACCGGAGATCGGGACGATCGAGGCGAATTCGGCGTAACAGACCGCGGTGAACACGCAGACCACCGCGGTGAGCACGAACGAGAGCATGATTGCCGGGCCGGCCCCGGGCCGGAAGGCATCTCCGGCCACGGCCGTGCCGATGGTGGCGAAAATCCCCGCGCCGATAATCGCCCCGATGCCCAGCATGGTCAGCTGAAAGGGGCCCAGCGAGCGCTTGAGCTTGCCCTCGGTGTTTTCCGAATCTCTGAGTATCGATTCCACCGACTTGATCTGGAACAAGCTCCGGTAAGATATTTTTACCCCCTCGTGTTTGTCAGGCTGGAAATCCTGCCAGACAACGAACGGGCACGGCCCCGATAAAATCGGGGTGCCCCTACGACGTACCCAAGGTAATTACGGGCGGACACGTGGGTCCGCCCCTACGTTTGCTTCTCATGCTCATCCTATTCAGGCGAGATCAATTCAATACGTTTTCAGAGCTCCTCACGCAGCGCCAGTTGCCGCCTTCTTTTCCTCCCGCACCCGGAACAGCTCCAGCCGGTAGATCAGGCTCCCGCACAAAACCGCCGCGGCCAGCATCAACAAGCCCTTGACCGTCCCGCCGAACAGCAGCGACCCGATCCCGAACACGCACATGAACAGCCCGATCGCACCCAGGACCAGGGAGATGATGTTGTAGCTCAGGGGCGGCCCGCCCGGCAGATGTTCCTGGTCCACCTGGCGGGTGATCCTCCGCCAGCCGGGCCCGCCGGGATTTACCTTGCGCACGAATTTCTTCAGTTTCTCATCGCTTACCGGGTCGGTGAGGAAGGTGACTGTCACCCAGCCGATCACGCTGAAAATGCAGATCGACACGTAGCGCTGCCATTCGGGCAATACCGTGACGGTCATCTCCACGACGTTGATCACCACGCAGCCGACAACCGAAAGGATATAGGCGCTGATTTCGGTCCAGGCGTTGACCCGCCACCAGAACCAGCGGGCCAGCCACACCGCGCCCAGGCCGCTGAACAGCTCGGCCATGAACTTCCAGGCATCGGCTATCGATTCGGTAATGCTCCAGACGCCGATTCCAGCCGCCAGCACCACCAGCATCGCCAGCCGTCCCACCCAGATATAGTGCCTCTGGCTGGCGCCGGGCCGCACGAACCGCTTGTAGAAATCGTTGATCATGTAACTGGAGCCCCAATTAATCAGGCCGGTCACGCTGGACATGAACGCGGCCAGGAAGGCGGCGAACATGATCCCGCGCAGGCCGATCGGCAGGTACTTCTTGATCATCAGCGGGTAGGCTTGGACGTGGTTGGTCAGGTCGGGGAAATCGGCCATGCTGATCAGGGCCACCAGGATCCAGGGCCACATCAGGAAAGCGTAGTAGAGGAGGTTGAACCAGACCCCGGCGAAGAAGGCGTGCTTTTCGTTTTTGGTGGCCATCACCCGCTGGATGAACATGCCGTTGCCGTCCGCTTTTTCGCTCGACCACCAGATCACGAACACGTAGACGAAGAACAGGGTCCAGGTGAATTCCTCGCCCTTATGAGTGAACGGCTTGACTACATCCGGGCCGGCCGGCACGAACTTCAGGATGCCGGCGGCGGTGTCCGAGCCGAACACTTCCACCAGGCGCGTCTCGATTCCGCCCAGTCCGCCCACCGCGTGGACCGCCACCACGGCCATGAAGATCGACCCGAAAAAGGCGATCACGAATTGCACAACCTCATTAGCCACCACTCCCCAGAGGCCGGAGGCGACCGCGTAGATCATGGTCACGGCCAGCAGCACGGCCAGCGCCAGGAATTCGTTCCAGCCCAGCATGACCGTGATGAAGTTCTGCATGGCGAGCATGATGAAGCCGATATTGAGCGAGGCGAAGGCGATACCGTAAAAGATGCTCTGAAAGCCGCGCAGGAAACTGGCCGAACGCCCCTCGTAGCGCTCCTCGATGATCTCCAGTTCGGTGAGGATGCCGGCGCGCCGCCAGAACCGCACGAACAGGAAGGTGGCCGACAGGTTGCTCATGGCGAAGCACCAGAGGAACCAGTTGCCGGCGATCCCGTTGCGCCGCACCAGCTCGGTGACCATGAACGGCGTGTCGGCGGCGAAGCCCATGGCCGCGATCGATGTTCCGGCCACCCACCAGGGGAGAGCTCGGCCCGACAGGAAAAATTCCTCCATGCTCTTGCCGGCCCGCTTGGTGAAATACAGGCCGACTCCCAGCACCAGGGCGAAATAGGCGAAGATGACCGAATAATCGATATAGTTCAAACTCATCTGTTCCATGAATCGGATCCCCGTTTGACTGGCTTCGGTTTGCGGGCGAATTAGAGTTGCCACATGCGGAATAAGGCCGTAATTTAAGGGCAAGAAACGCTGATAACAAGTTCAATCTGGCCGAGAACCGCCTCTGCGGGGGTGGGTAAGGCCTCCCGCGCGGCCGCTGACGTCCGGTTTTCACATTTTTATATCTTCTGGCTTGGAGATCGAGGGAGGAAATAGATGAAAAGGATAGTCAGGCTGCTGCTCGTTGGGTTTATCGCACTCCATTGTGCGCCGCTCGGCGCGGTGGAACTTATGGTTCGCGAGCCGAGCGGGATCGAAAGGGTGGAGGAACCGGTGACCTGCGGCGTGCCGTTACCCCGGGGCGAGGTCCGGTCCGCCGAAGAGCTCGTGCTGAAAAAGGGGCCGCAGCAGGTGCCGGTGGAAATCCGCGAAGTGTCGCGCTGGCCGGATGGGTCGCTCTCCTGGGTACAGATCGATTTTCAGATCAGTGTTGGGCCGAACGGGGAGCGCCGCCTGTTCCTCGAAAAAGGCATCCGGGAGCCGGTGGTATCACATCTGGCCGTTGAGGACCTCCCGAACCAGATCAGGGTTGCGACCGGAAAGATCCAGGTGGAGGTGCTCAAGCGCGGCTTCAACCTATTCAACTGGGTGCGGGTGGCGGACGACAATGGTAATTACACGCGGAGCCTGGTCCCGCCCCATCTGGCCGGGCTGGTGGCCTGGGCCGACAGTGTCGAGTACCGGGCCGTCAACGATACGATTTCATCGGCCGTGGTGGAAAGCCGGGGACCCATGAGGGTGGTGCTCAGATGCGAAGGCGATCTGAAAAGCCGGGAAGGCAAAGTTCTGCTGCACTATATCTGCCGCCTCTACTTTTTCAACGATTCTCCTGTCGCGCGCCTGGCCTTCACCATTGAAAACCGGGACCCGGTGATCGGAAACCGGGTGGAACTGGAGGGCCTGCACGTGGAGCTGCCCACGGTTATCCAAGGCCTCGGCTCGGGCTTCGACCTCGGCCGGAAGGAGCAGGACTACCAGGACGTTTTCGGCCAGGCCGCAGCGCTGGCTTTCGTCCAGGTGAACGATTCCCATCAATTGTACTTCGGCAATGAGATGTCCTGGGAGCAAGGCCCGGCGCCCATCGAGGCCAAGTCCGACCGGATCGGCTGGGCCTCCCTCGGTTCGGCCGCCGGACAGGTGGGGGTGGGCCTGCGCTATTTCTGGCAGATGAACCCCAGTGCGCTGGTGCTTTACGCTCAAAATGGATTCATCCAGGTGGGGATCGTGCCGCGCCGGCTGCAGATCAAAGTGCCGGTCTATGCGGGAGTGGCCCGCACCCATTACCTCAGCTTCGCTTTCCTGGCCCGGGGCGATTCGAACCTGATGGGCTCTTTGACCGCAAGCTGCCAGAAACCCCTGATCGCAGCCGCTCCCCCGGAGTACTACTGCGAACAAACCGGGATTTTTGGCAACCTGCCCAGCCGGAAAGTAGACAATTTCCCGGGAGCCCAGCGCGAGATCGTACAATACGTGGATGAAGAACTCGAACTCGGTTTCCAGCACATGCTCGAATGCATAGACAACCGCACGGTGAACGGCACCACCCGCGACAGCTACGGCTGGCTCGAGTGGGGCGACGGCCTGCATTACTCCTGGCAGCCGGGTGTCAACGAGCCGGGCAATCTGAGCTGGGATAACAATTATTACGACTTGCCGCATATGAGCCTGTTGGAGTTTGTCCGAACCGGCCGGCCTGACTGGTATGAATATTTCTTCACCCGCTCCAACCACCTAATGGACCTGCACATGTGCCATTTCGGCCCGGCCAGCGAGCTTACCGGCCGCAACCGTTACAACCCGGCCACCGAACACGTGCGTATCGATCCGGAAAATTCCAGGGACTACACGAGCGCACCGGTCTATGTGTCCCCCAGCCAGAATCACTCCAAGACCCAGGGAATCTGGGACCGCTGGCTTTTGTGCGGGGACGAGCGGGCCCGGGACGTGGCCCTCGAGGGCCTGGCCTTCGCCGCCACCTTCGGCGCCTACAGCGATTTCAAGCAGCCGCGGGGAGCGGCCCATCAGGTCATGTCCCTGATCTACGGCTACCGGATCACCGGCGACAAAAAATACCTGGAGGTGGCCCGCAGCACATTCGAGCTGTGGCTGGAGCACTTCCGCCAGACCGACCAAAAGTTCACGCTCGGCTATTTCATGGTCGGATTCCTGCTGGAGGCGTTCATCGATTATTACGAAGCGAGCGGCGATGAAAGGGTGGTCGAGTTCGAGCGCCAGGCTATCGACTGGATGACGGCCAACCGGCCGGACGATAAATTCCCCAACCTGGCCCTGGGAGCCGGTTTCGTCGCCGCCAAACTGCACGACCCGAAATATACCGAAATCCAGAAAGAATACCTTCGCCAATGGCATGGAGTGCAGAATAACGCGTTCAAGGATTTCGCCTCGAATGGCCGCAGCCTGGCGCGCTCGCTCTACTACCTGACTGATGAAGCCTGGCAGGATGGGAAATAGGACATGATTAATCGAAGAGATTTTCTTGACCTTGTTCGATGGAGACACAAGCCGAGTAAGAACTCCGGCGGTATCCTGTAAACCCTTAGCGGGAGTACCGGTTATTTAAAAGGGCGCACACGCGGGTGCGCCCCTACGGGAGGTAGCCCACAGGCAAAAAAGCACGTAGGGGCGGACCCAGGTGTCCGCCCGCAGGGAGGGGGAAAATTAATTCATCACAATAGGTAATTCAGGTGATACCTCGCGGCTTGCCGCTGTGCAGATCATTTTCATAGGGTGTAACATGATGCACAAGTTTATCTCAAGTATAGCTTTAAGCATGTTCCTGCTGATTCAGTCCCCAGCTGACGCGGTGGAAGTGTTCGGCGGCCACCCTCGGCTGTTCTTCCGGGACAGCGCCTGGGGCGAACGCTCGATCACCACTAATCAGCTTCGCAGCCGCGCCCGCGATCCCCGCTACGCCGCCTACGTCAACCGTCTCACCTACAGCAGCGCCAACGTCGCGCTCAAGGCCCTTCTGCTGGACGACCCCGCCGCGGCCCGTGAATGTATCACCATGCTCGAACAAGGGTTCGAGTTCGACGCCACCACCACGGATGGCGAGCTGGTGATGTGGGCCGCCATGGCTTTCGACTGGCTTTACCCGAGCGGCGACTTTCCGGACGCCGACAAGCAGCTCGCGATCGCCCGGATCGCCTCCGGGGCCAACTGGCTGATGAACCAGTACGAGGCCCAGGGAGCGCACGTCTTCCACACCCGGATGTACGCTTTCGCGGTGGGCACGGCCATGGCTGGGCTGGCCCTCAAAGGCCATCACCAGGATGCGGACAAATGGATCGCCTGGGCCGATTCGATCTTCACCAAGCATCTTCTCCCGGCCCGCCGGCTGCAGGCCGGCAGCGTGCACAACAGCCTGTCTTACGGCCGGCGCTACATCATGTGGCACACGGGCCATTTCATGAGCGCTTGGTATTCGGCCACGGGCCAGGACAAGTGGAACTCCGTCCGGGACCAACAGGACGACTGGGCCTGGCGGGAGGCGGAGTTCATCATGTACGGCCGTCAGCCCGACAGCCTGCTGGTGCGCTACGGCGACAGTTTCCGCCGCACCAGCGAACGGTACAGCTTCCGGGTGATCGGCGAGCGGGCGTTTGCCTACAATGAGCCGATCGGCCGCGACTACCTGAACTACCTGTTCGAAACCCAGGCGGTGCAAAGGGACAACCGGGTGGTGGAGGAGGGCAACGCCTACAACGTGCTGCTCTGGTGGGACGCCGATAATGGCGGCACCACTTTCCGTAGCCTTCCCAAGCGCACCCTGTTCAGCCCGGACGGCACCGGGATGGTGTTCTGGCGCACCGGCTGGGACCAGGGGGAGACTTTCATCTTTTTCAAGTGCGGGAACTATTTCGACGACCACGGCCATTTCGACCAGGGCCACCTGGAAGTGTTCCGGCGCAAGCCCCTGTTGATCGAGGCCGGCTTCTACGATTCGTTCGGCGGTAGCCACTGGACCAACTTCTTCCACAAGACTATCGCCCACAACTCGATCCTGGCGACGAACCCGGCCCGGGCTGGCGACGAGGGCGGGCAGAGAGTGTTCAGTAACCAGAGCGAAGCCACGCTCGAAAGCTACCTCGCCAACCCGGTCAACGAAACCGGCGACATCCTCGACTACCGCGACAACCCGGCCTGGGCCTACGTCGCCGCCGAATTTTCCAAGGCTTACCCGGCCGGGGTGATGGAGCGGGTGGTGCGGGAAGTGGCCTGGGTAGCAGAACGCTATCTCGTGGTGGTGGACAACGTCCGTCTGGCGGATTCCTCCCTGAAACCCAAGGTGCTCTGGCACTACCCCGTGCGGCCATTGGTGGAACCGGGGCGTTTCACCGTGGCCGATGGCGGCGGCCGGGCCACGGTGACAGTGCTGGCCCCGGCCGGGGCGGTGATCGACACGGTCCAGGAATACCGGATCGGGCCGGACTACTGGCCGCCGGCGAATCCCTTGCCCGAATACGGAGTGGGCCGGGTGGAGGTGAGCCTGGCCTCGACCGGCGCCAAAGACTACCGGTTTGTGGAAGTGATCGACGTGGCGGATGAGGGGGTAACGCCGGGCGTGGTGTCTCTGACAACGGATGACCAGGCAGGAACGATCCAGGTAATCCTGCCGGTGGGTACGCTCACCCTGGCAGGCGAGCCGGATGAGCGCACGGAGGTGGCTTTCCGCAGGGCCAGCCTCGACCCTCCCGGCGACTACGACGCCAGCGGGGAGGTGGATGTGGGCGACGTGATCCGGCTCCTGCGCCTGGCCCGCGATGAACCGGCCAATCCGTTTATCGATTTCAACGGCGATGGAAAGTATTCGATATTGGATGCGCTGGCTCTGGTGGTGAGGATAGTGAAGGGGTGAGAGGATACGCTCCAGGTATGCGGCGTTTCCTGAAAACAAATTTATTAGCTTTATTGCACGTTCATTTCCTTGTCATAATTTTGTATTTCTATATATTACCGGTATTTATAGATGATATATAGTTGTTCATTTCCAATTCATTTCCCGGTCATATTGGCGAATTATGGTATTACACACCCCGCCCTGCTTCGCCCCGTACCGGGTACGGGACTGCGCAGGGCACCCCTCTTGATAGAGGGGACTGTCCCCGCCCGGCCACTCTGGCAGGGCTTCATTCGAGGTATTTATATCATATTAAGGTTATATCATATTAATAAATAAGAAGTTACACCTTATAAGTCCCCTCTAAAAAGAGGGGAAACAGGGGTGTGTCAGCATTTTCGGTTGGATTCGAAAATTATTTGGAATAATTTGTGAATATCAGGATTGGATAAAGGAGCGGCTATGTTCACTTCCCAGGCCTGTTACCGCAAGCTCCCGCATTATAAGTACCAGTTGGTGGAGGAGTGCAGGGTTCAAACCGAAATTAAGCTGGAAAAAGATCTCGAAACGGTTTTTATCGCCTTGACCGTGGCGGGTGAGCTGACTGTCAAGAAAAAATACGCCTGGGACGGCCCGAGCGGCCCGACAATCGACACCAAGACGTTCATGCGGGGGTCGCTGGTTCACGATGCCCTTTACCAGTTGATGCGGGAGAAATTCATAGACTACAGGCAGTACCGGCCTTACGCGGACAAGCTGCTGAAAGAAATCTGCCGGCAGGACGGCATGAACCGGATTCGCGCCTGGTACGTTTACCAGGGGGTACGGGTATTTGGGGAGAAAAGCGCAAGGCCGGGACCGAAGACTGCCGATAAAATCATTTGCGCGCCGTAGTTGTTCAAGTGGAGTAGCGGTAGGGGCGAACCTTGTGTTCGCCTGGTTGATCTTTTCTGTGGATTTAAAAGCTACTCTCTCAGCCTCCTCCATTCCTCCTCGAAATTCGGGGTAAACGTCCCCCTGCCAATTTCCTTTTCTATCTCCGTGAAACTCCAGAAGCGGCCATCGTCGATTTCGCTCGCCAACAGCCTCAGCGGGCCGTCCCACACGCAGCGGTAAGTCCGGACCATTTCGCTTTCGAAGTCCGTGCGCCAGAGGTAACGGTAGAGAAATTCCGGGGCCACACCGGTTATACCCAGCTCTTCCTCCATCTCGCGCACAGCGGCAGCCTCCGGCACCTCGCCGGATGCCACGTGGCCGCCCACCGAACTGTCCCATTTGCCGGGCTGGGTTTCCTTGTCCAGGCCCCGGAGCTGGAGGAACAGTTCGCCGGCGCTATTGAACACGTGCACGTGCACGCTGCGGTGGATCAGCGTCGAGTTGCCGTGCACATCGCTGCGCAGGGCGGTTCCGGTAACTCGGTCGTTTTCATCCACGATGTCGAATAGTTCTTCTGCCATAGTTTTCGTGTAAAGCGGGCGGACACATGGGTCCGCCCCTACAAAGATTTTTCCCCCTTTGGCAAAGGGGGATACAGGGGGATTTGCCGGCCACACCATCATCATGCCGGGAAATAAAAGGCAGCCCGGATTCTGGGGCGGTTCGCGAACCGCCCCTACGAAAGACGGTGCCCATTGGGGCGGGTTTAAAACCCGCCACTACGTAAGATGGTGCCTATTGTAGGGGCGCCTCGTATTATGAGGGGTTCATCCATATATATTTGTCAACAAACGGGCATGGCATGCCATGCCCCTACGAAAGACGGTGCCCATTATAGGGGTGTAGCCTGTTCACCTGCCTGGCTTCAGGAGCAGTAAAGATAGGCCCGGAAACTGTGACTGTCAATCCGCTGACTTTAGCCTTGAACGCAGTCTCGGTCAGCCGTATCTTTCTGCCGGTGAGCGGATTCAAAATGACAGGACAAAGCGGATGAAAGTCTTTTTCAACACGTTCGGCTGCAAGACCAACCAGTACGATTCCGCCCTGTTGGGCCAGAGCCTGGAGCAGGCCGGGATCGAGCTGGCGGACGGTCCTGGAGCGGCGGACTGGGTGGTGGTCAATACCTGCGCGGTCACCCGCCGGGGCGAGGACAAGGCCTGCCAATGGGTGCGAAAGATCGGCCGCGAACACCCATCCGCCCGGATCGCGGTAGTGGGCTGTTCAGTGGAAACCAGCGCGGACCGGTTCCGGGAGATCGAGGGAGTGAAGCTGCTGTTGGGCACGGAAGAAAAATTCCGGCTGGGCGAAGTGCTGAACGACCTGGCGGGAAATGATTTAGGAGATGGCCGCGGGAATGTCGAACGGGCTGGTGCAGTGCGTGGTCTCGGGCTTTTCAGCCAGGCCGCCGCCCTGACCCATCGCACGGACCGATCCCGGGCCTACGTCAAGATCCAGGACGGCTGCGACAACCGCTGCACTTACTGTATCGTGCCGTACGTGCGGGGCACCAGCCGCAGCCGGCCGGCCGGACAGGTGGTCCAGGAAGCGCGGCTGTTGGAAGCCGAGGGCCACGGGGAGGCGGTCCTGACCGGGATCCATACCGGCGGCTGGGGCCGGGATTTGGTCCCGCCGGGAACGCTTTCGGGCCTGGTGGAAGCCATATTGGCGGGGACCGGCACGATCCGCCTGCGCCTCAGCAGTATCGACATCAACGAGATCGACTCCGCGCTGGTGGATTTGGTGAGCGGCCATCCGCGGGTCTGCCGCCACCTGCACGTCCCCCTTCAGCACGGCAGCGACCGGATCCTCACGGCCATGGGCCGGCGCTACAGTTCGGCCGATTATGCGGAAAAGCTCCGGAAAATAACCGGCCGGATACCGCAGTTGGGCCTGGGCACGGACGTGATCGTGGGTTTTCCCGGGGAAGGGGAGGAGGAGTTCGAGGAATGCCGCCGGCTGGTCGAATCCCTGCCGTTCACCTACCTGCACGTGTTTCCATATTCTCCCCGGCCGGGTACGCCGGCCGGCAGGCTGGAGGGCCGGCCCTCGAAGCCGGTAGTGCGTGAAAGAGTGAAAGTCCTGCGGGAGCTTTCCCAGGCCAAACATCAGCAGTTCCTGCGTTCCCTGGCCGGAGCCGAACTATCGGTCCTGAAAGAATCAATCCTGGCCGGCGGCGTGACAGCAGCCAGGGCCGGCAACTACGTTCGGGTTTACCTCCGGGGCGCCTGCCCGGAAAGAGTGTTCCAGGCCCGGGCGGCCGGGGTCTGGCGCGATGGCGTGCGTGCGGAGAGTCTGTGATGGAAAATATGAAAAAAGAAGCGGGCGGACAGGCCCGGACCTTTTTCGTGGAGACCTACGGCTGCCAGATGAATTTCAGCGATTCCGAGCTGGTGGAGGGCCTGCTGTCCACGGCCGGACTGGTTCCGGCCGGGTCGCTGGAGGAAGCGGACATCGTGCTGGTGAACACCTGCGGGGTGCGCGACCACGCCGAACAGCGGGTGATCGGCCGCCTGGGGCAGCTCCGGGCGCTCAAGGACGGCGCCCCCGGCAAGATCCTGGCAGTGATCGGCTGCATGGCTCAGCGGATCGGCGAACAAATCCTCGAGCGCGCCCCCTGGGTCGACCTGGCGGTCGGGCCGGACAGCTACCGCCGGCTGCCCGAGCTGATCGCTGAGTTGTCTCTCGGCGGCGGTGTTCAGCTCGCCCAGCTCGAATTCGATTCCGCGGAAACCTACGCCGACCTCCGGCCCCTGCGTCAGGACTCGGCCAGCGCCTGGGTGCCGATCACGCGCGGCTGCGACAACTACTGCACCTACTGTATCGTGCCCTACGTGCGGGGCCGCGAAAGGAGCGTGGACCCGGACACGGTGGAAGCCTGGGTCCGCCGGGAAGTGAAAACCGGCGCCGTGGAAGTGGTGCTCCTGGGCCAGAACGTCAATTCCTACCGGCACGGCGACATGGATTTCGCCGGCCTGCTCAGACGGCTCCAGAAAGTCGAGGGCCTGGCCTGGATCAGGTTCCTCACCAGCCACCCGCGCGACCTGTCGGATTCGATAATCCGCGCCATGGCCGAATGCAGCAAGGTCTGCGAGCATCTTCATCTGCCGGTGCAGTCCGGGTCGAACCGGGTGCTGGAGCGGATGAACCGTGGTTACAGCCGGGAATACTACCTGGAGCGGGTGGCCTTCTTGCGCGAGGCGATCCCCGGGATCGGCCTTACCACCGACGTGCTGGTCGGCTTTCCCGGCGAAACGGAAGAGGATTTCGCCCAAACCGTTTCGCTGATGGAGGAAGTCGAGTTCGACTACGCTTTCACTTTCCGTTATTCGCCGCGGCCGGGAACTGTGGCCGAGCGCAGCGAGGATGACGTTCCGGACCGTGAAAAAGCCCGCCGGCTCGATACGGTAATCCAGCTGCAGCGCTCCCAGACCAGGGCCACCCTCGACCGGCTGACCGGCCAAGTGTTCGAGGTGCTGCCGATCAAGGAAGCCAAAACCGGCCGGGGCCGTCTGCAGGGACGGACCCGCACCCATTTCGATATTTTTATCACCGCCCCCGTTTCCGCAATCGGCCGGGTGGCGAAGGCCAGGATCACGGGCAACACCGGGATGAACCTGCTGGGAGAGCTGACCGAATAGCCGGCCGGGTCTTTTCAGCCGGAGGATAGTTGCAGGAACCCGATTCCAGCCGATCCGCATTTGCCGCCGGCAGGCTTCCCGCCTTCTGGTTCAGCCTGCTGGTCGCCGCCGGGATAGCTTTCGGCCGGTATTCCGGCTTGTCAGCGGAGATTTCCCTGACCCTGTTTTTTCTTCTTTTGCTGTTCTGCCTGCTTGCCGTTCTGCCGTTTCTGAAAAAACTGCCTGCAATCCGCACAATCCTGCTCTGCCTGGCTCTAACCGCCGGCGGAACTGCTTTGTTCAGCCTCCATCGACGTCTGGCTATCGGCCCCCTGGATAATCCGCCTCCTTACGGCGTACGAGCGGGCCTGGCCGGCAGAGTGGTTTGCCCGACCTGGACTTCCCGGTCTTTCGAATTCGGCGAGAACATCAATTTTGAAATGGCGGTGACCGCGCTGAAAAGGCCCGGAGAGGACGCCTGGCGGAAGACCGATTTCCGGGTGCGGGTGACGATGCCTGTCGAAGGCGGGCCGGACGTCCGTGGATTCGAGCCGGTGACCCTGACCGCCAGGATCGAACCGGTTTCGGGTTACGCCAACCCCGGCGGTTTCGACTGGCGGGAGTACCAGTCGGCGCGGGGGATAATCGCGGAGGCGGAGGTCGAAAAAGGGGAGGACGTGTTTCTTCTGGCCCAGCCTTCCCGGCTGGATTACCTGAAAAGCCCCACGCTGCTGGCCGGACGGATCAGGGCCGGGGTGGTGGCGCTGCACGGCAGGCTGTACCCGGACGCCGAAGTCCGCGGCGTGGCGGATGCGCTCCTGGCGGGCGACCGGAACCGTATCGCCGCCGGTATCAGCGAGGCGTTCACGATCAGCGGCACGGTACACGTGCTGGTGGTGAGCGGACTGCACGTGGGGGTGATCGCCCTGGTCATTTTCTTCGTGCTTTCCCTCTTTTTCGGCAGGAGCTACCTGACTGCGCTGGCGACGGTGGCCGGGTTGATTCTGTTCGCCCTGGCGGCCGGCGGCCGGCCCTCTGTGGTCAGGGCCGCGCTGATGGGAGTCCTGGCGGTGATGGCCCTGCCGTTCCAGCGCACGCGCGTGCTCTTCAACTCGATCTCCTCCGCTTTCGCCCTGTCACTCCTCGTGCAGCCGGACTGGCTGTTCGATATCGGCTTCCAGCTTTCTTTCGCCGCGGTGGCCGGGATCGGAGTGCTGGCGCCTCTTGCCGAACAGCGAATCGCCGGGGCGAAGTGGTGGCAGGGAACGGTCCGGCGTTGGCTGGTGCGGCTGGTGCTGGCGAGCGTTTCGGCCCAGCTTGCCATCACCCCCTTGGTGGCCTGCTACTTCCAGCGGGTGACTCCGGTTTCTTTTCCGGCAAACCTGGTGGTGGTGCCGGCGGCGATGGCCAGCGTGACGGCGGGCTTCGCCGCGGATGTCCTGGCCTCGGTCTGGCTGCCGGCCGGGAAGGCGGCCGCCCTGGTCAGTTCTGTCTTGATTCAGGCGATGCTGGAGGCGGCGAGGTTCTTTGCCGGGTTCGACTGGTCGAGCGTGGAAATTCCATCACCGGCCGTGGCCGACATTTTTTTCTTCTGGATCGCGGTTTATCTGGCCGCAGCCTGGTGGGCGGGAAGAACCGCCGGCGGCTATTTCGCGCTGGCCTGCCTTCTCTGGCTGAACGTTCACATCTGGAGCGGCGCAATAGCCGGCGGCACCGGCCCGGTGCTGACAGTGCGCTTCCTGGACCTGGGCCGGATGGAAGTCCCGGCCGCCGGTCTGGCGGACAGGACGATCCTGCTGGCCGACCCGGCCGGACGGATAACCGGGGCCGGCCGGACCGCTCATGAGGTGGCGGTGCCTTATATCCTGGATCAGGGCAGCCGCAAAATCGATTGCCTTCTGCTGCGCGGCCGGCAGCCATCGCTCTGGAGCTGGGCTTGGGAGGTTCTGCATCGGGTGCGGGTCGGCCGGGTCATAATCACTCACCGGGAAGTTTACGGGCCGAACTGCCTGAGGCTGGTGAAGTATTGTATCGCCGGGAAAATCCCGGTGATGCTGGCCACTGCCGCCGATACGCTGGCAGTCGAAAATGTCCGGATCTATTTCCTTGGCGGGGGAACCGAAACGCCTGTCCTGCCCGTGGTCGAGCACCAGGGCCGGAAGTTTGTGCTGGCCGGCCAGCTCGAAGCGGCCGAACTGGTCCGGATTCTGGCCGGGACAGGCCCAATTGTCTGTACCGCGCTCGAATGGCCCGCTTTTCACCCGGCGAGGGCCGGCGGTCAGGCCGAGGCTCTGGCAGGCCTGATCAGTCCCGCGGCGATAGTTTGCGCAAGTGCTGCGGATGGGGCAGTTCGGTTAGCCCGAGGGCTGAAATACGAGACAGGCTTGAACGGAGCGGTGAGCTTCATTTCGTCTGGAAGCGGATTGGAGGTGAAGACTGCCGGCGGCGGAAAGTGAAGGGTGCGGCTCAGGCCTGGATACTCTGGATGGAGTATTCCGGGTGCTGGACCAGATTAATTTCGAACGTCTTCTCCAGCGACTTGCCATCGGGAGTGGTGAGGATTCGCACAATCGGCCGATCGATGTTTTTGGGGTCGTTTTTGACTACGACAGCGGTTTCTTTGGTATTGAGCAGAACCGTACTGGCGGCTGGATAGGGCGCGATATGGCTGATGAAGTGTTCGAGGCAGACCGGGTCGAAATGGGTGCCGCTGCCCAGCTTGAGGTATTCGAGGCCCACCAGCGGCGGCAGGCGTTTCTTGTAGGCCCGGTCGGAAGTGAGCGAATCGTAGACGTCCGCCAGGGCGGTGTAGCGGCTGTAGTAATGAATCTTGTCGGAGGCCAGGGCGTTGGGATAACCGGCCCCGTTGTAATATTCATGGTGCTGGAGAGGGACGCTGGCGATCAGCGGCTTCATGCTCGACTTGTGCAGCAAAATCTCGTAGCCGATCTTGGTGTGCTTTTTCATAAAGGAGAATTCGTCCGGGGTGAGACGGCCCTTTTTCTGGACGATTTCCAGCGGGATGTGGGCCTTGCCGATATCGGCCAGCAGAGCGCCCATCGCCATGTCCCGCATGTCAATGGTGGAAAACTTGCCGACATTGGCGCCGCAGAGCACAGTGAGCACGCAGACGTTCACCGAATGCATGAAAGTGTAGTTGTCGAAGCTCTTCAGGTCGATCAGGTCCATGATCTGGTCGCTGGTGCCGGTGAGGTCATCGACGATTTTGTCCGCAATGCCGGTCACCCGGCCGCGGTCGAGAGATACCTTGTCGCTGCGCGTATCGGTCCCCCGCACCGATTCGAATGTATCGCTGATCGCGCTCACCGCCTCCATGCGGGTCCGGTCGGAAATCACATCTTTCACCTCGATGTCCTCGTATCCCTTCTCCTCGACGTAAACTGAAGTGTAGCCCATCTCCTTGAGCCGCCGCAGGTATCGCGAGGTGACCGGGACGCCGGCGCCGAGCAACAGCGTGCCTTTTTCGTTGTAAATCGGTCTGCCGAGTTTTTTCCCGGGTTCGAGAGCGTCCAGGGATATAAGTTTCATTTTTCCTCAACCAGGTTGCCTGCATTATAAAATGAACATTCAATTCTACAGCAGTATCTGCACATTTGTCAAGTTACAGCGTTGCCGGATTGCTGATTTGGCGTACTTCACGGCAGCCGGAGAGCATAAACGGGGAGAGGCTTTTTAATTGTCGAGCGGAGTAAGTGGATTTATATTAAAGACTTTAATTGCCTGTGAGACCCGAAACGGGGCTTTTTATGTCGCCGACTATCAAGCTTCTCGATGAAGACACGAAAAACCTGATTGCCGCCGGCGAGGTGGTCGAACGGCCGGCAGCGGTGGTCAAGGAGCTGGTCGAAAACGCCCTGGACGCCGGCGCCAGGCGGATCACTATCGAATGCGAGGGCGCGGGCAACCGGTTGATCCGGGTGATCGACGACGGCGCGGGGATGGACGCCGAGGACGCCCAGCTCGCTTTCTGCCGTCACGCCACCAGTAAAATCCGGTCGGCCGCCGACCTGCAAAAAATAGCCACCCTGGGTTTCCGCGGGGAAGCCCTCCCCAGTATCGCCTCGGTGAGCCGCTTCGAACTCGAAACCCGGAGCGCCGCCGGTGTCGAAGGGACCCTGATCGTGGTCGAGGGAGGTAGAGCGGTCGAGGTTTCCGCCGCCCCCCGGGCGGTGGGCACCACCGCCAGCGTGCGCAACCTTTTTTACAACGTGCCGGCCCGCCGCAAGTTCCTCAAGAGCGACCAGACCGAGCTGCGCCAGATTTCCCGCTGCGTGACCGCTATCGCCATCGCCCAGATCGAAACCGGTTTCAGGCTGGTGCACGAGGGCCGCGAGCTGATTGCGGTCAACCCCTGCGGTTCACTGGCCGAACGGGTGGAAGAGCTTTTCGGCGGCCGGCGGAAAGAAAATTACCTGCCGGTCTATTACGAACGCGGAGCCTACGTAGTGGGCGGGCTGATCTGTGCGCCGGATTCGGTGAGCGGATCGCGGCCGGAGCAGTACCTGTTCATCAACCGGCGACCGTTCCAGAGCCGGGCGGTGAGTCACGCTGTTCGTCAGGGCTACAGCAGCACTCTCCCGGAATCGGTTCAGCCCTCCTATTTTATCTTCTTCACTCTCGACCCCGCCGAGGTGGATGTAAACGTGCACCCGGCCAAGCTGGAAGTGCGTTTCCGCGATGAAGGGCTGGTTTATTCACTGGCCTACCGGGCGGTGCAGCAGGGGCTTGGGCAGGAAGGGGCCACGCCGAGTTTCCAGTCGGCGGCGGGAGGCAAACTGATTTCGTCCTCTGGAGTCCAGGGCGCGGGTAAGCCGCTTCGCGGCCGGATGGCGGACAGTCACCCGGCCGGATTAGCTTCCGCCGGCTACCAGACCTCTTTTCTCATGCCGGTGGCCCGGCCGGTTCCGGCTCAGGCGAAGTCCACGGGAGGGGCGGCGCAGCCGTCATCCGCGGCCGAGCCGGCCGCGGAACCGGAACGCACTCTGCCGGCGGTTTGGCAGCTTCACGGCCGCTACATTTTCGCCCAGACCAGTACCGGCTGCCTGATTATCGACCAGCACGCCGCTCACGAGCGGGTGATTTACGAGCGGATCACCGGTGAGATGGCGGCGCGGGGGGCGAGCAGCCAGCGGCTGCTCTTTCCGGTCACGCTCGGCCTGAGCGCCGAGGAGCGGATCGCGGTGGATCAGTTCGAGCCGCTACTGGAGCGCGCCGGGTTCGAAATCGAGCTCTACAGCGGCAATACCGTGTTGGTGAGGGCCGTGCCGGCTCTGGACAACCTGGGCGATGTCGACGGCTACTTCCGCGGACTGCTGGCCGATCTGTCCGCCGAGGACCAGGGATCCACCGGCACGCGCCAGCAGGTGCTGGCCCGCAGCCTGGCCTGCCGGGCGGCGATCAAAAGCGGACAGGCCCTTTCGGTGCGCGAGATGGGCGAGCTGATCGACCAGCTCTTCGCCACCAGCCTGCCCTATGCGGACGTGCACGGGAGAAACACGATCGTCGAGCTGAAGCTGGATGAAATAAACCGGAGGTTCGGCAGAACGTGACAGGAGTGCTGGTGCTGGCCGGCCCGACTGCCTCGGGCAAGACGGCCCTGGCTCTGGAGGTGGCCGAACTGGTTAGCGGCGAGATCGTTTCGGCGGATTCGCGCCAGGTCTACCGGGGACTGGATATCGGCACGGCCAAGCCCGCCCCGGAAGAGCTTCGCCGGGTCAGGCACCACCTGATCGACCTGATCGACGTGCGGCAGAGCTACAGCGCCGGGCGTTTCGCAGCCCAGGCCGGCCAGGCCATAGACGAGATCCGGGCCAGGGCCGGGACCCCGATAGTCTGCGGCGGAACCGGGTTCTACATCCAGGCGCTGCTGGAGCCGCTGTTCGAGGAGCCGGCTGCGCCCGGGGAGCAGAAGGCGCTGGTGCGCAAGCGGCTGGCCGAGCGCAGGGCCGCGGAGGGTTCGGCCGCGCTGCACCGGGAGCTGGCGCTGGTCGACCCGGAAAGCGCGAACCGGTTGCATCCGAACGACTTCCAGCGTATCAGCCGGGCGCTGGAGCTCTATTGCATAACCGGCCGCACCCTGACCGAGCTCTCCAGGTCGGCCGGGGAGCAGACAACCTATGTACCGTTCACGGTGATCCTCGACCTGTCTCTCGACCGGCTCGAGGAAAGAATCCGCAGCCGTACGGCACGGATGCTGGACGGCGCCTGGCAGGCCGAGGTGGCCGGGCTCCTGGCTGCCGGCGTCCCGCCGCGGGCGCCGGGAATGCAGAGCCTGGGGTATCCCGAAGTGCTGGAATTGGTGGCGGGGAGGATCGGCCGGGAAGAGGCGTGCGACCGGATCGTGAAAAAGACCAGGCAGTACGCCAAACGTCAGCGCACCTGGTTCAACAAAATGGCGGCGGCGCTCAGAACCGAACCCTCGAAGGCCGACCCGGCTGAAATAGTCCGAAGGTGGCATGAACATCTGGAAAAATTGGAAGGGGCGGGCCAGTGAGCCGGGATAAGAAACTCAAGGTGGGGATCACCTGTTACCCGACCTACGGGGGCAGCGGGGTATTGGCCACCGAACTGGGCAAGCGTCTCGCCCAGCTCGGCCATGAAATCCATTTCATCTCCTATGCGCTGCCTTACCGGCTGAAAGGCTACTACAGCAACGTTTATTTTCACGAAGTTCAGGTTTCGAGCTATCCGCTCTTCGAGTACCAGCCCTATACGCTCACCCTGGCGGTGAAGATGCACGAAGTGGTGGAGGAGTACGGACTGGACCTGCTGCACGTGCACTATGCGATCCCTCACGCCACCAGCGCCTGGATCGCCAAGGAAATGCTGGGCCGTGACCACCCGATCAAGCTGATCACCACGCTGCACGGCACGGACATCACCCTGGTGGGGCAGGAGGTGAGCTTCAAGTCGATCACGCGCTTCAGCATCGGGAAATCGGATGGAGTGACCGCGGTCAGCCGTTATCTCTACGATCGCACTGTCAAGCTGCTCGAAGTGCACAAACCCATCGAGATCATCCCCAACTTCGTGGACACCGAATTATTCAAGCGCAGCCCGCGCCGCGACTGTTCGCGGGACCTGCTGAGCCCGGACGGCGCCAGGGTGATTATCCACATTTCGAACATGAGGCCGGTCAAGAGGCTGCCGGACGTGATCAAGGTTTTCGCCCAGGTGTCGCGCGAGCTGAAAGTGCGGCTGGTGATGGTGGGCGACGGTCCCGAGCGCGGCGGCGCGCACCGTCTGGCCGAGGAGCTGGGGGTAGGGGACCGCGTCGTGTTTCTCGGCGCCCAGGAATCGATCGCCAGTCTGCTCAACTGCGCCGACGTGGCTCTTCAGCCGAGCGCGACCGAGAGCTTCGGACTCTCCATCCTCGAAGCCCTCTCCACCGGCGTGCCGGTGGTAAGCACGCGCTGCGGCGGCCCTGAAGAAGTGGTCCTGCACGGCCAGTGCGGATTTCTTTCCGAGGTGGGGGACGTGGACGACATGAGCGCCAACCTGATCCGGCTCTTGACCGATCGCGAGCTTTACGAAAGTTTCAGCCGGGTGGCCAGGCAGAGGGTGGTGGAGAATTACACTATCGAAAAAGTCACCGGCCTCTACCTCGACTACTACCGCCGGATTCTGGGCGGAAACTGATCCTGATCTGGAAAAACGAATATGTCGCTGACACGGGAGATAGAGGGATTCGAGCTGAGTGAGCCCAGCCGCAGGCTGGTGATCCAGGCCCTCGAGGAGGATGTCGGCACAGGCGACTTCAGCACACTCTGGTCCGTGCCTGAACACCACACCAGCCGCGCCAGGATCATGACCCGCGCCGGCGGGGTGATTGCCGGCATGCCGGTCGCCCGCTTCATCCTGAGCCGGTTCGACCCGGAGCCGGTGCTGGTCTCATCGCTGGCGGACGGACAGGCGACTTCAGCCGGCCAGATTGTGGCTGAAATAGTCGGTTCGACCAGGAGCCTGCTGAGCCTGGAACGCACGCTCCTGAATTTCCTTCAGCGGCTCTCCGGGATCGCCACCCTTTCCAGACGCTTCGCCGAGAGCGTGGAGGGAACCGGAGTCAAAGTGCTCGACACGCGCAAGACCACTCCCGGGCTGCGTGAGCTGGAGAAATACGCGGTCAGGGTGGGCGGGGCCTACAACCACCGGTTCGGCCTGTTCGACTACGTGCTGCTGAAAGAAAACCACATCGCCGCCGCGGGCGGAATATCCGCTGCGGTGAAGGCGATCGGCAGGCATAACCGCAGGAATCTGCCGGTGGAAGTCGAAACCAGGACGCTGGACGAGGTGCGCGAGGCGGCGCAGGCAGGGGTCAGTCGAATTATGCTGGATAACATGACAGTGGAGCAGATGCGCCGGGCGGTGGAGATTATCCTCGAGCAATGCAGGGACAGCCGGCCCGAAATCGAGGCCAGCGGGGACATTAATCTGCGCACGGCGGCGGAAGTGGCCGAAACGGGTGTGGATTTCATTTCCGTGGGCGCTCTCACCCACAGCGCCGGTATCCTCAACCTGACCATGATAATCGAGCCGGAAGAACAGTGACCAGGTGCCGGGGTAGGGCAGATGAGCGGATACGAACTGGAAAAGAAGCTGTTGGCGGCTCTCAAGGCCAACCGCCACCGCTACCTCAGCGAGGATGCGATCCTGCACGAAGAGGGGCTGGCCGATAAGTTCGACGGCTGCACCGAGTGCGCTGAGGACGTCGAGCGGGCTATCGAAATACTCCGCCTGCAGGGCTACGAAATTGACGGCGACCTCGACCAGGGCTGGCATCTGATCGCCTGCCCGGACATGCTGAACCATTTCGAGCTGGAAGAAGCGCTGCACACCAGTTTCCTCGGCCGGGCCCTCTTCACCTACCGGATGATCGGCTCCACCAATGACACCGCCCGCCTGCTGGCTGTCAACGGCGCAGCCGACGGCACCCTGATCGTGGCCGAAGAGCAGAGCCGGGGGCGGGGCAGAAGGGGCCAGCGCTGGCATTCACCGCCGGGGGGCGGGATCTACGCCAGCCTGATCCTGAGGCCAGGCATCGAACCCTCCCAGGCCGGAGGCCTGGGACTGTTGGCCGCCCTCAGCATCTGCCTGGGCATCGAACAGTTCGCCGGCCTCAAGCCGCAGATCAAATGGCCCAATGACATATATCTGGACGGGAAAAAGCTGGCCGGAATCCTCTGCGAGGCGGAATGGTCGGGCAGCGAACTGATCTTTCTGGTGCTGGGCTTCGGAATCAATGTCAACGTCCGCAGCTTTCCCGCCGAAATACGCGCCTGCGCCACTTCGCTGGAGATCGAGACCGGCGGGAAAAAGATCCCCCGCATCGAGCTCCTGGCCGAAATCATCGACCGGCTGGAAGGAGGCTACTTCCAGTACCTCACCGACGGCTTCACTTCGTTTCTGCCCAGGGTCCAGGTGAGGGATTACCTGCGCGGCCGGAACGTGCTGATCGGCCTGGATAACGGCGACCGTCTGTCCGGCACGGCCAGGGGAATCGACGAGGGCGGGATGCTGCTGGTGGAGGTGCCCGGCCGGGAACGCCTGACCGCGGTGGCCGGCGGACACGTCCTGCAGTGCTGAAAAGGGAGGCAGCCATGGCCCATTCGGCCTGGCCCACCTTCGAAGGCGGGCCGAACATCACGATCAAAGTGCCGGCGTATCAGTACCAGGACACTATCGCTTTCTACCGGGACGTGCTGGGACTGGCGGCCGTTCGGGACCGGGAGCAGGCGACGGCTTTCCGTTTCGGGCGTTCGATTCTCCGGATCGATAAGGCCAGCCATCTCAGTCAGGCGGAAGTCTGGCTGGAGCTGGCCACCGAGGATGTGGCCCGGGCGGCCGCCCATTGCAAACGCTGCGGAGTAGTCCGGACCGATGGCATCGAAGAGTTGCCGGAGGGATTCGACGGTTTCTGGATAGCCAGTCCCGCAGGTATCATCCACCTCGTCGCCGGCAGCCGCCGCTGACCGGAACAAAGGACGGGCCGCCATGATCCTGGCGTTCGACATCGGCAACACGAATATCGTGATGGGCCTCTACGACGGTCTGAGCCTGGCCGGCCACTGGCGGATCGACTCCAACCGCGACCGCACGGTGGACGACTACGGCCACCTGGTGCTCTACATAATCGAGCGGGTCTCCCCGCCGCGCAACGTGAGAGGCGTGGTGATCGGCTCCGTGGTGCCGACCCTGACCTACGTCTTCGAAAAACTCTCGCGCCGCTATTTCGAGGTCGATCCGGTACTGGTCACCGGCAATTCCGAGCTCGGCCTCACCTACGATGTGGACGCTCCGCCGGAAACGATCGGGCCGGACCGGATCGCCAATGCGGTGGCCGTGCGGGAGCGCTACCGCTGCGATTCGATTGTGGTGGACATGGGCACGGCCACCACTTTCGACCTGATCGAGGCGGACGGGACTTATCACGGCGGAATAATCGCCCCTGGAATCCGCACCGCGGCCGAATCCCTGATTGCCAACGCCGCCATGCTCACCCGTGTGGAGATCGAGGCCCCGGAAAAGGTGGTGGGCCGCGACACGCGCACGATGATGCAGTCGGGGATCTTCTACGGTGCGATCTGCCAGATCGACGGGCTGGTGGAAAGAATAAAGGCCGAATGGAAAACAGAGTGCAGGGTGATCGCCACCGGCGGATTCGTCACCATGCTGGCCAGGTACAGCCGGCAGTTCGATACGATCGATCCCAACCTCACGCTCGACGGCCTGCGGATCGCCTACGATCTGCTTGTCGAAAGTAAATGAAGCGCTCATTGAATCGATTAAAGACCGGGATAACTGTGGCGAAAACATATGGATTTTCAAGTCGAAGTCTCGAGGGCCGGCCGGTAGCCGGGACAGTTCACCTTCCATGCGCCGATTAAGTAATTAAGGACTGATAATTAAAGTTTTTCTGCAACGATTTCAGGTGTTTGCTCCCACATTCTCCGATCTTGCTAAACCGCAGTCATTTACTCGACTTGCCGTCTTTCCTGATTGCGAATAATTTCTTAACCTTTATCAATTCTTATCTTATGGTTTTATTTTGTCTTGACTTTTTTTCGCTGCAGATTAGAATAATTCTCACCAGCTTAATGAACTTAAAACTACAAAGATGCTTTTGGCGGCATCAGCCGCGAAGCGGAAAGGAGAAGCCAGCCAGGAACAGTCGATCGTTATGCGGTTGCAAAGGAGTTGCAATCAGATTCGGATAAAAAGATCGAAAGGAGAGATCTATGCATGAATTCGGTAAGACTACCGTATTCAGCCTGCTGCTTGCGTTGATGTTCAGCGCGGTAACCGTCCTGGCCCAGACTACCGGGAAGATCGAGGGCATCGTGCGTGATAAGGACACCGGCAGTCCGCTTGGCGGGGTGCAGGTGAACGTTCAGGGCACTCGTCTGGGCAATATCACTAATGAGGACGGTTATTATTTTATTCTCAACGTACCCGTCGGGCTGAGGAAAGTGCAATTTTCATTTACCGGGTACGAGCCGGTGACTGTGGTGGATGTCCGCGTAGGCGCCGGCTACACGATCACGGTTAACTCCGCCATGAGTTCGGCCGTGATCGGTCTGGAGGGGATCACGATAGTGGGAGAGGCGGAGCCCCTGATGCTTCGCGACAACGTGCAGACCCGTCAGAACCTGGACGCCGAGATGATAAACAATACGCCGGCTAACGCACTGGAAGACCTGATCGCCTTGCAAGCCGGCGTTGTTGTTGATGCCTCCGGCAACTTTGCCCTGCGCGGCGGCCGGGAAGGCGAGGAGCAGCTTTACGTCGACGGCGTGCCGGTCAAGAGCAGCCACGAGCAGCAAGGCACCGAAGACCGCAGCTCGATCGATACCGATGCCGGCGGCGTGATAAATCCGCTGGTGCTGGGACAGGACGCCATCGAGGAAGTCTCGGTCATCACCGGCGGCTTCCAGGCCGAATTCGGCAACGCCGAGGCCGGCCTGATCAATATCGTCACCAAGGAAGGCGGCTCCACTTTCGCGGGCCGCGTGCAGTTTGCCACCGATGAGGTTATGCCCCGCTCCATGGACTACGGCTTCAACCACGTGGAAGGCAACATCGGCGGGCCGATATACGGCGATAACCTCACCTTCTTCGCCAGCGGAATGATCCGGGGGATGGCCGATGCGTTCCCGCGGCTGAGCGGTGACAAGGGCGGTTTCCGGGGAATCACCCAGAAATTCATCGATGGGCTCAACCGCGACCTCGGCTCGATCGGCGTGGTCAGGGACGGAATCGCCGACCGCGACGATGCGATCGATCCGCTCACGATCAACTCTTTCGCTAATTACGGTCTGGTGAGTCAGTCGCCGAACGTGGGTTACGGCGTGGTCAGTCCGGACGGATCTTTCACCAGGGGCTTCCACCGCACGGACGGCGTCGATTTCCGCCTGCTGGCGCAGAACATGGTGATCGCCGATCCGGCGGACGTAAGCGCGGAGGGGATTCTACGTTCCGGGGTTCAGCCGCTGATCCAGGTCGATCCGACCACCGGCAACCTCTGGACCCTCGATGAAAACGGCCACGCCACCAGCTCGCCCGATGCGCTGGACGCCGCTTTCGCCCGGGGACTGGCGGTCGCCAACCCGCTCTATCCCGGTCCCTGGTCCACATCCAATCCCGTGCGGCTGCCGGGCAACTGGAAGGACATTTATTCGACTTCCTTAAAGACCACCTACACCGCTACCAGCGGCTTGAAATTATTGGGCGTTTACCACCGCAGCCGGGACCAGCGCCAGTACTTCGACCACTCCTACCTGTTCAACCGGCCGGAGAGATCGAACCAGACCCAGCGGATTCTCACCCAGGTGGGCATCTTCGGTACTGACTGGTCCATGTTCCAGACCAGCGAGCGCAGCCTGAACGCTCAGTTAAGGGTCTCCTACTTCAATAACTCCCTGGACGGCGGGCTAATGCTCGTGGATGATGCTCTGAACCGTAACACTCTATTGGGTTTCGGTCTGAGTGACATCCACGTTTACAACGAGAACGAAACCAACCGCTACCTGCTGTATTCGGCGGTGTCGAGTGATGGGTTCGCCGAGGATGAGTACGAGCCGAGCGCCTTAAAGCCAGACCTCGACCGCTCCTACACCTGGCCCACCGACCAGGTGACAGCCAGCAACATTTTCGGCGCCACCACGCCCAGCCGCAAAGGTGAGCGGGGCGACCGCTTCTATTCACGCCAGTTCGTCAACAACGGCCTGGCCCTGCCTCTGCGCAACGACTACGAAGAACGCCTGGGTGTCAAGCTCGATTTCGACAGCCAGCTCGACCGGATCAACCGGCTCAAGTTCGGCATCGAATCATACACGTTCGATATCCGCGAAACCACGCGTTTTTACTACGGCGAGTTTACGGATGATGAGTTCACCGGAAAGCCGCGGCTGTTTGCCGGTTATGCCTCGGACCGTATCGACCTGGGCGACCTGGTAATCGACCTTGGCCTGCGCATGGACCGGTTCGACGTGAACAAGGATTTCCCGCTGATCGTCGGCCAGAACAACCCGGACTTCAACGATGCCAAGGTCAAGCCCGAGGCACAGATTCATTGGAGCCCGCGGATCGGCGTGGCCCACCCGGTCACCGAACGCACCCAGGTCCGCCTGAGCTATGGACAGTTTTTCCAGGTGCCGCCCTTCGAAGTCATTTATTCGATGAGCGAAAGGGATTTCATGACCGACGCTCTCTCCAACCCGAACCAGACAATGGGTAACGGTTGGCTGGGCATGGGTCAGACGATCCAGTTCGAAGCGGGTCTCACCAGTCTGCTGACCAACGATCTCGTGCTCGACTTCGTCGGTTACCACCGCGAGATCAAAGGCGACGTCGGTTTCCGCCTGTCCAATGCGGACGATCTGCGGGCCATGGCCGAAGTCGCCTCGAATTACGTGATCCGCGGCCAGGGAAACCTGCAGGTTCCGGCAAACCAGGATTACGGCACGATCAAGGGCTTCGACCTGATCCTGGACAAGCGGTTCTCCAGGTACTTCGGGCTGAGGACCACCTATTCGCTGATGTTCGCCCGCGGCACCCAGAGCGACCCGCAGGAATACGTGCGGACCCTTGCCCGCCAGCTTGATCCCTTTACCAACCAGAGCCCGCCGCCGCCCAGCGACCTGGCGCCGACCGACAACGACCGTACGCACCAGGTGGCGGCAGTGCTGCGCTTCCAGTTCCCCAGGGAATTCAAGGAAGGCACCATGCTGGGCCTGGTCTTCGGCGATTTCGGGGCCAACGTGAATATCCGTTACGCCAGCGGTGTCCCCTATACTCCGATCGACCAGCAGGGCACCTTTATCACCGTGGCCAACTCGGCCCGCACGCCCGGCTTCAAGACCACGGACCTGCGGCTGACCAAGAGCGTCAGGATGGGTGGCAACCGGGTGACCTTCTTCGCCAACGTTTTCAACCTGTTCGAAAACGTCAATTACGGCCAGCAGGGTATCGACCCGACCAGCGGTCAGGTCGGTATCGACAAGTACTTCCTGGAGGAGATTCTCCCCGCTGCTCTCGAGACATCGGTGAGAACGGAAGCTCAGTTGATCCGCGACTTCAACAAGGACGGTTTCGTCAGTCAAAGCGAAGCTGCGGCGGCTACATTTGCCAAGGGCCGCGCCCAGGACCTCGATCCTTCATTCTGGCTCCGCCCGCGTGAAGTCCGTCTGGGAGTCGAGTACACTTTTTAGTATTTGAATCCTGGTCCCGCCGCCGGCCGGCCTGATCCGAATATGAGCCGGTGGGGGCGGGAAAGAGCAGGTCGATAAGATTCCGCTCAGCAAAGGATTAATCCTGGAGGAGAATTCGATGCACATTAAATCAGGAAGCTTTTTGGGAAAGGCGCTACTGATTCTGCTGGCCGCGGCCCTGGCTGTTCCAGCCGCTGTCTCGGCCCGCCGGCCGGGGGATTCCGGCAAAAAGAAGCTTTCACCCTATAACCCCGACCTGGCTGTAATCAGCCGGATGTTCACCACGACCAACAACATCATATTCGGCGTGGACAACCGGGGTAATCTGGGTAAGGACCCGGGCGGCAGCTCCACCACCGGCGGCGGCTTCTGGCGCTCCCGCACCGATCAGTACGTGTTCCAGTCCGGTTTGCACGTGGCCGGCCTGTTCGACTCCAACCGTGATGGTGCTCTTGAGGACACGGTGGAGACCGAGGCGGTGTACGACGAGGAATGGCGTGAAGGCAAAGCCAGCTCCAGCCAGGACGCCTCCGAAAACAGGCTCTACACGAGCAAAAACTCGGCGGACCTGGACGCCTGGCCGGTTGAATTCCGCGATGAGAACGGCGATCCCAAGGTTTACGGCCAGGAAGACATCGTCACCTTCTACACCGACATCGGCGGGCCGGTGAATATAGCCGCCGGCTCCAAGCGTCTGGGAGTCGAAACCTACGAGCGGGTCAAGCTCTTCTCCGTGACCTCCCAGAAGGACATCATGTACGTCGAGTGGCGCTTCAAGAACGTCACCGAATACATCAACGAGGATGTCAACGGCGACGGCGTGCCCGACGTGGTGGGGCCGTACGAGATCAAGAACATGCTGGCCATAATCAACACCGACTTTGACATCGGAGAAGCCGGCGACGACCGCGCCGGTGTAAGTCCTTTGTACAATATGTCCATCATGTGGGACAGCGATTTCGGCGAGGCCAACTTCATCAACCCGGTCGGTTTCCTCGGTATCAAGTTCCTGGATAGCCCCACCCAGGTGGGACGGCCGAACGATGGCGTTGATAACAACGGCAACGGCCAGGTGGACGAAGCCGGCGAGGCGAACCGGATCGGACTCTCCGGGTTCACCATCACCACCAACCGCGGCGGCCCGCGCGAGGACCCGAACACCGACAAGGAAGCTTACCGGATCATGGTCAACGCCCCGGGCGAAGTCACCGAGCCGCGCTGGGACCCGGATGCCGATCTGATCATCAGCAACTTCCAGGACGACCTGCGCGCCCGTCTGCTCACCGGCCCGTTCGACCTGCCGGCCGATGGCTCGATCCAGAAGGTCGAGGTGGGTTACCTGCTGGCCGAGGCGCTGCGCAGCCCGCCCGACCCGGACGACATCACGCTCTCCGGCGAGCTGGTAAACATGGTTGGCCTGGCGCAGACCGTGCAGACCACGTTCGACACGGACTTCAACCTCCCGGCCCCGCCGGTAGGGCCCAACATGCAACTTGTCGAACGGGACGGCATGATTATCGTGACCTGGGACGATCTGCCCGAAAAATCGCCGGACCCGTTTTACCCGGTGAGCCAGGTGGCGACCAACCCGGACGGCACTCCGGCCGCGACTTACAATCCGGATTACCTGGAGTACGACTTCCAGGGTTACCGGGTCTACCGGTCGCTGACCACCAATCCCAGGGATGCCCGTCTGGTGGGCCAATATGACAAGACCGACGGTATCACCTCGACGTCCGCTTCTTATGTCATTCAGCAGGGCGTAGACGTGAACGGCGATGGCGTGCCCGATTTCGGCGACACGACCTTCGATCCCTTCGACGTGGGCTTCGGCGTCGATGACAACGTGAAAGACGCGGGTCTGCGCTACATCTTCGTCGACCGCGGCCAGGGCCTCTCCAGCCGCGAGGGCCTGATCAACGGGATCAAGTATTATTATGCCGTGACCGCCTTGGATTACCAGCCGTCCAATACCGGCCAGGAATCGCTCGAAAGCGGCCTCCAGTTCATCAGCCTCGACCAGACCGGCCAGAACCGGCGCGAGGGTGTCCCGCGCACCTCGGCCAACGGTTATTTCCCGCCCAGCGTGGGCGACATCACCCAGGAATTTACTGACGGCAGCCCGGTGGGTGACCCGGTGACAATCAACGTGGGCGCCGACGGCTTGCTGGAAGGTACGACTCCACAGCCGGCATCCAACGGCATGGTTATCACCGGCGTCACCATCGCCAACGGCGACGCCTCGGTGCTGCCGACCGAGATGACCCTGATGGTCGATTCGGTGACCAACATCAAGGATGACTTCGATGCCAGCCTGGGTATTTACCATGACGCCCAGTTCGAAGTGCATGTGCACGCCGAGGACGGCGCGGGCCGGGTACTGGGCGCCACCAAGCTCGGCAGCATGCCCTTCTGGGACCCCTGGGGCCCGACAGTCGAGCTGGAAGGATCGCTCCCGCTCAAGTCGCCGGCCGGCGATGTGATCGCCAGCATCGATTTTACGATTTTCGCCGACCAATGGGATGGCCTGGCGATCGAGCCGATCCAGGTTTCAGGCAATATGCAGTACGACAACATCAAGCAGGGAAATCAGCGCTCGCATCTGACCGACTACTTCTGGTGGCTTTACGGCTTCGCCAATTACGATGAAGCGGACGGGATGACTTTCCTGGGCAGCGGCGGGAACATCGGCCATATCGTGGCCGGAATTCGCACCGCCGACATCGAGCTGAAATGGGTGGCCGATGGCAGCGACCTGACCCTGCAAGTCACCGACCTGTCCAACAAAGTCTCGGTGCGCTTCAACCAACTTCCCAACGACGGCTGGGGATTCGTACCCAAGGACAGAAGCGCGCTGGACATCCAGCTCGACCACCAGACCGCGCACAACATGTTCGACGTGTTCTGGGGCACGGCCACTCCGGGCGACGAGCTGATCGCCATGGAAGTCACCCTGGCCGACGGCAGTAAGCGGCCGTACGCGGTCGACGACGGGATCAGGCGCAACCTGTACCTGGTGAACAAGCTCAGCCAGGCCATCAAGCCCTCGGACTATGACGTCGCCGGTCACCAGTTTACGGATGAGACGACCGGGGAAGTGGTCGACGAGATTGGCGACCACATCGCCGACCTGACCGGCACACAGGACCTCGACCTCTACGTCTGCGGAATCATGTACCAGATCAATGGGATCACCCGGCCGCCGGCAGCCGGCGATACCTGGAAGGCCCGCATGCGCTGGCATCCGAGCGCGGCGCAGAATCCGTACCGGGGCGGCACCGCTTTCCCGGGGCCGGCAGCATACGCCCATCGCCGGCCGGTGGCTGGCAACAAGTGGGTGATCGCACTCACTCCGGAGACGGTGGACCTGGCGGCCAGGGACCTGAAACGGATCAAGGTCGTGCCGAATCCTTACATCGCCTCCAGTCCGCTGGATTTGACTACGACTGATATCAATCTGAGATTCGTCAACCTGCCCGGAGTCTGCACCATCCGGATCTACACCGTGGCCGGACACCTGGTGGATGTCATCGAGCACACCGACGGGACCGGCACCGAATCGTGGGGCATCCGCTCGCGCTTCAACCAGAAGATCGCCAGCGGCTACTATATCTACCACGTGGAGGATCACGAGACTGGTCTCAAGCAGATGGGCAAGTTCGCGATCGTGCATTGATCGCGGGATCGAGGAAAGACTCGAGAATGCTCATATCCAGCAAAATGGAGGAAACACAATGTTATACAGGATCAAAACAATTCTCTGCGGGCTGGCGGCGGCAATGATGCTGCCTGCAGTATTGGCCGCAGCCACCGGTTCGGTAGCCAATCCCCTGCGAGGCCGCGTGGAAGATTTCTCCCAGGTGGGAAACCGCGCCGCTGAATTTCTTACCATCCCGGTGGGCGCCAGGGGGATTGCCATGGGCAACGCTTTCATCGCCCAGGCGGATGACATTTCGTCCATCTACTGGAACCCGGCCGGCCTGGGCTTCTTGGAAGGCCCGCAGGTATTTTTCAGCCACCTGGACATGCCGCTGGACTTCTCTCTCGATTACACGGCGGGCGCGATCCCGGTGATGGACGGGAGAATGGTTCTCGGCGGCTTTTTCGGCATCATGAACATCGGCGAGGAGGAGATCACCACGATCGAGTCCCCCAATGGCACCGGCGCGTTCTACGATGGCTACAGCCTGCAGTTCGGCGGCACCATCGCCTTCAATTTCTCCGACCGCTTTTCGGCCGGCGTGAACGTCAAGGCGGTGCGCGAATCGGTGTATCAGCTCACTTCCAATGCCGTGGCTTTCGATGTGGGCACCAACTACCACACTGAAATTTACGAGAGGCCGATAAGGCTGTCGTTCACCATCAACAACCTCGGTTCCAACATGAGGTTTTCCGGCGAAAACCTGTTTCTCCAGGTTCGGCCTCAGGAGATTTACAGCGATGCGCTGCAGGACGGCGCCGGCAACCGGCTGTTCAGCCGCGACAACCGGAACGCTTATTATTCCACCAGCCGCTTTTTCCTGCCGACGAGCTTTTCGGCGGGTATCGCCATGGACCTTTACAGCGCCAACGACATGCGCTGGACCTTGGCCGGCCAGTTTGCCGAAAACAACTTCATGCCGTCGTCCTTCGCTTTCGGCACCGAATTCACCAGGTCCCTCACCGGCCGGATTTCGGCTGCACTGCGCTGGGGCTGGAACATCGAGCGGGACGAGATCGATCTGCAGGGAAGCGACCAGATGCGCGGCATGGCTTACGGCGGCGGCCTGGAATATAACCTGTACCAGGACATGGGAATCGCCATCGACTATGCTTACCGGGATCTGGGCCGTCTGACCCGCAACCACGTCTTCACCCTGATGTGGAAGATGGTTCGCTGAGCCGGACGGCAGATTTTGCGGTATCAGCAAGGCCGGACGTCCCCGGGACGTCCGGCCTTTTTCCCGTAATGGGGTCCGGACTGTCGGTGTTTATGAAATGCATTAAAAGATAGTTTGATAAAATTTGACTCTTATGCAGGTGCAAGGCATGCCTTGCACCTGCGGAGTACCCGGCCCTGCGCGAGTGGGGAAAACAGGTAGGGGCGGATTACCCCGAAGCAAAGCTACGAGAAATTCTTTTCGATTATTGTTCAGTGCGCCTGTGGGATGGGAGAATCTATTGACAGTCAAGGCCGTTATACACCTGAAACTTTCTGCCCGGATCGCGATTCTGGCAATCGCTGTGATCTTGTCAGCCTGTTCCGGCAAGCCGAAGATCGATACCCGGCACCCACCGAACATCCTCCTTGTCGTTCTCGATGCGGCGCGGGCTGACCACTTTTCGAGCTACGGCTACGGCCGGCCGACGACTCCCAATCTGGACCAGATGGCCCAGGAGGGGATACGTTACAGCCGGGCGGTATCCACCTCGAGCTGGACCCTGCCCGCGCACGCGAGCCTCTTTACCGGCCTGCTCCCGGAGGAGCACGGCGCGCGGAACCAGCACGCCTGGCTGATCGACCGGATCCCGACTCTGGCTGAGCTGCTGAGGCAGAAAGGCTACCGGACGGGCTGCTTTACCAATAATCCAATCATCGACCGGGTGCACAACCTTGTCCGAGGTTTCGAGGCAGTGGAGCGGGTCTGGGCCGACAGTGCGATAAGCACGGAAGTTCGGCCCCACAATACCGAATACACCAATACCCTGGTGCACTCTTTTACGCGGTCCGGCAGTAACCGTCCTTTCTTCGCATTCATCAACTACATGGACGTGCACCAACCATACGAGGCCCCGGAGCCGTACCGCAGCATGTATCTCGAAGCCGGCCAGGAAATTACGGCCAGAGTCGACAGCGCCTGCCGCTACGCCGAACTGCTGAATGACGGCAAGATCGTACTGAACGAAAAAGAAAAAACGGCTTTGCGGGATATCTATGACGGCTGCCTGACCTATCTGGATGCGCAGATCGGCCGCCTGGTTCAGGACCTGCGCGAAGGGGGAATTTACGATAGTACGCTGGTGATCGTAACCAGCGATCATGGAGAAATTTTTGGAGAGTACGGGAGATACGGCCACGGCGATTTACTCAACCGGCCGCTGATCCACATTCCGCTGATCGTTCGCTACCCGACGCTTTTCCCATCGCCCGGAGTGAGGAGAGAGCTCGTGTCCATCGCCGACATTTTCCACAGCCTGGCCGATCTTCTGGGCCTGCAAGGGATGGCCGCCACGGGTGCGCCGATGCGCAATATTTTCTCGAAAAATATCGAGCAGGCGGCGTGTCTCAGCTCGTTCACTCTTGGCCGGGTTCCGCCGGAAATGATGAAATATCGGCATGACACTCATTCGGTGTGGACCCCGCAGGACCGGCACTATATCCTGCGGAAAGAGGAAGCGGTTGAATGCTTCGATCTGGCCGCGGATTTTGGCGAGCTGCACAACCTCTGTCCGGCACAGGTCAGCCCCGGGGAGGTCGCTTCCGTTATCGAGGAGGCGGGGAAATCTCTTGTCGGATTCCAGGAGACTGACCAGGACTTAAGGGTGACCGGCGAACTGAAAGTCGATCCGGAAGTTGAGCGGGCGATGCGCGCCCTGGGTTACTTGGGCGGAGCCCGAGACCTTGCCGGTAATGCAAAGCTTCCGATTATGCAGGATCACCCCCACGTCATGGAACATTTTCAAAGCGGAAATTTCTTTATCTCCCTCGATTCTCTTAACGCGGCCGAGGTGGAGTTTCGCAAAGCCCTTCAAATGAGCCAGGGCAACAATAATATCCGCAAAAGATTGAGCCTTGTGTTGTTCCGGGAAAAAAACTACGAGGAAGTGCTGAGAATTCTCAGTCCGGCCGTGCATTCGGTCGCAGATGATCCGGAAATGTTTCTGTTTTATGGACTTGCACTGAAGGAAACGGGTAAAATCGACAGCGCCCTCGAATACTTGCGCAAGGCGTCCGATCTGGAGCCGCGCGGCTTGCCGGCTGCCTTGAACGCGACTGAAATTTTACTGTACAATCATCGTTTTGCCGAGGCGGAGGTTTACGCCCGGAGAGTCCTGGTCAACCATTACGGTAACCTGCCGGTTCTGCTGAATGTAATCGCTTTCAATCTCAAATACGGCAATCCCGAGGGCGCTCGCAACCTTCTGATAGACGAGCTTAAAATAGCCCGGTCCGGAACCGTATACGCCATCCTAACAATCGTATATCGGACGATGGGGCAGGAAAGCGAGGCGGGCAAATGCCGGGACCTCGCCGCCAGGCTGGGGATAACCGGGGCCAGGTTCGACCAGATCGATAAACAGATTGCCGCGCTGCAATAACATCGAGAATTCTCCATCCATCCTTTATTCCGTTTCTCTGCTTTTATCCAGAACTTATAAAATTACAGCCGGGGCGGGCGCAGCCCCGATAATATCGGGGCGCCCCTACGATAGCTGGGCCGGCGAGAACAATTCAATATTTTCCCGCCTTTCCGTGGCTATCTTAAGAATTTTTTTATTGGCCCCGAGCTGCAACTTTGATAAATGAATATCGGTTTATCTTTTAAAGTGCGTGACAGCCATTATCGCCGGCACATTTGATAGGCGAATTGACAAAGTTCTTTCATCGGGGTATTTTTTAATGGAATACCCCGCGGCAAGCCGCGCGGTATCATAAGGTAGATATTGATTCTTCTTAGCCCCGCACTCACGGGCGACCAGCCGGTCGCCCCAACGACTGGGCGAGGGGCGGATTACCCCGGAGCAAGCTCCAAGGAATTCTTTGCGGTTGACAGGAGACCAGCTTTATGGCTGAAATTACCCGGGAGGAATTACACGGGCACGATGGCAAGGAGGGCAACAAGGCTTACGTCGTTTACGAAGGCAAGGTCTACGACGTTACCGCCAGCAAGCTCTGGCGCAACGGCGTGCACCTGAAGACCCACCATGCCGGGCACGACCTGACCCTGGCGATGAAAGCCGCACCCCATGGCCCGGAAGTCATGTCGCGCTACGAGGCGGTCGCGGACCTGGTCGAGGAGAAGAAGGTCGTACCCGCCGGTCCGCTGTTCAAGACTCCCTCGCGGCTGGTGGCGATGATCCTGGACCGTCACCCGCACCCGATTTCAGTGCATTTCCCAATCGCCCTCTGTATCAGCGCCGCCTGCCTGACCGCATTGAGCCTTTTTGTCACGGATCCGGCCCTGGAGCGAGCCTCCACGTACAACCTGATTCTGGCCGTCCTGAGTACTCCGGTCTCGATTTTCACCGGTTTGTTGAGCTGGTATTACAACTATAACGGTATCTGGACTCACATTTACCGGATGAAGACCTTCCTTTCGATCCTTCTCGTAGTTGAATTCGCCGCGGTTCTGATAACGCGGTACGGTTTTCTTACCGGCAGCGAAACCGGCGGCCTCTGGTACTGGCTATACACGGGTACCGTTCTGGCGATGGCTCCCACGGTCATGGGCCTCGGCTATTACGGCGGCAAGATCACTTTCCCATCCTGACGGGAGTTCCGGCCATGGATAAATCGTCAATCAAGCAACTCGAGCGGATGATTGAAGTGGTGCTGCGCTCCATTCCCAAGGAACGCCAGGCGAGAGACGTGTTCATGCACGCCGCCGGCGAAGCCAAGGCCGAAATGGCCCGGATCCTGTTCGAAAGCATCGCCAACCAGGAAGAACAGCACGAAACCAAGCTGAAAGTCACTCTCGAACTGCTCAAGCAGGAACTCGACGAGGCCAGGGGCAAGGGCGTGCCGGACGTGGGCCTGGACCACATGGAGGAGGACCTGCCGGCGGCGGAAAAGATCGCCGACCTGGAGCGGGTGATGGAAGTGGTGTTGCGCATGATCCCCAAGGAGCATTCCGCAGGCGAACTGTACGCATCCTCGGCCAAGCAGGCCGAACGCGAGATCACCCGCAGCCTCTTCCAGTGGCTGGCCGACCAGGAGGGCCAGCACGAATCCAAGCTCCGCGGCATCCTCGACCTGATAAAGCTCGAGATCCAGGAGCTTAGGCGGCGTAAGTAATACCGGAGACGCAGTTTCCGGTAACATCCATTCAGGTCAAACTCACAACCGGGGTAACACTTGAATGGGTAGAGATATACAGCGGTTTTCAAAGTTGAAGAAAAGTCCCGTGATAGGATAGATGAGCAGTTACAAGAGGCAAACTGAGTGAAGCTCCACCAAGCTAGCTTGGTGGTTTCTTTTTCAATAACATGACACCCCCTGACGGGGGGCCATGTTGTCATTTGGGGATTCGCCATCCCCTAAAAATCCTCTGCTCTGTGTGGATGCCTTTCATCCCATAAGCAAGCTTGTGGATTTTCTGGCATGGCTTTATAAATTCGATTCAAGAGATTATTGGAAAAATCGTATAATCAGCTCAGGTTATTTCACCTTGGTATTCAAGTCTTTGCAAAACAAACAGAGAGGAAATCTATATGGATGAGAAGGACTGGGAAAAATATTGGAAGATAAAATTAACTGACCTAAACAAAGCTTTGGAAAATAATAATTTTACTAATTTAGATGAATATTCTTGGCCGATGATTCCATATGTCGGACCAGATTACGCTAAAGCTAACAAAAAAATTTTGTTTGTTGGAAAAGAGCCTAATGGCTGGGGGGAAAATCCATGTTCGTTAGGCAAGATATTAAAGGAACCAAATGGCATTGAAAGGATTATATCAGAGCCAAGAGAGTTTATTTTAAATAGAGTTGTACCATATTATGGAGGGGAAAGAGGTAACAACCCTTACAAAACAAATCTTCTCCTTCGTTTATATTATTTTGTAGGTAAAATATTATGTGATGACCGAATAGAGCCAAACACCCGTAACATGAATATTTCTCGAAAGTGTTTTAGATCAATAGCGTGGACAAATATTTTCAAAATATGTACACAAGAAGAAAATTCTAATGTATGTCCGCCACCAGATTCCAAAATGAAGAATTTCCTTCTAACAGATTTTTGTACATTGGAATACGAAATAGAACAGCTTAGACCTGATTTAATTGTATTTTCTACTGGTCCACGCTATGATAATTATTTGGAAAAAATATTTACTCCAAAAATTAATATCATATCTACAATCCATAGAGGAATTTCGGAGGTCAAAGGTCTTACGATCACAGCATTCAGAACATACCATTTTGGACATCGAAAACCACGGCCATATGAATTATTGGATAAACTAATAGAACTTTCTTTTCCTTCAAAAACCCTTTAGGCGATTATATCTCAAGAGTTACTTGATTTTCTTAACTCCGGTGACGTAAATGCTGGCTTCACAATGAAAATTTCTCGGACCTTCAATAGAATTTATTTAGTTTCTTTCCAAAAGCATTAAAGCTCAGCTGTTCCAATAAGACGCGAAAGAAATGTAAAATCCAGCCGGCTGGTTTTCAGCCGGCTTTTTGCTTTTTGATTGCCCATGATTATACTTTTCAAATTGCGCCCGGTTTATTATTATTATAAAAACCCGATTAAACAGTATACTTTGTAAAATAACCTTGCCCCGTTCGGGACGAACGGGCGCTGGTGAAGTTTGTGGAGGTACAGATGTGGGACTATACTGACAAGGTGATGGAGCATTTCCGCAAACCGCGGAACGTCGGCTACATCAAGGACCCGGACGGAGTAGGCGAAGTGGGATCGCTGGCCTGCGGCGATGCACTCAGGCTGATGTTCAAGCTCGACGACCAGGGCCGGATCGCCGATGTCAAGTTCCAGACTTTCGGCTGCGGCAGTGCGATAGCCACCTCGAGCGCCCTGACCGAAATGATCAAGGGCAAAACCATCGAAGAGGCCGAAAAGGTGACCAATCAGGATATCGTCAATTTCCTGGGGGGACTACCGGAGCAGAAAATGCACTGTTCGGTGATGGGGCGCGAGGCGCTGGAAGCCGCTATCGAAAATTACCGCGACGGCACCACCGGCCAGAAAAAACTTGAAGGAAGGGTGGTCTGTGTCTGTTTCGGCGTCACCGAAAAGAAGATCCGCCAGGCCATCCGGGACAACAAGCTGACCAGCGTGGAGCAGGTGACCAACTACACGAAAGCCGGCGGCGGCTGCGGCGGCTGTGTCGGGGAAATCCAGGATATCCTCGACCAGATGCTGGCTGACAGGGATTCAGGCGCTGTGTTCGACGGCCGGGAGGCCGCGGCCGAAACCGGAGCGGAGCAGAAACTGACCACGCTGCAGAAGGTCAAGCTCGTGGAGAAAACGATCCAGGATGAAATCCGCCCCGAGTTGCAGAGGCACGGCGGGGATATCGAGCTGGTGGACGTGGACGGCGACAGCGTGCTGGTGGTGCTCAAGGGAGCCTGCACCGACTGCGGCATGACCCGCTTCACGCTCGAAACCCTGGTCCAGCCCAAGCTCAGGGAAAAAGTGTCCGGTGAACTGGTAGTCAGGGAGGCATATTGAGCAAGGTAGTGTATCTGGACAACAACGCCACCACCCGGGTGGCCCCGGAGGTGGTGGCAGCGATAGAGCCGTTCCTCAAGAAATACTACGGCAACCCGTCGAGCATCCATTCATTCGGCGGCAGGGTGCGCAAGCACGTGGAAAAGGCCCGCGAACAGGTGGCGGCGCTGCTGAACGCCTCCCCGGAGGAAATAATTTTCACCGGCGGCGGCTCGGAGAGCGACAACACCGCGATCATGGGCGCCCAGGCCCTGGCCGGACCGGACAAGCGCCACCTGATCACCACCCGCGTCGAGCACGAGGCGGTGCTCCAGGTGGGGCACCACCTCAGGGAACTGGGTTACCGCCTGACTGAACTGCCGGTGGACGGCAAGGGCGCGCTGGACCTGGACCTGCTCGAAAGATCGATCAGCGCCGACACTGCGCTGGTGAGCGTGATGTGGGCCAACAACGAGACCGGCGTGGTCTTCCCGGTGGAAAAGATCGCCGAGATAGTCAAGAGCCGGGGTGTCTTTTTCCACACCGATGCGGTCCAGGTGGGGGGCAAGCTGCCGATCGACCTGCAGAAGGTGCCGATCGATTTCCTCGCCCTCTCCGGACACAAATTCCATGCCCCCAAGGGGGTTGGCATTCTGTTCGTGCGCAAGGGGATCAGGATGCCGCCTTTCATCAGGGGCGGCCACCAGGAGAGAGGTTTGCGCGCCGGCACGGAAAACGTACCCGGTATCGTGGGGATCGGCCGGGCGGCCGAGCTGGCGGCGAGCGATCTGGCGGAAGTGGCCGAACGCGAGGAGTATCTTCGGGGCAAGCTGGAAGAGGGGATCCTGGCCAGCTGCAAGGATGTGCGGCTAAACGGCGCCAATCGCCTGCCCAACACGCTCAACGTGAGCTTCGAGTACGTGGAAGGGGAGTCGATCCTGCTGATGCTCGACGACTTGGGGATCTGCGCCTCCTCCGGCTCCGCCTGCACCTCCGGCAGCCTGGATCCCTCGCACGTGCTCCTGGCGATGAGCGTGCCGCATTCGGCGGCGCACGGTTCGATCCGCTTCTCGCTCAGCCGCTACACCACCGAAGAAGAGATCGATTATACGCTCGACCACCTGCCCGCTGTGATCGAGAGGCTTCGAGAGATTTCGCCGTTCGTGCAGCAGGCCTGAGGCGAAGCAGTAGCCTTGCCGTCCGCGCCCGCTGATTTTCCCTCAACCGGCAACTGAGTAAAACTCCCGGATGCCCGAACTGCCGGAAGTCGAAACAATCGTCCGACAGCTTGGCCCGGTCCTGACCGGCCGCCGGACCAGGGAACTGAAAATATACGACCGTAAGCTGGAGACCGGCCTGAAGGAAGCGGTGCCGGGCCGGACGGTCGAAACGGTCTCCAGGCTCGGCAAGCAGATCTGCCTGGCCCTGGGTCCCAACGGCAGTGACCGTAATCCCCTCTGGCTGGTGTTTCACCTGCGGATGACCGGCCGGTTGATCGTGGACAGCGACCGGTCGGGTCAGAACGAGCGGCACCTGCGCGCCGAGCTGGTGCTGGAAGACGGCAGCCTGCTGTTTTACGATCTCAGGCGTTTCGGCCTGCTCCTGGTTCTGCGGAGTCTCGAAGAAGCGGCCCCTCTGGGAATCGACCCGCTCGGCCCCCGGTGCACCGTCTCCCGCCTCGCCGAACTGATCGGCGGCTCCACCACGGCCATCAAGCCCTGGCTCCTGCGCCAGGACCGGATCGTGGGCCTGGGCAACATCTACGCGTCGGAAATCCTTTTCGCCAGCGCTATCGATCCAAGGACCCCGGCCTGCCGTCTCGACAGCGACCAGTTGACCCGCCTGCACCGCCAGACCCGCCGTATCCTGCGCCTGGCGATTGAAAACTGCGGCACCACTTTCAGCGATTTCCAGGACTCCCACGGCCGCACCGGGTCGTTCCAGAACCTGCTGAAGGTTTACGACCGGCAGGGGGAGCCTTGTCCGCGCTGCCGGGGCGCCATCGAGCGGATAGTCCAGCAGCAGCGCAGCACTTATTTTTGCCCGGCCTGCCAGAAAACTTCCTGAATCACCCGGCCGGCGATTATTTACCGGCCGCACTTGACAGCGGGGCCGGGGTGCCCTTATAAATTTTCTGTGAGGATGAGAATCAGGCTTTTTCTGGCCTGGTTTTGGCTTGCCCGGGGACCGCAAAGAGGTAGTGAATCGGTCCGGATAACAGAAGGCTGTTCGATTTCAAACCATCGAGCCAAGGAGCTCCAAATGTCTGAACGTCAGGGTGCAGTCACCATGAGAGGCAATCCGCTGACCCTGGTGGGTAAAGAAATCAAGCCGGGGGACAAGGCGCCGGACACGAAGCTGGTGGCCAACAACCTGAGCGAAGTGAGCCTGAGTTCGTACCGCGGCAAAGTGCTGGTCATCTCCAGCGTGCCCTCGCTGGATACACCGGTCTGCGACGTGGAAACCAAGCGCTTCAACAAAGAAGCCGCGAAGCTGGGCGATAAGGTGAAGATCGTCACGGTCAGCATGGACCTGCCGTTTGCTCAAAGCCGCTGGTGCGGGGCCGCGGGCGTGAAAGAAGTGGTCACCCTCTCAGACCACCGGGACGCGGCTTTCGGCGACCAGTGGGGAGTGATGATCAAGGGGCTGAGACTGCTGGCGCGCTGTATCTGGGTGGTGGACAGCCAGGGGACAGTCAAATACGTCCAGCTTGTGGGTGAAGTGGCGGATGAGCCAGATTACGATGCCGTCCTGGCCGCGGTCAAAAAGCTCCTCTGACCGGGCGCCGGTTCGGTTTTCCTGAAGGCCCCCTGTACTCGTCCAGTCTGTAACCGTTGTGGAGGTGCCCATGCCTGTTAGAGGTGAAGTTTTCCAGTGCCGGGAAAAAAAGATGATGGTCGAAGTGATCAGCCCGGGAGAGGGAGAGCTGAAGTTTCACGGCCAGCCGATGACGAAACTGACCGAAAATACAGTGGAGGCAGCCAAAGAGAAACACGTCCCGGTGATCGAGAAGATCGAGGGAGGATACCGGGTCACGGTGGGCAGCGTGGCCCATCCGATGGAGGAAAAGCACTTCATCGAATGGATCGAATTGACCGCCGGAGACACGGTCTGCCGCCGCTACCTCGAGCCGGGGCAGAAACCGGTGGCGGAGTTCCCGCTCTCGGCCCGGAAAATGGCCGCCCGCGAACATTGCAATCTCCACGGACTCTGGAAGTCCTGAACCAGCCTGACTGGTACCGCCCGCAAAAGGGAACGGCGTAATTGCCGTTCCCTTTATCATTTACGTTTTTCTTTCGCAGCAATTTTCATTCTGCCGCCTCAACCCCTTGACAATTGCCGCTGTTTTGGCGTATGTTTGTTGTGTAATTATAAGAATGATTCTCAATCTTATGCGAATCGTTTTTTTCTTCTATCCGGCTGGGAGGAAAATTCCGACTGGGTTTCCTGAAACACTTACTTTCTTACCAAGAGGACGGCAGCATGCAGTCCATAAATCGTCGCAGGTTTCTGAAGGATGCAGGCAGGGGCGCGGTGGCAGCCGCCGCAGTCGTGCAGTTCGTCAATTCCGGCTGGGCTGCGGCCGGAGCTAACGACCAGACCAACGCGAAGGAAGGGAGTGTTACAATGTCCAAGGCCACTTTGCCGGAGCTCGGCTACTCCTACGATGCACTCGAGCCTTTTATCGATGCCAAGACGATGGAGATCCACTACACCAAGCATCACCAGGCCTACATCGACAAGCTGAACGCCGCCCTGGAGGGCCATGCCGACCTGCAGAGCAAGAGCGTGGAAGACCTCCTGCGCGGCCTGAACAGCGTGCCGGAGAATATCCGCACCGCGGTACGTAACCACGGCGGCGGCCACGCCAACCATTCTCTTTTCTGGCCCACGCTCAAGAAAGGCGTCGAGCCGGGCGGCGCGGTTCTGAGCGGGATCAATTCCGCTTTCGGCACCTTCGATTCTTTCAAGGAAAAGTTCACCGCCGCCGCCGCCGGCCAGTTCGGCAGCGGCTGGGCCTGGCTTGCGGTTTCGGGCGGCAAGCTGGAAGTGCTGGCCACGCCGAACCAGGACAGCCCGCTGTCCCAGGGCAAGACTCCGATTCTGGGAATCGACGTCTGGGAGCACGCCTATTACCTCAAGTACCAGAACCGCAGGCCGGAGTACATCACGAACTTTTTCAACGTGATCAACTGGGACAAGGTCAACGCGAATTTCAGCAAGGCCAGTTGAGCGGGATTGAGGATCCGATATTCCGTTTGAGATTGAACGCCAAGCCTCCGTATTTTCCAGATGCGGAGGCTTTGCTTTTTTCAGTTAGGGAAATTAGAATTGTCCGGATAAAAATGTCAATTGGAATTCTGCCTTGGAGTCCATCTATTTCCCCGTCAATGACTTTAAGTGTTCTTTTGTCGCCAAAAGAACCAAAAGCGTTTCCTTTGTAACCAAAGGAAAACAAAGTTAATCCAGGCTTAGGCTCTTTTCCCACCGCTCCATCGGCGGTCGCCTTCGAGGACTTTTCCACCCCGCTCCCTACGCCCGTCCTCGAAATGGCCTGCCTGCCAGCGGAATCATCCCGCGGGCCACGATGGAAATTACGAGGCTGCTGCACGCTCCAATTGCATTGGCTCGGATAAACAGTTTCAAGTTACGCTGGGGATAACGACTGAGCAGGCCTGATACTGTAGTGGAAAAAGATCAAGACTTCGTTCAAAAAACTTCAACCTGCATTCGAATCCGTTTGTCTTCCTGGCCGGCTTATCGGCCCATATAAATGAACCGCCGCGTATTATTCAATATATTCCCGGACTTTACTGGAGGGGAATATTAGTTTATCAACCGCCGTATTTCGCATTGGCTGAAACTGATTAGAAATCGAAGAGCCGGGGGAGGAACAGGATGACGGAACAATTGCTGCTCGAGGTGGAAGGAATGCACTGCCAGGGGTGTGTCAACGCGGTCAGGCGGGCCGTGCTGGAAAACAACGAGAGTGTCCGGGAAGTGGATATCGAGCTGGGGACCGGCCGCGTCGCGGTAAGTTTCGAAACGGGGAAGGCGGATGCCGGCTCGATCGTAAAAGCGATAAGTGCTGCCGGTTACAAAGCCTCGGTCCGGGATTAGACTATCATCCGGGCTGGCACAAGTGGAGCCGGGTCTGGTATAATGGTTGAGGGGACATGAATGTGGAAACTCTAGATTACACTATCCCGATAATCGGCATGCACTGCGCCAACTGTGCCGCGAACGTGGAACGGGCGATCCGGACGAAAGTTCCCGGCGTGGAAGAGGTTAATGTCAACCTGGCGACTGAAAGCGTCTCGGTCAGGCTCACAGATTCCTCCGCCGGCCTGGAACAGATCGCGGCTGCGGTGGAAGCGGCCGGTTACCAGGCGGTGATTGTGCAGCCCGGGAGCGAAGAGGGACAGCCCGACGTCGAACAGGCCGCCCGCGAACGGGAACAGGCGGCGCGCCGCCGGGAGCTCGTGGCCGGAATCGTCTGCACGGTCCCTTTATTCGTGCTGAGCATGTGGGGTGACAGCGGCCTGTTGGCCGGGGTCTCTTCCCGGGCCTGGTACGGCTGGCTCCTGTTCGCCCTGGCCGCGCCGGTCCAATTCTACACCGGCCTGACTTTCTACCGGGGCGGGATACGCAGCCTGGCCGCCGGCAGCGCCAACATGGACGTCCTGGTGGCCCTGGGCTCCTCCGTGGCTTTCTTTTACTCACTGACAGTCCTGCTCTTCCCGGAGCATATCGGCCCGCACGTCTACTTCGAAACCTCCGCGATGATCATCACCCTGATCAGCCTGGGCAAGCTCCTGGAAGCGCGCGCCAAAGGCCGGGCCTCCCGCGCGATCCGCGCCCTGATGGACCTCGCCCCCGAAACCGCCGTGATCGTGGCCGCCGACGGCAGCGAAAGGGAAGTGCCGGTGAGGCTGGTGAAGCAGGGCGACCGGCTCAGGGTCCGGCCCGGCGGCAGGGTCCCGGTGGATGGGGAAGTGACCGATGGCGCGAGCACGGTGGACGAAAGCCTGCTCACCGGCGAATCCATGCCGGTGGACAAACAAAATGGCGACAAGGTGTTCGGCGGCACGATCAACGGCAGCGGGCTGTTGGAAGTGCGGGCCACCGGCGTGGGCCGCGACACGGTGCTCGCGCGGATAGTCCGGCTGGTGACCGAGGCGCAGGCGCACAAGGCCCCTATCCAGCGCCTGGCCGACAGCGTTTCGGCCTGGTTCGTGCCGGCAATCATCGTAATAGCGATCTGCGTGTTCGGGCTCTGGTGGTACTTTGGCGGCCAATTCGTCCCGGCCCTCGTGCGGATGGTGGCGGTACTGGTGATCGCTTGCCCCTGCGCTCTTGGGTTGGCCACGCCGATTGCGGTGATGGTGGCCGGCGGGATCGGCGCGCGCCAGGGGATACTCTTCAAGAACGCGGCGGCAATCGAAAACATCCACCGGGTGGATACGATAATTTTCGACAAGACCGGCACGCTCACTGTCGGCCGGCCCCGGCTGGCGGACCTGCTGGCATTGGAGGGTGAGGACGAAAGACAGGTACTGGCCCAGGCCGCAGCCGTGGAATCCGGCTCAGAACACCCGCTCGCCCGGGCCGTGGTCCAGGCGGCCGGGGAGCGGGGAGTGGCCTGGGAAAAGCCGCAGGAATTCGTCTCGCGGGCCGGAGTGGGAGTGGAAGCGGTGGTGGAGGGGCATAAGGTGAGCGTGGGCCGGGCCGGCTGGCCTGGAGCGGACAGTCTGCCCGAATACGCCCTCGAAGCCGCCCGCAAGTTCTCCAGCCAGGGGAAAACCGTGATGACGGTCAGGAGGGAAGGCCGGCCGGTGGGAATAATCACCGTGGCGGACAGCGAGAAAGAGGACGCTGCGGAAGTAATCGCCCAGCTGGCCGGGTTCGGCTTCAACACGCTGTTAGCCACCGGAGATGACGAGCTGGCCGCCGGCTACATCGCCTCCCGGGTGGGGATCCGGGAAGTTGCAGCCGGCCTGATGCCCGAGGACAAGGAACGGCTCGTGCGCAGACTGCAAGGCGAGGGGAAGAGGGTGGCGGTGGTGGGGGACGGGATCAACGATGCTCCGGCGCTGGCGCGGGCCGATGTGGGCATCGCGATCGGCGCCGGCGCGGACGTGGCCAAGGAAGCCGGCGACATCACCCTGGTGGGAGCGGAACTGGGCGGGGTCCTGCGCGCGGTGAAGCTTTCCCGCGCTGCACTCGGAACGATCAGGCAGAACCTCTTCTGGGCTTTCTTCTACAACGTGACCCTGATACCGGTGGCCGCCGGTGCGCTGCATACCATAACCGTCCTGCCGCAAGTCCTGCGGGACTTTCACCCGGCGCTGGCCGCCGCGGCCATGGCGCTTTCCTCTATCACCGTGGTACTCAACAGCCTGCGCCTTTCCCGCCGGAAAATTTCCTGAGACATGCGGACAGAACTGGCCGGATAAAAATGTCAATTGGAATTCTGCGGGAAATCAATCATTGGCCACCACGCACACTTCTTACAAAACTGATTAAGATCGGTGCAAAGGTTGTCAAGCATTGCAGGCATGCCACCTTTCAGATGGCTGAGGTGGCAGTCAGCAGGAAGCTATTTGCTGAAATCCTGCTCCGAATTGAGCGATTGCGATGTTGCCCGGCGTAAAAATGCTGCTCCCTGGTACGAACTGTGGGAGAATAGTCTCTGTTTTCCTGTTCAGACCCTGAAAATCATTGATACTGTCGGTGAGAAGAGATAATATATTTTAGAAACACTGGAAATCTCCCGATTCAAGACAACAATGACGAAAGATTTGGCTCAGAATCGAATAATAAGGCCATTTTTTGAAGTTTCAATTTTGATATGTGGAATATCGGATAAAGTGTTATCGAAACTGCCGCTCACTTTCCGGCAATCCCGACCGTATTCTCAGGTAAATTTTCGCCTCCCTGCTGAAAATCAGGATTGACCCTGTCATTCAACTCGACACCCCGCTGCTCGCGGCTGATAAATCGCATACTTTAGATTCTCAATTTTCGTATAACACCTAAAAACGGGTCAGGTAAAATGGACCGTCGCAATTTTATCAAGCTGGCCGGGCTGGGCGTCTGCCTGCCATCGCTGAAAAACATTCCGGAGGCGTTCGCCGCCGGTACGGGCCGGCCCAACATCGTGCTCTGCATGGCCGATGACCAGGGTTGGGGCGACATGGCCTACAACGGTCACCCGGTGCTGAAAACTCCGAACTTCGACGACATGGCCGCTACGGGATTGCGCTTCAACCGCTTCTACGCCGCCGCTCCGGTCTGCTCTCCCACCCGGGGCAGCGTCCTGACCGGCCGCCATCCCAACCGCTTCGGATGTTTCAGTTGGGGCCGTACGCTCAGGCCCCAGGAAGTAACCCTGGCCGAGGTGCTCCGCAGCGCGGGTTACGTGACCGGGCATTTCGGCAAATGGCACCTTGGCTCGACCCGCCGGGGCAGCCCGGTCAATCCGGGAGCCAGCGGGTTCGACCACTGGCTGTCGGCGGAAAATTTCTTCGACAACGACCCGATCCTCAGCCGCGAGGGGGTAGCCGTACCGCTGACTGGGGAAAGCTCCATGCTCACGGTCGACGCCGCTCTCGAATTCATCCGCGAAAACGCTCAGGCAAACCGGCCTTTCCTGGCCGTAGTCTGGTTCGGCTCGCCCCACGGCCCTCATCGCGCCGCCAGCCAGGACCGCGACCTCTACCCGGACCAGAGTGAACAACTGCAGAATTTCTACGGCGAAATCACCGGCATGGACCGGTCTTTCGGCAAGCTGCGCGGCGAGCTTGACCGGCTGGGTATCCGAGACAACACGATCCTCTGGTATTGCAGCGACAACGGCGGCCTGCCGGAAGTGGGCTCTACCGGCGGCCGCGGCTACAAGGGGCAAATCTACGAGGGGGGACTCCGCGTCCCGGCCATCCTGGAATGGCCGGAGCGGATCAAGGCCCCGCGCGTCACTGATTTGCCCTGCAATACCTGTGATTTCTACCCGACCCTGCTCGAACTAACCGGCGCGTCCGTCCCGCACCAACCGCCGCTCGATGGCGTCAGCCTCACCGCGCTGATCGACGGCCGCATGGATTCGCGTTCCCGGCCCATGGGTTTCTGGGACTACCCCGGCGGCGGGATCCCCACCCCCAGTCATGAATGGATGCAGGAACTGCTGGCGGCGCAGGCCTCAGGCGACATGCTCGGCGACCTCACCAGACTGCGCCTGGACGCCGCATCGCTCGACAAGCAGTACCCCCAGGACTCTTTCCCCGGCCACGCCGCCTGGCTGGACTGGCCCTGGAAGCTGCACAGGATCCAGGGCGACAGCGGGGTGAAGTTCGAGCTGTACAACCTGGCTCAGGACACCATGGAAAGCCGGGACCGGCTGGCGGAACAACCTGCGCTGGTGGAGAAGATGAAAGCCGGGCTGCACGAATGGCTGGCAGCAGTGGTGAGAAGCCTCAACGGCAAGGACTACAATTGACCCGGGCAGTTGGCAGGGGCACCGGGTCGCTTGGCGGATGATTTGCTTGAAAGCCTGTAACCAGCGGGCAGGGGCGCAGCCTGCCGCTCCCTTGCGGTCCGTGAATAATTTTGGTCTTTGTACCGCCTCAGTACTGTTAGCATGCATAAGTGTTGGTAATATAGATTTATATTTTCCGAACACCCACCGCAGATTTTATCCAATCAATATTTCCACGGGCACTACGGAGTCCTGCTGCAGCCACTATTGACAGCTGGAATTTTTCATATTAGATTAATCAGGTACTTGAATACCTGAATACATAATTCCGACAGGAAAAGTCCGTATGGTAAAACTTTCAGAAGCCGCTTCGCTCGCTCTTCACACGATGGTTCTGCTGGCCGGCCGGCCGAAGCTGCAGGTATCGGCCAGGGAGATTGCCACCGAGCTTGATGTATCGGAGGCGCATCTGTCGAAAGTCCTGCAGAAGCTGGCCCGCGACGGGCTGGTCAATTCGACCCGCGGGCCGAAGGGTGGCTTTGCACTGAGCCGGCGTTATGCGGATATCAGCCTGCTCGACATCTACGAATCGATCGAGGGGCCGCTGCGCGAGAAGCATTGTTTCCGCACCACCAGCGTCTGTAACGGGGACGGCTGTATTTTCGGCGGGCTGCTGGAGGACGTGAATCACCAGGTCAGGGAATACCTGGCCGAAACCAAGCTGCCGGCCCTGGCAGGAAAGATCGGCAGAAGGCGGAATGGGCATCACGAGAAAAATAATCAGGATAGACGAAGAGAAGTGCAACGGGTGCGGTGAATGTGTCACCGCCTGCGCCGAGGGTGCGATCCGGATAGTGGACGGCAAGGCGAAGCTGGTGAGCGAGACCTATTGCGACGGCCTGGGCGCGTGCCTGGGCGAATGCCCGGTGGAGGCGATCACCATCGAGGAACGCGAGGCCGAACAGTTCGACCAGACGGCGGTCGAGACTCATTTGCAGACCCTCGAAGAAGAGAAAAACCTCGGCGAGCTGATCCGGCACGAACTGCCGAAAGCCGCTGGCGGCGGTTTCAAGGGCTGCCCGGGTTCGATGACGAGGCTGCTGCAGCCGGAGGCCGAAAGCATGGAAGTGGCGGTCCAGGACGATCCTTCGCCGGTGCCGTCCCAGCTTCGCAATTGGCCGGTACAGCTGGCACTCGCGCCCGTGGCGGCTCCCTATTTCGCCGGGGCGAAACTGTTGATCAGCGCCGACTGCGTGGCGTTCGCGCACGGCGGCTTCCACCGCGAATACCTGCGGGGCCGCACCGTGCTGATCGCCTGCCCCAAGCTGGACGATACCGGAAGCTACCTGGAGAAATTGACCCGGATTATCCGCGATAACCATATCATTGGGGTCGAGGTGCTGTTCATGGAGGTGCCGTGCTGTTTCGGGTTGGCCGAACTGGTCCGGGAGGCAGCGGCAGCCAGCGGCAAGAGCCTGCCGGTGACTTACGTAAGGATCGGGATCAGCGGGGAAGAACAGCAGCGCCACGAGGGATAATCCTGAGATTGAAAAGAGAGGCCGGGCAATGGTCATGACCGATAACGAGAGGAAAAAGGAAAAAGAATTCGCCACCCTGAAACGTTTCGTGGAAGTCTATTGCAACAATCACCACGGCACCACGGACGACCAGGTGTGCGATGAATGCGCCGAACTTTTGGAATACGGCCGTCACCGGCTGGAAAATTGCCCTTACGACCCCAAGCCCAAGTGCAAGGACTGCCCGACCCATTGCTACCGGCCCAAGTACCGGGAGAAGGTGAAAGAGATCATGCGCTTTTCCGGGATGTACTTTGTCAAGCGGGGCCGGGTGGACTGGCTGGTGATATATTTCGCCCAGTGAATGGGCGACCGGCGTGGGCCGGATAAGGATCATCGAAGAAGCTCCGGTGCGAAAGCCGGGCCGAATATAGTAATCGAGTCACTTCAGAGAGTGATTGGAGGATAGATGAGTAAGGGACAGATCCTGGATATAGATCCCCAGAAGAGCTACAAGGAAAAATGGGGCTGGAGCGATCCGGAAACCTACGTGTTCAAGCCCAAAAGGGGTCTGAGCAAGGAGGTCGTGGAAGAGATCTCCTGGATGAAGCAGGAGCCGGAATGGATGCGCAGTTTCAGGCTCAAGGCCTACGAGCGTTTTATCCACAAGCCGATGCCGACCTGGGGCGCAGACCTGTCCGGGATAGACTTCCAGAACATGTACTACTTTCTGCGCGCCACGGACAAGAACAGCCGCAGCTGGGAGGAAGTGCCGGAGTCGATCAAGAACACATTCGACCGGCTGGGGATCCCCGAGGCCGAGCGCAAGTACCTGTCCGGAGTAAGCGCCCAGTATGAAAGCGAAGTGGTTTACCATAAGGTCCAGGAAGACCTCCAGAAGAAGGGTGTGATCTTCTTGGACATGGATTCGGGGCTGCGCGAGCACCCGGAGATCGTGCAGAAGTATTTCGGCACGGTGATTCCGTTCGGCGACAACAAGCTGGCCGCGCTAAACAGCGCGGTCTGGTCCGGAGGGTCGTTCATCTACGTGCCGCCGGGAGTCAAGGTGGACCTGCCGCTGCAGGCCTATTTCCGGATCAACCGCGAGAACATGGGCCAGTTCGAACGCACGCTGATTATCGCCGACCAGGGCAGCTACGTGCATTACGTCGAGGGCTGCACCGCGCCGGTCTACTCCTCGGATTCGTTGCATTCGGCGGTGGTGGAGCTGATCGCCATGCCCCACGCGCGGATCCGCTACACGACCATCCAGAACTGGTCGAATAACGTCTACAACCTGGTGACCAAGCGGGCGGTGGCTCACGAAAACGCGGTGGTCGAGTGGGTGGACGGCAACCTGGGTTCCAAGGTCACCATGAAATACCCCTCGGTGATCCTCACCGGCCGCAAGGCCCACGGCGAAGTGCTCAGCCTGGCCATGGCCGGCGAGGGCCAGCACCAGGATACCGGGGCCAAGATGATCCACGCCGCACCCGAAACCACCTCCATGATCGTCTCCAAGTCGATCAGCAAGGATTCGGGCCGCACTTCCTATCGCGGCCTGGTCAAGGTGCTGCCCGGCGCCACCGGCTGCAAGGCCAACGTCCGCTGCGACGCGCTGTTGATCAACGAACAGTCCCGCAGCGACACCTATCCGTACATGAACATCGCGGAGGAGGACGTGGAGATCGGGCACGAGGCGACGGTGGCCAGGATCGGCGACGAGCAGCTTTTCTACCTGATGAGCCGCGGGCTGAGTGCGGAAGAGGCGGCGGCGATGATCGTGCGCGGCTTCGTCGAGCCGATCACCAGGCAGTTGCCGATGGAGTACGCGGTCGAGCTCAACCGCCTGATCGAACTCCAGATGGAAGGCTCGGTGGGATGATACGGAACTTCAGGTAATGATACTTAACGTTTAAATATTTAAACAGATACGGAACCATGTTAATATCAGCTACGAGTTTATCCAGCGACAAGCTGGAAGCAGCCGCCCGGTCGAGCCCGGCGTGGCTGGCCGAACTGAGGCGCCTGGCCTGGGAACGCCACAACCTGCTCGAATTCCCCAAAAGCAGCGAAGAGCACTGGCGATATACCGACTTGTCGCTCTTGGATCTGAGCCAGTACGAAATCCCTGAGCAGTCGGAAGCCGGCCTGGCGGCCGAAAGCCTGCCGGCCAAGGCCACCGGCGCTCTGGAGCTGGCCGGGACCGGTTCGGCGGGCAGGCTGATTCACGTGGACGGGACATCTTTTTCCGGTTCGCTGAGCCGGCAGGCCCGGGAGGCGGGAGTGATTCTCACCGACCTGGAGCGGGCCGCGGTCGATCATGAAAAGCTCCTGCGCGAACGCCTGGGCCGGCTGGTGGGGCCGACGGACGTGTTCAGCGCGTTCAACCTGGCCCTGCACCGCGGCGGCACTTTTCTTTACGTGCCGGCCGGAGTCGAGCTGACCGCCCCTCTTCAGTCCCTGCACTGGCTCACGGCCCAGGGCGCGCTCATTCAGCCGAGGACGGTGGTGGTGGTCGAGCGCGGAGCGAAAGTGGTGTTCAACGACATTTACGCATCTGACGCAGTGGAAAAGCCCACGCTGGTCAATCCGGTGACAGAAGTCTTCATTGCCGAGGAGGCGCAGGTGGGCTGGGTTACCTGGCAGGACTGGGGCGAGGGAGTCAGGCATCTGGCCCGGGTAAAAGCGACATTGGCGCGCAACGCCAAACTCAACACCCTGCTGGTCACCCTGGGCGGAGACTTTTCCCGCACCTGGAAGGAGTGCCTGCTGGCTGGCGAGGGGGCCGAAAGTATCATGCTGGGCCTCTATTTCAGCCACCGGAACCAGCATTTCGAGCACTGGACGCTCCAGGACCATGCCGCCGCCCACACCAGAAGCGATCTGCTCTACAAGGGCGCCCTGGCCGACACCAGCCGCACGGTCTACTACGGCACGATCAAGGTACGACCCCAGGCCCGTCAGACCGATGCCTACCAGGCCAATCGCAATCTGACGCTTTCGCCCAGGGCCAAGGCGGACACCAACCCGCAGCTCGAGATCGAAAACAACGACGTGCGCTGCACCCACGGCGCCACCGTGGGCCGGGTGGATGGGGAGCACCTGTTCTACCTGATGAGCCGCGGGATGAAACGCGAGGCTGCGGAGAAGCTGCTGATCTACGGCTTTTTCAACGAGGTGCTCGAACGGGTCCAATGGTCCGGCATGCACGACATCCTGGCCGATTCGATCCTGAATAAGCTGGAGGGCGGAAAATGAGCTTCGTGCGGGCGGCGGCGGAAGGGGAGGTGGCGCGAGGGACGGCCTTGCGGGTGGTTATCTCCGGCCGGCCGGTGGCAGTGGTCAGGAGCGGAGAGGGCCGGCTGTTCGCGGTCGATGACACCTGCACGCACGAGGAGGCGAGCCTGAGCGGGGGTTTCGTGGAGGGCGATACGATCGAGTGCCCGCATCACGGCGCGACTTTCGACCTCGAAACCGGCCGGGCGCTCACCCTGCCAGCCACCAGCGGCTTGAGGACCTATGAAGTCAAGGTTGAAAAAGGTGAAATTCTGATTAACTTTACAGAATAAGTTATGGAGTGAAAATGAGCGAACCGATTTTAGTTCTCGATAACCTGAGAGCCAACGTGGAAGGCAAGGAGATCCTCAAGGGGGTCTCCCTCGAAGTGCCGCGCGGCCAGGTACACGCCCTGATGGGACCCAACGGCAGCGGCAAGTCCACCCTGGCCAACCTGCTGATGGGCCACCCGGCGTACGAGCTGACCGGGGGGCAGATCAGGTTCAAGGGGCGGGACGTGACCGGTCTCGGGCCGGACGAGCGCAGCCGGCTGGGCATGTTCCTCGCCTTCCAGTACCCGGTGGAGATAGCGGGCGTGTCGATGATGAACTTTTTGCGCCAGGCGGTCAACGCCCGCCGCAGCCAGGAAATCAAGCCCAGGGAATTCCTCAAGCTGGTCCAGGAAAAACTCGAAATGCTGGGTATGGACCAGTCGTTCACCAAGCGGAACCTGAACGAGGGTTTCTCCGGCGGTGAAAAGAAGCGCAACGAAGTCCTGCAGATGGCGCTGTTGCAGCCCGAGCTGGCGATCCTGGACGAAACCGACAGCGGCCTCGACATCGACGCCGTGCGGATAGTGGCCCAGGCGGTCAACGCCATGCGCGGGCCGGACATCAGTTTTCTGGTGATCACGCACTACATGCGTATCCTCAACTACCTCGACCCGGATGTGGTACACATCATGTTCGACGGCCGAGTGGTGAAATCCGGCGGACCCGAGCTGGCCCACGAGCTGGAGGAGAAGGGCTACAACTCGATCCGCGAGCAGTTCGGCGAAGTGAAGGAAGAAACCACGGAGGAAGCGACGGCACGATGAGCGCACCGGCGACAGTCCATAAGCTGCAAGCTCCGGCTGCGGTCCGGTCCCTGGACGTGGAAAGAATCAAGGCCGATTTTCCCATACTCTCGCGCAAAGTGAAGGGCCGGCCGCTGGTCTATCTGGATTCGGCGGCCACCTCACAGAAGCCGAAAGCGATGATCGACAGGGTGGTTGAGTACTACCGGCAGCATAACGCCAACCCACACCGCGGAGTTCACACTCTGAGCGAAGAGGCGACCGCCGAGTACGAGGGCGCCAGGGCCAAGGTCGCCGGTTTCCTGGGCGCGGAAGAAAGCGGAGTCGTGTTCACCCGGAACTGCACCGAGGCGATCAACCTGGTGGCTTATGCCTGGGCCAGGCGCAGGCTCGCTTCCGGCGATGAAATCCTCTGCACCGAAATGGAACATCATTCCAACCTGGTGCCCTGGCAGCTGGCGGCCGCAGACACCGGGGCCATAGTGCGCTACATTCCGATCACCGACGATGGCGAGCTCGACCTGACCGATCTCGGCCGGCTGGTGAACTCCAAGACCAGGCTCGTAGCGGTCACCGGCGCTTCCAACGTGCTGGGCACCGTGACGAACCTGACCCCGCTGATCGCGGCGGCCCGGTCAGTAGGCGCGCTGATCCTGGTGGACGGCGCCCAGCTCGTGCCTCACGAGCCTGTCGACTTCGCCGAGATGAACGTCGATTTCCTGGCGGTGGCCGGCCACAAGATGTTGGGGCCGACCGGGATCGGAACTCTGGCGGCCCGACCTGAGCTGTTGGCCGAAATGGAGCCTTTTCTCAGCGGCGGCGGCATGATTCTCGACGTGCGCCTGGATGGCTCCAAGTGGATCGAGCCGCCCTGGCGTTTCGAGGCGGGAACGCCGCCGGTGGCCGAGGCCGTGGGACTGGCCGCCGCCGTGGACTACCTCGAAGCGGTCGGCATGGATAACGTCCGCGAGCATGAGAAGCTCCTGACCGTCTATGCCCTGGAGCGTTTCGCCGAGCTGGAACACGTCACCCTTTACGGCCCACACGAGCCCGAACGCCGTCTGGCCACTTTCAGCTTCAACATCGGCGATGGCCGAGGCCGGATGATTCACCCGCACGATGCCGGCACCTATTTCGACGGCATGGGCGTGGCGATCCGGGTGGGCCATCACTGCGCCAAGCCGCTGATGAGGCGGCTGGAGGTGGTTTCCACCTGCCGCGCCTCCTGTTACCTTTACAACAGCACCCAGGACATCGACCGGATGGTGGAAGCCATACACGGGACGCGAAAATTTTTTACCGGAGCCTGACTCTTGGATTTGCAGGAACTATATCAGGAAATAATCCTCGACCATTACCGGTCGCCGCGCAACCGCTGCGAGCATCTGGAGGAGGGGAAGTGCGTAAAGCACGAAAACCCTCTTTGCGGCGACGAGCTTTCCCTCAAGGTGGTAGTGGGCCGGGAGGACGGCAAAATCGAAGATATCAGCTATGCCAGCCAGGGCTGCTCGATCAGCCAGGCCTCGGCCTCGATGATGAGCGAGGCGGTCAAGGGGCTGGACAAGGAACGGGCGCTGGAAATGGCCGAAACCGTGCGGCTGATGATGCACGGTGAAAAGCCGAAAGAGGACCTGGGGGACATCGAGGCCCTGCAGGGAGTGGCGAAGTTCCCGGTCAGGGTCAAGTGCGCCCTGCTGGCCTGGATGGCCCTGAAGGATGCGCTGACTAACGGTAAAACGCAGGCGGTAACTAAAGATGGGCGCGATTGATGCAGTCAAGGTGCGGGAGTTCCTCAAGACGGTCGAGGACCCCGAATTCGAGATCGACATCGTGAACCTGGGCCTGGTCTACGACATCAAGATCGAGGGCAACAAGGCGACAATCCTGATGACCCTCACTTCGATGGGCTGCCCGACCGCGCCGCTGATCGAGGACCGGGTGAAAAAAGCGGCCAAGCTGGTGGAGGGGATCGACGAGGCGGAGGTGGAATGGACTTTCGACCCGCCCTGGGGCCCGGAGTTCATCACGGACGAAGGCCGGGACATCCTCGAAGCCCTGGGGTATTTGTGACTGCCAAGCAGCCGCTCTAAAAGATGTGCGTTTAATCCGCCAGCAGTTTTTCCGACCGCCCTTCCCCCGAGCCTTAACCATCCGCCCAACCCAATCCATTACCCAGAGCTTTTCCGCATCCGGCTCAAACCTGACCGCTTCCTGGCTATCTGGTTACATGCTCCGGCCGCAGAGCCGGTTGCTTGAAAGGGCAGGGGCATTCGATTAATTTGGGCGTATGGGCGGGTTTCAAACCCGCTCGTCTGACCCAGGGGCGGATTACCCCGGAGCAAAGCTCCGAGGAATTCTTTCCGATTAAAAAAACTATGAGGCTCCCGGAGGATTTCGGTTGTCAAGCGGCAGTGATGAAAAGGCCAGGCTCGCCCAGCTACTCTGCGAATCGATCTCGAAGACCTTGAATCAGTACTCCGGACAAAACCCGGAATCAGAGCTGAGGGTCGATGACGTGCGCGAGATTCTGACCAGGATCATCGATTATCTGGATATCGCCGACATAACCGGCTTCGGGCCCTGGAAAAAGTGAGCGGTCGGCTCCCGGCTATCGGCTCAGGCTGATTATCCAGGTGTCGGCCTGGGGCGAGCCGTCCGGCGCAGTCAGGACAATCCGGTTGAGGTGGTCGCCCCAGGCGGAGGTTAGGCGCTGGTCATCGAGGCTGATCCTTTCGCAGCGCGCCTCGAGCTTGCCGGCCGGATAGACGAGCCTGAGCGTGATTCGTTCGTCGTTCTTTCCCGGCCAGAAAGAATTTTTTTAAGATTCATAACAACAGTCCGAGGACTGTAAGTCCGGCCATTGTAAAAAATGAGATTACGGATTTAATCTTCTGTCTTTCCGCAACGAATACCAGATGTGTACAAGATCCGCAATTCCAGTTATAAACCATCCCAAAGCTATGGCTATTTTCGTGTGTGACGTCAGGAGCCAGAAATCCGGGACTCTCGGTATCACTAAGGCTCCGCCCAGAAACACCAGCATGTAAAGAAATCCCTGCCACGTGCGCGGCCTCATATCCAGGCCTCTTTCACTTCTGAAATTGAACCATTCCTTTTTTCCTATCATCGTCTCGACCCTCCGGGCTGAAATACGATTGAGTCGACATTCCCCATATTAAAATTGAAACAGTAAAAAATAGCCTTCTTGTTTGATTCCAGATGAAATTTTCGATCTGCCCGTTTTACATCTAAACCTTCACCCATTCAATTGAACCGTATTTCACCTCTTAAATGCGTGGTTTTCCTTGTAATTTAATATTTTGGTAGGTTTAGAAAACCACTTTCAATCTTGACATGGTGAATTCTGGTTAAGTTCTTCGTCTTAGCGGCTCAGGTTTATCCGCCAGGTGTCGGCCAGGGGCGAGCCGTCCGGCGCAGTCAGGACAATCCGGTTGAGGTGGTCGCCCCAGGCGGAGGTTAGGCGCTGGTCATCGAGGCCGATCCTTTCGCAGCGCGCCTGGAGCTTGCCGGCTGGATAGACAAGCCTGAGCACGATTCGTTCATTGTTCTTCCCGGCCAGATCCAGGCGGATTTCACCCGGCCGGCTCAGGTCCGCAGCGCAGGGCGTCATGAGGCTCAGCATCAGCTCGCCTTCTCTTCTGGTCAGCTTGAACTTCTCTTCCAGGCTCACCCGGCTGCCGCGCTCGAGTATCAGCGTGCGCTGCCAGCTCTCGACTCCAGCGGCCTGCGGATAAGTATCCTCGATATTCAGGGAAAACCGGGCCGAGGAGCGGTCGGCCTGGTAGCTTACCTCTTTCGCCGCGAATTCCCGGCCTTCGTGCTGCATCACGCCGTTGATGGTGGGCAGGTTGTGGTAGGCCGACTGCATGGTCCAGATTTCGTAGCGCTGGTCCGAGAAGGTCTGGCGCGTGTACTCACCCACGCCCGCATCCACCAGCACGGGCAGGCCGTCGAAGTAAACGATGAAATTGCCCACATCGTTGTGGTTGTGGCTTTCGGCGTTATGGCCGCCCTTGGCTGCCAGGTAGAGGCCCTCCGCCGAACCCTCGCGGGAGCGGGCCGCCATCACCTGGATTCCATCCAGCCAGGCGTCGCGGACGTAAGGCGGGTTGCCGTTGGCCGCAGCCAGCTCGCCGATGATCGTCAGGCCGGGCAGGCAGCGGCCCAGATCGCGTTCTGTGGCCGGTCCCTGCTTCAGGCTCGCGGAAGCGGCCCAGGCACCCAGCGAAACCAGGTCCGGGTCGGCGATTCTTTTGCCGTAGCGATATATCAGGTCACCGTCGATTCCCACTTTCGCGGGAGCATCGGCGAAGTTAATGAAGTACCGGTCGTCGATGTGGACGCGGTAGATATAGCGGCCCATGTTCTGGATCAGCGGGTAGTCGTAGACGTCGATTTTTCCGCCGGTGGCGCTATAAAGCAGTTCGAGGCAGTCGAAGAGCGAGGCTCCGGCCCGGCCCCAGTAGCTCGGACCTTCATCGCAGCCGCCGTCCGGACGGTAGGAGGCGATGAAGCGGTCGAGGCTCCTGGTGGACTTGGCCACCGCCTCGATCCGCCTGCCGCCGTCGCGTTCGAGCAGAAGGTTGGCGGTCAGCCAGTTCGAATTGCACCACGGGTTCCAGTTGTTGATGTGATCGCCGGTAAAGCCCATCCACCAGAAATCGTTCCGCTCGAAACAGGGGTTCAGTACCCGCCGGTACGCCTCATCCACGCAGCGCGCCCGGATAAGAGGGGAGACCTCATCGAGTCGGTCGCCGACCAGGTAGACGGTCCAGGCGACCAGGGCCACGGTTTCCGCGCTGAACAGGTCAACCACCGGCTCGTTCACGTCCGGCAGGCCGGTACCCGCCCGCTGGAGGCCGAGGTGCGCCGGGAGCACCCAGCTCGATTCCTCCAGGATCAGCCACAACCCGTTTACTATCTCCTCGACAAAACGTCCCTTGCCTTCGATCAGTTCGGCCAGCACAAGGTCGACCAGCCGGCTCCGGCGCTCGAAGTACGGCCGCTCGTAATTGCCCCGGTTCCCGTTGATCACATACTGCAGAAATAGCGAGGCGGGCAAGGCAGGCCACGGTTGGCCCAGCACCTGTTCGGCCCTGGCCACCTGCGCCTTCTTAAACTCCTCGGGCAGAGACTGCCAGAAATCGCGATCCTTATACCTGGCGAAGGGCTTCCAATCGGCTGCGGGAATCAAGTTCTCCCGGAGGAATTGAGCCCCATACAGATCGGCCAGTACCGGCGCATTCTTCCCGGGTGTCGCCGCCATCGCAGCGGCGGAGGAAATGAAAAATAAGGCTGCGAAAATAGCTGTCAGGATGCGGGTTTTCATAACGGCCTCGGGTGGGAATATTGTGTAAGTCCGGGCTTTGAAACTGGATTTGGAAGCTGCAGCTTCAATTTAACGCGCCCCTGATGGACAGACAAACAAATTGGAGAAAGACAGTCCGGCAGGACAGCACAGGAGTAACTGGTGTTCTGAATCACGGATTTCACGGATAATTACAGATGACACGGATCCTCCCCGCCTCACCCAGGGCGGACACGGGGGTCCGCCCCTTGCAAATCACCACGCGGGCGAACATGGGACAAATGGCGGGCACGGTATGCCGTGCCCTTGAGACTGGCTGGGGACAGTGGCGGTGAGGCCGGTATTCTGAATCACGGATTACACGGATAATTACAGATGACACGGATCCCTCCCATCCCAGCGGGCGGCCTCGGGAAGGCATGGATACCGGGCAGGCTTATGCGGCGGTGCTGCGGTAGGGGCGGGTTTGAAACTCGCCCCTTGATGAATTACGACAATTTGTAAAACATAAGGCCGCTCAAAATAATTTCTCGAAGGCCGGTAACTGCGTATATTGTGAGACGTGGAGATATTCTCAAGCGGAATGTAAACTCAAGCGAAAAAAACATTGGCTTCAACTTCGGAGTGGGGTCAATCAAGGAGACTGTCATGCGAGCTTTCATCCAGGTACTCTGTGTCGCCGGGTTACTCGCCGCCGTACCCGGACCGGGAATGTCGGTGGAAGCCCGTCAGGTGATCGACTTGAACGGCACCTGGGAGTTCGAGCAGACCGCCGGCGCTTTCCCGCCGGCCAAATTCACGCGCCGGATACCGGTGCCGGGCCTGGTTTTCCTCGCCGAACCGCGGATCGAACAGTACGATGCCTACTATGCCGGAACGTACGAACCGCGCTTCAACTGGTACCGCCGGAAGTTTGTTGTCCCGGCCGGACTTAAAGGCAGCCTGGCCACGGTCACGCTGCTCAAGAGCAAGTACGTGACCCGGGTCTATCTGAACGGGATCGACCTGGGCCGCTCGATCGCCTGCTACACTCCGGTGGAATTTCCGGCAGGCGGGGCGGTGCGTTTCGGCGCGGAAAACGAGCTGCTGATTTCGGTGGGCGACCGCAAGTGGCTGCCCAGCGAGGCGGCCGGCAGCACGGACAAGGAAAAGGTCACCTACTGGCCTGGAATCTGGGACGATGTTTCGGTGTCCTTTACCGGCAATTTCAGGATAGACCGTCTGCTCGTGCTGCCGGAAGCATCCGCTGGCCGGGCGAAAATCAAGGTGCGGATACGCTCTTTTCAGCCGGCGCAAATCCGCTACGGCGACCCGATGCTGGACAGTTGCCGGGTGGAAGCGGTAGTCCGTGAGAAGAACAGCAATAAGATTGTGGCACGCCCGCAGGTGGTTAACGCCGCCATTAAAAGGGACAACCTGACCGTGGTGGAAATCGAGGCTCCGCTGGAGAACCCCCGCCTCTGGACGCCGGACGATCCTTTTCTTTATACAGTCTCCGTGGCCTTGAAAGACCTCGCCGGCGGATCCAGCGACCAGCTCGAACGGGATTTCGGCCTGAGGGACTTTTCCCGGGACGGCCGCCACTTCACCCTCAACGGTGACAGGATAAACCTGCGCGGCACCAATGTTACCCTGCACCGGTTTTTCGAGGACCCGGAATGCCGGGCGCTCCCCTGGGACAGGCAATGGGTGAAAAGGCTCCTGGCGGATATTCCGAAAAGCGTGGGGTGGAACGCCATGCGGGTCTGTGTCGGCATAGCTCCATCGCATTGGTACGAAATCGCCGACAGTTGCGGCCTGCTGCTGCAGAACGAATGGCTCTACTGGCAGAACCACGGCTGGGACGACCAGATCCGCCAGGAATATACAGACTGGGTCTGGACCGATGGCAGCCACCCCAGTATCGTGATCTGGGACGCGATCAATGAAAACTGGGACGACTACGTGGGCAACGAGCTGATCCCCGAGCTGAAACGTCTCGACCCCACTCGCATCTGGGATGCGGGCTACATGACCAACCGGGACATGGCGCTGGATGAAATGGACGAGCCGCATCCTTACGAGATAGGGGACCACCGGACCGGCTACCGCGACAACCCGGAAGACCCGCCGTATCCCCTGGGCGACCTGAACTACTGGCCGCAACAATGGGCCTCGATCCAGTCCAGCAGCGCGGCCCAGCTGGTGAACGAATACGGCTGGGTCTGGCTCTGGCGGGACGGCCGGCCGGCCAAGCTGACCGAAGGAGTTTACGCCTATTATCTGGGGAAAGACGCCACCCCGGAACAGCGGCGCGAGTTCCAGGCTTACTGGGTGCAGTGCCAGACCGAATGGCTGCGGACCGAACGATCCCTGGCCGGAGTTCTTGCATTCTGCTACCTGACCAATAATTTCGGTTTCACCGGCGACTGGTTCACAGACATCGCCAGCCTTTCGCCGGCCCCCGCGCTCGAATGGTTCAGGCATGCTTTCGCGCCGGCGGCGGTGTTTATCGACCTCCAGGACGGCCGCTACATCCACGAAACTCCGGCGTACCCGGCCGGGGGAAAACTGGCGTTCGACCTGGTGGAGGTCAACGATTTAGCCAAGACCGTGGCCGGTCCGGTGACAGTCCGCCTGTTCGACAGTGCAGGCCAGGCCGTTACGGAACAGACCCTTACAATCGAGATACCGGCCTGGTGGAAAAAACACCTGCCGGTCGCTATCGACCTGCCAGTGGCGTCGGGCGGGTACACGCTGGTGGCAGAATTCAGGCCGGAGGGGATCGGGGCGGCAGGGCCTTTTATCAGCCGGAGATACCTGAAAGTGGGCGAACCGGCCGGGGCTTTGCGCTTTTACGAGCCCGATCCCGGCCGGCTGAACTACTGAAGCTGGCCAAAGGCGACAGCTGGATGACGGGCTTGCCAAATCCCGGCTGAAAAAATATCTTTAGCCGGCATTGTGCACAAATTATAGCAAAACCCAGTAGGGGCGGACCCCTGTGTCCGCCCGTTATCAGAGGATTAGACGATAGTATTTGGGCGCACACAGGGGTGCGCCCCTACACAAAACCGGATAAATAAGGTTTTTAATGATTTTTCCGCAGGTAAGTGGAATATCCGCCCTCTTAGCTCAGGTGGATAGAGCAACTGCCTTCTAAGCAGTAGGTCGTGGGTTCGAGTCCCGCAGAGGGCGCCATTTCTGAAGGCCGCGTTTCCCTGAATGTCAAGGGAGAGCGGCCTTCGGCGCTTCCCGGCAAGTGGCCCTGGCTCAAGCTGCCCCGCAACTGTAATTTCTGTAATCAATGGCAATAGAAGGGCAAGAGAGTGGAGCCAGGGTTATTAAGGAAAAAAGAACAGCGAATTCCCAGGCTGCTGAAAGGTTTGGGGTGAGCCGTTATCGTTCAGGGCTTTTTGATTTCGCAGTTGCCTTCGTATTCGGCGGGTTCGAGCTGGAGCGTGGTGTGCTCGATGCCGAAATCGTCCCTGAGCATCCGCTGGGCGTTCTTCAGGCATTCGTGCCAGTGGCCGCTATCGACGCAGGCGCGCTCCAGGGTGATGTGCGCACTCAGGATGGGGAAGCTATCCGACAGGTTCCAGATGTGGAGGTGGTGCACCGAGGTGAAGTGGTCGAAGGACATGAGCGCCCGGTGCACCTCGGTGTAGTCGATATTCTCCGGAGTGGCGTTGATGATGATGTTCAGGGTCTGGCGCAGCAGGCCCAGGCTGCTCCAGAGGATGATCCCGGCGATCAGCACGCTGACGAGCGGGTCGGCCGGGGTCCAGCCGGTGGTCCAGATCACCAGCGCCGCCGCGATCGCGCCGGCCGAGCCGAGAGTGTCGCCCAACATGTGCAGGAAAGCGCCCCGGAGGTTCAGGCTGGTCTGCCGGCGGTCCAGGAGGATCAGGGTGCTGGCCAGATTGCAGGCCAGGCCCAGCACGGCGATAACCAGCATCAACGGGCCGTCCACGCTCACCGGCCGGTTCAGCCGGGTCCAGGCCTCCCAGAGGATGAAAAGCACGATCACCACCAGGGTGGCGCCGTTGATGAAAGCGCCCACCACCTCGGCCCGGATCAAGCCGAAAGTCCTTTTCGGGCTGGGCTCGCGGCCGGCCAGGTGCGAGGCGATAATGGCGATCCCCAGGGCCGCCACATCGGTGAACATGTGGCCGGCATCGGCCAGCAGGGCCAGGCTGCCGGACAATATGCCCCCGATCAGTTCCACTGCCAGGAACACGAAATTCAGTAGGAGCGTCCACCAGAGCCGTTTTCGAACGCTCCTTCCCATGTCTTTTTCCATTTTTTCCAGGTCGAGATGGTGATGAACGTGGGGCATCCTTTGCCTCCCGGACGCCAAAGCCGGCCGGACCAACGCAAGAGAATGTTTAATCTTAATAAATTAAACAATTTAGTCAATATTTCGGCCTGGCTTGGCGGCCAGCGTTCGGCCCTGATGGAGAGAGCCAGAACTGTCCAGATAAAAATATCAATTGGAATTTTGCCTTAGAGTCTATCCATTTGCCGGTAAAAAACTTATCTGTTCTTTTGTCGCCAAAAGAACCAAAAGCGTTTCCTTTGTAACCAAAGGAAAACAAAGTTAATCCAGGCTTTGAGTCTTCTCCCGCCGCTCCTTGGGCGGTCGCCTTCGAGGACTCCTCCCCGGTCTCCCCACACCAGTCCTCGAAATGGCCTGCCTGCCACCGGGGTCATGCCGCAGCCACTATGGAAATTGCGAGGCTGCTACACGCTCCTCTTGCATTGGCTCGTACAGGCAGTCTCCAGCTGCGTTAGGGATGAGGACTGTACCGGCTCGGTACTACAGTGGAACAATATCGCTACTTCATTCGAATAGACTTCAACTCGAATTCGTATCCGTTTACCGGCTTGCCCGGCTGTCGGGCCGATAATAATTAAACCGCAGTGATTTCTTTCATTATTACCCGGATACCATTGGGAGAGATTCTCATTGAAAAAAATCCGGAATGAACATATTTATTCAAATTGAAAAATCTACTTGATCCAGCCCGGCTGCGGCCGGGCACGCCCGCTCATTCCACCGCAAGGCCGGACAGAACCTATACCTGACACTTCGATTGGCTTGCACGTTTTCTCGAAACCTCTTGCCGGAGGGCGACAATGAAGAAACTGTTGCTGGCTTGTCTGATCGTTTTCGCCTGCGCCAGACCGCAGGCAGCGCTGGAGCTCTGGCCGCACTACTGGATGGTGCCGTTCGACCGGGGACAGACCCGCCCGGACAGCGCGGCGAGTGAAATCACTATCCGGGTGACGCCCGGGGAATACGAGCCGGCCGCCTTCGCCGTACGCTCTCCAGCAGATGTGCAGGTCACGGTCAGCCTGGCAGACCTGCCGGCGGACTGGTTCACCCTGGAACACGCCTCCGGCCGGACCGACTCCACGGCTCTGAACCGCCTCCTGCCGGTGGAAGGCCCGGTGACTGTCAAGGCCGCTGAAACCGCTTTCTTCTGGCTGACAGTCCGGCCGCCGGCCGATACGCCGGCCGGCAGCTACAAAGGCAAAGTGGTGGTGGAGACCGGCAGCGGCAGGAGCGAGCTGCCGGTGGCCTGCGAAGTCCTGCCGTTTACCCTGGCCGAATCCGCTATCCTGGACGGGGCTTTCATGTTCCTGATAGACCTGCCGCCCGGCTGGTATCAGGACATGAAGGAACACGGGTTCGACGCCATCCAGTTCTTTACCTGGGAATACGCGATAGTGCAGAGGGAGCAGGACCGTTCGGCCTGGCCCTGGGACCCGGTACCGGTGAAGATCAAACGGGAAGGCGACCGGCTTGCGCTGGATTTCACCACCATGGATGCAATCATGGGCCGGATAGTCGAGGCGGGGATGAAAGGCCCGGTCGTGTTCAGCCTGGGCAATGACCACCATCTCTTTTACGAGTGCTGCCTGGCCGAGGCGTTCGGCCTGAAAGTGGACTCCCTGCCCTCGAACCAGGGACGGATTATTTGGGGCCCAAAAATCAGCAAGGAGCTCGACCGCCTGTTCGTCGAGGGCCTCGAACAGCTGCGCGACCACTGGAAAGAGAAAGCCTACCCCCAAGAGCTGGTGCTGCTGATCTACGATGAACCCACCGAAAGGCTGCTCGACCGCTGCAAGAACCGCTACGACCTGATCAAGAGCTTCTGGCCCGAAGTGCGGATCTACGGCGTGGTGATGAACCGCCGCGATTGGGCCGAAAGCATGCTCGACCAGATGGACATCATCGTCACCAACGGCGGGTTCGAGGAGAACGGCGACCTGGCCCGTAGCTCCGGCAAGGACTTCTGGGTCTACGGCGGAGTGCGCGACCAGCACGACGGCCGCTACCAGATGGGCCTCCTGCCCTGGAAGAACCGGGCCAGCGGGTCTTTCTTCTGGATGTACAACTACTGGCAATACGACCCGGACGGCTGCGCGGTCTACATGCATCCCGGGGACCCGAACCGTATCGTGCATTCGCCGGCCTGGGAGGCGATGCGCGAGGGCCACGACGACCTGCGCTACATCGCCACGGCTGAAATGCTGATCGCCAAGGCCGACCCGGACAAGCAGGAACCGGCCCGCCGCAGGCTCGAAGCGCTCAGACGATCCCTGGGCTGGGGAAGGGCCCGCGGCGGCAGGCGGATGGAAGGCGCAAGCTATGAGACCCGGGCCGAACTCTACGCTCTGACAGATAAAGTACGCTCTGAAGTGATAGAGATAATTACAGGTCTTTTATAATCTTAACTTACTCGAACGCTTCCGGAGTGTGAAATGAAAAAGGTAATGCAGCTTGCCCTGATCCTTTTTTCTGCTGCCGCGCTGCGGGCTGAAATCACAGTCTGGACCCGCAGCTACCTGGTGCCGATGAACCCGGCGGAGGCTCCCCCGGAGAAAGCCCTGACAACGGCTCATCTGCGGGTGACACCGGGAGAATTCGAGCCGGCCGCATTTGCGGTGCGGGCCGATGGAGCGGCCCAGATAACGGTCGAAATGAGCGGGATCGCGGCGCCGGGCTGGCTGCCCGCGGACTGGTGTGAGCTCCGGCAGGTCAAGGCCAGAACGGAGGCGAAACCCACGATCTGGCTGCACAAGATAGAGGGCTCGGTGGGCTTGGAAGCCGGCCGGACCGAATTTTTCTGGATCACGGTGCGGCCGCCGGTAACCGCCGAGGCCGGGACTTATCGGGGCGAGATTTACCTGCAGGCCGCCGGCCAGGTCCGGCAGGTGGAAATCGAGTGCGAGGTGCTGGGTTTCCGGCTGGCGGAGAGCCCGATTATCGGCGGGATGTTCATGGCGGATGTTAATCTGCCGCCGGGCTGGTACGAGGACATGAAGGCGCATGGGATCGACGCCGTGCAGTATTTCTGGGGCTACGAAGCCCGGGTGGTCAACGCGGGCGGCCGGCTGGTGATGGACCTGGGCCGCATGGACCGTTTCATGAAGGACCTCGACGCGGCCGGTCTGGCCGGCCCGGTGATAATCAGCCTGGGCAACGACTACCACTTGCACTACGAGCGCAGGATAGCCGAGGCGTTCGGCTTTCCGCTGACCACCGGCCCGGATGTCGGCGGCAAGCGCGTGGTGGGGCCGGAGGTCACGCCGCAGCTTGACAGCCTGTTCGTCGAGGGGCTGCGCCAGATCCGGGACCACTGGCGCGACATGGGCTGGCCCCAGGAGCTGGTGGTGCTGATCTACGATGAACCCACCGAAAGGCTTCTCGAACGCGCCAAAAACCGCTACGACCTGCTCAAGACAGTCATGCCCGGCACCCGGGTCTACGGCGTGGTGATGGACCGCCGCGAATGGGCCCAGAGCATGCTCGACCAGATGGACATTATCGTCGCCAACGGCGACTTCCTGGCGATGAAGGAGCTGGCTGTCCAACACGGCAAGGACTACTGGGTCTACAGCGGCATCCCGGACGCCGGGCGCGCCCGCTTCGAAAAGGGCTGCCTGCCCTGGCGGTTGGGAGCCAGCGGCGCGTTCAGTTGGATGTACAACTACTACAGCTACGACCCGGACGGCTGCATGGTGCTGCCGGATTCCGCTGACCCCGGCCGCATCCTCCGTTCGACCAAGTGGGAGGCCGTCCGGGAAGGCAAGGACGACCTGCGCTACATCGCCACCGCCGAAAGGCTGATCGCGAATTCAGCGGGCGATACAGCCAGAAAGGCGGCAGACAGGCTCGCCGCTCTCAAAAACGGTCTCGAGGTGCGCGGCCAGAGAATGCGGGGCGGCTTGCCGCCGGATATTATGAACCGGGAGGACCTGCTCGCGTCTTTCAATGCGGCGGAAAAAGTCCGTGCGGAGGTCATCGACATCATCCTCGAAATGCTGAAAAACGAATGATTTCGTCGTGGAATCATTCTTGACCGGGAGGCAGACCGTGCGCAGGCTGATTGCGGCAACGATTTTCCTGCTGGCTTGGGTGACCGCATTGCCCGCGGACCAGGTCCAGGAGAAGGAGCTGGCCGATGCCTTCATGGTGCAGCTGGTGGGTCTGGCGAAAGTGGCGCTCGCGGACATGGACTCCGCCCAGCCGGGAGTCACTTACGCTAAAATGCCCAACGAACACACGCTGACCCCGTGTTATCCGTTGGCCTACCTTTACCGTACCAGGCATCCGCTCAATCCTTTTTTCGGCGACAAAAAGGTCTTCCAGACCGCGGTGGATATCTGCGACCACATCGCCCGGCTCCAGAGTACGCTCGAATGGCCCCTTTACAACCTCTGCCAGACGGCCGGCCTGTTGCGGGACGAACTGGACCCGGCCACGCTCGCGCGCTGGAAGGATTACGCCGCCTATTACGTGAGCCAGCGCGGAAACCAGCCCTTTTTTTACACTTCCTGGAACCACGAAGCCTGGAGCTGCCTGGCGATCTACCGGGCCGGCCAGATATTCGACGTTGCTGAATGGCGCGAGCTGGGCAGCCGGCTCGAACACCAGATGCTGAAAGTGCAGACCGAGCTGGGCTATTTCGACGAGGGGCCGCACCACGGACCCTCGCTGAAATACAACCAGGTGCAGCTTCAGGCCATGATGCTGTTCGCCGATTATGCGGGCGACGAGAAGGTGCTCGAATCGGCGAAAAAGCTGGCCGATTTCATGATCCGCTACTCGTTTCCCGACGGCACGCCGATGGGTACTTTCGACGGCAGGCAGAGCTGGTCGCTGGGCTACGAGGGGATGCTGCTCTACGGGCTCGACCGCTGGCCGCAGGGCAAGGAAATCAACCGCCGTCTGTTCCAGACCCGCAAGAGATGGAACATCATTGACCCGGCCTTCAGGTACTACGGCATATCGGACTGGTACGTCTATTTCGGCTACGCTTTCATGCTGGACGAATACCTGTCGCTCCTGCCGGAGGCTCCCGCCGGCTCCCTGCCGCAGGATGCTGACGGCTGCGTGGTGAGCGAAAGCGGCAAATCGTTCGACGGCGGTTACGCGCGCAGCCACGGCTGGGTAGTGGCGCTGTCCGCGATCAATTCCGACATCCCGCGCCAGGTGGAGAGCATATATCGCCTGGAGCGCCAGTCCAGGCTGGATGTCTGGCACGAAAAGACCGGCCTGCTGCTGGGCGGAGGGCACAACCTGCGGGAAGTGGAGGTGCCGCTGGCCAATTTCCAAGTGATCACCGGCCACGCGGGCGTGGATTGCGACTTTGGCCTTGTCAGCGGCGGAGAGAACTGGAACGACAGACGGGCCGTTTACATCCCGCGTGCGGTCAGGGCGGACATCACTGCCGAGCGGCAGATTCTGACCGAATCCTACGGCCAGGGGGACGTGAGTTTCGAAGTCCGGCCCCTGGATGAAAAAAGGCTCAGGATCATCTTCCGCCACGACCTGTTCAGCACCCGCCGGCTGTTCGTGCAATTGCCCCTGGTGGTCTTCTACGACAGCCGGTTGAAGATCGACGGGAGGGATTACGCCGATCGGGAAGTCGAACCCGTACGGGAAACCGTGGAGATGTCAGGCAGCATCCGGGGCGCGACTGTCAGGCTCACCCTGCCGCCGGGCCTGCAAGCCAGGATCAGGCCCGGAGAATGGCCGATCCGCTGGTACGGAGGTGAACACCCGCCGCAGCATTGGGAGCCTTACTACCGGATCAACCTGATATCGGTGAGGGTGGATGACCCAGCGCGGGTGAAGGAAGGGGAGTTCAGGCTGGAAATCGTGGAATGAGCCGGCACACCCGTTTCAGCGCAGATAATTAAACGATCCGCGCCCAAAGTGACGCACTCCGGCGTTCGGTGAGAACCAGGGAGAGTTGCGTCCCGTGAATCCCGCCTCCGATTACCAGCCAGTTCTGCAATGCAAAAGTCGTTGTTGCCGACGTTCTTCCAATCAATCAGCCAGACGGTTATGTTCTGCTCACCGACAGCGTGCCGGACTTTCACGCCTTCGTTAAGTGAAAGCTGACCTTGTAGCGGTAAAATTCGATATTGTTTGTGGCCTTCAAAGCCCGGCGTAGGCGTAAATCATCTTCCATAGCGACGATAACGCCCTTAACCTGTTGATCCGGTTCAGCCAGCTCTTCCATGACGTATCCCATATAACGCTGAATCTGCCCCACCACCGCGTCACTGGCGCGTCCTTTCTTCAGTTCTACGACCAAAAGCTCTTTCTTGTCCTTTCTGATGGCCAAAATATCGATGTTTCCAGTATCGGTGGGATATTGCTGACCGGCTAAATCGCCCTCTTCCTCAAATATCTCGTAGTCCCTGCCCAATGCAGTGAACGACCAGTTTTGCACCAGAAAATCTTCGAGATGTTTTTCCAGTGCGAATGCAATGGGATCCTCCACAGGTTCACCGGGCGGAACTCCTAGGCCTGGAGAGCTGGTCAATAAGCTTTCGATTTCTTTCGCATATTTGGTGATATTACTTACTGTGCCGGCTGACCCCGTCGAGTTCTTTAGCTCCGGACTCATTTCACTGCGGTCAATAAGGTCCAGGTACCACCTGACTGACCGCCGGTGTGGCAGCACTCCATCCGGCATGTATTGGTAGCCGGAAACGACTTCACCCACGAAATATGTGCCGCTGCCGTTCGGACACAGTGCAACATCTCCAATTTGGATACCTTTACAAATGGTATGCAGCATACCGCAGGCCAATCCTGCGGCCACTTTGCTCTTTTCCGGATGCTTTTCCAGAAAAACAGAGATGAACTTTCGATTAAACTCTCGCCAGTCATCCGGTAACTTGTCGGTCAGATCGATATCCATGCCCCAGTCGGCACCGATAAAACCACCTTGGTGGCACTCCTCTGCGTGCGCACTCTTTCCGCCAAGCATGATGCGGTAGTAATTTTTAGCGGGTTTCATATCAATCGTATCCTTCTTGGGAGCAAACTCCTGCATCATGCCTTGCTTGATCGCTCTCGCCTTGTCCCGGCGTCGCTCCAAAGCGGCGATTTCAACATCCAGTTCTGCATGGTGGTTTACATCTTGTAAGGAAACAGATCGAGAAGATAATTGTAGGGATTGGTAGGCTGGCCATCGATGTGGACTTCGTAATGCAGGTGCGGCCCGGTGGTTATTCCGCTGCGGCCGACATAGCCGATCAGGTCGCCCCGCTTGATTTCCTGGCCCGGCCGGACGACGCTCTTCGAACAATGTCCGTAAACGGTCTGCAAGCCGAACCCGTGGTCGATCACGATACAGAGCCCCAAGCCTTCCTGCTGGCCCGACACGACTATCTTACCGTCGGCCGTGGCATGAATCGGCTGGCCCTTGCCGGTGGAAAAGTCGAGGCCGCTGTGGTAGTGCATCGTGCGGAAAATCGGGTGGAGACGTCTGCCGAAACCACTCGAAATGTAACCCGTAGTGGGGGTAATCGAGGGCAGATGCCTCCATTCTTCCGAAACCTTCTCGACCCGCACCATGGCATCCTGCAGGCTCCGCTTGACGAAACCGCTCTGGCGCAGCAGCTCGTCGACTTTCTTTTCCTGCCGGTAGAGGGTGAGGGCCAGGTCGGAGTTAATCTCCAGCAGGTCTTCGCTATAGTGCGGGGCCAGGCCGCCGACACCGGCCTGCAGGACATCCTGGTCCAGTTCGTCCAGGCCGGCGACAAGCCGGAAAGTCTGGTTCGCGCTGAGCAGATGGCTGAATTCATCCTGCAGCTTACCGATCTTGCGGTCCACCGTCTCCACGTTCTTTACCAGCAACCAGTTCTGCGCCTCCTGGCTCACTAATGCCAGGTAGTTCCTCGTTTTCAGGTAGGATTCGATTGTAAACAGGGATATAGTAATGAGCAGGGTGGTAAGACAAATCAGGGTGAGGAAGGCTGTAAAATAAGAAACAGAGAATTTCCGCACCCGCTGCCCATCGTGAGACATCAGGTGGACAGTCCAAGTCTGGTTTGGCATGGATCTACTCTTTTGTCTGGCAGGTATGGCAGCCGGGAGACCATTCTGGTTGTCAACCATTGTACTCCTGAATTAAATATATTTCAAGAAAAAATTTGCAAAGAAAGGTTTTTACGGTTTATATAGGGTCAAAAATCTTGACTTTTGCTCGAAAATGCCATATTATCTGCGCAGATACTTAGATGCTTTGAGGTAATATGCAGGAGACCGAGCGACTTACCCGGATATTCAGGGCGCTGTCCGTAGAAGCGAGAGTGAAAATTCTCCAGCTGCTGAAAGACCGCGCGCTCTGCGTCAATTCCCTCGCCGCCCGACTGGACATTACACCTGCGGCTGTGTCCCAGCATCTGCGGATCCTGCGCGACATCAATCTGCTCAAGGCTGACAAGCGCGGTAATTTCGTGCATTACACGGTAAACCAGGACACTCTCGACCAGTGGCGTAAAGTCACTGCTGATTTGCTTAAAACTTGACCCGCATCGAGCATTAAGCATGGAGGAACCTGAAATGTGCTGTGATCGTAAAGAATGTCAGAAGCCGGAGGAACTCGCCGGGAAACCGGAAGACTGCTCCGCCGAACAGATTCGCGATTGCCACGGTGAAGACGGCGGGCACCCTTGTTTAACTTCGAACTGAACCGGCTGTTGCGGAATTCGGTTCGTTATTACCATTGTTGGAAAGTTTTCCGGGCGAACCGGGCTGCCGATCCGGCTCGCCTTAGATGTATCCCACCCGTTTTATCCGTCTCGTTCCGTCCGAAGACAGTCAGCTTCCGGGAGCTGTGATTGTTCATCCCCGGCCGGACTCACTTTGTTGACAAGCTCCTCCAGCCTTATTAACTTAAGCAGATTGTAAATAGCTTTCAATGTGTAAAGCATTGATATTAATAGCATTGTAGCGAAATGGGACAGCCAATGGAACCGACCAGGGCCGGAGAGACCGGGCCGAAAAGCAAACAGCGGGCGCACATCCAGAGCCGTTTCACCAGGGAGTCGCTGATCGACAAAGGCATCATCGACTCAACGGAAATTCCAAACCAGTACCGGGTGATGCCGGATCTGAACGTAATCGCCATCGGCGGCAAAAGCATTCTGGACCGGGGGGCGTCCGCCATCCTGCCCCTGGTCAAGGAGCTTGCCGCCAACCGTTACCGCCATCAGCTGCTTTTGTGCACGGGTCCGGGAATCTGCGGCAGGCAGACACTCTGTCTGGCCCAGGACCTGGGCCTGCCCACGGGCGGCCAGGCCATGCTCACCGGCGGGGATGAGTCCAAGTATCTTTTCATGTTGTTTGGCTTGCTGGCCCCGCATGGAGGGGTGTGGATGGCCAAGCTGGTGCATTTCGAAAGGCTGCCGCTGTACGTCAAAAACCACATGATACCGATCACCCTGGGCCAGGCTCCCTATTTCTTTTGGGAGAAGCCATCGAAGTACGGCAGTATTCCCGAGCACGGAAACGATTTTGGCAGCTACATTACCGGCGAAGTGCTGGGAGTGCGGTCGGTGATCTATCTCAAGGACGTGGAGGGGCTATACACGGCGGACCCGAAAAGAAATCCCGGCGCGAGGTTCATTAAAAAGATCAGCGCGCAGGAATTGATGGAACTCGATCTGGACGAGCTTGTAATAGAACGCAGCGCCATCGAGAATCTGGCCCGGGGGAGAGTGGTTCGCAAGATACAGATCATTAACGGACTGGTTCCCGGTAATCTTACCCGGGCCCTGGACGGCGAGGAAGTCGGGACGATCATCTATCGGGAAACGGGGAAGAAAGGGGACGGACATTAACCGCCTTGCCACCGGCCTCGAAGTTTCCCGGTTCCGCCGGATAATCATCATTGCATGTAACAGCCGGACCGCTTCCATTCCCACCGCAGTCGGCGTCTGTTTTGTTGTCTGCCTGACACAGGCCTTTTCCCGGTCCATCAATAGCTTTAAGGCAACCGCAGCAGCACGGTGAACATGAAAATCGATGCGCGGATAAAAATACTGTACCTGGTGGCGGTTTCGATTCTGGCCTTTGCGCTGAGCGATATTTACGCCTATGCATTTCTCGCGCTGCAGCTTCTACTCTGGGCCGTGTCGGGCACGCCCCTGAGGGAGGCCCGTTATCTGCGCAAGACAGTGACCTTCATTGTGGTGGTGCTGCTTTTCTACATGTTTTTCTCCGGGGAGAGAGATTTCGTTCTGCTGGTCCTGCGCCACTATGAACTCAAGGTCAGCTCGGCCGGCTTTTTCGAGGGCCTGCGGATGTGCCTGCGGTTTGTCACGGTGCTGATAGCCTCGATTATCGTACGCCACGCCACTGGGCGGGAGGAGTTCATCCTGGGCCTGGTCGGACTGAAACTCCCGCGCAATTCCGCCATCCTTTTCGACTCCACCCTCGCGTATCTCGAAGGCAAGGATGAGGGCCTTGACCTCCAGGAAAGAAAAGATAAAAAGCAGGGCGATGGTTTGATTATAAAGAGGCTGATCAAGGGTGACTTTTCATTCCTGATCGATATGATCAACAATCGTCTGGCCGCGGCCCGGGAGCGTATCGCCGACTCTGACCTGGCCATTATCTTCGGATTGACAATCGTGGTCGTAAGTATTAGGTTTCTCAAGGTGGTTGCAGGATTTCCCCTGGCCCCGGGACATAAAAACCTGGTGATCGTTCCCTGTTTGATCGCGGCGGCAAGTCTGACCAAATCCAGGTACGCCGCCACCCAGATCGGGTTTGTCTCGGGGATTATTAATTTCCTCTCGGGATTCGGCCGGTTCGGAGTATTCGACGTTCTGCAGAGCCTGATCCCGGGGCTGGCCGTGGACCTGCTGGTGAGGCTGACCCGGCGGTCCAATTCGCTGTTGGTTTATGCCCTGATCGGGCTGGTGGCCGGGCTGGCCAGGGCGACCGCGGTGCTGGTGCTGGCGCTGCTGTTCAGGATGCCGGCCGAGTTTTACGTGTTGCTGGTCCCGATGGCGGTTTCGCAATGTGCGTTCGGCGCCCTGTCCGCGCCGATTTCAAAATATCTGGTAAAAAACATAAAAGTCTGATCCGGCGGCAGCGGACCCGCCGGAACTTATAAGCTGGATGGAGGGATGGATGGCAGAGCCGAAACAGGACCTGAGAAGAATTCACGTCAAGAGCCGCTTCATGAGGGAGTCTCTCATGGACAAGGCCGTCATGGAATCGACCGTAAAACAAGACCAGCTTTCCATTCTGCCCGACCATCACGTGGTCATGATCGGCGGGAAAAGTATCATGGACCGGGGCAAGAAGGCGCTTTTCCCGCTGATCGATGAGATTCTGGAGAACGCTCCGAATCATGGCATGGTGCTGAGTGTCAGCGGCGGCCTGCGGGTGAGACACAGCTATTCGGTGGCCCTGGACCTGGGTATCCCGCCCGGCGGCCTGACCATGCTGGCCGGGACGATCGAGGAACAGAACTGCCGGATGCTTTACGCTCTGCTGGCCAAGCACGGTGGGGTGAGGATGGTGCGTGACAACTTCGAGGAGCTGGCGATGTACCTCTACTCCGGCATGCTGCCGATTGTCGTGCCCATGCCCCCGCACTTCTGGTGGGAGAAGCCACCCAAGTACGGCAACATCCCGGAGCACGGCTCCGACTACGGCATCTTCATGTTCGCCGAGGTGCTGGGCGCCAAATCCCTGATCTACGTCAAAGACCAGGACGGCCTGTATACCGCCGACCCGAACAAGGACCCTCAGGCCCGCTTCATCCCGAAAATCAGTGTCGAGGAACTGCGGGCCATGGACCTGAACGAACTGATTATCGAGCGCAACGTCCTGGAAATGATGGTGCGCGCCCGGAAAATCAAGAAAATCTACATAGTCAACGGCCTGAAAAGAGGAACTCTCACCGCGGCGCTGGAAGGCAGAGACGAGGCCGGTACGGTCATTTACCGTGAATGAGGATTTTTCCAGCCTGCGCCCGCTCGCAGCTGAAATTTCGATAATTCGACAAGCATTCATATTGCCCGATATTGAGGGAGGTTGAATGAAAAAGGATTCGGCTAAAGCGATCTGGGAACGGTTTCAGCAGGAATCTCTCACCAACAAGGACCTGCTTCTCGCCACGGAAAGAAAGCCGATCCGGATTATCCCCGGAGTGAAAATAATCAAGATCGGCGGCCAGAGTATCACTGACCGCGGCCGGGCGGCGCTTTACCCGATCCTGGACGAGATAGTCGCGAACCGCCGCCGGGGAAAGAAGATCATGCTTTTCAGCGGGGGAGGCACCCGCGCCCGGCACGCCTACCAGGTCGCCCTGGACCTGGAGTTGCCCCCGGGCTTCCTGGCCGCGGTGGGCGGCCCGATCGCCCTGCAGAACGCCCGCATGCTCCAGATGCTCCTGGCCAGGCACGGCGGCATCTATATCAACGCGGAACAGTTCGAGATGCTGCCTCTGTTTTTCAAGCTGGGCTGCATCCCGATCATGATCGGCATGCCGCCCTACTCCTATTGGGAAGAGATACCGGTCAAAGGCTCTATCCCGGACAACCGCACCGACAGCGGCACATTCCTCACCGGCGAGTTCCTGGGAGCGGATTCCGTCCTCTACATCAAGGATGAAAACGGCCTCTACACTGCCGACCCTAAGAAAGACCCGGACGCGGAATTCATCCCCGAAATCGCGGTCAGTAAGCTCCTCGAGATGGACCTCGCCGACCTGGTGGTGGAGCGGGTGGTGCTGCAATACCTTCAGCGGGCCAAGATCGTCAAATTTATCGAGATAATAAACGGCCTGGTGAAGGGCAACATCACCAAGGCGCTCAACGGCAGGCACGTGGGCACCCGGATCTACAAGGACTGAGCCGCAGTTTGTAGAAATTGCCAGGATTGTTATCCGATTGAAGCGGGGGATTCACTGAATCCCCCGCTTTTTATTGAGAGAGCTTTCCGAATGAACTAAGTGCTTTAATTCTCGATTACGGTGACGTTTTTATGAACCCAGCAAGCGAGGCGCCGTATTTTACTTTCAGGGCCTCAAGTTTGTGTTCGTAATTCGAGCATTGCCCAAATAGTATAGTTTCAAGGGGCGCACCCGGTGCCGCCCGGATCCGCCAGCGGTGGGTAGACACATGGGTCGGCCCCTTATATATTAGATGTTTGACAGATAAGGATTGTAAACAATCCAATAGCTCCTATCGTAACATCTGAGAATAGCGCAGGTTGTGCGGATATTTCCCTTTTTGGGGCCACTAAATTTTGTAAAGAGCATTTCTAAATGATTAACAGGTACATAGTTATCACCTATTTTATGGTACTGGCGTTTGCCGCGAATGCATTTCCCCAGTTATATCCATTCCGTAACTACACTCCCAGTAAAGGTCTATCACAATCCACCGTAAATGCGATTTTCCAGGACGATAAGGGATATCTTTGGTTTGCCACTGGAGGTGGCGTATCAAGATTCGACGGTCTTGATTTTGAAGTTTATAACTCCAGCAACGGGCTGGCCGATGATTGTGTCTTTTGCATCCTTCAGGATTCTGAAGGCTCGTTTTGGTTTGGAACTTATAGAGGAATCAGCAAATACGATGGAAAAAACTGGTCGAAATATACTTTCGACCAGGCTTGCACCAATTGCAAGGTGTTCGCAGTGCTGGAAGACTCGAAGGGGAATATCTGGTTCGGAACCGATAACGGCATAGGGAGCCTGCAAGATGGTCAGTTGAAGCATTATACGGTAGGCGATGGGCTGGTGGACAATTATGTGAACGCGATTATCGAAGACAAAAATGGCAACATGTGGTTTGCCACTAAACGGGGATTGAGCAAATTCGCGGGTGATAAGTGGACCATTTACCGGATTGAAGATGGATTGCCAGACAATGGTGTCAACTCGATTGTCGAAGACAGAAAAGGGTATCTATGGATCGGGACCGTGAACGGAGTTGGTAAGTTTGACGGAGAGAACTGGCAAATTATTGAAGCTGAGGGCAACTTGTCACATAGAGATGTCAAAAAGGTCTATGAAGACAGTAAAGGCAATCTCTGGTTCGGAATGCGTGGCGGTGGAGTGGTTAAATTCGATGGCGCGGGATGGAAAACTTTTACAGCGGCTAATGGTCTGGTTCACAACAGGATAACGGCGATTTTCGAAGATCGTGAAAGGAACATGTGGTTTGGCACCGAACGCGGAGGAGTAAGCCAGTTAACAGGTGAAGCATTTTGCCATTATAGAGTCTATGAGGACAAATATGACCTCGGACTGTCGGGGAATATGATAACCTCTCTGATCGAGGACAGCCGGCAAAGGCTGTGGGTAGGAACCTGTATGGGTGGAGTCAGTATTTTCGACGGTCGGGAATGGAGCACGTATTCCACGGAAGATGGCCTGATCAGCAATTGCGTTACCAGTATACTGGAACAGAGTAGTGGCGATTTCTGGTTCGGAACCGAGCGTGGGGGTATCTGCAGGTTTGACGGTAAGCGGTGGTTCGTTGTGGTGGACCAAAATATGGACTTTGAAGAGGACCGGATCAATAAGATCATAGAGGACAACCAGGGAAACCTGTGGTTCGCCTCTAAGCGCGGGGCATTGAAGTACGACGGAACAAGCTGGACTACCTATGCGGTGGAAGACGGATTGGCGGGCAGCGTCGTTAACGATATTATCCAGACTACCAATGGCCTTCTATGGTTTGCCACCGAGAATGGCGTTTCCCGTTTCGATGGCACAAAATGGGATACGTTTAACAAGGAAAATGAGCTGGTGGGCAACCAGGTATACCACATGTTTGAGGATAGCGGGAGACACCTGTGGTTTGCCACCTCCGAAGGAATTAGTAAGTTCGACGGCGCAAGCTTTCAAAACCTGACTGTGGAAGACGGGCTTTCCAGCAAATTCTGTTATTTCATAATCGGGTATAAAGACTTCCTTTTTATCGGTACGAGCAAAGGGATTAACAGATACGACGGACAATCGTACAGGGTTTACTCGGTTCAAGAAGGTCTTTCCTCAAACGAAATGACCATGGGAGCGTGTCTTAAGGACAGCCGTAACAAATTGTGGTTCGGAACGACATCGGGTTTAACCAGGTTCGATCCGGAATTGGATCGGGAGAATATTACACCGCCTCCCGTGTACATAACAAGTGTTACCGTAGGGGATACGAATCTCGCGGTCAATCAGACTGCCGTGCTAAGCCATGATCGGAATAATATCAGATTCGATTTCGTAAGCTTGTGTTTTACCGCGCCGGAGAAGTTGGTTTACAGTTACAAATTGGATGGCTGGGACACGGCTTGGGAGAAAACCAATCAACGCAGCATGAGATATACACATTTACCGAGCGGCGAATACACTTTTAGAGTTAAAGCAAGAAACAATGCCGGCATTTGGAGCGAAGTACCTGCAGAATATCATTTTACCTTGACACCTCCATTGTGGGAAACGACTGGATTTAAAGCATCATCTCTGATTTTGCTGGTTGGGCTCGTGTTTGTCGCAATCAGGAAGAGGTACAAATCAAGAATTACCGAGGAAGTGGACAAGAAAAACAGCGAGCTTGAAAAAATGATGAAGGAACTCAGGCTGCATCAAAATGAAAAGGAAAAATCGAATGAGCTAAGGACCAGGGAGGAACGGGCGTTTGAGTCATTGGCGGAAAACGCCACGGATCTTATCGTCCGCTTCGACAGGCAACTGAGCTGCGTTTACGTCAATTCTATAATAGAAAAACTTACAGGATTATCCAGGGACGATTTTATCGGCAAGACAAATCAGGCGGTTCTCCAGGAAGTACTGCCACCCGAGATGGCCAAGAGCGTCAAAGAAGTGTTTGCAACAGGAAAAAGTAAAACCGCGGAGATAAAATACGTATCCCGTAAGCTGGGGGAACGGAACTTCGAAGCAAGCTTTATACCCCAATTTGGAGCAAAAGCTCAGATCGAATACGTAATGGCAATCTGTAAGGATCTAACCGAATTGAAACTCGGCAAGGAAAAGCAGGCAGCAACCGAAGAGTTCAGCAGGGTGCTTGCAGAAAACGTTGCCGCGGGGATCGCTGTTATTCAACTGGATAAACTCGTTTTTGTGAATAAACAATTCGCTTCCATGCTTGGGTACTACAGGGAAAATCTGCTGCAAAAAAACTTTATGGTACTGGTTCGTGATGATTTCCGGGCAGACTTTGCTAAGCTGATGTTGCCGGCTAAACCCAATGATGTCAACAGCAGTATCAAGGTGGTCTTTCAGGGAGATGCAGATAAAGAGGTCTGGTCAGAAATCCATATTAGCAAAATTGAATGGCAGGGAGACAAAGCAGACCTGATTACGGTGCAGGATATTTCGCGACAAATAATAAAAGAGCTCGCCGCTGGTGAACCGGTCGAGGATGAGTCAGAACAACGGATGCCCGGTGCAGATAAACATCCATCCTCTGTTTTCGGCGAAATTGTAGGGAAAAGCGCTCCTATGCAAGCAGTTTATACACTTATCGAAAAAGCCTCAAAAAGCGACGCGAATGTAATTGTTTACGGAGAAACCGGGACCGGCAAGGAGCTTGTCGCCAAAACCATCCACAATATGAGCCAAAGAGCTAACAAGCCGTTTGTGGTCGTAAATTGTGGAGCAATACCATCGTCATTGTTCGAAAGCGAATTTTTCGGTTACCGCAAAGGAGCATTCACAGGGGCTTATGAGGATAAAAGAGGCTTTTTCGACATTGCCGACGGTGGTACGCTGTTACTGGACGAAGTCGGTGAGCTCGATTCGAGCATGCAGGTCAAACTGCTCAGAGCGGTAGAAGGCGAAGGATATTCTCCTGTCGGCGGCGGCGACCTGCGTAAGAACGATGTCCGAATTATCGGCGCTACCAATAGAGATCTTTCTACTGGAGTGAAGAATGGACAGATGCGATCGGATTTCTTCTACAGGATGCATATTGTGCCAATTAATTTACCTCCGCTGAGGGAGAGAAGAGAGGATATTCTCCTGCTGATAAAGTATTTCGTTTCGAAACATACCGGCAAATCAATTTCGGATATCCCGGAGGAAATTCTTGAAAAGCTTTATAATTACGACTGGCCGGGTAACGTTCGTCAACTGCAGAATGTGATTCTCAGATATCTTACTGTTGGCCAGTTCGACCTGATGGAGGGAATGATCGAGAAGAAAAATATCAAAGGTTCAATTCACCGAACATACAGACCCGATACACTCAATCTTAAGAAAGGAACCGAAAACTTCGAAAAGCAGGTCATTCTGGAAGCATTGAATTTGACTCAGTGGCACAAGAGCAAGGCAGCTTCTATTATGGGTATCACGCGCCGTACGCTCTTTCGTAAAATGAAGGACTATGGGCTGACAAAGGACCTCTTGAGAAATTAATGACAGAGTGTACCTTAGACCAAGGGATTCAAAGCTTTAAAACAATTACTGCAATCTGGGTTGGGACATTTCTGTCTCACATGCTGCCAATCTTCACCGAAGAAACACCCTCCAGTCTTACTTAGCAACTTAAGCAAATATAATAACTTACAGAATCGACCTACTGGCTGGCACGTTGGTTGCTGATAGTTTCTGCCTGTAAGAAGGCACTATTTCCGGAAATTAATTGCCTATAACCCCCACATTAATTCCAGGATGAAGAATGCAGCGAATGGGAGTTGTATTGCTGGTATCGCTTACATTGTCAATTCTGCCCTCGTCGCTCCCCGCCGGCAAAACCGAACACTGGGGAGAATACGGGCTCCAGTACAATATCAATACGATCTGGCACATCATGACGGATTACCAGATGCGGGTGCGGGACGACATTCAGGATTACTACTGGTGGCGCTATGAAATCGGCCCGGGCGTGAGGATCGGCAAGTGGCTGGACCTGCGGGTGCTTTACCGCTACAAGCCGCAGGAGAGTTCTCCCGGCAAGTGGCAAGTGGAAAAGAACATCTTCATCGACCCGACCTTCAAGCTGTACACTCAGGGTTCCAACTCTATCGATCTGCGCACCCGGGTACACACCAAGCTCGGGAACGTGGGCCGGGAGTACATCCGGATCAGGCCGCGGCTCACGCACCGCTTCAATATCGGTTGGCGCAAGTGCAACTGGTACGTTTATAACGAGTTCTGGATGCAGATCTCGGCCCTGGGCCCCCGTGACCGCTACAACACCAACTGGTTCAACACCGGTTTCAAGTGGCAGCTTTTCAAGAACATCGATTTGAGCACCTACTTCCAGTACCGTTCGGACAAGCTGCCGGCTACCGGCAAATGGGACCACGACCCGGTAATCGGCACCAGCGTCATGTTAAATTTCCAAAGAGTCGGGCGCTATTTCTGATCTCTGCTGACCGCAACACACACAGGGACGCGGCCTTCATCGTACCGGGTGAACGCGCCGCGCCCCTGCCGCTTTGTCATTGACGCATCGTACGGGAAACGATTAATATTGGGGCAATCCGAATCGCTGGATAAGCGAGGGAGGTTTCCGGATGTTAAGCGGGAAAAGATGGCTGCCGGCTGCGGCGTATACAATAATGATTGCCGTCTTGGTGGGCCTGGCGGCCGCCGGCTGCGGGCCGAAAGGCGAAAATCAGCAGGCGGCAAAAGAAATCGTGGTTTACGCGGCGGCCAGCACGACGGAAGTGATCGAGGAGGTTGGAAAAGTCTTTACCGCCCAAACCGGTGTAAAAGTAGGATTCGAGTTCGGCTCATCGGGTTTCCTGGCGCGCAAGATCGAATCCGGCGCGCCTACTGACGTGTTCATTTCCGCCGATGAACGCTGGATCAAGTATGCTGATGAAAAGAACCTTTTGGATCATGACCACCTGATCTTGTTCGCGCGCAGCAGTCTGGTCTGTATCGTTCCTGCGGGCAGTCAAAATACTCCGGCCTCTCCGCAGGAACTGGCTGGCCTCGAGCGTATCAGCGTAGGCGACCCGGCGCACGTTCCAGCCGGCAAGTATGCAAATGAAGCTCTGTCTTATTACAACCTCTGGGACTCATTGCTTGGCCAAGGGAAAATTGTGCTCACTATGGACGTCCGCGCTGCCATGAGTTACGTAGAACAAGGGGTAGTACAGGCCGGTATAGTCTACAGTACGGATGCGTCTCTAAGTGACAAGGTTAAGGTCGCTTTTACATTTTCTGATGAGTCGCATAGTCCGATTACATATCATGCCGGGATCGTCAGCCGGACCGCGAACAAAGCCGAAGCGATCGAGTTCATAAACTTTCTTGGATCCGAAAAATTCCATCAGTTAATTGTTTCTCGTGGTTTCAAAACTCCCTGAACGAATTACTTCATTCCATCCATTATGCAGAACCAGGAAATCAGCGCGATCCTTTTGAGCCTGTTGATGGGTGTCTGTGCAGTGATTTTGACTATCGTGCCCGGAGTGGCTCTTGCCTGGCTGTTGAGTAGACGTAAATTTCCGGGCAAAACTTTAGTCGAAACGGTTGTTTTTCTTCCATTGGTAATCCCGCCCGTAGTCACCGGTTATTTTCTGATTAAAGTGTTCAGTCAGCAGAAACTGCTTGGCAGCCTGCTGGCCGAGCTTGGTATCCGGGTGATATTTTCCTGGACCGGCATGGCCATCGCCGCGGCGGTGATGGGCCTTCCGCTGTTGGTACGTACCGTGCGGAGCGCATTTGATAATGTCAATCCAAAGCTTGAGGCGGCCGCCCGCACGCTCGGCTGTTCTCCCTTACGTACATTCTTCGCAGTGACCCTGCCTCTTTCCTGGCCCGGGATCGTAGCCGGATCGGTTCTCTGTTTCGCCCGGGCGCTCGGTGACTTCGGCGCTACCGCGATGGTCAGCGCCGGTACCGAGGGTAATCGCACAATTTCACTCGAAATTTTCCACCATTATCAGTCTCCGGGACACGAAGCTGAAGTGCTCCGTCTGGCCGCAATCTCGCTGATCCTCAGCGCTTTGGCCCTGATCGCCAGCGAAATGCTGGCTGCCAGTTCGAAAACGGCCAGGTTCGGCGAAAGGCAGGGCGGCTGATGGCGCTCGAGATGGATTTCAGGTTCCGGCGCGGCGACTTCAGCCTCGAAGCCGCCCTCTCCAGCCGCGAAAAAGTTACCGGGCTGGTGGGGCCGTCAGGGTCGGGCAAGACGACCATCCTGATGTCTTTGATCGGCATCCTCAGGCCCCAGTCCGGCTACATTCGGATCCTGGGCGAAAGCGAGCTGTTCTGCGCCGAACGTGGGATCAGCGTCCCGATCGAAAAGAGGCGGCTGGGGGTGGTGTTCCAGGAGAACCTGCTCTTTCCCCACCTGAATGTCATGGACAACCTGCTTTTCGGCTACCGGCTCACCCCGGCGGCCCAGCGCCGTCTCGAACCGGATGAAATCTACGACCTGCTCGACCTGCGCCGTCTGCTGCGGCGGGGAGCAGGCTCCCTTTCGGGCGGCGAACAGAGAAGGGTGGCGATCGGCCGGGCGCTCTTGGCCTCACCCTCGATGCTGCTCCTGGACGAGCCGCTGACCGGGCTGGACGCCACCCTGCGCGACCGCATCCTGGCCTACCTGCTCAGGCTCAAGAGCGAGCTTTCGATCCCCATGGTCTATGTCAGCCACAGTTTCGCCGACATCACGGCGATCTGCGACCGGGTGGCCCTGATCGAGGTCGAGGTGGACGAGCGCCATCACAAGCACTCGAAAGTCTCGGGCCTGAAAAAGCCCCACGCGGCTTTCGCCGATTTGTCCGGGGTGGTGAGAGCCGGACCGATCGAAACGATAATCGAAGCGGTGGTCGAAAGGGTCGACAAAACTGCGGGCTACGCCCAGGTGCGCTCCGGTCCCCTCGAACTATTTGTCACCGACACCTCCGGCTCTCCCGGCCAGAAATGCTTCGTCACTATCGGCGGAGAGGACATTATCCTGTCGCTGGGGGAGTTGCCCCGCCTGAGCTCGCGGAACGTCTGGCGCGGCCGGGTGCTCGACCTCGAATCCTACCAGGAAAGAACTATCGTTTCGGTGGACGTGGGCCGCCAGATCAGGACCGTACTGACCGTTGAATCGGCCAGGGAGCTGGAGCTGAAGCCGGGCAGCGAGGTGCACGTCATCGTCAAGGCCAACTCGCTGCGCGCGGTGATGGTAGGAGGGTGAACGGTTCTTTTCTAAAAGCGGCATTATTCACAAAAATTTTCCTGTTCGAGTTTTTTGTAGGAGGGCACCCGCGTCTGCGCCCGATTGCCGTCGAGAAATTCCCGAACAGCGAGTGGATACAGGGGTCCGCCCTTACGGGATTTATGCTGATTTGTGAATAATCCGGGATAAGCGAGGAAGAGTTCACGGTTCTCAGGCTGTGGATTTTTAGTCGGGCGTTCATTGACACGCTCCTGATTCTTGCGTCAGCCGCTGCCTTCGGATAATACAGGACAGCGGTTTTTTATTTTCTCCGGCGAGTCCGCCGCAATTATTGCCGGCCCCACTTGCCACTGTTGCAATTATCGCAAACAGGTTGCAATATATATAACACGGATAATTTCATGCCCGCTTTCCGGAAACCTCGAGCCTCCGTTATGCGTTAAATGTGAGGTGATTCCGGAACCGCAACTTGTCAGGCCCGGGAGCGATGGTGGAGACACTGCCCAGACTGGTGGATTCGTTCGGCCGCAGCCACGATTATCTGCGGGTGTCGGTTACGGACCATTGTAACCTGAGCTGTTCGTACTGCCGGCCAGCGGGCAGCGAACCACTGTGCGGCAATAAGGGCCAGCGTCTGGAGCCGGATGAAATCGAGCGGCTGGTGGGGATATTCGCCCGGATGGGAGTGCGCAAGGTGCGGCTCACCGGCGGCGAACCCCTCACACGGACCGATCTCGGGGCCTTGATCGGCCGGCTGGCCCGCGTGGCCGGGATCGAAACTGTGTCCCTGACCACCAATGGCGTGCTGCTGGCGGACAAAGCGGAGCAATTGAAAAGCGCGGGCCTGGCCGGGCTCAACGTCAGCCTCGACACGCTGCGCGAGGACCGGTTCGAACAGATCACCGGCTCGGGCGCATTCTACCGAGTGATGTCGGGGATCGAGGCGGCGATTGCGGCCGGGTTCGTTCCACTGAAGCTCAACACGGTGGTCATGCGCGGGGTGAACGACGACGAGCTGGAGGATTTCGTCGAGCTCGCCAGGTTCAGTCCGCTCGAAGTGCGTTTTATCGAGTTCATGCCCTTCACGGCCAATGGCTGGAGCCAGGATTCCTTCATCTCCTGGCTCGACATGAAGGACCTGATCGGCCGCAGCTACCCGTTGGTTCCCCTGAACGGCGCCGAGCCCGAGGGCGGAGTGGCCCGCCGGTTCACGGTGGAAGGTTTCTGCGGCCGGGTCGGCTTCATCACCTCCCTCACCAGCAAATTCTGCTCGACCTGTACGCGGCTGCGCCTGACTTCCGATGGCGGATTCAAACCCTGCCTGCACAACCCGGAGGAGCTCGACCTGGCGGGACCATTGCGCAAGGGCGCGGATGATGTTGAAATCGCCGGAATGATTACCAACTTCCTGCAGGAGAAATTGTTTTCCCACCAGGCCCTCGCCGGCTACCGCGAACCGGGTGTCCGCAGCATGATGGCAACCGGGGGATGACGATGGTCCAGCGCGCAGCCGGGAAGATTGTCGCGATCTGTATCAGTCCGAAAAGAGGGATGCAGAAGAAGCCGATCGAAACGGCGCGCCTGGTGGCGGGATCGGGGATCGAGGGGGACGCGCACGCCGGCGACTGGCACAGGCAGGTGAGCCTGCTGGCGGCCGAAAGTATCGAAACTATCCGCCGGCGGGGAGTGGAAGTATCCCCCGGGGCCTTCGCGGAAAACATCATCACCGAGGGGATCGATCTGCCGGCGCTGTCGGTGGGCGACCGCTTAACGCTCGGTGAGGCTCAACTGGAAGTGACGCAGATCGGAAAAGAGTGCCACTCCCGCTGCGCCATTTATGAACAGGCCGGCGACTGCGTGATGCCGCGCGAGGGGATATTCGCCCGGGTAATCAGGGGAGGCACCGTCCGGCCGGGAGACAGGCTGACAGTCGACAGCGCCGCCGCTTCGCCCGCGAGCTGTGCCGGCCGGCCTGACCCGGCGATCCGGGTTGACAGAAAAGATTGACCTCGCTATATTTTTTCGCCCTTGCAATCGATGGTGGGCGTAGCTCAGTTGGTAGAGCACAAGGTTGTGGCCCTTGTGGCCGTGGGTTCGAGTCCCATCGCTCACCCCAATAATAAAGGCTGTCGGTCCCGGGGACCGACAGCCTTTAAATTTCTCATCCGCCTCAAACGAGCACTTTGTCCGCCCGCTTGATCGTTTCGAGATCGTAGTCTTCCAGCACCTTGTAAAAGTCGAGCAGCTTGCCGCATGCGCCGCATTTCTGCGGCAGGTAGAAAAACGTCGCCATCAGCTTGCCGTCGATGACGCGGATTTTCTTCTTCACCCGGGTGTGGCAGCGGCTGCACTCCCAGTTGGGCGAAATGAATTCGATTTTTGGCATGGCCGGTTCCCGCTTTTATCGTGCGAATGCCTTTAACCTTGTAATCAGCCGGAGTTTGTGTTAAAAATAATGAGGGTTCGGCAATTAATTCAAGCTAATCAATATAATTCGGCCGGCTGGAACCATGCTTGATTTCCAGGCAATACACGCACGGCAACTGGAGATTTACGGGGAATACCAGCGCACCCGCGAGCGCATCCTGGAACCGGTGCGCCGCAGCCGGACCAAGGTCGAAGGCAGCCGGAAGAACCTACTGGCGGTGGCCAGAGCGACCGCCAGCCGCAGCTCGTTGCTGCCGCGGGACCTTATCGGACAACGGGTGAACCTTTTCGTTTAGCCTGTAACTGAAAAGCCCGGGCGTCCGGCCCGGGCTTCTGGAGCACAATAAGCATTCAATTTGGGGTTCCCGGAAGAGGGGGGATGTATGTGAAGCGGCTTATTTGTGCTCTGGGTTATGATTCCTTCTTCATTTAACTAAATCGGCAGCGGAGGGATAAACTTTAAAATTACTTCCAATTTTACAAACGATTCTGTAAATTGAATGTTACCGTAGCGGATCGATCCGGTACGGTAACTGTTGGATGAAGCTGAACCGTAGCTCAACCGGGGGGTCGGTTATGGATCTCAGCTCGATTTCCACGGCCAGGTATTCCGAGCCAATGGCGCAGCCGCTACCGCAGGGGCTGTCGCCTTACCTGCCTGCCGGGAGTGGTATCAATCCGACCTGGGCCAGCCCTGTGCCGGGATCGAATTGGCCGGCCGACAACGCCGTCTGGGTGTCTCAGAGCCAGGAAGTCGCTTCCCTGGACCGCGCCCATATCAGCGAGATCGGCCGCCGGATGCTCGGCAGGATGGAAGGCCAGTGGGAGGTACAGTCCTATTCGGTGAGGCTGTACCAGACCGAGGAAAACAGCGCCGTGCGTTACGCAATCGCCGCCGGCTTCAGGGCGCACAGCGCGATGGACAGTCTGCTGAGCATGCAGATGAGCCTGGCCGGAATCGGCAGAAGCGTGGATGTTTATGCTTGACAGCGGCCGAGAGCGGAATTATTAATCTGACTTTAATTTTTCTTCTCGGCAAAAAGTAAGCGACCGAGAAAAGGTTGCGCTTCCGGCCACCGCTCATGCTCCAGGAGGAGAATTCGATGAACCGCGGGCTCTCCAGATACCTGATAGTGCCATTGTCGATGCTGGTGCTGTTCGGCTGTACGACCCGGCCGACTTTCTTCATCGAGTTGCAGCTACCGTTCAGTGACACCCCCTGCCAGGGCACGCAGATCGAGTTCCTGTCTTACAATTACCCCGCGGTGCTCGACAGCCTGGTTCAAGTCAACAAGCCGGGACCCCGGCCCGATTCCACCGATTTGATGGCTCTCCTGGCCACCTATCAGGAAGTACTCGACAGAAGCGCCCGTGTGGCCGACAGTGTCGACCGCATGCGCGACGAGCTCGAAAAAATGGACAACCGGTCGGTCGATTATCGCAAGAAATATCCGGTCTTTCAGGCAGTAGACAAGCAGATGCAGGGCATGCTGGATCGACGCCATCAGGTTCACGAGCAGTACCTGCAGGTCAAGAGTGTTTACGATATGAAGCTTCAGCAGTGGAGCGAGTCGGCTTACAAGGGTTTCGGCGATTTCAAGACGACAATTACTCCGGAATTACAAACAAAAGTCGAAACCACCGACCAGGATTGCATGGTTAAAAAACTGCAGTTGCCTTTCGGCCGCTGGTGGCTGCACGCCGAGGCCCGCCGGCCGGGTTCCACTAATGAAATGTTGATCTGGGATATTGCGCTGCCCACCGCCGGCGATTCGATAATGATCACCCTCAATGAGGAAAACGCTAATATCAGGAGCGAGCCGCTCTGACGTTCAGTTAAAACACACCGCTTGCCAGTTTATTCCGGCAGTCTACGCCAGGATGTCACGGCCGAAACTGCCGGTTCTTTTTAATTCACTGAAGGCTTAATTCACTTAAGGCTTCAGTCGGCCGCCACGCCTGATCGTTCAGCGCCCCGGAATCCCCGGGCGCCGGCCGGACCGACAGTGTAACCCGAACAGTCTGGAGAAACTGAAATCATGGATTGCCATATTGCCGACAGCCGTCTGGCCGCCCAGGGCAAGAAGCGGATCGACTGGGCGGACCACGACATGCAGGTCCTGCAGCTGGTCAGGGAGCGCTTTGCCAAAGAACGGCCGCTGAAGGGTGTCAGGATGAGTGCCTGCCTGCACGTGACGGCCGAAACCGCCAACCTCTGCCGCACTCTGATCGCCGGCGGAGCCGACCTGGTACTTTGCGCTTCCAACCCACTATCCACTCAGGATGATGTCGCCGCCTCGCTGGTCGAGCACGATAAGATGCAGGTGTTCGCCATCCGCGGGGAAGATCACGAGACCTACTATTCCCACATCCACAAGGCGATTGCGCACAAGCCCACTGTGACCATGGATGACGGCGCCGACCTGGTCTCGACCATCCACTCCGATTATCCGTCGCAGATCAGCGGCATCCTGGGCAGCATGGAAGAGACCACCACCGGAGTAATCCGCCTGCGGGCCATGGCTAAAGACGGGGCGCTCAAGATCCCGGTCTTCGCGGTCAACGATGCCCAGACCAAGCATTTATTCGACAACCGCTACGGCACGGGCCAGTCCACAGTAGACGGGATCATCCGCGCCACCGACATCCTGCTGGCCGGCAAGAACGTGGTTGCCGCCGGCTACGGCTGGTGCGGCCGGGGATTCACTATGCGGGTGCGCGGCATGGGCGCCAACGTGATCGTCACCGAAGTCGACCCGATCAAGGCGCTCGAAGCGGTGATGGACGGCTTCCGGGTGATGCCAATGGAGGAGGCGGCAAAGATCGGCGACCTCTTCTGCACGCTCACCGGCAATATCAACGTGGTCCGTCCGGAGCATTTCCTGCTGATGAAGGATGGGGCCATCGTCTGCAACAGCGGCCATTTCAACGTCGAACTCGACCTCAAGGGATTGGAGAATATCTCTAAAAAGATCGAAAAGAGCGTGCGCCGCGAAGTGGATGCCTACTATCTCAAAAACGGCAGGAAGATTTTCGTGCTGGGCGAGGGCCGGCTGATCAACCTGGCGGCCGCCGAGGGACATCCGGCATCGGTGATGGACATGAGCTTCGCCGTGCAGGCCCTTACCACAGAATACGTGGTCAAGAACCAAGGCAAGTTCGAGCCGACGGTCTACGAAGTGCCGGATTCGATCGACAACTGGGTGGCCGAGCTGAAGCTGAAATCCATGGGAGTCGGTATCGACAAGCTCACGCCCGAACAAGTCAAGTACCTCACCTCCTGGACGATGGGCACCTGATCTGGAAGCCGCGGTACCGGACTTGGATTTCTGTCGGCCGGATGATACATTCAAAGAGAGTAGGGGAGAAAGGCAGTCGCAACTCCAGCTTTTCGATTTTAACCTTCAGAGATTGCGGGAAAGCCATGATCGAGCTGACCATTTCCGGACTCGGCATCGACAGCTCAAACAATTCACCAGTGGTCCTGCTCAAGGAAAAGAACGGCGAACGGGTTCTGCCGATCTGGATCGGTCCCAGCGAGGCGAGCGCCATTGCGATGGAGATTTCCGGCGTCAAGTTCAAGCGGCCGTTGACCCATGACCTGTTCAAACAGGCGCTGGTGGACCTGGGCGTCCAGCTCGAATCGGTGTATATCAGCGAGCTCAGGGACAATACTTATTATGCCCGGATTTACCTGAATCAGGACGGCAAGCGGCTGGAGCTGGATGCGCGTCCCAGCGACTCGATCGCCCTGGCTCTGCGCATGAAAGCGCCGATCCACACCAGCGAGGAATTGCTGGACAGCGCAAGTAAGATCATGCCGAAAACGGTGACCCAGACCGAGGAATACGACCCGGAAGTCCTGCGGGAAACCCTGCGCAAGATGAATCCCGAGGACTTCGGCAAGTTTACCCTTTAACCCGTCTGCGGCCCGCTTTCGAGCTTTTTATTTATCTGTGAACCCGGAATGGCCGAAACAGATTAAAGGCCGCGGCCGGTAATGACGATAAATTTCTTGACTGGACGGACGAGTTTACTTAAAATAAGCTTAATTGGAAAATCTGCTGCTGAAGTGTCCTCGAAGCCGTTTGGAGCGCGAAGTGAGTTACTTGTATTTGTACCTTCTATTTCCGAATTAATGCCGGCGTGATAGTGGAGGATTACACCGCAGACAGTAGATTGCACTTGCCGAGAAACCGAGCCACTATCACAAGATAGTGGCTTTTTAATATCCGGTGTACAATTGGCCGGTGTATAATCCGGATCCACGGACTCGAGCTGAGGATTCACCCGATGGATATTTCCGACTGGCGGGTCAGGATCGACGAGATCGACGAAAAGCTGATCGAGATGTTCAACGAGCGGGCCAGGATCGCCCTGGAGATCGGCCTGATAAAGAAAAAACTCGGAACACCGGTCTACAATCCGGACAGGGAAGACTTTATTTTTGACCACGTGCAGCAGAATAATCCCGGACCACTGTCGAATGCGGCGATCAGGAGGCTTTTCGAGCGCATTATCGACGAAACCAGACGCCTCGAACGTGAAATGACCGAGCAGGAAGGGAAGAGCGATGGTCATCAGCATGGCGCATGACGCCACCGAAGAACAGATACAGGCGGTTATCAAAAAACTGCAGGGCTTCAAGCTCGACGCCCACCGTTCCACCGGCCTCGACCGCACGGTGATCGGCGCTATCGGCGATACCAGCGCCTTAGACACCCGCGACTTCGAAATTCTCGACGGCGTGGCCGAGGTGGTGAGAATTTCCGCTCCCTACAAGATGGCCAGCCGCCAGTTCCAGCAAGCCAGCACCGTGGTCCGGGTGAAGGGAATCGAGATCGGCGGCCGGCAGGTGGTGGTGGCCGCCGGACCCTGTTCGGTGGAAAGCAGCGAGCAGATCCAGATTATCGCCGAGCGGGTGGCGGCCAGCGGCGCCCGGATCCTGAGGGGCGGCGCGTTCAAGCCGCGCACCAGCCCTTACAGTTTCCAGGGACTGGGCGTCGAGGGACTCAAGATGATGCGGGACGCCGCCGACCGGCACGGCCTGGCGGTGGTCAGCGAGGTGATGGACGCCAGCCAGATCGAACCGATGCTGCCGTATCTGGACATCTTTCAGGTGGGTGCGCGCAACATGCAGAACTTCACGCTGCTGCGCGCCCTGAGCCGGATCGACAAACCGGTACTCTTGAAAAGGGGGCTTTCGGCTACCATCGAGGAGCTCTTGATGGCCGCCGAGTACATCCTTTCCGGGGGTAACCGGAACGTGATCCTCTGCGAGCGCGGCATCCGGACCTTCGAAACCTATACCCGGAACACGATGGACATCTGCGCCATCCCGGTGGTGCACAAGCTGAGCCATCTGCCGATGATCGCAGACCCGAGCCACGGGACGGGGATCCGCGACAAGGTTCTGCCCATGGCCCGAGCGGCGATCGCCGCCGGCGCCGACGGCCTGATTATCGAGGTGCACCACGATCCGGCGAAAGCGGTCAGCGACGGCGCCCAGAGCCTCTACCCGGACCAGTTCAACACACTGATGAAAGAGCTCGAAATAATCGCCCGGGCAATCGGCAGAACGCTCGGAGAGAGCTGACTTCAAACGAGAGGCGACCTTCCGCCATGTCCGGTTTTGCCATTCAGATCAGATGGTTTTGTACGACCAGCTTGCGTCCGGCCGACTGGAGAGGCCCGGGCTGTTCACTCTGATCTTTATTTGACACTGAAATTATCTATATTTCTTTTTCCCGATTTCCGGGGAGGCATGAAATGAGCGACCACAAGAGGAAGATTTTCATATTCGACACCACCCTGCGCGATGGCGAACAGAGCCCGGGCTGCAGTATGAACCTGGACGAAAAGCTGCAGATGGCCCGCCAGCTCGACCGGCTGGGCGTGGATATAATCGAAGCCGGTTTCCCGATCGCCAGCGACGGCGATTTCGAGGCGGTGAGCCTGGTGGCGCGGGAAGTCCGCCGGCCGGTGATCGCGGGGCTGGCGCGGGCGGTCAAGATCGATATCGACCGCGCCTGGGAGGCGCTGCAGCATGCGGCCCGGCCGCGCATCCATACCTTTATCGCCACCAGCGACATTCATCTCAAATACAAGCTGAAGAAGAGCCGTCAGGAAGTGCTCGAGGCGGCGGTGGCGGCGGTGAAACTGGCCGGGAGCTACTGCGAGGACGTGGAATTCAGTTGCGAGGACGCCGGCCGCACCGCTGACGATTACCTGGCGCAGGTGGTGAAAGCCACGATCGAGGCCGGCGCCAGAACGATCAACATCCCTGACACAGTGGGCTATTCAGTGCCCAGTGAATGGGGCGCCAGGATGAAAAAACTGATAAAGGCGGTGCCCGAGCTGACCACCAAAGCCGTCCTCAGCGTTCACTGCCACAACGACCTCGGCCTGGCCGTGGCCAATTCGATAGCCGCCTGCCAGGCCGGCGCCGGCCAGGTCGAATGCACGATCAACGGTATCGGCGAGCGGGCCGGCAACGCCTCGCTGGAAGAATTCGTGATGATCTGCCGCACCCGGCGCGACATCCTCGATTTCACCACCGAAATCGCCACCGAGGAGATCTATCCCACCAGCCGCCTGCTGACCAACACCACCGGCGTATTCGTGCAGCAGAACAAGGCGGTCGTGGGCAAGAATGCGTTCGCCCACGAGGCGGGCATCCATCAGGACGGCATGCTCAAGGACTCGCTGACCTACGAGATCATGACGCCGCAGTCGGTGGGGATCCTGAAGAGCAACATCGTGCTGGGCAAGCATTCCGGCCGTCACGCGCTGGACAACCGCTTCAAGGAGCTGGGCTTCCATCTCACCCGTGAAGACCTGGATAAGGCCTACAAGCTGTTCAGCAAGCTGGCCGACAAAAAGAAGAACATCAGCGATGAGGACCTGCTGGCGATTGTCCAGGACGGCATCCAGCGTATCCCCGAGAAGTGGCACCTGAAGTACATTCAGACCGTGGGCGGCAACGCCATCGTGAGCGCGGCCACCCTGGTGCTGACCGACATGGACTCCGGCGAGGACGCGAAGGATGCCGCCACCGGTGATGGTCCGGTAAGCGCCCTCTGCAATACGATCGACCGGATCGTCGGCCTGACTGGTTCGATGAGCGACTTCCAGGTGCATTCGATCAGCGAGGGCCGCGATGCGGTGGGCGAGGTGTTCCTGCGGGTGATCTTCGACGGCGTGGAATACATGGGCAAGGCCGCCAGCACGGACGTGATGGATGCCGCCGCCCGCGCCTACCTGAACACCGTGAACAAGGCTCTCTTCGCCAGAAACAACTCCCCGAAGACAGTGGCAGCCAAGGGCGTGTGAACCGACTGAATGGGAAAGCGGTATTGAAAACGACGAAACAAGGAGTATCGCATGGGTAAAACCATGTTTCAGAAAATCTGGGATTCGCACGTCGTGTCGGAAGCGGAGGGGATCACCATCCTGTACGTCGACCGGCACCTGGTGCACGAAGTCACTTCGCCCCAGGCCTTCGAGGGGCTGCGGCTGGCCGGGCGCAAGGTGCACCGGCCCCGGAACACTTTCGCCGTGCCGGACCACAACGTGCCTACCCGTTTCCGCGATCAGGGCATCGCCGATCCGCTGAGCGCCCGGCAGGTAAAAACCCTGCGCGACAACTGTCTCCAGTTCGGAGTCACCCTGTTCGACATCGACGACCGGCGCCAGGGGATCATCCACGTGACCATGCCCGAACAGGGGCTCACCCTGCCCGGGATGACCATTGTCTGCGGGGACAGCCACACCGCCACGCACGGCGCATTCGGCGCTCTGGCGTTCGGGATCGGCACCTCCGAGGTCGAGCACGTGCTGGCCACCCAGACCCTTCAGCAGCGCCGGCCCAAATCCATGCAGATCAGGGTCAACGGCCGGGTGCCGGAGAACATACGGCCCAAGGACGTCATCCTGTCCATTATCGGCAGGATCGGCACCGCCGGCGGGACCGGCTACGTGATCGAGTACGCCGGGGAGGTGGTGCGGCGGATGTCGATGGAAGGCCGCATGACCCTCTGCAACATGAGTATCGAGGCCGGGGCCCGGGCGGGCATGATAGCGCCGGACGAGACTACTTTTTCCTACATCGAAGGTCGGCCGTACGCTCCACAGGGCCGCGAATTCGAGCGCGCGAAGAGCGCCTGGAAAAAGCTGCCCTCCGACCCGGATGCCCCTTTCGACAAAGTGGTCGACATGGAAATCGATTCCATGCGGCCGCAGGTGACCTGGGGCACCAGCCCCGGCATGGTCACCGACATCGACGGCCGCGTGCCGGACCCGGCTGAAATTGTTGATCCCAATCAGCGCCGGGCCGCCGAACTGGCTCTCGAATACATGGACCTGGCCCCCAACACGCCGATCCGGGAAATCCGGATCGACAAGGTGTTCATCGGCAGTTGCACCAATGCCCGGATCGAGGACCTGCGGGAGGCCGCGGAATTCGTCCGGGGCAGGAAGGTGGCCCGGAGCGTCGAGGCGCTGGTGGTGCCGGGCAGCGGACTGGTCAAGCAGCAGGCCGAACAGGAGGGTCTCGACCGGATATTCATAGAGGCCGGCTTCGAATGGCGCGAGGCGGGCTGTTCGATGTGCCTGGCGATGAACGAAGACCGTCTGCAGCCCGGCGAGCGCTGCGCCTCGACCAGCAACCGCAACTTCGAGGGGCGCCAGGGCAAGGGCGGCCGGACCCATCTGGTGAGCCCGCTGATGGCGGCCGCGGCCGCCCTGGCCGGCCACTTCATCGACCCGCGTGAAATTAACTGAAATTTGCCGAATGAGGACAGAATGAAGCCTTTTGCCCGTTATACCGCCCTGGCGGCCATCCTCGACCGCCAGAACGTCGACACCGATCAGATCGTCCCCAAGCAGTTTCTGAAGAAGATCGAGCGGACCGGTTTCGGCCGGCATCTGTTTCACGACTGGCGCTACCTCGATGACGAGGAAACCCGGCCCAACTCGGACTTCGTGCTCAACCAGCCGCGCTACCGGGGAGCGGGCATTCTGGTGGCCCGTGACAATTTCGGCTGCGGCTCGAGCCGCGAGCACGCGCCCTGGGCCCTGAAGGAGTACGGCTTCCTCAGTATCATCGCGCCCAGCTTCGCCGACATCTTTTTCAACAACTGCACACAGAACGGCATGGTGCCGGTGGTACTGAAAAGCGCCGAGGTGGAGGAGCTGTTCCGCGAGATCGAGGGGAACCAAGGCTGCGAGCTGACCGTGGACCTGCCCGCGCAGAAAGTATTGACTCCGTCCGGTAAAACCTACAGTTTCGACTTCCCGGCTTTTGCCAAGGATTGCCTGGTCCGCGGCCTGGACCAGATCGGCTGGACCCTGCAGTTCGCGGAAAAGATTGAGGATTTCGAGAAGAGGTACTACGCGGAGCATTCCTGGCTGGCGACAAGCTGAACGCGGCTGTCCGGGAGTGCAAGGCGACCGACCTAACCAACCGTAAGGTTCCTAAATTCGGAGGGGTGTTAGATGGCGTCCAGTTACAAGATCGCGGTGATTCCGGGAGACGGCACCGGTCCGGAAGTCGTGGCCGAAGCCTTGAAAGTACTGAGGGCGGCCGGCGGCAAACATAAGGTGAAGTTCGATTTTACCCAGATCAACTGGGGCGGTGAAAATTACAAGGCGACCGGGGTCGTTCTGCCGGACGATGCAATCCCGATGCTGAAAAAATTCGACGCGATCCTGCTGGGCGCTATCGGGCATCCCGACGTCAAGCCGGGCATCCTCGAGAAAGGCCTGCTCCTGGCCCTGCGCTTCGGCCTGGACCACTACATCAACCTCCGGCCGGTCCAGCTCTATCCCGGCGTCCACACTCCGATCAAGGACAAGGGCCCGGAAGACATCGACTTCGTGGTGGTGCGGGAGAACACCGAGGGCCTGTATGCCGGCGCGGGCGGCAACCTCAAGAAGGGCACCCCGGACGAGGTGGCGATCCAGACCTCGATCAACACCCGCAAGGGAGTGGAGCGCTGCGTTCGCTACGCCTTCGAGTACTGCCGCAAGCGCAACCGGAAAAAGACCCTTACCCTGGTGGCCAAAACCAACGTACTCACCTATGCCAGCGACCTCTGGGAGCGCACTTTTCACGAGGTGGGCGCCAGGGACTACCCGGACATCAAGCGCGAATACGCCCACGTGGACGCCACCTGCATGTGGATGGTGAAGAATCCCGAGTGGTTCGACGTGATCGTGGTGGAGAACATGTTCGGCGACATCATCACCGACCTGGGCGCCATGGTGCAGGGAGGCATGGGAATCGCCGCCGGCGGCAACATCAACCCCGAGGGGGTTTCGATGTACGAGCCGATCGGCGGCAGCGCGCCCAAGTACACGGGCAAGGGAGTGATCAATCCTCTGGCCGCGATCTGTGCGGGCGTGATGATGGTCGAGGACCTGGGTGCAAGCGCCATGGCCCGGGACATCGAGGAGGCGGTCAAGTGGGCCTGCGCCAATAAACTCAAGAGCCTGGCCGCCGGCAAGATGGGATTCAGCACCAGTGAAGTGGGCGACCTGATCGCCGAAAAGGTTTCCTGAAAAGCCTGAACAGAGGGTGAAGGGCATCCGCCGATGATTATCGTCATGCAAGAGGGCGCCACGCGCCAGCAGATCGACCACGTATTCGACCGTATCCGGGAGCTGGGCTACAAGGTCCATCCCATTTACGGCGCCCAGCGCACGGTGATCGGCGCGATCGGCGACGAGCGGGGCAAGTTCCGTCTGAAAAGCCTCGAATCGGTCCCCGGCGTGGAATCGGTCATCCCCATCCTCAAGCCCTACAAGCTGGTGAGCCGCCAGCTCAAAGAGGAAAAAACCGTGGTCCGGGTGGGGGAGGCCGCATTCGGCAGCCAACAGTTCGTGGTGATTGCCGGCCCCTGTTCGGTGGAGAACCGCGACCAGATTATCGAAACGGCCAAGCGGGTGAAAAAGGCCGGAGCCAGGCTGCTGCGCGGGGGAGCTTTCAAGCCGCGCACCAGCCCTTACAGCTTTCAGGGACTGGAGGAGGAGGGGCTGGAGCTTCTGGCCCAGGCGCGCGAGGCCACGGGATTGCCGATCGTGACCGAGGTGGTTACGCCGCAGGACATTCCCCTGGTGGCGCGCTACACCGACGTGCTGCAGATAGGGGCGCGCAACATGCAGAACTTCGCCCTGCTCAAGCAGGTGGGCCAGGTCGATAAGCCGGTGCTCCTGAAGCGCGGGCTTTCGGCCACGGTCAACGAGTTCCTGATGAGCGCCGAGTATATCGTGAGTCAGAGCAACCCGAACGTGATCCTCTGCGAGCGCGGTATCCGCACTTTTGAAACCGCCACCCGCAACACCCTCGACCTTTCGGCAGTTCCCCTGATCAAGAAGCTGAGCCACTTGCCCATTATCGTGGACCCGAGCCACGGCACCGGCGTGCCCGAGCTGGTGGGGCCGATGACCAAGGCCGCGGCGGCCTGCGGAGCGGACGGGGCGATCATAGAGGTGCACATCGACCCCGAGCGCGCCCTTTCCGATGGCGAGCAGTCGCTCACGCCGGATGCTTTCGACGAGCTGATCAAATCCCTCAAGCCCATACTCAAAGCCGAGGGCCGGACACTATAAGATATTCCATAGCCTGAAATGACAAGCCCCGGATTGATTTCCGGGGCTTTTTTGTTGTCCTATTCGGGGAATGAGTCAATAATATCGACCGGCTCGAAAAACTAATCCCGATATTCCACTCCCTCCGGTCTCGAACCTTCATCTGCAACAATTTACCTCCTCGCCGCCGGGTGGTGCCATTGTTGACACTATTCAGCATGCAATATATCTTATAACAATTTGTATTTTTCACCTGAAACCGTTTCAGGAAAACTGAATGTCCAAAGTAATCACGCCCAGAAGCGAAGACTATTCGCGCTGGTACCAAGACGTCGTGCTGAAGGCCGAACTGGCCGATTACGCTCCGGTCAAGGGCTGCATGGTAATCCGGCCCAACGGTTACCGCATCTGGGAAAAAATGCAGGCCACGCTCGACCGGATGTTCCGCGAAACCGGCCACGTCAACGCTTACTTTCCCTTGTTGATCCCGGAAAGCTTCCTGAAGAAAGAAGCCGAACACGTGGAGGGTTTCAGCCCGGAGTGCGCCGTGGTGACCCATGCCGGCGGCAGCAAGCTGGAAGAGCCCTACGTGATCCGGCCCACCAGCGAAACGATCATCTGGAGCATGTACCGCAAGTGGATCCAGAGCTACCGCGACTTGCCGCTGCTGATCAACCAGTGGTGCAACGTAGTGCGCTGGGAGCTGCGCACCAGGCTTTTCCTGCGTACCACCGAATTCCTCTGGCAGGAGGGCCATACAGCCCATGCCACCGAACAGGAAGCCGAAGCCGAAACTCTGCAGATGCTCGAGGTCTACCGCCGGTTCGCCGAGGGCACGATGGCCCTGCCGGTGCTCCGGGGACTCAAGACCGAACGGGAAAAGTTCGCCGGGGCGCTGCGGACCTATACTATCGAGGCGATGATGCAGGACCGCAAGGCCCTGCAGGCCGGCACCAGCCACAACCTGGGCCAGAACTTCGCCCGGGCTTTCGACGTGGAGTTCCTGGACCGCGACGGCGAGCGGAAATTGGTCTGGGCCACCAGCTGGGGGGTGAGCACCCGGCTGATCGGCGCCCTGATCATGGCCCACAGCGATGACCGGGGACTGGTGCTGCCTCCGGCCCTGGCGCCGATCGAGGTGGCGATCGTGCCGATCTACCGTTCGGACGACGAAAAGAGCCGGGTGCTGGAAACTGCCGGCCGGCTGAAACAGGAACTGTCTGTGAAATATACGGTCGTGCTGGATGACAGAGAACAATTCAAGCCCGGGTTCAAGTTCAGCGAATGGGAGCTCAAGGGCGTGCCGGTGCGCCTGGAGCTGGGCCCGCGGGACGTGGACAGCGGCCAGGTGGTCCTGGTGCGCCGCGACGACGGTAGCAAGAGTTTCCATCCGGCAGCGGAAACAATGGCACGAGTGGAAGAAACCCTCGAAGCAATCCAGAAGGGGTTATTTGATAAAGCACTCGAATTCCGCGAAGCAAATACTAAAAAAGTAAACAGTTACGATGAGTTCAAAGAGTTCATGGACGCCGATGGCGGCTTCGCCCTGATCCACTGGGCCGGGGGCCGGGAGGATGAAGAGCGGATCCAGGATGAAACCAAGGCCACAATCCGCTGCATCCCGTTGGATGGGGAACCGGAGGACGGCCGCTGTATCCTCACCGGCAAGCCATCGAAAATGAGAGTGGTGGCGGGCAAGGCTTATTGAAGACGGTAAAATTATATGAAAAGCTTGACACACCCCTGTTTCCCCTCTTGTTAGAGGGGATTTATAAGGTATAACTTCTTATATATTAATGTGTTAGAAAATCCTAAGCGTAGTGCGGCTCTTGTAGCCGGGTGGGGTGGAGCCAGTCCCCTCTATCAAGAGGGGTGCCCCGGCTTGCCGGGGCGGGGTGTGTACTACAGAG
>Ga0214473_10000116_pt1 | contig 113449 bp, 102 predicted proteins | sample RVTome_7_FD_203509 | JGI IMG/M metagenome (GOLD analysis project Ga0214473, IMG submission 203509) | Soil microbial communities from uranium-contaminated site in the Upper Colorado River Basin, Wyoming, United States - RVT98D197 | ecosystem: Environmental > Terrestrial > Soil > Contaminated >...
TCGCTCAAACATAGCACAGGTCTCTTTCCAGGGCACGAACCACCTCCTTGTTGATTCACACCCAAGTTAACCTGTTACCTATGTTCCCGGTTTAATCTGTTACCTATCTGCCCGGTTCATACCCCGGGTGCCCCACAGCTTGCTGTGGGTTCAGTGTGCGAAGCGCGAAGAAAGCCGGCTTGACTGGCTACTTCCCGAACTTCTGGCGCCAGCGCTCGCGGAGCAGGCCGGTCAGTTTTTTCTCCAGCGACTCAGGCAACCGTTCCGGTTTTCCCTCGCGACACAGTGTCACCGTTTGGCGCAAACTGTCGACCATGATGCGGCAGTTGTTACACTCGCCGATATGCGCCTCGATCTCGGCGCACAGTTCTGGATCGACGCCGCCGTCGAGATAGTCGTTGAGACTCTGAATATAGTCAGGACACTTTCTTGCCATAACGATCCTCGAAGACTGATGACAATCGGTCGCGCAAAGCCAGCCGCGCCCGCAGTATGCGCGACTTGGCCGAGGCCACACTCTGTTTGGTCAGCCGCGCCACTTCCTTCACCGACAACTCCTCGACATACCGCAAGACAAACGCCTCGCGATAGTTATACGGGAGTTCGTCGATAGCATCGTTAACCGACTTTCGCAATTCATTCGATTCCAACTGCGCGTGAGGATCCCGCCAGTCGAACAGTCACAGGCTGTCCTGCTGGCCGTCACCGTGCGATCCGCCCGACGGCAGGTAATCCTCGATCGGTTTGAGGTCGAACTGCCTTTTCTTGGCATGGAGGGCGCGCGCTTCGTTTAGGGCGATGCTGGACAGCCAGGTGCCGAAAGCCGACTCACCGCGGAACTGGTCGATACGGTCGATCGCTTTGAGAAAACTCTCCTGCACGATATCCTCGGCATCCTCAATGTTGGCGGTCAGGCGGCGGACCAACCCGTAAACCTTGTGCTTGTTGGCCTTGATCAACTGAGCGAAAGCCTCAAAGTCGCCGGCCTGCGCCTGCTTAACTAATTGCCTCTCATCCATTGGATGGTAATATAGGCAAAACGATTCAGAAAAACAGTCTAAGATTGTGGCGGCGTCTATACCTCACCCCTCGACACTCAGGACGAGGTGCGTAGTGCGCGAAGCGTGAAGAACAGGCTTGCCACCACACCCTTGACAATCGGACCCGCACGCTGCATCATGGGCCGTCATGAAAACGAGAACCAAGTGGAGTCTCAGGCTGAACAACAAGTACTTATCCTGGCCAGCCCTCTATGCTCTGGCCACGACCGCTGCGTTGGCGCTGTTCTTCGAGTGGTGGCGGCTTATCCTGCTGTATTGGCAATGGCATCTCACTGCCGACATTCCCGGTCTGGTGCTCGCGAAGTCCTTTCTGGTGGGACTGCGTTTCGATCTGGTGATCGCTTGTTATCTGACCGTGTTCCTGTATGTGCTCTCGATTATACCGGGTTTGGAGATCACCCGCCGACGGTTCATGCGGATCGTCAATCTGGTTCTGTTGATCCCGATGACAACGGTGATCTTTTGCTGCCACCTGGTGGACCTGGAGTTCTTCGCTTTCTTCAACGCCCGGCTCAACGGCATGGCCCTCACCTGGCGCGATACGCCCGACATGATGTTTTCGATGATCTGGGAGATGTATCCGGTGGGCTGGTATCTGCTATTGCTCGCAATAATGACGGCGCTGTTCGTCTGGGTGATGCTTCGCTTGCAGCGCCGTCTGCTGGTCGCGCGACCGCCTTCCCCCGTCTGGATCAACCTGCTCTGGCTGCCCTTGATCGTAGCGCTGCTTTTTGTCGGCGCGCGCGGTCGTCTGGCCGACAAGTCGCCGATCAGAACCGGCGTGGCTTTCTTCAGCGAGTACGACTTCGCCAACCAACTCGCCCTCAACCCGGCCTTCACCTTCTGGCGCGACGCTATCTATGACGCCCGCGACAAGGAACAGTTGGAGAAGATGATGACGTCCGTCAAGTGTGACGACGGCGAGAAGATCACCCGGCGGCTTTTGGGCCTGCCGGACAGTCTGGTGAGTCGTAGCGACGACCGGATCCGTCGCGAGGTGCGATTCGATCCCCCCAACGACAACCCGCCGAACGTGGTGGTGATCGTGATGGAGTCGTTCGGCAATACCAAGCTGGGGGCGTTGGATAACCGCTTCCCGTACGACCTGTCACCATGTTTTGATTCGCTGGTCGAAGAGGGAATACTCTTCACCAATTTCTATTCAGCCGGCATGCACACCTACACCGGCGTCTTTTCGACGCTCACCGGATACCCGCACCAGTTCACCGAGTTGATCATGAAACAGGTGCCGGGACAGACGCGGTTTCGCTCGCTGGCCGCGATCCTGAAGGACCACCGTTACAACACGCTGTTCTTCACCACCCACGATCCGCACTTCGACAACATGCAGGGGTTCTGCATGTCCAACGGCGTCAATCGAATGTACTCCTCGCTCGATTTCGACCCGGACGAGTGGATCGGCACCTGGGGCGTGCCGGATCACGTCCTGTTCGACCGCGCCGTCGAAGTGCTGCGCCAAAACGGCGACCAGCCGTTCTTCGCCATGCTGCTGTCCACCTCCAACCACGGTCCCTGGCAGGTGCCGGACGTGCCGTTTGAACGCGTCCCGCCCGAGGCGGAACCATCCGATGAACTCAACGCCTTCAAGTACTCCGACTGGGCGCTGGGTCGGTTTATCCGAAAGATCCAAGACGACCCCGCTCTGGCCAACACCGTAATACTCATCACGGCCGACAACGGCACGCCGAACGCCCCCAGTCTCGATCTCGACCTGACCTATCTCCAAATACCGCTTCTGATCCTGGATACCGACGGCCGGATGCCGCGGGGGGTGCGATCCGACCGCCTGGGCAGCCAGTTAGACATTTTGGCCACCGTCATGGGCCGGGTGCGTCTCGACTATGACAACTACAGTTTCGGCCACGATCTGTTGGACAGCACGACCGAGGTAACGGACTTCGCCCAGTTCTCCGAGTGGTTTCGGGTCGGCTATATCGAGGGCGACTATTACGCCATCTATCGCCTCCGCGGCGAACCGGGCTCTTGTTATCGTCTGGGAGATCTCAGCGTCAACATTGTCAACACCGAGCCGGAAATAGCGCGGGAGTATCTTAACAAGGCCGCAGCGCTCTTCAAAACCGCCTACTACAACATGGGGCGCCCGCGGATAACCTCCCCCGCCGTAGACCGCCGCAAGCTGTCTTCACGTGGCGGCTATGGCCACCGATACCCGCGACACCCCCCGGAAAGTGGAGAGTTTCGCCGCCCAGCACAACATGAAGTGGGTCATGTTGATGGCCGAGAACAAACGTCGGTACGCTCTGGGCGTCCTGACCGGGGCGCCGACCACGATCTTTTACGACCGGGACGGCAACGAGGTCAATCGTTTCGTCGGACCGCGCGACTACGAGACTTTCAAGCAAGCCTTCGAGTCGATATGGCAGGCGCCCCTCAGACTGTTAACGGCATAACGGCCGAGGAGCGGCGATATGAGCATCTGGAACAGCCTCAACTGGCCTGTCGGTCGATTAACAGGCGGCCCTATAGCAGGTGGTGAAGGCTAAGCTGACCAGCTAAACTGTCGAAGATGTAGATAAAAGGAAATTATCTCAGCGGGACAAGTAAGGAACAAACTCAAGGAGTGAAAATCATGGCCTCGGAACGAATTTTCAGTAGATATGGTCTGGACAACCATGGTCTCAGCAACTTAGGCAGGGTCCACTGGAACTATAACACGCCGATGCTCTATGAGGAGATAATTCGCAACCGCGAGGGGCATATCGCGCACCTAGGGTCGATCGTCGTACGTACCGGACTGCACACGGGACGAGCGGCCAAGGACAAGTTTATTGTCAGGGAACCGGAGAGCCAGGACAAAGTCTGGTGGGGCTCGGTGAACAAGTCGTTTGAGCCGGATAAGTTTGAACTGATGTTCCGGCGTCTGCAGGCTTACTTGCAGGGGCGCGATCTATATATCCAAGACTGCCTGGCCGGGGCCGATTCGAAGTACCAACTGCCGGTGCGGATAATCACTGAGACGGCGTGGCACAATCTCTTCGCCCGCAACATGTTTATCCAAGCTCGCTGGGAGAACCTGGCCGACCACGTGCCACAGTTCACCGTCTTGCACGTGCCGAATTTCCTTGCCATTCCGGAGATAGACGGCACCAACTCCGAAGCCTTCATCCTGCTCAACCTGAGACGCAAGCTGGTCCTGATCGGCGGCACCAGCTACGCAGGCGAGATCAAGAAGTCGATCTTCACCGTCCTCAACTACTTGCTGCCGCAGGAGAACGTGCTTTCCATGCACTGCTCCGCCAACGTCGCCGCCAAAGACGATGTTGCACTGTTTTTTGGTCTCTCCGGCACCGGCAAGACCACTTTGTCGGCCGACCCGAATCGGCGGCTGATCGGTGACGATGAACACGGCTGGAGCGAAAAAGGCGTGTTTAATTTCGAGGGGGGCTGTTACGCCAAAGTGATCAAGCTTTCAGCGGATTCCGAACCGGAGATCTATGCTACCACCCGGCGCTTCGGGACCATCCTGGAAAACGTCGGCTTTGACCCGGTTACCAGCCGGCTCGACCTTAACGACGCCACCCTAACTGAGAACACCCGCGCCGCCTATCCGCTGAAGCACATACCCACCATGCTTCCAGGTGGTAAAGCCGGTCATCCGGACAATGTGGTCATGCTGACCGCCGACGCCTTCGGCGTACTGCCGCCGATAGCCAGACTCACCCCCGAGCAGGCGATGTATCACTTCATCTCCGGCTACACCGCCAAAGTGGCCGGCACCGAGGCGGGCGTTACCGAGCCGCAGGCCACTTTCTCGGCTTGTTTCGGAGCCCCGTTCATGGTCCTCCATCCGTCCCGTTACGCCGAACTGCTGGCCGACAAAATCCGTCGTCACAAGGTCGACTGCTGGCTGGTCAACACCGGTTGGAGCGGCGGTCCTTACGGCGTAGGCGAGCGAATGCCGATCAAGCACACCCGCGCCCTCTTGAACGCCGCGCTCAACGGCTTGCTGAAAAAGGTAAGCTACGAAGCAGATCCGGTCTTCGGCGTGCAGGTGCCTACTTCCTGCCCCGGTGTTCCGGAGAAAATCCTGAGACCGCGCAACACCTGGACGGACAAGGAAGCGTATGATCGCAAAGCGGAGCACCTGGCCGGGCTTTTCGTCGGGAACTTCCGCCAGTTTGAAGACGCCAGCCCCGATGAAGTGAAGGCCGCCGGCCCCAGGTTGGTAGCAACAGCATGATGCCGCCTGCGGCGCCGCTTTGGGACAGCCGGAACAACCAACAGGCCCTGTATCCCGAAACTATTTGACTTCGGGAACACTTCCACGTATACATATAGTTATATGTACATAAGTGAAAGCGCGCAACTGTCTGGACGGATATTATGGCCCGCAATATAGACGGAAGAACCTACAGCAAGTACTTCAAAGCCTTCGGCGACCCGACCCGGCTGAGGATTCTCGCTCTGTTGGCCCCCAAGGAGTTGGCAGTCGGCGAGATAGTCACAAGGGTCGGTCTGTCGCAGCCGACCGTGAGCCGCCATTTGGCCATCCTGCGCGAGGCCGGGGTGGTCGTCGACCGCCGCGACGGCCAGCAGGTGTTTTACAGCCTCAACAAAACCTCGGTCGAGAACTGCTGCTCCGGCTTCTGCGACTGCCTGTCGATCCAGATCAAGATTCCGGGAAGATCCAAAAAAAAGTGAGCTCGGTCTCTTTTTTTTGAAACATATATAGCTATATTCACATATACGGATATGTGGATAGCCAAACACGAAAGGAGAACGACATGGCGGAGAAAGAACTGGGCCAGATCAGATTCACCGAGACCGACGAGGGCCTCCGGATCGACATCAAGGGCAAGAATCTCAAGGACTTGTGCGGTTGCTGCTGCGGGGTCATGGCGACGGCCGTCAAGATGAAAGTGGCTGGGTGCTGCGAGGAGGAAGACAAAGAGGGGAAGTAGTAGGCATGGCAACAGAGGGCTGTGACCGCCCTCGGAGACTCGTAACCAAAAGAGAGGAGTCAATCATGAAGCGTTTCAACATCCCGCGAGTGGCTCATTGCAGCTCCGGCTGCCGAGACCGGTCCCGGGCACGACGTTAAACTACCCATCGCGTTGGAAGTCGCAGAGAACCCCGGAGGCCGCGCGGTCTCCGGGGCTTGAATCATCATGAAAGACGAGCCACCTCGTCAGACTCTGCCGCGAGTGCTTCTGATCCTGCCTGACCACCGATCCTGACGGCGCGACGACGATAAGGAGAGAGAAAGATGACAACGATTCAAGAGCCGGGCATGGCCGTGATTGATCGGACCGACACCCCGGTCGACAAATACAACCGTGAGCACGCCTCTCCCCTTTGCGGGTTCGGACCGGCCTGTAGCCTTGACGACGGCCGCATTGGCGTGGTTTTTACGGTCCGGTTCTGACCGCGTTCATACCCATTACGCGGTTCCCAGGAGCTACCAGCCGAAAGTCAGACCCTTCCGATGCGACACTCCCAAGCATGCATGGCAGTCCGGACAAAAGTAGACACAGCGTTTGCCTAGGTCACCCTTGAATTCGCGGCATCGCACCCTGATAATCTCTTTCCGGCAGTGCGGGCAGACCGGCGAAACCCGCGACGCCGATTATCGTACAACAACTAAGTAGCCACCGATCTTGGTTGTCGCATAGCGGCTGGTCGCCTGCTATGCGGCCGACACAACGCAAGGGAGTGCAACATGCTGAGAACCGTATCTATTGCTGTTTTTGTCGCCTCGCTTCCGGCACTGGGATCGATCGCTCAGAACCGGGCGGTCAACACCGACGTCAAAACCAAATTGGCGGAATGGCGTCAGGGAGTGTGGATCACCGGCGTCGGAACCTACACGATCTGGACGGACTCACACTATTTCGTGGTTTCCTATGAAGGCGACACCACTTCACCGAATCTCTACATTGGCGCCTCTCAAATCCGTTTCCACAACAAAGGGATCGCACGGCAACAGGTGCTCCGCCTCCGCGAAGCTCCCGGCGGCGACAAACAGACGTTCCGGGAAACTGCGTTTCAGTCGGACCACACAGAAGCGCCGATGGTATTTGACTCCAGCATGTTCAAAGCGGATGTCTGCAACGTGATCAACGGCGTGATTTACGATGCGGTTATGGAGATCACCGATGAGTACCTCCTACTGGCCACCTGCAACGGCGACAAGGAGAAGATCTTCTCAAACGGTGTCGCCGTATATCTGCCGGCCGGCGGCGGCGAATTCTACTCATACCGGGTTGAGAGACTCTGAGGCGAGCCTAACCTGAGAGATAGGTATGTCGCGGCGGCTGAGTCTTCAGATTCAGCTATAGGCAAGCATGCTCTGAGCGCACTTCGGCGGGCGGGCGCGCACTGGCCGCTTAAGCTTGCCCTAATCCCGCGTGATGACCGCGAACTCCTCGACCTTCCAGTCCGTCTCACTGATCCACAGGCCGACGATGTCGACATCCAGCTCCCAGCCGCGCAGGCACTCCATCCCCCGGCGCAGGTGGCCGAAATGCTCATCTTTCGTGACCGGGTTGCCGGCACAATCGCCGTGCGCCACCAAAGCGATCACCTGCGAGCCGTGCTTTTCGACCGAGATCTTAACACGCGCTTTGATGCCGGGCAGCCTCTCGGGGTCGCGCTCGGCCATCAGCTTGTCCGGGCCGACCTCGGTGATCATGTCGACAAAGTCCACCTGGCATCGTTCTTTGAGCCAGTTGATCACCGGCAGTTGCACCCGACCGTCAATGCAGTTGATGGCGGTGGCGAATTTCGGTTCATCTAGGAATTCTTCAAGCGAGGTTATGGTAGTGCCTTTCCAGTTGGGTTTGGCCGGCAAGATGAGGCGAGGAAAGGGGCTTGTCAAGAAAACGGTTTGGGGGTACAGGGGATCGGGGGGCGGTCAGCCATACTCGAAAGCCCTGAAAGTGTTATACTTTTGCATGCACAGTTATAACAGGGGGCACCTAACTAAAGACGAGTATAATTAAGGTAATCGCCTAATCCCCAAGCGCTTATGGTTCGGCCTTGCTGGGAGTTATCTTAATCTATTTTAAGTCAAGTAGTTAAAGACGTTTCTCTTATTGACGAAGCCTGCAATATGCGCCTGTCTTATTGCAGGAAAGGGCAGTATCCTGCAATAAGGAGATCATCCAAGAAAGAAATGTGATAGATTATAAGAAATTTCTATATTCTCTTGTGGTAAATCCGAAATAATATAGTATATTAAAGTAGATACATGTCAGCGAGGCAGGAATAATGAACGCAAATCCTATCGACGAACGCATCGGCGCCAGATTGCGGCGTGTCAGGGATGAACTGGGACTCAGCGCCGAGTACGTCTGTAAGAGAATCGGGATTAATAGCCAGCCGACTCTCTCCGACATCGAGAGGGGCAAAAGGCCCGCAAAGGCATCAGAACTAGCCCGGCTGTGCAAGCTCTACTGCAAGGACTCTTGGTATTTCTTGAGGGAGGACGAACCTGAAGAGCAGCCGTTGATTTGCGCCTGGCGCAATTCACAGGATACGGAGAGCAGGGCTCTAATTGAAGCTCAAGTATACGCCTTGGCCAGAAATTATCAACTGCTCGAAGAAGTCACTGATGAGATGCGCTTGCCCAGCCTGGAACCGTGGTCCAAAGAACTAGACTTGACTTGGACGAGTGTTGCGGGAAAGGCCAAAGATCTAGTGAAGGATTGGAATCTAGGTGCTCGCCCCGCCGCGAGCCTGCACGAGATTCTAGAAGAGAAGCTCCACATTAAGGTTGTCAGCTACGATCTTCAATGTGCGGGGTCGGCACTGACTGCCGAGGGAGAATTCGGATATATCGTTGCGCTGAATGCCAAAGAAGTTCCGTGGAGAAAGAACTTCAGCTTAGCCCACGAGCTATTTCACTTATTGTCAAAGAACAGGTACCCCCTTAGCGAGATCCATCATGATACGGCGATGGACTCTATTGAAAAAAAACCACGGTATGAGAGGCTTGCAGACACATTTGCTGCTACCTTACTCATGCCCGCTGAGGACACTGCCTCCGAATTGAAGAAGAGGTTAGACAATCATAACCTGATCAAGTGGGTTGATTTGGTGGGCATTGCGGTGGAGTTTGGAGTTTCCACGGAAGCCATGCTATGGCGCCTAAAGAACCTCGGAAGGCTCACTACCGATCGAGTTAACCAGTTACTGGCTTCAGCGGCATTTCGCAGTATTGACCAGTCCTCTAGAATCGACGATCGAAAAGGCGGACTCGAATTCTCCAGGCGTATGGTGAGATTCGGTTTGAAGGCCCTCAAGCTAGGGAAGATATCCAAAGGGAAATTCTGTCAGATATTCAAAACAACACGGGCGGAGTTTGACTCATTTATTTCGTTGTACGGCGATCTCAGATACGATGAAAGCGACCCTGTCATCGATACTGATCCAATCGAGTTGTTATCTCAGAGCGAGAACACCGAGGGTCGCGCAACAGCGTAGGCAACATAGGGGCTGGGACCGGAATGACACCTAGGCCGCGCCTGATTATACCAGATGCCGATGTAGTGATTGACCTCCACAAACTGGGGGCGTGGGAGTCATTTATTGAAACCTACCAGGTTCACATAGCTGAATATGTTCTAACTGAAGAGGTGTTGTTCTATCCTGCAAGTAGGACTTGTCTCTCCCCAGAGCCAGATGATTACTATGAGGAAAAACGTCCAATAAATCTGGCTGATGATATCGAAGCGGGAAAGGTCATCAGGATAGATCCAAGCGCAAGCGAGTTGCACGCTATAGAAGAAGAAGCCAAGCGTTATGGAGCTCCGGATATCGACGACGGAGAGAAACACACAATCGCCGCCGTACACGGAGATGAGTCAGGTTTGATCGCATGCCTTAAAGACAAGGCAGCGATTGAGTACGCAGGGTTGATAGGATTGGCGGAACGGTGTATTTCAATTGAAGCAGCCCTAAACAACTGTGGATTGACAAAAACGCTATCGGGTTCTCAAACGGATGAGGTCTTCAAACGAATCATCGCTTCTGCCAGTGGCAAGCGAGTAATGAACCTGTGAGCCTTAACCCCTCCTTCAAAATCCCTTTACATCGGTCGATAATTGGACTAAGTTAGGCAGCTTTAGAGGATTGCGACCATGAAGTTCGACCCGCTCAAAGACGGTTTCTCCATCCCGGCCGCCGAGGAGAAAATCCTGGCCTTCTGGGACACACACAGTGTGTTTCATAAGTGTAACGAGCTGGCAAAGGATAAGCCGCATTTCGTCTTCTACGAAGGCCCCCCCACCGCCAACGGCGTGCCGGGGATTCATCACGTCATCTCCCGCACCATCAAAGACTTGGTCTGTCGCTACAAGGCCATGCAGGGCTTCCGCGTCGACCGCAAAGCGGGCTGGGACACCCATGGACTGCCGGTCGAGATCGAAGTCGAGAAACAGCTCAAGCTGGAAAGCAAGGCGCAGATTCTCGAATACGGCGTGGCTGAGTTCAACGCCAAGTGCAAAGAGTCGGTGTTCAAGTACCTCGACCTGTGGAACAATCTCACCCGCCGTCTCGGCTACTGGCTGGATCTCGACGACGCCTATGTCACCCTGACCAACGACTATATCGAGTCGGTCTGGTGGATTCTGAAAAACTTCTTCGACCGCGGCCTGATCTACCAGGGCTACAAGACTCTGCCGTTCTGCCCGCGCTGCGAGACCGGTTTGTCCAGCCACGAGGTGGCCCAGGGGTATGAACTGATCCAGGACCCGTCGATTTTCGTAAAGGTCCAGGCGGTCGACGGCGACTTCAGCTACCTGATCTGGACCACCACCCCCTGGACGCTGCCCTCCAACGCCGCACTCTGCATGCATCCCGATGCCGACTACGTCATGGTCGAGCACGAGGGCGACAAGCTGGTGCTGGCGGAAGCGCTGATACTTAAGGTGTTCGGCGAAGGGAAACAGGTGCTTCAGCGATTCAAGGGGGGCGATTTTCTCAAGCGGAAGTACGTCCCGCTGTTCGACACGTTCGCCGACCAAGCGGACCGGGCGTTTTACGTCATCAACGCCGACTTCGTCACCCTCGAAAACGGCACCGGCATCGTCCACATCGCTCCCGGCTTCGGCGCCGACGACTACGAGGTCGGACAAAAGTACGGCCTGCCGGTGCTGCAAGCGATCGAGGCCAACGGTATTTTCAGGGGGATCGCCGGCAAGTACGCCGGGATGTTCATCAAAGACGCCGACCCGATCATCACCAAGGACCTGAAAGCGGCCGGCCGACTGTTCAAGAAAGAACTGTACGAGCACAACTACCCCTTCTGCTGGCGGTGTGACTCGCCGCTGGTCTATATCGCCCGGCAGTCCTGGTATCTCAAGACGACCCAGTTCAAAGAGCAGTTGATCAAAAACAACAACGCCATCAACTGGTATCCCGATGAGATCCGCACCGGTCGGATGCTGGACTGGCTCGAGAACAACGTCGACTGGTCGCTCTCACGCGAGCGCTTTTGGGGGACGCCGATCCCGATCTGGGTATGCGACGACGACAAGTGCGGCAAGATGCGCGCTGTAGGCTCTATCGAGCAACTGCGGAAGGAAGCCAAAAACCTGCCGGAACCGGTCGAACTGCACAAGCCGATGATGGACGAGGTCAAGCTGACCTGCGAGTGCGGCTCGGAGATGACCCGTATTCCTGAAGTCTTGGACTGCTGGTTCGACTCCGGCTCGATGCCGTACGCGCAATGGCATTATCCGTTTGAGAACCAGGACGAATTCAAGGCCAAGTACCCGGCCGATTTCATCAGCGAGGCGGTCGACCAGACGCGCGGCTGGTTCTACTCGCTTTTGGCCATTTCGACCATCCTCTATGACCAGCCGCCGTTCAGGAACAACGTGGTGATGGAGTTCATTCTCGACCGCGAGGGCAAGAAGATGTCCAAGCACAAGGGGAACGTCACCGACCCGTTCGAGACGATGGACAAGTTCGGCGCCGACCCGACCCGCTGGTATCTTCTGACCAACTCCGCCTTGTGGGTGCCGACCCGGTTCGACGCCGAGGCGCTGGGCGAGGTGGTGCGCAAGTATTTCGACACCCTGCGCAACAGTTACTCGTTCTTCGCCATCTACGCCAATATCGATAACCTCGTCGACCACGCGGCCGAAGAGAAACTGTCGATCGACGCTTTCCTCGAAGCCAGGGCGGGTGAGCCGGATCGCTTCGACCGCTGGATCATGTCGCGTTTCCACAGTCTGGTCAAGGAGGTCACGCGGCATTTCGACAATTACGAGATCACCCGGCCGGTACGGGCGGTCCAGAATTTCGTTATCGAGGAACTGTCCAACTGGTACGTGCGCAACAACCGCCGGCGCTTCTGGGCCAAAGGTGACGATCCCTCCAAGATGCGCGCGTATCTGACGCTCCATCGCGTGCTCGCGGGTGTGTGCCGACTGACGGCGCCGGTGACGCCGTTCACCAGCGAGATGCTGTACACAGAGCTGATGGGTCACGCCGCCGACGCGCCGCTGTCGGTGCACATGACCTCGTTCCCCAAACCGGACGAGTCGCTGATCGACGCCGGTCTGGAAGAGACGATGGAGTTGGTGGAGAAGATCGTATCGCTGGGACGGGCCGCCCGTTCCCGTAAAAACCTGAAAGTGCGCCAACCGCTTTCGGAACTGCTGGTCAGCCTGCCGAGGCGGATGAGTTTTGACAAGCTCGACGGGTTCATCGACATTATCAGGGACGAACTTAACATCAAGCGAATTAGCCCCGCAAGCGGACTCGATCTGTTCATATCATTCTCAGCCAAGCTGAACTTCAAGGCCGTCGGGCCTCGCCTGGGCAGCGACGTCAAGAAAGCGGCGGAGATCGTGGCCGGACTCGACTCCGGGGCGGTAAAAGATTTCTTCAACTCAGGTCAGCTTGAGGTTGCATTTGAAGGTCGGAAAGTTGTACTATCAGGTGAAGAGATCGAAGTGATTCGCCTCGAGAAAGAGGGTTTTGCCGTCGAGTCGGACGGCTCTCTGTCGGTGGCCCTGGTAACCGACCTCAGCGAGGAACTCTTGCAGGAAGGTTTCGCCCGCGAACTGGTCAACAAGATTCAGAACATGCGGAAAACCTCCGGTTTGGAGGTGACCGATCGGATCAACCTTGTGGTGGACACAGCGGATCCTGTCAGGAAAGCAGCGGAGAGGCACGAGCAGTTCATATTGAACGAGACGCTAGCTAACGGTCTCCAGTTCAAGGTGTGCCCAGGCGGCAAAGAATGGAACATCAACGGCGAAAAGGCCTTTATATCGGTCGTGAAAGTTTAGATCGGAGCTTCCGATGCGAAAGACCGAGTTGAAGAAATACGAGAAGCTGCTTATGGAGAAGAAGAAGGCGCTCCTGAGGGAGATGGGAGTACTGATGGAGTCGCATATCTCTTCCACCATCAAGGACTCGACCGGCGATCTGTCGTCCTACTCGTATCACATGGCCGACCAGGGGACCGACGCCATGGAGCGCGAACTCGCATTCATGTTCGCTTCCAAGTCCGGGCGGCTGGTGTACCACATCGACGAGGCCCTCCGGCGGGTCAGAGATGGCAGCTTCGGCAAGTGCTCGACGTGCGGCAAGCAGATCAGCAAAGCCCGTCTTGAGGCCGTTCCCCACGCCCGGCTCTGCATCGAGTGCAAGTCAACCGAAGAGGAAAAGCGATCTGGCCCCCAAAAGCGCTGACAGACACCTCCTGTGGCCGGTCGTAATTATCCTCATGGTGCTGCTGGCGGATCAGTTCACCAAGATTCTGGCGATTCGTAATCTCGTCGAAACCGAATCGGTGGCCCTCCTCGGTAGTTTCCTCCAGTTCAATCTTGTCTACAATGAGGGGGGCGCTTTGGGCACGAATCTCGCATCATCGACCTACTACCTGATCGCTTCGATACTGATCCTGCTGTTCGTCTTGTACTACATCTACCTGGTGCGCCGTGACCTCGGCCCGGCGATCACGCTGTCGTTCGTGGCCGGCGGGGCGCTGGGGAACATTATCGATCGCCTCCGCTTGGGCAGGGTGGTCGACTTCATCGACGTGGACATTCCCGACGTCAATCTGTTCGGTTATCATCTGGAGCGATGGTGGACCTTCAACATCGCCGACAGCGCTATCACCTGCGCCATTATCGCGCTGCTGATCCGGGTGATCTTCATCCGTCACTCCAAACCGGCGGAGTCGCGAGAGGCTACACCGCAATCCTAGGCAACTCGTTCCTTGCCGTTTCGTGCGCTACCAGCTATGTTGATGCCAATGTAGTTCGGAATCACCTCTAACGGCGATACCACCCAGTTCGGAGTTTGCATGCGCATAACGGCCCGGCTTTTGATCGCAACGGCGATGGTCATCTCGACAGTGTGTGACCCCGGATACTGTCGGACCGACTCGACTAAGGCGGAGCCGTCCGGCAGCATCAGCGGGCGGTCGGTCGACGCCTTGACCAAAGCACCTGTTATCGGCGCCAGCGTCATGATCGTCGCTACCGAGCGCGGCGCCGCCACCGACGAAAACGGCCGGTTCACTATCAAGAACGTGCCGGTCGGCGCCTACAACGTAGCCGTGTCCAGCGTGGCGTATGCCCCCAAGACTTTCACCGACGTGATCGTGCGCTCCGGCCGCATCACGTTCCTTCAGATGGAGCTTCACCAGATCGCCCTCGAGATCGAAGGCACCGTCGTCCGCGGGAGCTTCTTCGAGGAGGATCCCGCCGAACCGACCGGCTCCATCGGCTTTTCGGGTGAAGAAGTCCGCCGCTCCCCCGGTTCGGCCGGCGACGTCAGCCGGATCGTGAGCATCCTGCCCAGCATCGCCAAAGTCAACGACCAGATGAACAGCCTGGTGGTGCGCGGCGGCACTCCGACCGAGAACGGCTTCCACCTGGACAATATCGAAATACCCAACATCAACCACTACCCTCTGGCCGGATCGTCGGGCGGCCCGATCGGCCTGCTCAACGTCGACTTCGTGCGCGACGTCACCTTTTCGGCCGGCGCCTTCTCGGCCGCCTACGGCGACCGTTTGTCGTCGGTAATGGAGATTGAGTTTCGCGAGGGGAACCGCAAGGAATTCGACGGTCAGTTGGACCTGCATTTAGCCGGGTTCGGGGGCGCCTTCGAGGGACCCATCGCTGGCGGCCGCGGCTCGTGGATGCTTTCGGTCCGCCGCAGCTTTCTGGATTTGCTGGTGCAGGCCATCGCCACCGGCGTGGCCCCGAAGTACTCGGACTATCAGGGGAAACTGGTCTATGATCTGTCACCGGTTCATCAGTTGACGCTTCTGGGCGTGGCCGGTGTTGACGAGATAGAGTTTACCAAGGAGGACTCCGAGGACCAGGGGAATGCCGTCTACGGCTGGTGGGACGGCTACGAGTACGCCGTCGGCGTTAACTGGCGATACCTCTTCGGCCGTCACGGCTATGCCAACACCTCGGTGGCTGTGCTGGGCACCCGGTACAAGGGGAAGTGGTATGAGTCGGCTAACGACGGGGATCTGGTCGACGAGAACTCGCTGGAGCGGTCGCTGCAACTGCGCAATGTCAACGTCTACCAGGTCGGCGCCTACGATCATCTCGAGTTCGGACTGGAAGGCAAGTACTTGTTCAACGATTATGACGCCTGGGTGGCAGCGTACACCAACGCCATCGGCGACCCGCTTCCTCCGCTGGTGATGGATACTAAGGTGGAATCCCCCAAAGTTGGTCTGTTCGCAAGCTACACGACGCGGCCGCTGAGTCGTCTGACGGCTACCGGCGGTCTGCGTTTTGACTATTTCGAGTACAACGGACGCTCACATCTGTCGCCGCGCCTGTCCTTCACCTACCACCTGAGCGACCGCACCAGCCTCAACAGCGCCACCGGCATCTATCACCAGAATCTGCCGGCCGGTTTGCTGGCGCAACGCGACGGCAACCGCGAACTGAAAAATGCGCTGGCGCATCACTACGTGTTGGGTATCAGCCATCTGATCGGTCAGAGCACCAAATTGACGATCGACACCTACTATAAGAGCTATGACCACTTCCCGATGGACCCGGCCCAGCCGCAGTTGTTCGTGGCCGACGAGTTGGTGTACCGCGGCTTTTTCGGCAATTACGAAGACCTGAAGGACAACGGTGAGGCGCGCTCTTACGGCGTCGAACTGACCTTGCAGAAGAAACTGGTGGCAGGCATCTATGGACTATTGTCCGGCGCCTGGTTCCGATCGGAGTACAAGGGACTCGACAACGTCTGGCGCGACCGCGTGCTCGACAATCAGGTTGTTTTCGGCGTCGAGGGGGGTTACAAGCCGAACAACCGCTGGGAGTACAGCCTTCGCTGGATTTTCGCCGGCGGCCCACCGTACACGCCGCTCGATATCGAGCTGTCGCGCCTTATCAACCGTTCGGTGCTGGATCGAAACCGCGTTAACGAAGAACGTCACCAGGACTACCACTCGATGAACCTGCGCGTCGACCGCCGTTTTCATTGGACCAGTTCGAGCTTGATCCTATATCTTTCCGTCTGGAATGTCTACAACCGCCAAAACGTGTACAGCCTTTACTGGAATGAGATCGAGGGAAGGGAGGACGTTATCTATCAGTGGAGTATCCTCCCGGTTTTCGGCCTGGAGTTTGAGTTCTAGCCATGGGTATTGCTGACAGGATGATCGACTTCGTCCACCATTGGGCCGTCGGCCCCGCCATTCGCCGCTGGCCCGTTTCGATAGTGGGGATGTTTGCTTTTCTAACCGCCGCCGTCGGAGTTGTTTGGGGCGCCGTGCTTATGGATGACTTGCTTGGCCTTCGAGTGAGCGCTTTTCTTGTCCCGCGGCAGATCCTCGGGTTCCCATTGGTAGTATTGGGCGCGGTGTTGATGGACTGGACGCTGATCTTCTTTTTTCGCGAACGCGGCACCCCTTTCCCATTGAATCCGCCGCGCCGGCTAATCACGACCGGCCCTTACGGGGTGACGCGCAATCCGATGCTGACGGGGTGGTTTCTGGCGTTCTTCGGCTTGGCTATCCTGCTGGGGTCGGTTCTCCTTTTCTTTGTTGTCACCCCCTTCTTGATGGTCGCCTTCACAGTCTTTGTCATCGGGATTGAGGAACCGGAACTCACCAAACGTTTCGGCGAGGACTACGCCCGGTATTGTAAGCAGGTACCGAGGTTTTTTCCGAAATTTCGAGGCCGATCTAACCGGCGCAGGTAAGGATCGCCGGTGAGCAAGTTCACCGATGTAGATATCGGTGATCCGGTATATGATAGTTGATACAGTCGGTGGCTGCCATCGCAACGGGCCGGTTGCCGCCGTCAAATAGGCGCCGAGCCTTCTTGTTTTCTGAGGTGATGGTGACAACGGCTTCGAGTACGACAGCATCAGCTTTTCCACCGCGTTGTCACGCCGCGCTGTCCTTGGTGAGTTCACGCGGGACCAGTATCTCGATTATGTATACGTCGGGGCGAGCGGTATTTATATCTGCGCGGGGGCGGGCAATTCGGTCTTCTTGCCGCCGACCCACGCCACCCCTGGCGAACCGGCTACCTCGGTCAACTGTGCCGACTTTGACGACGACGGTCCAGACGACCTGGCCGTCGGAACCGAGTCCGACCTGCGGATATTCCGGAGTGACGGTGGCTGGTGGTTACTTCGCCGCCCCGCCTCTGGACACGGCCGTTTCCGACTTGTACTACTGGCGTATCAAACCGGTCGGCGAAGATTCATCTTCATACAACAACACCCCGCCCGGAAATCACCAGGCAGGGTCTGTTGTTCTACCATCGATCGCTTTTATTCCGCCTCGGGTTTCTCTTTCATCATCTTGGCCATTTCGTCCGTGTTGCGCTGAGCAAAAGCGTGCAGCTTGGCCACCATCTCCGGATTGTCCGAGGTCCAGACCATAATGTCCCCGACCGAACTCTTGACATGCTGCGGCATGACACCGGCCATGATAAACCCGCCGTACGCCTCGCAGAATCCGCACATATACGGCGGCGGCGCCTGCGGATCCTTCATCATCTCCATACCGACCGCCTCCATGTTCTTCTGAGCCCGTCCGTAGGCTTCCCGGTAGTCTTCGGCCACCGTAGTGACCGAAAGGACTCCGTTGGTCAAGGGGTGATACTCGAAGCACATGTGCTCCTTCAGCCCTTCTTCGGCCGTGATGTGCTTGCAGAAGGAGCATCCTTCCATGTCGAACCAGGGTTTCTCGTCGCCGGCCGTGGCCGCCGTGCCGAGCAAAGCGACCAGCCCGATGAGCAGGTAAACAGATCTTTTCATGATTCCTCCTTGCGTTTGCGCCAATGTATCAGGGTCGGCAAGAGAAAGCAATCGATTTTTTAAGGCGTTAGTTCCCGCTGACCCGAATGCTGTTTACATCTCAGCCGGGACTCATCATATTAGGGACGAAGCACCGTTGCCGAGGCGGGAACCAAAGATGAGCGACCACAAACGAATTCGCGAAATCAACGTCTACTACGACCGACGTGCGCCCTGGCACGACGGTTACCTCAGCTACGAATCCAATGAGAAGATGGAGGAGCGGTTGGGGCCGATCATTCGTCGTGTCGAGCCGTTCATCGAGAAGCGCGACCTGCTTGAGATAGCCTGCGGCACCGGCATCTGGACACAAGTGCTGACGAAACGGGCGAAGTCGGTGACGGCCGGCGATATCAGCCAATCGATGATCGCAATCGCCCGCGACAAGCACTACCAGGGAGTTCAGCCGACGTTCGTCGTGGCGGACGCATATCGCCTCGATAAAATCGATGGTTCTTTCGACGTTGCCTTCATGGCCGACTGGTGGTCGCACGTGCCCAGGCAGCACCTGAGGTCGTTTCTGGAACGGCTACATCGGAAGTTGCACAAAAACGCGAACGTGGTGGCGGTCGATATGATGGCCCGGGATGACCCCGAGGGCAGCGTGGTGCGCGTCGACGAAGACGGCAACCGCCTCCACCGCCGCACTCTCCCCGACGGCAGCCGGTTTGAGATCGTGAAGAACTACTTTACGCATCGGGAGTTGTCCAACGTCATCGCCGCTTACACCGATGAAACCCATTACTGGCAGGACGAGGCTCTTCTGCGCTGGGTGCTGGCTTACCGGCTTAGAGACTAACCCGGCGCGATGCCTCTGACGCTGAACTGGACGGCGCCCATCCTAATTCGCACCGCCGGGAACCATTTGCTGTGAAAACCCCTTTAATCTGATATGCCAGTTGTGTATATTCATAGCCCGGCCGCGAGATACTCGGCCGCCGAGTTGACTAGAGTAGATGCTGCGATTATGAAGAGGTCAAAATGCTTACTGAAGCTGCCGTTAAAGAGGTTCTGAGCAAAATAAACGACCCCGAGTTGAACAAACCGTTGACCGATCTTGACATGGTCAAGTCGATCGACATCAAAGGCGGCGACGTCACTGTCGCTATTTCGTTGACCGTGCCCGGCTGTCCGATGAAAGAGAAGATTTCAAAAGACGTTGCCGCCGGTGTCGCGGCGCTGCCGGGCGCCGACTCGGTCAAAGTCGAGTTCGACGTTATGAACGACGAGCAGCGTCGCAACCTGCGGGCGAAGCTCGGCTATGGATCTCCCCGACCGGCCGAGGCGGAGCCGACCGTAAACTACGCCAAACGGTTTATCGCGGTCTGCTCCGGCAAGGGAGGGGTCGGCAAGTCCACCGTCACCACCAACCTGGCCGTCGCCATGGCTCGCATCGGACGCAAGGTCGGCCTGCTCGATGCCGACGTTTACGGCTTCTCAATCCCGCGCATGCTCGGTGTCACCGGTCGACCCACCATGATCGACGACAAGATTGTGCCGCTGCGCAAGGGGGATAATATCCAGGTGGTCTCAATCGGTTTCTTTATCGGCGAGGACGAGCCGGTCGTCTGGCGCGGGCCGCTTTTGCACAAAGCCATCAATCAGTTCATCCGCGACGTTCTCTGGGATGATCTTGACTATCTCTTTTTGGACCTGCCGCCCGGCACCGGCGACGTCTCGCTGACTATCGCGCAGGCCATCCCGGCCGCCGAAATGCTGGTGATCACTACCCCCCAGACTACCGCCACCCACGTGGCCGGCCGAGTGGCTAAAATGGCCGCCAAAACCAACTTGAAAGTTCTCGGGGTTATCGAGAACATGGCTTACTTCGAGACTAACAGCGGACGCGAATACATCTTCGGCAAGGACGGCGGCAAGAACCTCGCGGAGAAACTCGGGGTCCCTCTCTTGGGTGAGATTCCGTTGATGACCTCCGTGCGTGAAGGCGCCGACCACGGTTTGCCGGTAGCCACATATGGCACGCCGGCCCAAGTGGAGCTGTTCGAAAAGCTCGCGCGCGCCCTCGACCGCACGACCGCTCGATAACTTCGTGCGGCAAGGACCGTTTGACGGCTTGGCATTTTCAATCGTTACTGCTTTTCAGGCGGTGCCGACTTTGACCCCATCCCGATTGGCTTTGTAAGACCATCGCAAACAGCCACTTCAAAAAACCCATGATTTATCGACCTCGTTCACTTGACGAGTTTTCCCACACTCAGTAAATATACACATGAGCAGAGGTAAATTAGGAAATGTAGATAATATGTGGGCAACTCCCCGACTTTGCGACCAGCGTATTGTGCCTCACACACTTAGCCGACGCGTGAGGAGTTGAAAATGTGGATAATAATGTTGAAAACATCCCACACCATGTGGGCGCCGCTAACTAATCAAAGACAGGACAAACGATTGACCACGGCATACGATGTGGAAAAATGAGGGAGATGGGATCCGTATGCAAACAGAACTGATCAACTCAACACAATGGCGAGACTGCTTGCAGTACATGAACCGTCGCGTCAATGAGCAGTCTTTCAATACCTGGCTCAAGCCAACCGTGGGAGAGCCAACCGAAGAGGACGAATTCGTACTGGGTGTTCCTAACCAGTTTGTGGCGGACTGGATCAATAGCCACTTCGGCGACTTGATCAACGAGGCTTTTGTTGAGGTGCTGGGCAAGCCTTATGTCCTGCGCTATCAAATTCAGGAACAGCCGGACACGGAACCGCAAGTCGCCATTGAGTTCGACAAAAGAGAAGCCCACGCAAAAGGGGAACGCAGCAAAGCCGATGAAGCAGCGCCGCATTTGTCCAGTCGTTATCACTTTAATTCGCTGGTGGTGGGTGACTTCAACCAAATGGCCTGCGCCGCTTCGATGGCTGTAGCTGACGCTCCCGGCACCACCCGGTACAATCCCCTCTTCATATACGGCGGCACCGGATTGGGCAAGACGCATATTCTCCAAGCCATCGGTCACCGCATTCGCGAACAGTTCGCCCACAAGCGGGTGGTTTATGCCACCTCTGAAAAATTCACCTCGGACTTCATTGCATCAATCTCAGAGGGCTCGGTCTCACAGTTCACACGGATGTATCGAGACGTCGACGCCCTCCTCGTCGACGACATTCAGTTCCTGACTGGTAAGGAGTCCACCCAGGAGCAGTTCTTTCACACCTTCAATTCGCTTTATCATTACGGCAAGCAGATCGTGCTGACCTCGGACCGGCCCCCACGCGAGATAAAGGAACTCGAGGAGCGATTGCTCTCGCGCTTTTCCTGGGGTCTGGTATGCGATCTCCAGGCGCCGGACTTGGAAAACCGCATGGCTATTCTGTACAAGAAGCTGGAATCGGAGGGGACGACGCTGCCGGATGACGTCATACGTCTGGTAGCCGACTATGTCACAACTAACATACGCGAACTCGAAGGGACCCTGATCCGGTTACTGGCTTATGCTTCTCTGAAGAAATTGCCCGTTGATGCGTCATTGGCCCGTAAGCTGCTCTCTGATTCGGCCGCTCAGCAGAAAAAGCAGATCACTATCGGGACCATTCAGAAGACCACGGCGGAACATTTCAATATTGAGCCGGCTATGATGAAAGCCAAGAAAAAGACCTCTCATATCGCCCTGGCCCGTCAAGTGGCTATGTATTTGTCGCGCTCGCTCACTAACAACTCGCTCAAAGTAATCGGTGGTGAATTCGGTGGACGCGACCATTCTACGGTCATTCACGCCTGCGATCTGATATCTAATAAGATGGCGCTGGAACCGTCTTTCCGAGAGCAAATAGACAAAATATCCGCATCGTTGCTCTACTGATACCATGTGGAAAGCAGTTTGGAAAGAATGTTAGCTACTTCACTCCAAGGTACAGGTGTGGAAAAGACATTGTCTTGTGGAGTTGATGGTAGTACTTTTGGGGATAAGACGGTTTCCGGAAAGAGGCGAATCTCCAGGCCCCAAAGGAGGCCGACAGTGTGCAATTATGACTTGTCAACATTTTCACGCGGCTTATTATTATAGTTTACTTGGAATATACCATTCCTGATTATAGGATAGTGTTGAGGATAACTTAACGGAGATACATGACATGAAGTTCTCGCTGCCCAAGTCGCGGCTGACCAATTATCTGCAACATATCTTGCAGGTTGTGCCGACGAAATCTACCCTGCCGATTCTAACCAACGTGTTGATCGAAGTTTTGGAGAATAAACTCAAAATCTCGGCAACCGACCTGGATGTTTCCATTACGGCGTCGCTGGAAGCCAAGGTGACTCGAAAAGGGTCAACCTCACTGCCTGCTAAGATCCTGTTCGATATCGTCAAGGAGGTGCCGGAGTGCGACATCGTTTTCGAGACGTCCGGTTCACGCATGGAGATTAAGATCCCTAGCGGGTCGTACAAGATCGCCACGGTGGCCGGGGATGACTTCCCCAAACTACCCGCCGTCAACACTAAGAAGGAGATCAAAATATCCGGTGTTGATCTAGTGCGCATGATTAGGAAGACTTCTTTTGCCTGCTCGGATGATGAGACCCGGCCGGCGCTTAATGGCGTCCTTTGGCAAACTCAGGGTGAGCGGATGCAGATGGTGGCTACTGACGGCCATCGCCTGGCGCGGATGGCCACCGATAATCGAAAACTCCAGGGTCTCAATGAGGATGTTATTATTCCACCCAAGGTACTGAACTTGATACCTCGGTTTTTCAGCGGCGATGACCAAGAGGTCGGCATTATCTTTGGTGAGAACAACATCATCTTCAATCTCGGCGAGATAGTCCTGACATCTCGTCTTATCGACGGACCTTATCCGAACTTCGAGCAGGTGATTCCCAAGGCTAACGACAAGAAATTAATCGTCTCCAAAGAAGAGTTGGCCGGCGCCGTGCGTCGTGTGTCTATTCTCTCGAACGTGTTGACTCATCAGGTTAAGTTCTCGGTTAAAGAAGGTCGTCTGGTGCTGTCCACCACCAACGCGGATGTCGGCGGCGAGGGCGTCGAGGAGTTGGAATGTGACTACACCGGCGAGGCTATCGAAATGGGGTACAATGCCAACTACGTAACCGAGATCCTGGGTAAGTTGGACGGTGACGAAGTTATCTTCGAACTTTCCACACCAGTAGCGGCCGGCGTTATCTATTCCCCTGCGGCGCCGCGTGACGATTACCTTTGCCTGGTCATGCCGCTTCGCCTGGCCGAGTAGCGCGGCTGAAGCGCGGCCCGCTGCGGCCGGCAGTGCAGGCTATGCATATCGAATCACTTGGCGTCAACTGCTTTCGTAATATCTCATCGTTGCAAGTTGAGTTCGCGACGGATGTGAACATCCTTGCCGGCGATAACGGCTCTGGTAAAACGAACCTTTTGGAGGCTATTCATGTTCTCTGTCTCGGTCGCTCCCAACGCGGGGCCGGCGACCAGGTGCTGCTTAAGCATGACAGCGAGGTATACCGGTTGCAGGGACGGCTTGCCGGCGACGCTGAATCGTTTGAGGTAACCACCGCGTACCAGCGGGGTGGGCGCAAAAAGCTGACGATCGACGGCCTGCCGGCCAAACTGTCCGAACTGTATAACTGCGCCGGTGTCGTATCATCCGGACCGGAAGACAGCGCCATCCTGGCCGGGTCGCCATCACAACGGCGAGCTTTCCTGGACATCTACATCAGCCAGCTTACGGTCAGCTACCTGGCCGACCTGAGCGATTATCAACGCGCCGTGGCGCAGAAGAACGCCGCCCTTAAAGCCGAGCGCGACGCTACCCCGTTTGACCCGATCCTGATTGAATTGGGTAGTCGCATCATGATGCAGCGGAGTCTGTTTATCGCCGGTTTGGCGGAGATTGCCGGGCGGTACTACGAGAAATTGGCCGGTGGCGAGCGTCTGCAAATACAGTACCGACCTTCGGTCGGCTTTGACCGGGAGGATCCTGATCTTGCATCCATAGCTGCCGTCATGGAGGCCCGCCTGTACGATATGCAGGGAAGGGAGGAGGCCATGCAGGCGGCTGTGGTGGGGCCGCATCGCGACGATATCTACTTCGCCGTCGCCGACCTGCCGGTGCGCAGCCACGGTTCGCAGGGCCAGTGGCGCTCGGTAGCAATCGCCCTGAAGCTGGCCGTATACCAACTTTTCAGGGAACGACGTGGAGAGGCGCCTATCCTTCTGCTGGACGAAGTCTTCGCCGAGCTTGACCCTAACCGGTCGGCGGCTTTAATCGACGCTTTCGGTGAGTTTGGACAGCTTTTCCTGACGACCGCGCTGATGCCGCCGGAGCGGCTGAAAAAGCAAGGGCGCAGCTATTGGGTTGAGGCCGGGATGTTGGTCAAGGATAGGTGATATGCCGGGACTTCAATTGAAGAACGTCAGCAAAAAGTTCGGACCGACCACCGCGCTTGAGGACGTCTCTCTTATCCTCAGTGACGGTGAGCTGTTGGTCTTGTTGGGGCCGTCCGGGTGCGGCAAGACAACCATACTCCGGCTTATCGCCGGTCTGGAGACGCTTGACCACGGGGAGATTTATCGGGGTGGGGTGCGCATCGATCGGATGCCGCCGAAGGATCGACAAGTCGCCATGGTTTTCCAGAACTACGCCCTCTATCCCCACATGACGGTTGAGAAAAACCTGGCCTTTCCGCTCAAGGTGGCCGGCGTGGGCAAAGGGGAAATCAAAGAACGGGTGCGTCAGACGGCGTGTCTGCTCGGGCTGGAAGATCGGCTGGGGCATCGCCCCGGCTCCCTTTCCGGCGGACAACGCCAGCGGGTGGCGCTGGGGCGCGCCATCATCCGAAAACCGGCTTTGTTCCTCCTGGATGAACCGCTGTCCAATCTCGACGCCGACCTGCGCACCCGCATGCGACAGGAAATCGTCCGCTTGCAGAAGGAGTTGATGGTGACCACGGTCTACGTTACCCACGATCAGACCGAAGCGCTCACCATGGCCGATCGGATCGCCGTATTGCATGAGGGTCGTCTGCTGCAAGTGGGTAGGCCGGAACAACTCTACCGGGACCCCGACTGCCTTGAAGTAGCTCAGTTTATCGGTCAACCGAGACTCAATGTGATACCGGTGGCCGGCATTAGGGCCGCGTGTGATCTTTTCGCATGCCACCTCTCGGTCGCTCCTGACGCGTCGCAGTACAGCTCAGTGTTGACGGGGATCAGACCGGAGTCGATCGTCATCGTCGATACCGGGCCGCTTCGTGGGGTGGTGAGCAGTTGTGAATATCTTGGGAGCCAATACGTCGTGGCCCTGAGCTTCGGCGACTATTCACTGACAGTCTCCGGCAGTGGTCGACATTTTGAGACTGGGCGGGAAGTAAACTTTTCGGTGATTCCGGAGCAGTTGCTGTTCTTCGATAGCAATGGCGGCCGGAGAATCCGCCTTTGAGATCACCGGCTGGTTACACCGTTCGAGCCGTTGGGTAGGTTTTTTCGATGTGGTTAACGCATTATTAGACAATGTATTAGGGAATCCATAGTTACCTCTCCGCGCTGTCCACGGGGCCGACGGCGGCGGTCCAATGGACTAGGCGCAATGAGCCTTTATCACTGCATACCCCGTTTATGGCGGTTTTTCGCAGCGTTCCCGGACATTTAATGAAGGCTCCACAACTCCTGTATTGCGGCAATAATTTCCCGAATGGTCGAAAAAACCCTTGACTAATGGGCAATTCAGGCCTAACTTAGTAACGAATATCGGGATACGAGTCTCTAAATGCTGCTCGGCGTTTAGATATCGACGCAGGTGTGTTCATATCAAGTACACATGCGGCCGGGCGGCCACACTTGAGGAATAGCATATCAGAGATATTCACGCTTAAAGAACCCACCAACTTAATCAAATCGGAGGAGAGACGTATGAGGTAATCCTTTTCCCGGTCGATGCGCTGCTGACGTCGAGCGGGGGCTGTTTCCGAAGAGTAACAGAAACACATATCAGCAGGAACCACGATACGAGTAACTAACACTAATCCCAATTTACTGCACTCTTGCAGAGAGGTTACTACATGCTAAAACTTTCAACAATGTTCAAGGTCCTGGCTGTGTCTGCGCTGGTGATGGGTTTCGGATTGATGGTTATCGGCAGCGATAATCCCGCTCCGATTCAGCCCCTCCCCGAGGGCGACGGCGCAAACTGGGATCTGAAGGAACAACTGGCCCCGGTGCACGAGGATCCTCAAGAGGATGTGGAGCCGGACCAGCAGATGATCGACCAGAAAGAAGCCGAACGGCTGTTGCTGTCGAAGGCCCATGAGTACAGCCTGGACCTTCGTTCGACTCCGGTCGAGTCCGAGGGTGTCCAGTACATGCACCCGATGACTGAGCTATTCTTCGAGGGCTTCAACAGCACTGTGCCGCCCACCGGCTGGACAACCGTTGTCAACAACGCTTACACCTGGGAATTGGGCACCTACGCCCCTTACGAGGGGACCGGTTACGCCACTTGTTATTACGATGAAACTTACAGCGGCCCCCAGGACGAGTGGTTGATCAGCCCGACCATCAATCTGACCACCGGCGGTCCCTGGTATCTCGACTTCTGGTGGCAGATGAGCTACTACTGGGGTGTCGATCCGTACGACAACTACGATCTGAAGGTCATGGTCAGCACCGACGACGGCCTTAACTGGACCCAGGTGTGGACTGAGGGCACCGATGTGTTCACCAGTTGGACCTGGTACAATGTTCAACTCAGCCTGAGCGGGTTCACTTCGGCCACCTTCAAGCTGGCCTTAGTGTATCAGGGTTATGACGGCGCCCAGGGGTCGTTCGACGCCGTGTCGATCAATGACGCCGCTCCGCCGGTCGGCCGTTGCTGCTCCGGTGTGGATTTCCTGACCTGTGACGACCTGACCGAGGCGGATTGCGCTGCGCTGGGTGGTCATTGGAACGGTTATCTGGATTGCACCACGCCGTGCCCGAGCGTTCCCGCGAACGACGACTGGACCACGGCCGAGGAGATCTACCCGCCGTGTACCGTGACCGGCAGCACCGAGAACGCTACCCTGGACTGCCCCGGTGTTCTTGACTGGAACGCGGTCTGGTATGTGTTTGAGGCGCCTTATGCCGAGAACGACGTCGACGTCGACTTCTGCGGCACCGTGCCCGGTCTGACCACGGTTGGTGTGGTTCTGTATGCCGATCCGGTCAACTGCCCGGATTACATCCTGCGCACCAACTACGAATGGTGGGCTTGTGGTGACGGCGAAGACAACCCGCACATTTGGTGGGATCGTCTTCCCGGCCCGGCTACCTACTACTTCCCGGTTTTCACCGGTAACACCAAGGCCCAGCAGCCGTTCTCATACGACATTACCGTCGATGAGAGCCCGCCGCTGCCTCCGGGCGGTTCCTGCGGCGACCCGTACCCGCTGTCGCTCGGTTCGGGTGATCTGCCCCACACCGAGTCGGGTCTGGTCACTTGCGGTATGGGCAACGTCTACACTGAAACCTGTCTGGGTTACTATGACGGCGGCGAAGACTTCATCATGGAGCTTACTCTGACCGATGAAGTCAACCTGAAGGTCACTCTCGATCCGCTGGGCACCACCTACACCGGTATGTCCATCGACAACGAGTGCCCGGACGCCAACAGCACCTGTATCGCCACCAGCACCGCCTACAGCGGCACGCACACCATGGTATGCGGGACGCTGGCGGCCGGTACCTACTACATCATGGTCGATACCTGGCCGGCGCCCGACTGCATCCCCGCGTTCACTCTTACTTTCGACCAGATAATTGTTACCGGCGGCGACAACTGCGGTGATCCGTTCGTGGTCAAACTGCCGGATGACATGGTCGAAGGGCCCGGTAGCGATCAGTTCATCGACATCAACTACACCTGCGCTCGCCTTAACGACTACTCGACGACCTGTCTGGGTTCGTACGACGGCGGCGAGGACATCATCTACATGCTTGATGTCAGCGGACCGCTTGACGATCTTATGTTCAAGCTGAGCTCGTCTTCCACCTGGAAGGGAATGCTGATTGACGACGCGTGCCCGCCTGATCCCACGACCTGCCTGTACAAGGCCACGGCCTCCAGCGGTGATGTCATCATCACCAACGTGGATCTGGCGACCGGCTACTACTACATCATGATCGACACCTGGCCGTCACCCGCCTGTATTCCGGAGTTCACGCTGACCATCAGCCCGCCCGTCGTTATCGAGGGCGACAACTGGGCTGAGTGCGAAGAGCTCTCGGGTGATGTGGTCAACCTGCCGTACACTACGATCGGCTACACGCCGGACGGTCCCCAGGGCTGCATGTACGGGCCTAACCGCTGGTACTGCTATACGCCGACCATTACCGGTGTGGGTACCGTCAGCCTGTGCGGCTCCAGCTACGACACCAAAGTGGCCGTCTACGACGGTGTCGATCCGTACAGCTCCACCATGATGGGCTGCAATGACGACTATTGTGGTCTGCAGTCGCAGCTCGACGACCTGGTCATGGTGCTCGGCAACACCTACCTCATAGAAGTTGGTGGTTACAGCAGCGCCTCCGGCGCCGGCATTCTGAATGTCACCGTTGTTGAGTGTGAGGCTCCGCCGAACCAGTACTGCGAAGACGTGACCCCGGTTACGCTGATTCACGGTGCGGTCGAGACCTTTACCGGCGACAACACCTGCGCCGTCAATCAGTGCGCCAGCTTCCCCGGTGGTCACGTTTGGCATGCGATCACCCTGCCGACGACGATGGATGTCACTCTTGACTACTGCACCAACTCGCCGGCCTGGGGCAACGCCTGGTTGAACCTGGCTATTGGGTGCCCGTGCACCGGCTTCACTTTCGCGGCTTCGTATGAGTTCAGCTCCTGCGGCGATGGCAACGTGACGATGGTGTGGGATGACCTCCCCGCCGGGACTTACTACTACCCGGTGATGAAGGATCCCTACTATGGTTCGGTTGGTCCGTACACGCTGCACGTGGTGGGCTACGCTCCTTCACTGTTGACCGCTGATCCGGAAGCGATCGATTTCGGCACGCAGCCGGCCGGCTCCATGGGCAGCCTCCCGCTGACCCTCGGCGCTGTCGGCCCGGGCGACATCAACTTCGCCATCAGCTATGTCTACTATGTGAAGAGCTACAATGCTGTCCCGTACACCGACCTCGGCACCACCTGGTCCGAGAAGCCGACTTACGGCGGTCCGCCCAATGTTCCTTCGGAGCAGAAGCAGGGCGGCGACAACGTCGGCACGGCCACGGTTATCAGCACCATACCGCATTACAGCACCGGCACGACGGCCGGCTACATCAACGACTACGATGCGGTCTGCCCCTACGCCGGATCGACCTCGCCTGATGTCGTTTACTCCTACGCGCCGGGCGCCGACATACACCTTACTCTCGACCTGTGCGCCTCCGGCTACGACACCAAGGTGTACGTCTACGAGAACAGCGTGGGCAACATGATCGCCTGTAACGACGACGCCTGCCCGGGCTATCGCTCGTACATTGAGGATGTGCCTATGACCGGCGGTAACACCTACTACATCGTTGTCGATGGTTACGGTGGGGATTACGGCGATTATGTCCTCGACATCTCAGAGTACGTAGTTCCGGATCCGTTTGAGTGCCCGCCCGGCGCGGGTTCGGAAGTTGAGGCGTGCGGTGAAGACCTGAACGGCGGCTGCAACATGGCCGTTCCGGGCTTCCAGCCGATCGCCTGCGGCGACACCGTCTGCGGCACTATCTGGGCCGACGGCGGCACCCGCGACACCGACTGGTACACGGTCGACTTCTACGTGCAAACCGACGTTACCTTCACCGGTAGCGCCAACTTCCCGTTCGTGATCGGCTTCGTCGACACCTCCGACTGTAATCTGGCGTCGTCTCTCAATCCGTACGCCGTAGGTAACCCTGATGACGTCAAGAGCGTGACGCGCACCTGCGGACCCGGCACCTACTGGGTCTTCATGAGCCATCAGAGCTTCTATGACTATCCGTGCGGCACCAGCAACGACTACTGGATCGCTCTGGATTGTCCGGAAGGTCCGGTGCTCTGGCTGAGCGCGGCTCCGGAAGGCGGCACCATTCCGTCCAACGGCACGCTGCCGATTTCGGTCAACTGGGATGCTACCGAGCTTACCAACGGTCTGTATGAGGCCGCCCTCAAGATCCTCCATGATGGTCGCGGCGAGAAGATCGTGCCTTGCATGATTGAAATCGGCGACGTGGTTCCGCCCGATACGCTGGTGCTCGATCCCGAAATCATCAACTGGATGATGGTGAACGAGGTCGAAGACGTGGATGGTCACATCTACATCGGCGACGACCTCGGCTGGGTCAACCCGGTCGTAACGGCGGTCGGTAACGGCACGTCGACGATCCCGTGCACGCAAGAGACTATCGGTTACTATCCGGGTCTCACGGCGCCGATCCTCAAGCTGACCTTCGATCTCGGCGACTTTGCCGGGATGTACGATGAAGGTCTCATGTGGGATTGCGACACCCGCAGCTACGTGGTGACCGGCGCCGACGATGGCGGTCCGATCTCCGCCGGTGATGACTTCACCTACTGTGGTCACACCGCGGGTGACTTGAATCTTGACGGAGTGATTGACATCTCCGACCTGGTCTTTATGGTCGAGTGGATGTTCAACGGTGGTGACGCCCCGCAGGTCCTCGAGACTGCCGATCTGGACGGCAACGGCGCCGTTGACATTTCCGACCTGGTTTACATGGTCGATTACATGTTCATGGGTGGTGCTGCCCCGCAGCATCCGTAATCTCGTACTTTCGATATTCACTCATACCCGCCGGCTTCGCGCCGGCGGGTTTTTTTGTGCGCGGTCAAGCCGTGTTTCTCAGGCTCCGCCGGTGTCCAACCGAAAAATCGCCTCGAATGACGGTTTCGACTTGACCTAATCGCAAGATACAGAGGAGGTTTGGTTAGGCGTCATGCTCCGGGCCATTCGATCGTCGGCAGGCTGGGAATGAGCTGTCACGAGCGTACCGCTTGACTCAAAGTAATACAAGACTATGGGGACTTGGTTTCTCGGCATGGCCTCTCATCCAGTTGTGATACTGTTGCTTATCGATTGTCGGTATATGTCCTTGGGGCATAACATGTGATTTTTTTCACTTTTTTCAATAGAAAGGATTGACAGGTTTATCGATTTGGCTTAGATTCCGATTAAAGTCAGAAAAACCAGTAAAGAGCTTTCGTGATGGCGAAGAACTTTTATACAACTTCAGAGGCGGCCGAACTTCTGGCGGTGTCGCCGGACACCGTTCTGAGGTGGGTGAAGGCCGGCAAGGTGCGCTCGCATCGCACCCCCGGCGGGCATTGCCGCATTCCTCGGGAGTCACTGGAACTGCTCATGCCGAAGCTCGATAACGGGAGGCGGGAAACGAAGGACACCGTTCGGCAGGCCACCTATTGTTACTGTTGGGACTTCGGGGATAACGGCGGCGTCATAAGCGAAGGCTGCCGCAACTGTGTTTCCTTTCGGAGCCGGGCTCGTCGCTGTTACGAGTTGAGGAAGATCCCCCAGCAGTTCGAGCACCTCAACCTGCGCTGTCCGATGGCCTGCAACGAGTGTGAATACTACCGCATTATGAAGGAGCGCGGCATCGGCATACTGATCATCAGCCGTAATCGCCGACTGACCGAGGGTCTGAAGCACCGCGCGGACAACCTGGAGTTGACGCTCCGGTTTGCGGGCAGTGAGTACGATTGCGCCGCCGTCATCGACAAGTTTCGCCCCGACTATGTGGTGGTCGATTGTTCCTTCGGGACCTCGCACACCAGGGAGCTTTGTCAGCACGTGATCAACGACCCTCGGCTGCCGCTCACCCGGATCGTTCTGACCTCGAAGTCCTTTCGGGTGACCGACTGTCGTGACGGAGAGATTTTCGCGTGGATCAGCAAGCCGTTCACGACACGGTTACTGCAACAGATGATCGATGGGGCGGCGAACGTCTAGCCACCGGCTTGCGCCGAAGAATGTGACCACGTACCTGGTTGAATGAAAGATATGGTCTTAACCGGCAACCGATGAGGAGATCGATTTATGGCTGACAGTACGCGTGTGGGACAAAGCACCCTGCGTCTGGTCAAAGGTGATATCACCGATCTGGAGATAGAAGCGTTCGTTTACTACGCCGCCGAAAACCTGGCCCTCGGTTCGGGATACGGCACCGCCATCAGCATGCGCGGCGGCCCCGGCGTCCAGGAGGAACTCAAACAGCACGGCCGCAAAAAGGTCACCGAAGTGGTGATCACCGACGCCGGCGACATGAAAGCGAACTACATAATCCATGCTGTCGGTCCCAAGTTTCAGGAGGAGAACCTGCCGGCCAAACTGCGGAGGACTATCATCAACGCTTTGAAAGCGGCCGAGGCCAAAGGCGTCACGGCGGTCGCCTTTCCGCCCATGGGGGCGGGCTTCTACGGCGTACCGCTGCCGCAGTCGGCCGATATCACCCTGACGACTATCGCCGACTACCTCAAAGGCGACACCAAAATCAGCGACGTGGCGGTGGTTCTTCTGGATAACCGCGAGTATCAGCCGTTCGAGAGCAAACTGGCCGGCATGGGCGGGAAGTAAAGGAGGAAGTCATGAGCGATACATTGCATTTCGCCGAGCACACCCTGCAGGAGGTAACCCTGGCATTCATGGCGCTGGTCTACATCACCCGGTTGTACTGGCTGATCCGGTTCAAGGCGGGCAAAGAGCGCCAGCCGGCGACCGGGCTGCCGGGCACCACCAAAGCCAAAGGTATCCTTTACTCCTGGGCGAATATCGCCATGCCCTGGGCCATGGAGAGCACGCGCACGAAACGGTTCACTTACGTGCAGTTTGTGGTTTTTCATCTCGGTGTGACCGCCGCCATTCTTCTGTCGTTTCTCATCCCCTATGCTCCCGGCGCGCTGGATACACCGTTCATGGTGATGCTCTTTCAGGTCGTCATCGGCGCCGCCTGTGTCGTCGGCGTGCTGCGCATCATCAGACGTTTAGGCGACAAGTACATGCGCGCCATCAGCAGCCCCGATGATTACTTCTCACTGATCCTGCTGACCGTTTGGTTCTTTTTCGCCGCGCTGGCGGCGCCGTACCACATCGCCGACGGCGAGGGGATTGAGCTCACCTACTTCATTCTGACCGCTTTTTTCCTGGTGTATGTGCCGTTCAGCAAGATATCGCACTACCTGTACTACCCGTTTACTCGGTACTATCTGGGGAAAACGCTGGGACACCGCGGAACCTATCCGATGAAGCACGTAGCGGCCCCGCACAAGGAAAGCCCCAATTGATTTGAAAACGACGGAGACGACGATGAGTAACAGCAATAACCGGTCATACAAAGCAGAGAAGGTAATCGAACGTTTTCAGAAGAAGTTGAACCGTCAGATAGTCGGTTCGCTGGTGGGCTGCGTCCATTGCGGTAACTGTACGGAGGCGTGCCACTATGTTCTGGCCAACCCCGGCGACCCCACCTACGCTCCGGCCTACAAAGCCGACCGGATAAGACGAATATTCAAACGCCATTTCGACTGGACCGGCCGGGTCTTCCCCTGGTGGGTGCATGCCAAGAGCGTTTACACCGACGAGGAACTGGAAGAGCTCAAAGACATAGTGTTCGGCAAGTGCACCAATTGCCGCCGCTGCTCTATCAACTGTCCCATGGGCGTGGACTACGCCACCTTCAACCGAATGGCCCGCGGGCTTCTCGTCTCGGTCGGGGTCATGCCCGAGGGGGTGGCCGTGGTGAGCAAGGATCAGTGGGAGATCGGCAACCAGATGGGCGTGCTCAAGGAGGACTATATCGAAACGCTGGAGTGGTTGGCCGAAGAACTCGAGATGGAGTTAAACGATCCCAGAGCCACCATCTCCATCGACAGGCCGGACTGCGACGTGGTATACTCCATCAACCCACGGGAGGTCAAGTACGATCCCCGAACGATCTCCGACGCCGCCAAGATATTCTATGCGGCCGGCGAAAACTGGACCATGCCCGCCGAGTGCTGGGACATGACGAACTTCGGGCTTTTCTCCGGCGACGACGAGCTGGGCGGCGCGGTAGCCCGGCGTCTGTACGAAAAGGTCAGCGAACTACGCGGCAAAAGGCTGGTCATCTCGGAGTGCGGCCACGGCTATCGTTCCACGCGTTGTGAAGGACCCAATTGGGCCGGCATGGACATCCATGATTTCGTCATGGAGAGCTCGGTCATTACCATGCTCCGTTACATCCGAGAAGGCCGCATCAAAGTCGACAAGTCGAAGAACGCGACCCCGGTGACTTTTCACGATTCCTGCAACAACGCCAGAAGTTGCGGACTGTTTGAGGAACCACGCCAGTTGCTTCAACTGGTGTGTGAGGACTTCCGCGAGATGTATCCCAACCGGGCTGAGAACTACTGTTGCACCGGTGGCGGCGGCGCCATGTCGATGTCGGAGTACACGCCGCGGCGGCTCAAATCGGCCAAGATCAAGGCCGATCAGCTCAAGGCCACCGGCGCCGAGATCGTTATCACTTCGTGCCACAACTGTGTCGACGGCCTGAGCGATTTAATCAAGCACTACAAACTGGGAATGCAGGTCACGCAGCTGGTCAATCTGGTGGCCAACGCTCTCGTGGTCAAGCCGGTCGTGGTGCCCGTCGAGGCTCCGCCGGTGCCGGTCGCGGCCGGTCTGGAAGGCCAGCGGATTCTGGTCTGCGACGACGAGCCCGACTTCGTCACCTTCGTATCGACTGTGCTGGAGGACAACGGCGCGGTGGTCATGCGCGCCTTCAGCGGCGAGGAAGCCATGGCGATCGCCCGCAGAGAAAAGCCCGGTCTGATGACTCTGGATATCAGCATGCCGGGCAAGTCCGGTATTGAAATATTCGAGGAAATCCGCAGCGACAAAGAACTGCGGTCGATTCCGATCTGCATCATTACCGGCAAGCCGGAACTGCGCAAGCTGATTTACGATCGCGCCGTGACGCCGCCGGAAGGTTACGTCGACAAACCGATCTCTGAAGAATCGCTGCTTTTGAACCTTCGCAAGATTCTCAAGGTTGTGCACGAGAAGCGTATGGCCAAACAGGAGAACCGATAGACAGAGTGAGTTGATGGAGAGCATCTATAAGAGTTACTTCCATTCGATGCCCTGTTACCTCTCGGTGCAGGACCGGAGCCTCCATATCGTAGAGGCCAATCAGCGGTTTCGCGATCATTTCGGCGCCTGGGAGGGGCGCTACTGTTATCAGGTTTACAAGCAGCGGGCCGAGAAGTGCGAGAACTGTCCGGTGGAGCGATCGTTTCGCGACGGGAAACGGCATCACAGCGAAGAGCGGGTGCGTACGCTGGACGGCCGCGAAGTCTGGGTGATCGTCTACACCACCCCGATTCTAAACGGCTCCGGCGCGATTGAGCAGGTGATGGAGATGTCCACCGACATCACCGACATCAAGTTGCTGCATCGACATTTGAGAGAAAGCCAGCGGCGCCACCAGCTTCTCTTTGAGGAGGTGCCCTGCTATATTTCGATCCAGGACCGTGATCTCAACATCGTAGCGGCCAACCGCATGCACCGGGAAGCCTTCGGCACTTCCTTCGGCAGCAAGTGTTACGAGGTTTACAAACACCGCAAGACGGAGTGCCAGCCCTGCATCGTGCAGCAGACATTCAAGGATGGTGAGGTGCGCTTTCACGAAGAGGTCGTCACCGATCAGCACCAACAGGGGATGAATGTGCTGGTACACACCTCGCCGCTGCGCGATGATGAGGGCAACATTACCCAGGTGATCGAAATGAGCACCGATATCACCGAGATCCGTCGACTCCAGGACAAGCTAACGTCGGTGGGACTGCTGATCGGTTCCATCAGCCACGGCATCAAGGGTCTGCTCAACGGTCTCGACGGCGGCATCTATCTGGTCAACTCCGGGCTGCATAAAGACAACCGCGAGCGCATCAACCAGGGCTGGGAGATGGCGCTGCGCAACGTCGACCGGATTCGTTCGATGGTCCTGGACATCCTGTACTACGCCAAGGACCGTGAACCGCAATGGCAGGAAGTATCGGTCAGCGAACTGATCGGTGAGGTCGGCACGATCATGACCGACAAAGCGGCCAAGCTGGAGATCGCCTTCGAGTACCGGCAGGCCGAGGACGTCGGCGCCCTCGAGGCCGACCCTCTGCAACTGCGGTCGATGCTGGTCAACCTGGTGGACAACTCGCTCGATGCCTGCCGGGTGGATAAACAGCAGAGTTCCCATCGGGTCACTCTGGACGTCGTCGGCGATAATGACCACGTGGTCTTCCGCGTGACCGACGACGGCATCGGTATGGATCAGGAAACGCGCGAAAAGGCATTCAGTCTGTTCTTCTCCTCCAAGGGGGGCGGCGGCACCGGGCTGGGGCTTTTTATCTCAAACAAAATCGCCCAGGCGCACGGCGGGCAAATCAGAATCGAATCGGAAGAAGGCAAAGGGAGCCGGTTTGTCGTTACGCTACCTCGCCGGAAGCCTGAGAAACCGGAAAAGAAAAGCGAAGAATCATAGGACGCGAAAGGACCGCCTCTGATGGCCGAATCAAAGAAGATACTGATCGTAGAGGACGAACCGGATACCGTTGAATGGCTGACAGTGTTCTTTCAGGATCACGGTTACGAGACAGTGGCTGCCTACGACGGCATTCAGGGTATGGAACTGGTGCGCTCGGAGAAACCCGACCTGATTACCCTGGACATAACCATGGATAAGGAAACCGGGCTGAAGATGTATCGCAAACTCTGCGGCGATGATTCGTTGTCGCGCATCCCGGTGGTGATGATCACCGGCATCTCTCAGGACTTGAGCGGTTTTCTTGGTCGCAAGAAGGGTATGCGGGAGCCGGACGGGTTCTTCGAGAAACCGGTGGACAAAGAGGGACTGCTCAAGAAAATCAAACAACTGATCGGCTAGGGAGCTTCTCCCTCTCCCTACGGGCAAACCGGCGGTGGGGGGCCGCCTGAAAACATGTAGTCGACCAGGTACACCAGGTCGGCGATGTTCGGACCCGATCCGCCGGCGTCGATGTCGGCCTCCATGGGACAGTCGAACCCGGCTCCGTCGTTGAACATGAAATCGACGATCCAGATCAGATCTGTGATGTCGACCATCTCACCGCCGGTGTGGTCGACGTTGCCCCGCAGCGTGCAGCAGCAAGCGTCACCGACCCCGTCGCCGTCGGCGTCCTCCTGCCCGGCGTTGGCGATGGTCGGGCAGTTGTCGACATCGCCGCAAACCAGGTCGCCGTCGACATCGTTGTCGGGATCGGCAGGACAGTCATCGCAGAGATCACCGATGCCGTCGCTGTCGGCGTCGTTCTGGGTTGGGTTGTAGTCGGCGGGGCAGTTGTCGTCGGGACACATGTTCTCCGGGTGTCCCGGGTCCCCGAAACCGTCCTGGTCGGTGTCGATGCAGACGTAAAAAGCGCCGACGTACGTCTCGGCAATCGATGAAAAGTATGACCACTGGTCATCGGCGTCTTTGGCGCGCACTTTGTAGTAGTATGTCCCGGTCGGCTGGTCGGCAAAGACGTAGGACGTGTCGGTCAAGGTCGAGGAGACAATCGTCTCCGTGCCGTAGCCGTCGACCGGGTAGATGTCGTCGGCGTAGATGCCTTCCCCCATCACGGAGCCGTCGGTTTCGTAGGAGATTCGGACATTCGCCGACTGTCCGACGTAATCGGCCAGATCGAAGTAGGCCGACGTCCAGCCGCTGGAAGACCCGGTGATACCGTTGCCGTGATTGTGGCCGTGGGGATCGTCGTTGGTGGTGATGTTTCCTTCGATGGGAGTAAATGCGGAGCCGTCGAGAGAAACCTCGATATAGGCATAATCCCAGTCGCTTTCGATATCGTACCAGAGCCACATCCGGAGAGTATCGCCGGGCTGGACCGTCTGAGCGCCGGCCGTCTGCACCCAACGGTTCAAGTCATCACCCGAGCCCGAGTAGAAACTGGACGGCGGCGAATTGGCGCGACCGGTAGAGATTGAAAAGCCGTGGTTGTCCCAGTTGTCGAAATCGTCGCACTGGTCGGTCACGCGCTGATAGTCCTGCATCTCAACCAACTCGTACAACACCGCCGGATTGACGGTGTCTACACAACTCCAAGCCACCTCGTACAGGAAGGCGTCGACGGTGTCCGGTATGAACAGGATAGGCGGTTCGGGCGGCATGATCCCGTAGAGGTTGCCGGCCAATTCGATCAGGAACAAGGCCGGACCCAGGTTCTCCTGCACCAGCGGCTCGATGCGATTCAGCGGCGGCCAGAAGTCGTCGCTGTAGCCGCCGACTTCGATGGACATGGCGTAGTTCTTGTTCTTGGTCGTCTGCTCGCCGTAACCCCAGTCGACGGTTGAACCGTTGACCAAGTACAAACCGGTAATCGGCGAGGGAGCATACCCGTTAAAAGCCGCCATGGAATCACCAAGCATGGTGAATAGATCGTTCTCCGGACACAGGACATAATCATACCCCCAGGGCCAGAGGATGAGATTACTGTATGAATGGTAGTCCATGGTGATGGAGAAGTCTCGCGACTCGATAAAGTCGCGCATGTTCTGGCTCTCCGGCTCGGAGAAGGGACCCGTGCCTCGATACGTTGGGTCGTAGGTGTAGGGCGACGAACCTTCGTCGTCGTAACCCCACTGGTAGCCGTAGTTGCGGTTGAGATCGACGCCGAAACTGCCGTCGCCGTTGTCGCGGCGGTTTTTGCGCCACATGCCGCCGCCGTTCGGTTCCAGTACTTCGTTGTGGTAATAACCGTCCGGGTTCACCGGAATCACGAACCAGACCTCACGGTTGTTCACGAGATAGGTGATATTCGGATCGATACCATAGTAGTCGGTGAGCGTATCCAGGATAGCCAGACAGACTTCGGGCGTGATCACTTCGCGGGCATGGATGGCGGCGTGGAAAAGAACCTCCGGTTCATCCTCGTCGAGGTGCGGGTTGTCGGAGACCTTGACGGCCCACATCGGGCGCCCTTCGATGGTGTAACCGATATTGAGCTTGGGCGCCACGGTGTTGCGGTGTTCGTTGACGACCGCGTCAAGATAGAGGTTGATCTCGTCCAGCGTTTTGTAGCCTCCCATGTCCTTGGTGACATCGAGACGCGACCGGTTGAACACTACAACATCTTCGATTACCATCTCAGTTCGAATCCCCGCCTGCTGAATCTGTTTGAGTTTTGCCGAGTCGACGACAGCTTCAATGTAGTTGTCCTTTTTGTAAACCTGGTCAACGTGCAATCGGCGAATCTTGGTGTAGTCCTCTTTGGTGTCGATGAAGAGCCTTAGTTGCATCAACTTTGATTCGGCCAGGGCGGTGGTCGCCATCGCCGTCAGCAGAGCGGCTATCAGCAGGGATCTGAGTTTCAATGTCTCCTCCGAACGGGGTATGGTGTTACTCTTCTTCATAATATAGCAATAAATCCCCTTTATCCAAACTCAAAGCAGGCAAACCGAGGACTAGATCGGTCAATGGGAAGCCGGCGTAGGCGGCCGCGGCAATCTCAATCCGGTTGCATCTGTAGGTCTGGCCGGTTGACAAATGTGGATTTTGGGCTATCTTATCGTAAGAACCTGTCATTTTTGAGGACGGGACCCGCCATGAAGATAACTAAGATAATATTCGCTATCGGTGCGCCATTGGTCGTTGTCGCAACGCTGGTCGCGCCGGCGCAGGCCGGAAACGATCGCTATCCGGTTTTTGTCGACTGTCCGGACCGACTGTCGGGCAGCCACTGTGACTCTTTTTACGTCCAGGTGCGAGCCGAGGACCCGACACGCGATCACCCCAACAACCGCAACATCCGTTACCATCTGATCAGCGGCCCGGGCGAGATTGACGAGCCGACCGGTTGGTGGCATTGGTATGCCGACACCGCGGAGTACGTCTGGTGGCAGGCAGTCGAGATTGCCGCCTCGATCGGCAACAGTGGCGAACATATAACGCCTCCGGAGGAGTATTGCCGGTTCACCGTGGACGTAGATGACCAACCCGGCCATGTCTTCCTGGACGGGCGACCTCTCAAAGCCGGGACATCGGTCGAGACGAAGAAGATGCTGCTTCTGAAATAAATCTGCTACTTGCAGAGCAGGATCCCTGTGATCCTGCCAAGGATTCTACGTTTACTCTTCGCTTGATCCAACCGCGGCTTTCTTCCGGGCGCGTTCGGCGATCTTGGTGACGGCTTCGATGGCCTTGTCGACGTGTTCCTCGGTGTTGAACGGCCCGATGGCGAACCGGACGCCGCCGTGCAACTTGTCGGCGCCGATCTGTTGGTGCACCAGCGGGGCGCAGTGCAGACCGGTGCGGGTGGCGATGTCGTGTTCGACGTCGAGCATGACGCCGACGTCACCTGCCTCCATGCCGACCACGTTCATGGTCACGGTCGACAGATGATTCTCCAGGCTGTCGCAACAGTAAACGACCACCCCTTCGATTCGCCTGAAGCCGTCGACCAGCTTCTGAGTCAGCTTCATCTCGCGGCGGTGGATAGACTCGACACCACCCTCTTTTTCAATCCAATCCTGAGCCGCCCACAGGGACGCCACACCGACCATGTTGGGGGTGCCGAATTCCATACGGTACGGGTACTCGTCAAGATGATACGGGAAAGCCGAACGCACGCCGGTGCCGCCGCTGCGGCTATGGCGCAGTTCGACGTGCTTGCGCACGCACAGGCCGCCGATGCCGGTGGAACCCATCAGGCTCTTGTGGCCGGTGAAGGCCAGCAGATCGACGTTCATCTCCGTCATGTCGATCGGGACCACGCCGGCCGTTTGGGAGACGTCGATGGCGAAAGTGATCCCCAGGGCGTGGCAGAGGCGTCCGATCTCACCGACCGGCTGTACCGTGCCCAAAACATTGGAGCCGTGGTTGACGATCACCAGTTTGGTGTTCGGCTTGATGGCCCTACGGATGTCGTCAGGCTCGACAAAACCCTGATCGTTGAAAGGAACATAGGTAGCCTCGATCCCGCCGTCGCGCACCAGGTGGTTGATCGGTCGAATCACCGAGTTGTGCTCCAGATTGGTGGTCACGACGTGATCCCCGGCCGACAGGCTGCCCTGAATGATGAGGTTGAGCGCGTCGGTGGCGTTATAGCCAAAGCAAAGCCTCTCCGGCGTGACCTCGTCCCCACCGAAGAACCGCGTGAGCCGTCGCCTCAGGTCCTCGAGTATGTTGCCCGCCTCGATCGCTTTATCAAAACCGCTGCGGCCCGGGTTGACGCCGCACCGACGATAGAAGTCGATCATGAACTCGTAAACGCTGTCCGGCTTGGGCCAGGAGGTGGCGGCGTTGTCCATATATATCAGGTTTTCCACTGACAGCTCCATCTATGAATCAAGGTTGGGGACTTGGTCTGTTGGCGGGAAACGAAAAAGATATCATCAAACAGTATCAAAACCATGGCGCAATTCTTCGGCACGCTCACCTACCGGAAGCCCTGATCCGACCAATCACTCGCCTGCCCGACGTGATGGCGCCGGTGCTCTGTCTTCATCGGCGGCCGATCAGCGAGTGAAAACCTCGCCCGGCGGCCGTTTTACCATAATAAGATAACTACATTCGGTCTTATGTCAACCCGGACAACAACGGGACCGCGTCTTTTTCGATCGCGTCTTTTGGTGCTCAGCGGGAAGGATGTCAACCGGCGACTCAGCGAAAGCGCGTTATCACCAGGCCGCCGACACCTGCCTGGAAACCACCACGGGTATGTGAGCACGCCACCTGGCTGTGAATGCCCACGCAGCAAGTGATCGCACAGTTCTGCTCAAATCGGCCTCAGCGACCGCCAAAAACCCCTTGACAAACAACACCTTAGAGGATATCTTCCGAATAGGGTGGGATGCGAAACGGCTTTGTTGAGCAAACCTCATATTCTCTTACCCCGCCATACCGGAACGAAAGAGGCAGTAAAGCGTCTTTGTTATAACCTAAACCAAGGAGTGAAACAATGAAACGCAATGTCTTCGTACCGGCATTAGTGCTGGCATTACTGATTGCGCTGTGTGGGGATGCCTTCTCCCGCAACCACCCGCACAGCTACAGGGACCCCGGGACCGGCGGTGACGACCACACCTGGGGCGGCGATCAAAGTGCGACGATCAACCCCGATGATCCCCACGACGGGCTAAACGGTGGTTACACCCCGCTGGAAATCTACATCACGCACATTTTCTTCAAATGGCTGGGCTTCAACAGCTCGAAGGTTAAAACCGATGGTGAGGCCGACTACATTATCCAGCATAGGATCGACACCACCACCCCAGAGGAACCGGTGAACACGAACGTCAGAGGTAACCTGTAATGGCGAAGGAAACCCGCGTTGGCATTGAGTTTCGCGATACCATGGCGCACTACCTGGCGTCATTGGTAGACAGGCGAGACTTCGCCGGCGCCGCGAAGTATTACGAGGCCAATCGTGATACCTTCGAAGCCGCTGGCGGAGCATGGGCGGGATCCGTTCTGCATCATGCCGCCAAGGCCCACCTTTCCCTTGCCGATTACTCCGCCGCTTTGCGGCTCGCCAGACTGGCTCAGAACAAGGCCGCCGAGGATGGTGACAGCATTCTCTTGGCCGAGATCTTTGTGACGCTGGCGAGAATTCTTCGTTCGTTGGGTCAACCGAAGGAAATGGAAAAGGCCTTGCGCGATGCGGAATCGATTTTCCGCCGTAACGACTGCCTGGAAGGTCAAAGTCGGGTCCTGAACCTGCTGGCCGGACACTTCTACAGGCAGCACGAGTACAAGAACGCACTATCGTATCTGATGGATGCTATCGAAATCACTCGTCGTCTGGGCGACCGGACCAAGCTCGCCTTCATGATGGGCAACATCGGCCGCATCCACACCTTTGTCGGCGATTACGACAAGGCCGAAGAACATCTCAGAATGAACATCGAAATGTCCAGTGAGTTGGGCGACTGGCTGGAGGTGACCCGGGCCAAGATCGCGCTGGGGTACGTCCACCTGCTGGCCGGAGAGTACGAGCGGGCCGAGGAAATGCTCAGCGCCGCCTATCCCGGCACGGTGGAGTTTGACAGCCCGCGCGATGAGGCCATCTGCCTGACTTACCTGGGCGAGCTGAACTATCGTCGGGGTCGGCTCGAGGAGGCCCGTGGTACGTTGTTCAAGGCGCTGGATACGGCTGAGAAGACCGAACCCGGCACCACTCTCGGCGGGCGGGCGATGCGCCACCTGGCCGAGCTTTACCTCAGGCTGGGCAACCATCGCACGGCGCGCCGGTATCTCTCCAAGGCCGCAGCCGTCATGCAGAAGGTGGACGACCAGGTCGAACTGGGCGCCCTGCGTAAGGTGAGCGCGGCGGTGGCTGAAGCGGAAGGTCACGAGGACGAGGCGCGCCGGCTCTTCCAGGAAGCGATCACGATACTGGAAGCCACCGGCGTCCGCGCCGAACTGGCCGATGCCTTGGTCATGGCCGGACGGTCGAAACAATACTCGGCCCGACGCCGCTTGAATCTGCTATTCAGAGCCGAGGAGTTTTATGCCGGTCAGAACCTGGCGGCCAAGCAGCGCGAGGTAGAGAAGCTCATTACCGACGTTGACTACACTCAAAGCGCGGCCGTTCAGACCAGTCGCCGGACCGAATGCGCAGTCCCGTCGGAAACCGACTTTCTTACCAACTGTGATGATATCCAACGATTCCTGAAGCAACTCACCGCTATCAGCCGCGCCGAGTTGTCATTGCTGCTGACCGGTGAAACCGGTGTCGGCAAGGATCACATGGCGCGCCACTTTCATCAAGTGGTCCGGCCGGGAACGCCCTTTGTGGCCATCAACTGCGCCTCGGTGCCGCCCACGCTTTTGGAATCGGAACTGTTCGGCTACCACCGGGGCGCTTTTACCGGTGCCGAATTGGACAAACCGGGTCTGTTCGTGGCGGCCAACGGCGGGGTGTTGCTGCTGGATGAAATCGGCGATATGCCCCTGCCGCTGCAAACCAAGCTGCTTGGCGTTCTGGAGAGCAAGAAGGTGACACCGTTGGGGTCGACCGTAGCAATTGCTCTGGACATCAAGCTGGCGGCGGCGACAAATCAGAATCTTGAGGCGATGGTAGACAACGGCGAGTTCCGTCGCGATCTTTACTATCGACTCAGCGGCTGGAGCTACCACCTTCCGGCCCTGCGCGACCGCAAGGAAGATGTCCCACTGCTTCTGACACACTTCCTGAGGCAATGTCGTCTGCTGGACGACGGCCAGCAGACGCCGCCGGAGTTGGTGCGGCAGTTCGTCGCTTATGACTGGCCCGGCAACACGCGGGAACTGTACAACAAGGTCAAGCGGCTCGAGGTCCTGGTTGACCAGGCGATCGACAAAGACTTGGTGCAGCTTTCCTTGATCGCGCTGGAAAGCCATGTGCAGCAGACGAACGGCTCGCTGTTTGAGCGGGTTGAGCAGTTTGAACGACAGTTAATTATGGAGGCACTAATCGTGGCCGGCGGCAATAAGTCCGAGGCGGCCCGCCTGCTCGGTATCCATGAGGCAACCGTACGCATGAAACTGAAGCGGTACGACATCTCGCTTCAAAGCGGTTTGGCCAGTTAGGCTCAGTGGTGGCGGTGATCTGAGCCGGCGGTTGCGCTGGCATCCGTTCCACGCATATGGTCGGCTCGCTCGGTGAGGCGACCACGCGCCGCCGGCAGCCCGTGCGAGTTGCGGAGCCAGCCAAACTCGTATCGCTAAACGAACTTTCACGTCACTCCTTGGTTGCGGTAAGCGTTTGTATTACAGGCGCTTACCGTCTTTTTTGTGCGCCCTTTCGTACAAACATACGATTGCCGATGAGGTAAGGCATCGTTGAGAACGCCGTTGCTCCCCCATAACGCGTTGCCTCACAGCAGATTACCGACACACCTCTACCGCCGAACCCCTTTTGGCATCGGCCTTGCTTTTGCAGATGTTGTCATTTTTGCTCCCTGAGCGCTGCAAATGTGCTTGGTTGTTCTTTTCTCTGAGGACAGGCCACTCGCATTCGAGGGGAGTGCGGGTGGCCCATGATCTCGGGGCGGCATCTCAACGGGCTCTCTTGGATGCCGCCCCGTTTTTTTTTGCCTCGCCCCCGCGTGCTACCGGTTTACTTTTGGCTAGTGTTGAATTATCCTTAGGTAATGTCTGAATACGCTCTCGGTCTTATTGAAACGCGCGGCTTGATCGGTATCATCGAGGCTACCGACGCCGCCGCCAAAGCCGCCGACGTCGTGGTGGCGGCGGCCGAATACAGTGGCGGCAGCCTGATGATTATTCGTATCGAGGGAGAGTTGGGTGCGGTGCAGGCGGCGGTCGAGGCGGGAGGACGGGCGGTTGAGAACATCGGCGAGTTGGTGGCCACTCACGTCATCCCGAATCCCGATGACGGCCTCGGCGCGCTCATACCGACCAAGCGGTACAACTCGAAGTATCGTCCCGATGATGACCGCCCGCCGCTGAGCTACGGTGCTGTGCGCTGCGAGGGTCCCGTCGGCCCGCGCCCGAGCGACGCCACCGGTGGCATCCCGGGCGCACCGGTTTCATCTGAACGTGAAGTGAAACCACCACCGGTCGACCGGGCCGGCCGTCCCAGGATCAATCTCGCCGTTCTTGAGCGCATGACCGTGTCCGAACTGCGTCGCCTGGCCCGCACGCTGGCACGTTTGGAGTTGAAAGGTCGGGAGATATCGAAAGCGAACAAAACACAACTGATCGACGCTGTTAAGCGCGTCATAGATATGGACTGACAATATGTTTATAGGCAAAGTCGTCGGCTCGCTGTGGGCCACGCGCAAAACGCCCAACACGGAAGCGATGAAATTCCTGATCGTTCAGCCGTACAACCTCAGCAAAGCGCCCAACGCCGACACGGTCGTAGCCGTCGACATCCTCGGCGCCGGTGAGGGTGAGATCGTTATGGTGGCGTATGGTCGCGCGGCCAGGCTAGCGGTGGGCAGAGAGAATTCGTCGATTGAAGCCGCCGTGGTCGGCATTATCGATGAATACGAAGTGGCGCCGGAACATTATCGAGGTGATCTCGATCCGGACAGGATCAAGTATAAGAAGTCCGGCAGCGACACATAAGGGAGATAGCCATGCGCAACCTGAAATGGTATTACATCCTGGCCATCGTGCTGGGACTGGCGGCCCTTGTCGTCATTGTTTACATTGGAGTTCGCTCCGGCGGCATTCCGGAGCGCATCAACCATCGCAAGTCGGCCCAACTGGAAGGACCGGAAGAGTAAACACCGACAGGACTTGCTGAAGGAATAAGCAAGAGGCAGAACGGACTCAGTAGCAGTTGCATCCGCTGGTTGAAAAAGTAAAAGAAGCCGGAGTCGTCGGCGCCGGCGGCGCCGGGTTTCCGACCTACGTCAAGTACGACGCGTCCGTCGACACCCTGATCGCCAACGGCGCCGAGTGCGAACCGCTTCTGTACAAAGACAAGGAACTGATGCGGCTCTTCCCCGATGAAGTCAAGAAGGGGATGGAACTGGCGGCCGAAGCGGTGGGGGCCGCTCGGAAGATTCTCGGCATCAAGGCGAAAAACCACGAAGTGATCGGACAGTTCCGACGCCTCTTCGGCAACACCGGTATCGAGATCTTCGAGATGGGTGACTACTATCCGGCCGGCGACGAATACATGCTCGTGTACGAATCGATCGGACGGCTGATCCCGTACGGCGGCTATCCGGTCAACATCGGCTGCGTGGTCTCCAACGTCGAAACGCTTTTGAATGTTGCGCTGGCGGCCTCGGGGGTACCGGTCACTGAGAAGTTCATCACTATCGCGGGCGGTGTGCACAATCCGATGACGCTCAAAGTCCCCATCGGCACGCCGGTGGGGGACCTGCTCACTCTGGCCGGCGGGCTGACCTTCACCGGCGATATCGCTATGCTCGACGGCGGCGCCATGATGGGGCGTCTCATCACCGACCTGGCCACGCCGGTCACTAAGCTCTCGGGCGGATACATCGTCCTGCCGGTCGAGCACGTGCTGATCCGACGGCGCAACCAGTCGATCCCGGAGGTCAAAAAGATCGGTCACTCCGCCTGCGATCAATGCAGCTACTGCACCGAGTTCTGCCCGCGCTATCTTTTAGGCTATGAGATCGAGCCGCACAAGGTGATGCGTTCGCTCGGCTTTGCCGGCGAAAGGGGTGACTTCTGGAGCAGGTTCGCCGTCAACTGCTGTGAGTGTAATCTTTGCTCGCTGTTCGCCTGTCCCGAGGACCTCGATCCCAAGCAGGCCTGCGTCCGCTCCAAGGTCAACATACGCGTCAGGAATCTCCCCTACACGCCGCCGGACCGACCGTTGGCGGCGCACCCGCTGCAGGCCGACCGCAAAGTGTCTATCAAGCGCCTCACTCGCAAACTCGGCCTCACGCCGTATGACCGACACGCCGATTTCGTCGAACACGATTTCAAACCTAATCATGTAGTGATACCGTTGAAACAACATTTCGGTTTTCCGGCCGAGCCGCTGGTATCGGTGGGTGACAGGGTGACGTTGGGACAGAAGATAGGACAGATTCCCAAGGGGAAGATCGGCGCGACCGTTCATGCCTCGATCAACGGACGGGTGACACATGTGAATGAAAGCATCAGAATTGAAGCGGAATAACAGATGACATACAATGCCATTGGTCTGATTGAGTACAGTTCGATCGCCAAAGGGATCGGCTCGGCCGACGCTATGGTCAAAGCCGCCCAGGTGGAGTTGGTGCTGAGTCGCACCATCTGCTCCGGGAAGTTCATCAACCTGGTGGCGGGGGACGTGCAGGCGGTGAAATCCTCGGTGGCGGCCGGTGAGAATTACGCGCAGGAAGCGGTGATCGATACCTTCATCATCCCCAACGTCCACCCCGACGTTTTCCCGGCCATGACCGGCTCCACCGGAGTCGAAAAGCTCGACGCCTTGGGGGTGATCGAGGCGTTCTCGGTGGCCTCGTTGATCGAGGGGGCCGACGCCGCGGCCAAAGCGGCCGAGGTCAAGCTGATCGAGATCAAGCTGGCCATGGCGCTGGGGGGGAAAGCGTTCGTGACCCTCACCGGCGCGGTCGGGGCGGTGCGCTCGGCGGTAGCGGCCGGCGAAGAAGTCATCTCCCGCGCCGGAATGCTGGTCAACACCGTCGTCATCCCCTCCCCCCGCGAGGAGTTGCTGAAGGATATACTGTAATGCTGTCGATAGAGAATACTCATGCCTCGGCTGCGCTCGGCATGACGTATCGGCGTTCGGCGGAGCGTTGTGAGAAGCGCGCGAAGCGCGAAAGACCAGCTCGCTGGTCATTCCCGCGCAGGCGGGAATCCATGCGTCATTGCGAGGAGCGCCATTGAGACGCCGCTTGACGGTGCGACGTGGCAATCTCATTTGTGCGAACGAAGATAACTCGACATAGAAGGTGCTAAGTACTGACATGACACTGTCAGACTTTGAAATCGGCAAGATCGCTGAAATCGTCGCCGGTAAATCCGGCGCGAAGCTGGACGCCAAAGCGCTACGGCAGGTAATCGACCGCGTCGTTGACGCCCTCAAAGAGCAGCAGGCCAACCCCGAGATCAAAGGCGTCACCTGCGAAGTGCCGCGGCCATCCAAAGCCGACGTGGCCAACGCTCAGAGAGCCATGTTATCCAAACCATCGCCGACTTTGGCAGAGAACTTACCGGGTGACGTCACGAAGCGACAAGAAGCGGCTATGCCGCCCCCCGACGAAGCCATGATCACCGCCCGCGGCTCCCTCTACGAACAGATCGGGAAAACCGACAAGACCCGTATCATCATCGCCGCCTTCGGCAAGGACCGCCCCGGTGTCGGCGCGGCGCTGACGGCGGTGCTGGCCGAGCACAACTGTTCGATTGAGGACATCTCGCAGACGTTGCTTCAGGATTTCTTCTCGATGATCATGATCGTGAACATCGAGGGCAGCACGGTCGACTTCGCGACTTTGGTCGAACGCCTCAAAGCGACCGAATCCCAACTCGGCATGAAGGTCTACGTCATGCACGAGGACACCTTCAGGTATATGCATAGGATATAGAGGTGTCAGAAAAGAAAGATTTGCATAGCCGGATTGTAGGTTACATTGGAGCTGTAACAGGACTGCTGGGACTGACAATTGCAATGTTCGCCTATTGTCACCAAGTCAATGAGTCTGAAGCTAGACGTGAAACGGTCGTAGGTTTTGACGCATCCTATTACTGGGAAAGTGTGTTTGTGGATGAGTTTGTAAAAGAGAGGGTAGGTCCGGGGGCAGGCTTCTCTTGGTCTGACGAAATCTATGATTACTATGGACTCAACGTATATGTTATTGCGAAAATCTACAATGCTGGCGAACAATCAGTTAGCATTGACGATATGTTTGCGTTGCACACGATCAATGGATGGGGTTCAAGGCACGGGGAGCTACATGGTTGTTATGAATCAGATCGTACTACCGAAACGCAATTCCCCTTATTCGTTGAACCTCATCAGCAGGCGAGGGTATTCATAAGGGTAAACTGGCCAGTTGATGAAGGAGTGTCACGTATTTTGGCTCGCTTGGCTCCTGGATGCAACCATGCCTGGGACGAAGTTGTCAATCTCTATCAGAGTTCGGTGGAGGAGCCTCTATCAGCAAGCGTTTCCGGTGGACCACCGTCCTACTATCTTTGGCTACTGGCCAAACACCGTCTCCAGCCTCAGAGAATCCCTGCAGGCACACCGGAGCATCAGATAAGCGTTTGTGCAAAGCTGGCCACTGGAGAAAAATACTGGGCTCGAATCGACCATCTTTAGAAACCTATGCCCTTCGACCCGAATGAAATAATCGAAACCATCCACATGACCGAAGTGGAACACCTGGATATCAGGACGGTGACCATGGGTGTCTCGCTTCGTGGTTGTGCTCATCCCGAACCGAAACATCTGCTGGCCAACATCCGCGACAAACTGTTGCGTGCGGCGGACAAGCATGTCAAAACGGTCGAGACGGTCTCCAGCGAGTACGGCATCCCGATCGCCAACAAACGGATCGCCGTTTCGCCCATTGCCATCATCGCCGACGGCCACAGCGCTGACACGTTTATCGAGATCGCGCGCACCCTCGACCAGTGCGCCGCCGATCTCGGCATCGACTATCTCGGCGGCTACACAGCGCTGGTGCAAAAAGGAATGGCGACCGGCGACGTCACGCTGATCGACACCATCGCCGATGCGTTGTCGAGCACTCAGCGTGTCTGTTCCTGTGTCAACGTCGCCTCGACCAAGGCCGGGATCAATATGGACGCTATCGGTCGCGTCGCGCATGTCATCAAAGACCTGGCCGCCAAGACGCCGGAAGCGGTCGGCTGCTGCAAGTTTGTCGTGTTCGCCAATTGTGTCGAGGACAACCCGTTTATCGCTGGGGCCTTTCACGGCATGTCGGAGCCGGAGACGGTGATCAATGTCGGCATCTCCGGACCCGGTGTGGTGCTCTCGGCGGTCAAGCATGCCGGGCCGGTCGACCTGGGCGTGCTGGCTGAGGTGATCAAGCGCACCGCCTTCAAAGTGACCCGCATGGGGGAGATGGTCGGCCGCAAAGTGTCCGAACGACTAGGTGTGCCGTTCGGCATCGTCGATCTGTCACTCGCGCCGACACCCGCCGAGGGCGACTCGGTGGCGGACATCATCGAGGCGATGGGTCTCGAACGCTGCGGCTGCCCCGGCAGTACGGCGGCGCTGATGATGCTCAACGACGCGGTGAAGAAAGGCGGCTTGATGGCATCGTCGTATGTGGGTGGCCTCTCCGGCGCCTTCATACCGGTGTCCGAAGACGCGGGTATGATCCGCGCGGTCGAGGCGGGCGCGATCTCATTGGAAAAGCTGGAAGCGATGACCTCGGTCTGTTCGGTCGGCCTCGACATGGTGGCCGTGCCGGGCGATACGCCGGCGGAGACAATCGCGGGGATAATCGCCGACGAGGCGGCCATCGGCGTGGTGAACAACAAGACGACGGCCGTGCGCATCATCCCGGTGCCGGGCAAGATGGTCGGGCAGTCGGCCGAGTACGGCGGGCTGATGGGCACGGCGCCGATCATGCCGGTATCGAAGTTTTCGTCGCAGCGGTTCATCCTGCGCGGCGGTCGCATCCCGGCCCCCTCGACGGGGATGAACAATTGACAGGCAGGCAGGCAAGCCTGTTATTTGCGCTGGCGCGCTGGACGTGCTGCCTGCGTCCGCCAGTTGGGTGCTGTCGGGCGACCCCGCCCGACAGCCCTGTACGTGCATGAGAGAAGCTTTCGGGCGAGGACACCTGACAGCACCACAAATCATTCAAGGAAAAGACCATTCATTCAATACGGAGCCACAATGGCAAAGACCGACCTCATCTTCAAACGCGGAAGCCTCATCGGACTTCTGATGATCCTGACGCTCACTCTAATGCTTGCCTGCTCCGGCGGCGGGAACACCTCCGGCGGCAAAGCGACCGAAGTCGCAACCAAGGCCTACGAGGCGTTTCGCCAGTCCGATTGGGTCACCTACGCCTCCTGGATGCACCCCAGGGCGCTGGAGCGGTTCGAGTCGATTCTGCGGCCGGCTTTCGACGTGATGATCCAGGTCGACTCCGCGGGCAACGTGCCGGAGGAGTTTAAGTGGTACGACAGCACCATCAAGACCGAGGAGTTTCTCAACATGCCGCCGGGGGAGTTCTTCGCCTTCTCGATGAGCGAACTGACCAAGGCGGTGCCGGGGTTGGGCGAGGCGCTGCGGGGTTCATCGATGGAAGTGATCGGCGAGGTCGCCGAGGGGGACAGCCTGGTGCACGCGGTGGTGCGCACGTCGGCCGAGGCGATGGGGATGGGGATGACTGAGGTGTCGGTGATGACGTCTGCTGTAAGCGACGGCGAGTATCGGCTGATGCTGTCCGGTCAGATCGAAGGCCTGGCCACGGCCGTCGCGCAAGGCATGCGCGGGCGGTGATAAATCACTCTTTCGCGCTACGCGCATGACCCTGTAGTGATCCGGCGCATGTTCAACTGAAAGTTCGCCGCCCCCTGCTTCGCAGGGATTCGCAATGGCCGGATCAGGGCGCGGTATAGATAAGTCATCCAGAGCGGCGTCGAAAGGTGATGGTAATATAATAGAATGAGCAACACCCCCCAACTCGCGGCCCGCGTCTATCGCGGTGAGGAAATCGAGGCGCTGCATTATGCCTCGGTCGCCGTGGTGGACCGTGAGGGCAGGCTCACCCATTATCTCGGCGATCCCGAGATGGTCAGTATGGCCCGTTCGTGTATCAAGCCGTTCCAGTTGCTTTCGCTGATGACCACCGGAGCGGCCGATCATTTCGAATTAACGCCGCGGCAGTTGGCTATCATGTGCGGTTCGCACAACGGCTGCGATCGACACCGAGACATGGTGCTGTCTATCCTCGACAAGATTGGCTGTACGCCCGACCATCTCCAGTGCGGCGCGCACTGGCCGCTGGGGATGCAGGAACGCATGGAGTTTCCGCACCACGGCGAAGAGACCGATCCTACCCGCCACAACTGTAGCGGCAAGCACGCCGGCTTCATGGCGCTGGCTAAGTTTCTCGGCGATGACATCCGTAACTACATCAGTCCCGACAGCAAAGCGCAGCGCATGGTCAAGCAGGCGGTCAGCGATTTCTGCGAGTACCCTATCGACAAGATGCCGGCCGGCGTCGACGGGTGCAGCGCGCCGAACTTTCCGCTGCCGCTGGTCAACGTCGCCCGCGCGTACATGAAACTGGCCAACGTGGACAGCGACGATCTGATTCTACGCGCCGCGCTGACGCGGATTCGCGAGGCCATGCGCGAACATCCCGAAATGGTCTCCGGGCGGGATCGTCTCGACTACGCCATGTCGCTGTCGTTCCCGGGGAACATCCTCTGCAAGGCAGGGGGCGAGTCGATCCAGGGGATCGGCTTGGCCGATCCGCCGGTGGGGATCGCCGTCAAGATTCACGACGGCAACGGGCGGGCGCTGGGGGCGATCTGCGTCGAGATCCTAAAGCAGCTTGACATAATCGGAAACATTGACCATTTTGACTATATGAAGAGGCATGAACGTCCGAACGTTCGCAATGCGCGGAGTATCGTCACGGGGCGGATCGTTCCGACGTTCAAGTTGAGGCAGGCGTGATGGCGTTGTCGTTTTTCACATATCCGTCGCCGGGGCATCTGGGGCTGGACTACCATCGCCGCAGGGTTAAAGACGCGACCTAATCACCCGCAGTTTTCTCTTGGTCCGTAAGATGGAACCATTAACCGGAGAGAACCGTGATGAGAAAGCGTCAACCGGCGGAACCATACCGCATAAAATCAGTCGAACCGATCAAGCTGCTGCCGCGCGAGGAGCGCGTGCGGCGGTTGCGTCGGGCCAATTATAACATCTTCAAGCTCGACGCCGTCGACATCTATATCGATCTCCTGACCGACTCGGGCACCGGCGCCATGTCCGCCCGTCAGTGGGCCGCTCTGATGATGGGGGACGAGACCTACGCCGGGGCGTCGTCGTTTCGCAAGTTCGAGAAAACGGTCAGGGAGATTTTCGGCAAGCGATTCGTGATCCCCTGCCACCAGGGCCGCTCGGCGGAGAACCTGGTCTTTTCCACTATTCTCAAGAAGGGCATGTACGTCCTCAACAACACGCACTTCGACACCACCCGCGGCAACACGCTGCACAAGGGGGGTATCCCGCTCGATTTTCCCTGTCCGGAGGTCGACTCGGACGACCCGTTGCCGTTCAAGGGGAACATGGACGTGCTGAGGCTGGAGGAGTTCATCGCGCACCACGGGGCGGACGAAGTGGCGATGGTGATAATGACCATCACCAACAACTCGGTCGGCGGGCAGCCGGTGTCGATGGCCAACATCCACGAGGTGTCGCGCCTCTGTCGCCGCTTTCGGATACCGTTCTTTTTCGACTGCGCCCGCTTCGCCGAGAATGCTTTCTTTATCAAGCGCGACGAGCCGGGCTACCGGGACAAGTCGATCGCCGAAATCACCAGCGAGATGTTCTCCTGCTGCGACGGCGCGATGATGTCGGCCAAGAAAGACGGGCTGGCCAATATCGGTGGGTTTATCACGCTCAATGACGAAGATCTGTATCAGCGTCTGACAGAACTCTTGATTCTTGTGGAGGGCTTTCCGACTTACGGCGGTCTGGCCGGGCGCGACCTGGAGGTGCTATCGGTGGGGCTTTATGAGGTGATGGACTACGACTATCTCGACTTCCGCATCGACCAGGTGAAGTACTTCGGTGAGAAGATCAAGGCGGCGGGGATACCTATTGTCGAACCGACCGGCGGCCACGCCGTCTTTTGCGACGCGGGCAAACTGCTGCCGCAAATACCTCCCGATCAGTATCCGGGGCAAAGCCTGACGGCGGCGTTCTATATTGAAGGCGGCGTGCGCGTGGTGGAGATAGGCTCTTTGATGTTCGGCGGGGTCGATCCTGTTACCGGCAAGAAGATGCACGCCCGCCGGGAAATGGTGCGGATGGCGCTACCGCGACGAGTCTACACCAATTCGCACCTTGATTATATCGCCGAGGCGGCCGAGCGGATAGTGGCGTGCAAGGATGATCTCAAGGGTTACGAGATCGTCCGCGAGCCGGTTTTCCTGCGCCATTTCACCTGCGATCTGAAGGCGCTCAACGAAGAATCGGTGCTGGTGGACACATAAATGTGTCTTTTGCGCTTCTGGCGTGGGAGTAAGCACAAGCGATAAGAGTTGCCGTCCATGGGGTTTTGATGCTGTCAGAGCTAGCCAGCGTGGTTTATTGAAGGAGGTAAGGGATCTTATGCGGTGTTTGAAAGAGAGGTTTACATGTGTACTTGCCCTGCTGGTGCTTGCAGCCACGGCGGCGGCCCAGACCAAATCGCAGCCTCCTTGGCAAGGAACGATGCAAGCACTCGGGCAACAACAGGAGTCGCTTCAACTTGTGGATACTGCTTTTTGCACCCTTGACCGTTACAGGAGAGAGTTAGATTCTCTGAGCTTGGGCCCGACCCCGTCTCCGGCTGCCAAAGTGCGACATACCCAGACCATAGGTCAGATCGGCCTAGCCTTGGCACCGTTCTTCAACTACTTAATACTGTATAAGCACTTGTACTTTCTTGCTACCAAGAGCAGTGATAAAGCAGACGCCTGTGCCCCTTTGGTGATACTGGAGTATCAGTGGAAAATCAAACAGTTAGTTCTTGAACAAGTGCTGATCATACAACTGGAAATGGACCATCTTACACCAAAAGAGGCTGCAACGGCAACCGAACTACGCATGTACCTCGAAGAACTCAGACGTGCGCTCATGGAATTGACGCCCAATTACTGTATCACCGATGAGGTGTGCGATAGAATCGCCAGGTTGGAGCCCGACTGCCTATCCAACGACTCATTGTCATCTGACGACCCATCTGACGAGTAGATTGGTACGGAAGCGTTACTGTTGCAGCCGCATTGCGGTTCACGGAGTACACGACGAAGCGAAAAGTGCCGAGGTTACGAGTGTCCATACCCATAGGACTGTAGGAAATGGGGTAGAAGAGGCCATCTGCCGCGCACGGGCTTGATGACTCGTCCGACGAAACGGGCAATGTGATTGCGAAATTCTATCTAAATGATGATCTTCCGCAACAAGTCTCTGCAATAAAGCCGCGGAGGTAACAGGGATTTTGGAGAATTGTCATCGAACCCTTGGATTCAAGAAAGCCGAGGAGTGGCCTCAGTACTTCTCACTGGCGGATCAGCTTCACGTGTTAGCTGACATCATGTTCGACAATCTTGGGAAGCGCAATCTTCAACGAGATGACTTGTCGCTTTGCCAAGTCATACTTCTTTTCACTTTCTATAAGGCATCAAGTTCGTTTTTGGCAGTGACGGTATTGTGCGACCGGGGACTGGTTGGAGACGCCAAGACCTGTTGTAGAAAGCTCATCGAAATGATGATCAATATGACGTACATGCTGGGAGATAAGGATACTAGATCAAAACAGTATTACCACCATCTTCCGTTCGCTATGGCGAGAGAACTTAGGCAACAGGAGCACTCTCTTGAACTTCGCCAACTGAGCGTACCCGACCGGATCAAAGCCATGAAGAAGGACATAGAAGGATCATGCAAGCAGGCGCAGGAATACTGGGATAGAAACGAAGAAGGCAAGATTGTAGGTGACTTTGGAAAGAAATGGTCCGGGAAAAACCTATTTGAGATGGCCAAAGCTAGTGGTCTCGAAAGCGTTTACATCAATCCTTATCTACTGTTCTGCATATCCACGCACGCATCAGCTGATGATATGATTAACTACTTCGATTCTGTCAATCTGGTGTTTGCACCGCATATTGAGCATGACGACATCCCCTGGGTAATGGTCGAAGCGATTGGTAGTTACTGGGTTCTTTCTTTGTTGGTATCAGACGCCTTCGATATGGGGTTGCGGGCATCACTCAAGGGAATCTTCGAAAAACTCCAGGAACTCCAAGAACAGCTCGATGTGGATTGATAGCACCATTACACTCCAGAGCGGATGCCCAAAGGCCTGCCTGAAAGTTGAACGTCATGCTTCGACTGCGCTCAGCATGACGTGATGGCGGCAGCAATACAGGACTCCTGACCTACTACCCCCTCGATGTCATTCCCGCGCAGGCGGGAATCCCTCCGTTCTTCACGACGAGCACTGGATTCTTGCTTTCGCAGGAATGACGAACCAAAGGACACCGCGCGAAGTGCAACAGCCCCTTTCTTGACCGGCCTTGCCTGCTACCTGCTGAAGAACAGCTTTCTGAGCGCTATCTCGGCCGGGCAGAACCTGGTCAACGACGACTGTATCAGGTTCAGCGCGACAAAAGCAGACAGAAACAGCCAGTACGGCGAGACGAAATAATACAACGCCAGCGAAAGCAGGACCATAAATCCCGCGAACAACCTTACTGAATTCTCTACCGTCATTAATCATACCCTTCGTTTATTTCGCAACAGGTGTACAACATCTACGCCGGCTCAAAGTTCTCAGAAACCATACGTGAGTTTGGCGTAGAGATTGTCGTTTTTCATAAACTGACCGAACTCGGTGGCCGCGTGATTCCCATCGAAGAAGTTGGCGCCGACCGCCAGGTCCATTTCATCGCTGTACTTGTAGCTTGCAGACGCTCTCAAGTAACCGTCCTCGTCGGTGGGGGAATAGAACACGAACAGCGACAGTATCAGCAGTTCGTCATACAGCAGCTTGGTGACGCGCGTGGTCAGAAGATGCCGCAGTTCGTCCCGGACATAGGCGTTCACACTGCGCTGCTGCTGCTCATAGGTGTCGTGGTCCAACATCATGTCCACCTGCCACTGGGCGTTGATGGTAAGATTGGCGGCCACCTGCCGTTCAAAACCGGCCATGCCGGCCACCGATGAGTTCGGCATAAACGGGTTATCGCCGTCACGGTCCCGCCGCGAATCGAAGTAGCCGCCTTCAATCCAGAGGACGCCGCCGCCAAGCGGGCCGCGGACGGAAGCGCCGTAGACGTTCAGCTTTGGATATACCGGCGCCATCACGGGGCCGATGAACGTAACTCCCATCGGGTTCTTGTAGAACCCTTTATAGAAGTATAGAGCGCTGTTGAATGATCCGACCAGCCGGCTGAACCGCAGGGCGACCTCACCGTTCTCGAACTTGGGCGCGGGGGTCGGCGGGTCGAAGTAGAATCCTTCCCCAACGATCGACATGCCGTTGAAATAGCTCAACCTTCGTCCCGTGGGTAAACGGTTCGGCTCGAAGCGCGGTGTCCAGACCAGGGACAACGATCCCAGGCCGCTATAGTAGTCGGCCTGCAGTGCGTTCTGAGGAGCTTTGAGGTACTGATCATCACGTCCCACAAAAAACGAACGGTAGTCCTTGGCGAACACGTCGTTGATGAAGATCAAATCGCCGGTGCCCCAGGTGAGTATTTGCCGTCCGACTTTGAAATCGAGGTTGTTGCCGAGGCGGAATTTGAGATAACCTTCGCGCAACTCCCACTCGTAGCGGGCGGAGTCCGCGGCGTCGTACATAAAGTCGAGGCGTCCGAAGAACTCACTGCGGTCGCCGAAATGCTCGGCGCGCAGTTGCAGCCGGGTCTCTGAGGCGGTCTGCTCGGTGGCCGTGGGGTTGGACTCGTCCAACCGCCCGCCATAGAGGGCCTGGAGAAATCCGTCGAGCGTTACCTCGGCTGCAGTCGGGGCTGCTGTCACCAGCAGCCCCGTGACGACGACTGCTACTACGAATAAACTTATTCCTCTCATGTCCCTGGCCTCCGGTTTACTTTATAAACTCGCGCGGCGGGTTCTTCAGATACCGCTCGGTGAAGAAGGACGCGTCCAGGCCGACGTTGTAATCGATGCTGGAGAACTCGATCACGGTTTTGCCGCCTTTCTTGACATCCTCCATCGTGCGCGTGGTCATGGTGGTCACGCCGTCGATATCTTCGACAGTACCGGAGGTGAACAGGCGTACCAGGTTGTCTTTCTTGTCGTAATACTCCTCGCGCCGCGGCAGGAGGTTCACTTTGTCGATGAACGATACCTTGCGCGCGAAGCCCTTGTATTGCTCCTTCGGTACCGATTGGATCACGTAGGCGCTGCGGCCGTCGATGGTAGAGTCACCTATCAGACTGTGGGTGTCCTCGCTCCAGTGGCGGCCGGAGACATCCTCGTACGTGAAGTCCGATCCGACAAAACTGGAGTTCTTGTCGTCGGCCGAGATCGGTTTGACGAGATCGACGGAGGGCACGTAGATCCAGCGCATGTCATTGCCGCCGGCGGTTTTGTGCACCATGAAAGTCAAGCGCGAAACATCGGAGGGTTTCTTGAAGTAAGTATAGTACTTCTGATTGCCGCCTTCTTCTTCGTCCAGACGCAGCATAACGAACTCCCTGGTTCGCTCCTTGCCGCGCTTGTCGATAATGCGCATGGTGACCTCGACCATACCGTCGTCCGCCGCGTAGTAATAGGCCAGGTGCGACTTCCTCATGATCGCTTCGGCGTCTTCGGCTGAGGCGGCCGTCGCGAACGTGCCGACCAGGGTCAGCAGAATCATCGGGATTAGTTTAGATTTCACCATGGCGTGGTTCCTTTCTTTCTTGCTCTATTAATCTTCGGCATTAGGCTTGTTCAACCGCGGTGGGAGCGGTGTTGCTTTTTTCTACTTTTACCGGAAGTAGTGACTTGTTGAAGGTACGCACCAAGGCCGGAAGCAACAGCAGCGTAACCAGGCCCGAGACAATCATGATAGCCAGGAAGAACGAGCCGACCGTGATGTACGGCACGAGGCTTGAGAACAGCATCGGCGCGAACCCGATGGCGATCACCAGCACGTTGCGGCCGATGGCGCGACCGGCTCCTTCGAATATCTCGTGGAATGAGGCTCTAAAGTCAGCGGTGCGTTTGTGGATCATGCGCAGTCGCTGGATGAAGTGTATGGCGAAGTCGATCGACAACCCCAAAGTCAGCGACGACAACACCGCCACCGGCATGTCGTACGGCTTGCCGATGTAGCCAAGGAAGGCGTAGATGGCCATGATGGTAATGGTCAAGGGCAACATCGAAACCAAGCCCCAGCGGAGCGACCGGAACAGGAATATCATCATGATGAACACCACGATGTATGATCCCGTCAGCGATGAACGCATACCGGAGACCATCTGGCGTTGCCATTCGATATTGATGTACGGCAGGCCGGCCCAGCGGGCGGTGATGCCGTCCGGCGGCGTGTGTTCGGCCAGATAATTGTTCCCTCGTTCGACCACCGCCGCAACCGCCATGTTGTCGCCGTCTTTCATCTGCACCCAGAGGTTGACCTGATCGTAATCCGGCGTGACGAACTTGAACAGATCATCGGGATCTCCGCCGGACATCTCGTACAGGAAGAGCATCTGCCCGATCTCATTGGCATTGTCCGGCAGGGCTAGTTTTGTCGAGTCGCCGCCGAGCAGTTCATAGCGCACCTTTTTGACCACGTCGGGCAGACCGGTGACCGCACCGACAACCGGGTCCTTTTCCAGTTCGCGCTGCATCGCCTCGAGGTAGCGCTCGACCTCGGGCTTTTTCATAACATTGTCCTCGCGCCCCTCGAAGACGAGGTAGTTCATGTAGGTCCCGGCCAGGTGCTCGTTCATCGCGGTGTCGGCTATGCGGATCGGATGTGATTTCTTGAACCACTTGACCGGGTTGTCGTTGACCACGATCAGCGACAGACCGAATGCCGAGACAACCACCACGATTGACGCCGTGATGATGATTCCCTTGTGTCGCTTGTAGCTGAGGTCGCGGCAAGCGTGCATGATTTTCGACAGCGGACCGCGGGCGTCGTCCTCGCGTCCGAAATTACGCAGGGTTTTGTCGGAGATCAACATGCCGATAGCCGGGTTCAAGGTCAGCGACAGTAGCCAGGCCACCATGATACCGAAAGCGACAAACATCCCGAACACTTGCACCGGCGGGATCGGCGTCAAAGCCAGTGAGATGAAACCGGCCACGGTGGTAAGCGAGGTGAACAGCATCGGCACGAACAGTTCGTTGATCGAATGCCTGATCGTGGCGTCCTTGTGCTTGTACTTTTTGTAGTGGTCGTGAAACTCCGATATAATGTGGATCGAGTTCAGCACTGCGATCGGGATCAAAAAGATGGGGATCATCGAGGCCATGATGTGCACGGTGTGGCCGGTCAGGATCAGCAGACCCATCGACCAGATCACGGCCATGATCGCGATCACCATGGGAGCGAGGATTATCTTCATCTTGCGGAAGAACATCAACAGCAGCAGGACAATAATCAGCAAAGCCGCGGGTGCGGAGTAGGCCATCTGCGAGAACATCTCGGCGCCAAATGAATCCTCGGCCATCGGCAGTCCGGCGATGTGCACGGTGAACTCGCCGCCGAATCTGTCCGTTATGTCGCGAATCTCACCGGCGATACGGTGTGACATATGCTTCGACTCGATCGGCACCATGATCGCGATCGCCTTGCCGTCTTCCGAGGCCAGCTTGCCGCGCAGGATCGGATTATCCTGGATGCGGCTGAAGATATAGTCGGCCTGCGCCTGGGTCTCGATTTCCTCGGCCATCAGCGGCTCTATTATTAATGTGCCGTCGCCGCCCTGTCGGATATCATCGACCGTCGAGGGGGCCATGATGTCTTCGATAATCACGCCCTCGATCTCTTCGATCTGAGCCGTAATATTATAGACGCGGTTGAGCAGGACCGGGCGGAAGGCGTTGGTCTTGTCGACCACGCCGACGGCCAGGAAATCGGACAAGCCGAAAGTCTCCTTCATCTCGTGTTCGAAGACGCGGACCGGCTCATCGGCCGCCAGCATGTTCTCCGGGTCGGTGTCGATGGTTATCTTGGGAAACTGAACGGCGAAAAACGCGGTGATGACGACCGTGACACCGATCACCCACCAGGGGTGTTCGATGGCGAAATTGGTGATGCCTTTCTTCATGATCGTGTACCTTTCTAGTCAATTATGTTGTATAGCGACTTAGATGGCCCGGGGGCGAAAATGATTCAGAAATTCAGAGCCATTTACGTCTCCTTGGTCAAACACTTGTGTTGCAGCGGCATGCGGGAGAGCGGCTAACCCCATATGAGCTGTTTGTGTAGCCACTGACCGGCGGGACAACCAGATCGCAGCATTAGGGTCATGAAGCTCAGAAGACAATCACCTTGTCCGCCCAAACTGTCCATTCCGTGAGCTCGTCCATAGAACTGCGGTGAACACCGGCGATCAATTCTCCTGCCGCTATACCGCGAGCGTCGGCGCAAGACCCACAGACGCCGACGGGTCTCTGCGAAGAGACCAGGCTTCTTAGCATCCGGCCCACGTTGTAGTACCCATTCGGTGTCTTCTGCCCCGATTTACCGCAGCTTACAGCATCAGCCATGAGGAATACTCGCAGCCCGATGTCATCATTCTTGGACAGAGAGAGAGCTAACCTCAGACCATTGTATGACCTTTCAGTTCCATAAGCGGGGTCATTGAGTATAATCAGAACATCCAATTGTGCATCCTCCTGACTTCGACAAGAAAGTAACCTTACTTCGTATTGATTATTGCCTTGGTAGACAATTCATGTAGAAGTGTGATCACATCCTTCAGCTGGGAACCGGGATAGTGGGTTTCATATCTGATCATGCCTTGCCGATCAATCACGAACAGATTTGCGATTGGACAGGAAGCTGGCACGTACGTCCCAACATAATCTTTGCAGGTTTTACCTTCCGGGTCGAACAGAATAGGAAAACTGAAATTCAATTTACTGGAAATAGCGTCAACAGCTTCGCTATCATTACCGAGAAGACTTATGGCCAACAGTTCTGCCTGTGGCTTGATATCTGCTTGATAAACCGAATCCAGGCTGGGGATGTTTGCCTGGCAGCCTTCGCAAAGATTAGTGAACCATACTATTACCGGCAGGGAGTCGACGAGACTCTGGAATCGATATTCTCTACCATCGAGACCCGCAAGCTCGAAGGCCGGGGCCACCCTTTCTTCGAGGCGTTGTGAATCCATAATGTCTTCGTCTTCGGATGTAGTGGCGTAAACTGGAACAAGCGATACCTTAATAACGGACATAACCAAGATGACAGTCCGAGCATGTAGTTTGAATATCTTCATTGCTCCTCCACTTTCAGATGCAGGGTACGTTCAAGATAACTTCCCAGCATTCCCTGTTTGGGTTTCCCCTTGATAGTCTCGCCCTTCGTTAGCATAACCTGCAGGGTGACTTCCGCATCACCGGCAGCATCGGTGGGTCGCACAGTCATCGGTAACACTGTCCCGTGGACACCGGGGTATGCGTCAAGTCGATCACCAACAATCCGGCACGCCATCGGCAGGTTCACTTCCCATCCCGGCGGAAACTTGGATAGAGTCGATGATTTTATTCTTTCAGAATCGACATAAAGCCAGCCGTTACGGTAGGGGATAAGATTTGTGTCATCTGTTTTGTATCCGATCACCGTCTCAACTGTAGCGGAATGACCGCGTTTGACTGCAAGCAGAAAAGAGCCATCCGGCCTTTGGAGGGACGATTTGGTGTCTTTATCAACAATGTCAACGACAAGGTCAGGTCCGTCAACCCAACTGCCGTTGTTTACGTGACAGTTCAAACAATTTTCTGATTTACTCAGTATCCCTACTGCCGGTGGGTAAGCCAATACTCCCGCACCCGGAGCGATCAATAAAAGAGCAATTGTGACAGTTGTCGCTTTCGTTCTCATTTCTTATTTCCCTTCATTTTAGGTTTGTATTTTTCTTCAATACTTCCTTATGCTTCAAATCGCAGGAAGGCGCTGAATACCAGTATCCCTATAGCAAACCACAAGCAGATTTCACACAAGGCTGTGCGACGAGCGCGCAGCGCAAAAAACTCTCTTTCATTGTCCTGGTTAGGGGCTTCACCGGATCTGAAGCCGGCAAAAAGACTCAGCAGTCGAGGGTTAATCCTCAGGAAGATCATTGACATGATGACAATCAAGCCAAACACGCACACCAGTTTCAGTATCACAGCGATCCAGGCGACAATGTGCAACGACTTAAATGCACCGTGAAAGGCATAATGGTTCAGCGGCATGCCGATTCCGGTCAGCACCAGAGTGACGATGAACACCACACAGTACGGAACATTCCCCTGGAGAGTGTCTTCAACGACTTTGTCGAGTTCATAATGAAGCTTCGGTCCGTACTGTCCCCGCATCAGGACGAGATTTCTGTTGTAGAACGGCGCCGCCGCACACCCGACCAGAGCTAAATTGTGCAACGCGAGCAGAACCCCGTGAATGATTTGTTCACCCATTTGTTCACTCCCTTGGATCTGTATGTTAGATTCCGTGTCGTGCACGTTACATTTGTGTCCCATGCCTTTATGCCGTGGACCAGTTTCATTGCTGAATTACCACTTTCATCCCTGCTTCCCGCCACTCCGCCACCCCGTCTTCCAGGCGCACGGCATTGAATCCTTTGCTTCGCAGAATCTTGACTGCTTCCTGCGCCAGCACGCAATAGGGACCCCGGCAATACGCAATAATCTCTTGACCCGGCGAGAACTCATCAATATGCTCGCCTAACTCCTGAAGCGGTATTGAGCGCGCATAAGGGAGATGGGCCGCGAGATATTCATCCCTCGGCCGTACATCCAAGATGACCACCTCTCCAGCTTTTGCCCTCTTTGACAGTTCCTTGCGGTTAATCGGCTCCAGGTTTTGACTGTCGCCAAAGAAGTCTTCTATGATCCGGTCGATCTCGGCCAGCCGGGATTCCGCAAGGCGGCGCAAACTCCTGAAGAAGTCACAGACCTCTTGGCCGGCAAGACGATAGTAGACGTAAAGACCTTCTTTACGTATTTCCACCAGTCGTGCGCCGCGCATGATTTGCAGGTGCCGGGAAGTGTTCGCGGCGCTCAAGGAGGCCTGAGCCGCGAGGACTTCCACCGATTTCTCAGATTGGCATAGAAGGTCCAGCAACTCCAACCTCTTTGGGCTGGCCAGGGCATGTGCTAACCGGGCGAACTGATCGTAAAGTCTGTCCTTGGCGTCTCGGGCTGTAGTCATTCTCGACTCCGTGGCATGATGGGTTTGGTCGAAATCCGTTGTCGCTTACATGTGCAACTATTCAATTGAACAATTGAATAGCTTATTAGTTCCCGTTATTTTTGCCCCCCTTTTTGGAAAGACCGCCGGCGCCGATCTTCGTGCGCCGACTATCGGGTTATACAAACCGATCTCGATACTCTCGTAGGCGGCGTAGGTCCACAGGTGCCGCGAGCGGTCGGCGCCTGAGTCGACAGATGTGGACATCTGCCGAGCACAGCCCTACCCTTGGTACTCCCGTCCCAAGCGAGTTTGAGACGGCCACCCGGCGACAGTAGGACACCGTTCCCTAAAGTCATTCATGAAAAAAGGCCGAGTCTGAAGACTCGGCCTTCACAGATCCTTCTTGGTTGCTATCAGGGGCGGGGATGCCCGACGGCACCCATACACAACTTCTGGGGTAATCCACCGACAGCTACAAAATCGACTCGAAGGCTTGCTTGAAAGTCCCGTAGTCGCGCGGGCCGACGAAGCGATTGACCTCGTTGCCGTCCCGGTCGTAAAAGATCGTGGTCGGCACGCCGGTCAGGACCCCCAGAGCATACAGATGCTGGTTCTCGGCCATCAACATGACCCACTTCATGTTGTTCTGGGCGGCGAAACTCTCCACTTTCTGAGGGGTGTCACGAGTGGCCACGGCCATCCCCAGCATCTCAATTCCCTTATCGTGATACTCGCCGTAAAGCCGAACAAGCTCTGGTATCTCCCGACGACAGGGCGGGCACCAGGTGCCCCAGACGTTGACCACCACCGGCTGTTTGCCGATCCACTCGTCCGATTGGTGCAGTTTGCCTTTGGTGTCGTAAACGGCGAACGGGACGGCTGTGACCGACGGCGTCGGGTTCGCAAGCGGCTGGGTGATCTGTGCTTCGGCCTCAGGTTTCGGCCGGAGGGCGAGCTTAGGTTCGGGAGCAGGTTGGATAGTCGGCTTCGGTTGTGTCTTGGACGGCGGCCGGTCAGTGGTCGCTTTCGACTGTCCCGGCGTCGGTTCGGTTTGAGCAGCCTCGTTGCCGTCGCTGCTGCACGAACCCAACAGGAACAACAAGACCGCGAACACTAGCAGATACCTGGTAAGTGTCATTTCGGTGAATCTCTCCGACCGTAGCGATGTCGGCAGCATATCAGCGATCGGTCGCACTCGAACGGTTCGCATCGGCGGTTACTTGGAACCACCTCCGTCGTAGGACGGCCGTTGGATTTTGGTGGTGTCGTACTTGCGTTCGGCCACGTAGGTCAGGTACTGCGCCAACTGTTCCTTCGCCTGATAACCGCGCGCCGCCCCCAGCTTGCCGCCGTCCGGTGTCAAAAAGTAATACGTCGGGTAAGACCTGACCCCGAATTCGCTGCGGGTCAGGTTTTGCTCAGTGATCTTGTAGCCGTCGATATCCAACTCATTGCGGGAATCACCATCGACTATGATCGATATGAAACCGGTGTCGAGCATCTGGATGATGTCCGGCTCTTTGAATGTGGTCTTGTTCATTTTCTTGCACCAACCGCACCAACTGGTGGTGAAGTTGATAAAGACGTGCTTTTTCTCGGCCTTGGCTTTGGCCAGTCCGGTGTCGTAGGCAAGCCAGGTGATCTCGGTCGGCTTCTCGACCGGCGAATTGGGATCGGTTTTCTTGTCGTCCTCGGCGATAGCGGTCACAACCACGGCCAGGATTAACAGTATGGCGACAGCAGTGATGGGCCGGTGTTTCATTGCGATATCCAATCTTGAAGCGTTGTTTCTGCTTACTTCAGCGGCCTCAGGTATGCGCCCGACTCGCCGAGCAGTTCTTTCAGGCTGCTCAATAACCGAAAGTCCGGTTTCACAGCGTACTTCTTGGACCTAATATACACTTCTGAGCCGTTTTGTCGAGCGGCAAGTAAGACCGGGGTGTTGCCTTTGAACTCCTCTAATGTTGCGAGAGCCTTGTCCAGTGTTTTATCGGAGCAGTCCACATCGATCTTTATAACGAGCTGACAGTTAAATCGTTCCGTCAACTCCTCTAGGGGCGCCACGTCCGAACCGATGATCTTGGGCGCCTCCCCTTCCCTGGTTGAGACCCGGCCAGTCACCAGCACCATCTGATCCACCCGGGCAACCTCGCGGCATTTCTCGTAACAATCGGAAAACAATATCAACTCGACCGAGCCGGTGAAATCCTCCAGGGTGGCGAAAGCCATCAAGTTCCCTTTCTTGTCGACCATGCTCCTGACCGCGGCGATAATCCCGCCTACCGTGACCTCGCGCCCGTCGGCCGCCGCGTGCAGATCGGCCGCCCGGAAAGTGGTGAACCAGTCAAGGATGTCCCGGTATTTGTCCAACGGGTGCCCGGAGACGTAGAAACCCAGGGTGCTTTTTTCTCTGGCCAATTTCTCGCTGGTGGACCAGTCGTCTACTGAAGGCAGGGCCGGCGCGATCCGGTCGATTGCTCCGCCGTCGCCGGCGAACAGGTCGTGACTGGCCGAATTCTCGGCCACCCGATGGCCGTATTCCAGCATGGCCGGCACGGCTTCAAACATCTCCGCCCGGTTGACCCCGAGGCTGTCGCAGGCGCCGGCGGCGATCAACGATTCAAGCGTGCGCCGGTTGATCGCCTTGACCGGCACTCGGCCGACCAGATCGGCCAGGTCGGCGAACCGCCCGTCCCTGACGCGCTCCTCGACCACCGCCTTAGCCGGTCCCCCCCCGACGTTTTTGACCGCTTGCAGCCCGAAGCGGATATTTCCCTCGACCACGGCGAAATCGATGGTCGACTCGTTGACGTCCGGCGGCAGCACCTTGATGCCCATCCGGCGGCATTCCTCCAGAAGGACATAGATGCGGTCGCTGTCGTTGATTTCGGAGGTCATCAAAGCCGCCATGAACTCGCGCGGGCGGTAATGCTTCAGCCAGGCGGTCTGATAAGCCACGTAGGCGTAGCAGGTGGAGTGGGCTTTGTTGAAGCCGTAGCGGGCGAAGGTCTCGATCTGCTCGAACACTTCGCCGGCGATCTTTTTGTCGACCTTGCGCGCCGCCGCGCCGTCCAAAAACTCCCGTTTCTGCTCGGCCATCAGAGCGGCGTCCTTCTTGCCCATGGCTTTGCGAAGAAGGTCCGCTGTGCCCATGCTGTACCCGGCTAGCGTGTTGGCGATCTTGAGCACCTGCTCCTGGAAGACGATCACGCCGTAAGTGCTTTTGAGGATTCGTTCCAGTTCGGGATGGAGGTAGCGGATGTTGGCCGCGCCGTGTTTGCGGTCGATATACTCGTCGATCATCCCGCTATCGAGCGGCCCCGGACGGTACAGCGCGTTCATGGCCGTGATGTCGGTGAAGTTCTCCGGTTTCAGTTTGCGCAGGTAATCGCGCATGCCGGACGATTCAAACTGGAAGATGCCGATCGTGTTCCCGGCGGCGAACTGCTTGTAAACCTGGGCGTCGTCGAGCGGGATATTGTTGATGTCGATCCTGGCGTCGGGGTCGTCCTTCTCGATCATGCGCACGGCGTCGTCGATCACCGTCAGCGTGCGCAGACCCAGGAAGTCCATCTTCAACAGACCGATCTCCTCGACCATCTTCATGTCGAACTGGGTGGTTATTTCGTCCTTACTCCCTTTGAACAGCGGCACGTAATCGGTCAGGGCCGACGGCGCGATCACCACCCCGGCCGCATGGGTCGAGCAGTGGCGGGCCAGACCCTCCAGGGTGCGCGAGTAGTCGATCAGCTTTCGGACCCGCTGGTCGCTCTCGACCAGTTGGGCCAATTCCGGCGTCTGGGCCAGCGCCTTGTCCAGCGTCATGTCGACCGCCAGCGGAATCATCTTGGCGATCCGGTCCACTTCGCCGTACGGGATGGCCAGCACGCGGCCGACGTCGCGCACCACCGCCCGCGCCGCCATAGTGCCGAATGTGATGATCTGGCAGACGTTCTTCTCGCCGTACTTCTCGATGACGTACTGGATGATCTCGTCGCGGCCGCGGTCGGCGAAGTCGATATCGATATCCGGCATCGAAATCCGCTCCGGATTCAAAAACCGCTCGAACAGAAGCTCGAAACGGATAGGGTCGATGTTGGTGATTTTCAGCGCGTACGACACCAGCGATCCGGCCGCTGAGCCGCGCCCCGGTCCTACCGGTATCTTACGACTGCGGGCGTAGTCGCAGAAGTCCTTCACGATCAGAAAATACCCGGCGTAACCCATCTTCTTGATCACGCTCAACTCGTAGGTCAACCGCGCCTCGATCTCGTCGGTTTGCTCGTCGTAGCGCTCCTTGAGGCCCTCGCGACAGAGATGCTCCAGGTAGGTATCGGCGTCCACGAACGATTTGGGGATCGGGTAAACGGGCAGCTTGAGCTTTCCCAGTTCCAGTTCCAGACTGCAGGCTTCGGCCACCCGTATGGTGTTCTCTAAAGCCGGTTTGAAATCCCCCAGCACCTGCTCCATCTCCTCGGCCGTCTTGAAATAGATCTGGTCGGTGTTGTAGCGCATCCGATCCTGATCCTCGACCAGCTTGCCGGTCTGGATACACAAGAGGGCGTCGTGGGCTTCATAATCCTGCTGTCTGAGGTAGTGGCAGTCGTTGGTGGCCAGCATCGGAATGCCGGTCTCGCGCGAGACAGCCTCGATTTTGCCCAGCAGTTGCTGCTCGAGTTCGAGACCGTGATTCTGAACCTCGAGGAAGAAGTACTCTTCACCGAAAATATCCTGATACTCCCGCGCCGTGGCCACGGCCGCCTCGGTGTTGCCGCGCAGGAGATGCCAGTTTACCTCCCCCTTGAGACAGGCAGAACTGGCCAGCAGCCCGTCGGCATGTTCGCGCAGCAGTTGTTTGTCCATTCGCGGGCGGTGATAGAACCCCTCCAGAAAACCGGCCGTCGACAGTTTGATGAGGTTCTTGTAGCCGGTCAGATTGCGGGCCAGCAGCACCAGGTGATAGCCGCCGTCGGGGTGTTCCTTCGAGGGCTGTTTGTCGAAGCGGCTGCCCCCGGCGACGTAGGCTTCGATGCCGATAATCGGCTTGATCCCGGCGCGGTTGGCCTTCTTGTAAAACTCGATCGCCCCGAACATATTGCCGTGGTCGGTGACGGCCAAAGCCGGCATACGGTACTCGCGGGCGAGCGCGATCATCTCATCGAGCCGACAGGCGCCGTCCAGCAGCGAGTACTGGCTGTGCGTGTGCAGATGGACAAAGTTTGAGTGCTTTACGGCCATAATGTCAAAATCCGGACAACATCTTTTCCCAAAATGATACGCGACCTCAGCAATATCAGCGAGCTATTGTAACGGGCGCGCTCCGGGTTGGAACACCGTTGAGTTTCCACCAGCGTCGATTACTATCCCCCTACAAAATCACTCAAAACCGCCTACGGGTCAAACACTTTTTGGGGCAATTGCATTCTACTGACCTTCCCCCGGATATAGTGGACAGGTCGAAAGGATAGGGTTATCTTGCTATTCGAAGGTGTTCAGATGTCAACAGAACAGAATCGCTGGCGGTATGACCGTGAGTTCAAGCTGGCGGCGGTGTGGCGATCTCAACTGTCTGCCTGGCACAGTGTTTGAGATTGCCGCGGTCGCCTGCGGCGAGCCTGCAATGACGTATTCGAGGGTTTCTCAACACTCCCATTTGTCCGGGTTTCGTGGCGGGCGTTGCGAGCTCTGAGACCCGGACCAAGGTCCGGGCCACCCGTGTGGAGATCTCCCGTAACTCCCCTAAAACAAGCACCCGCCGCTCATGCAGCCGTGCTTCTCGCCCTTTTCGAGCTTGCGCGAGACGCTTATCGATAGGCCGAACTGATGCGAGGGACTATCGGAGCCAAGAAAGGCGTCGGAAAAGACAATCGTGTATTTCCCCTCGAAAGCCAGGCGGAAATCATACGACTGGAAGCCGTACACACCGCCGGCCAGATGCAGCGCCAAAGCCTGATCGTTGTCTACAATCTCTCCGCTGTATTCTTGCGAGCCGATGAAATGAATCCCCAAGCCACCACCTATGAAAGGTGTGAAGTCGGACTCGCGGTTGAACACGTATCTGGCGCCGATGTCCCAGGGGACTACGGTGACCTGTCGTTCGTCCGTGATCACACCATAGAGAGTATCTGCCTCACCACCGGATCCCCAGGTGGTGCCGATCGAGTTTTCAATCACCCAGTTGCCCGCTTCGTAGCGCATCATCCAGGCGACAGTGGTGAGGTGGTCGACCTTTGAATATGAATCGCCCAACGGAAAGCCGAAGCCGAGCGAAACGCCGCTGGTGATGTAGGACTTTTTGCGCCGCGCGTCCATGGTCTCTTCTTCGGTGATGGCATAGCGCGTGACCTCGGACTGTATCGGCTTGCCGGAGGCGGCTGCTTCGGCCAGCTTGCGAAGGGTGACATCGAGGTCGTCTATCGAGGTGGAGGAGAAGCGGTCGGTGAAAACGACCTCCTTATTGACGACGCTCACCACCCGTATTTCAGCGGTGATCTTACCGCCGAGTTTCGTAAGGGAGCCGATTATCGCCTTCCCCGCTCCGGCGGCGAAACCGAAATCGGAGGCGCAGGCGACATCGTGGCAGGTGAAGTCGGTAATGTGCTTTTCAGACAGCGCGGCTTCGACCTGTTCCTTAGCGATAACGGTGAACTTGCCGGTGGCGGCCAGTTCGTTGCGGAAAATGTGAGTGGCGGCCTCGACCGTCTGGTCGTCGACGCCGATCCCCTGGAATTCAAAGACGGCGGCTGTTTCCTGAGCGGCAACGGACCCGGCCAGAAGTGTCAGGATTAGTGAACTGAGAGCGAGTGTGCGGTACATTTGTCCCTCCTTAAGGGAGTGTTTTGTCCAAGTACTTGTTGAACATAAGTACCGACTCGTCGCCGTCTTGTCAAACGGTTTTTTGGAGACAAAACGGGGTAGATGCGGCTGGGTGGCCCGTATATCTGGGCTTGTTGAAAAAGTCCCAACAAAGTCATCGCGAGCTTGTCGGAGGCAGGCGTGGCGATCTCAACTTCAACGGGTCCGAACGTCCGGGCTCTGATGGATGGGTAGACCAGATGACACGCAACTTCGGGTGGACCCCGCCTGCGCGGGGGTGACAGAACTGGGGTGATTGACTCTTACAGGCACCAGATACGCCGTTCGAGAGCTTTGGCGATCTCTTTGGTGGAGGGAAAGCGGCCGAGTCCGTTCTTATCGCCGCCGACGGCCTGTCCTGAGCCGACAATAGTACAGCCGTCGACCGTGATCATCGGCGCCTTCACCGGCTGCTCGGATTCCACAAACCGGGCCAGAATGCCGTGCTCCTGCACGAAGCGCTTGACGAAATCGGCCGTCTGGGCCTGCTTTGGGTCCTTGGCTGAATAGATTAATCCGATCTCCATCAGGGACCTCCTTATCCCATTTACAATATGCCTGCTCATTCGGTCCCGTCAACTAGAAAATCCCGGCGCCTTGTACTTTATACGAGAAAAAGAGGAGTTAGTTGAGCCATTAGTCCAAAAACTGCTTTACAACCTCTTCGGCCAGGCTTATTCTGCCGGGAACACACAGCACAAAACAACCGTTCAGATCGGCAACGGCTTGAACGCTGACCGTCGAAGCTGAAGACGGAAACGTCATTTGAGAAACAAAGCGAAACAAAGGAGCGACAGAGATGGTTCACCAACTACCACAACTACCGTACGCCAAGGATGCGCTGGCGCCGCATATCTCGGCCGAGACGATCGAGTATCACTACGGCAAGCATCACCAGACGTACGTAACCAACCTCAACAAGCTGATCGAGGGGACCAAGTTCGCCGAGGCAGGTCTTGAGGCGATCATCAAGAAGGCATCCGGCGGCCTGTTCAACAACGCCGCCCAGGTTTTCAACCACAGCTTTTACTGGAACTGTCTCAGCCCCCAGGGCGGCGGCGAGCCGACCGGTGAGCTGGCCGAATCGATCAACAAGACGTTCGGCTCATTTGCGGCCTTCAAGGAGAAGTTCTCTCAGACCGCCATCACGACGTTCGGCTCCGGCTGGGCCTGGCTGGTGAAGGACGGCGCCGGCAAACTGGAGATAGTCAGCACGGGCAACGCCGGTTGTCCGCTGACCGAGGGGAAGACGCCGCTTCTGACCTGCGACGTCTGGGAGCACGCCTACTATATCGATTATCGCAATGCCCGCCCCAAGTACGTAGAGGCGATCTGGGACCTGGTTAACTGGGCGTTCGTTGCGAAGAACTTCGCCGGCTGAGCGGCAGCGCAGCAGGCAAACATCAGACTGCGAGTATCGGGGCGGGGTCGCGACCGCTCTGCCCCTTTTCTATGTTGGTTTTAGGGGGTGCTGGGGGGCGCTTGCCGCTGCTGCAATCGCTGCATCATCTCCTGCACCACCTGCGTAGCATAGCCGGCCTTGAAACGGTTTACCTTAACGCCGCGGTCAAGGTAGGTATAGGCCAGCGACATCAGCGACCGGTCCTGAGTCACTGAGGCCAGAAGAAAGCAGACCTTTCCGCACATCATCTGCACGCTGAAATCGGTGGGGTACTTGTTGGTTAGTGTGCTCACCAGCCTGAGCGCGTCCTCGTTCCGGCCGGTGCGCAACATGATGTCAACCAGCAGTCGGCCGGATGACTTGGTCATCTCGTGCGCGGCCAGGTGCTGTTCGATCTCAATCAGTGCGCTGTCGAGCCGGTTCTCGCTCAGATGGGCCACGGCCTTTTCATAGCGCGACGGTTGATAGCCTTTCGCCCGCGTGTTGCTGAACAAATCGCTGATGCGAAACAGTTTTACCTCGGTATCGCGAATCCACCAGGAAGTGACCGGGTAGAGGCCTTCCAGCCGCGGATAGCTTCTCACGGCCTCGATGAGATTGGAGGTGTCGACGGCGATATGCGTGACCGGCCAGCGGTCGAACAACGTGCTGTCGAGGTCAACCACGCCGAAAAGGTGTATGAACGTTTTGAGGTCGGTGTCAATCGTCAGGGCCGGCCCGTAGGGACCGGAGATCACCGCCTCGGGGTTGAGAATCGCACTGATGTCTTCGTTTGCTTCCAGCAGGTTGAAGTTGTGTTCCAGGTAGTGGGCGCGGCGAATGCGGAAAGTGTTGGCCAGAACCGACAGGCCGACCATCACCAGCATGATCGTTAGCACGGTCGTGCGCCCCAAATTGAGGCGATACCGGGCCAGCCCATAGCGAGCAGCCAGCGCCAAGACTATCGCGGCCGGCAGACAGCCCCAGGTCAGGGTCCGATAGGGGGCGTTGTTGAAGTAGAAGACATTACCCACGATATGATACAGAGCAAACCAGAATAACAATCCGAGCAAACCGGTGCTCGACCAGCCCGGCGCGACGACGGTGGTTTTCCCCTTCGACAGCAGCAGGTCCATCAGACTGAAACAGAGAATAATGACCGCCGGGATCAATAGCAGAGCGTAGCGGAGCGGCGAGTAGTTCAGCGGCATCAGGCCCATGATGACGACACCGACCCACACAGCGGATAGAACCGCCGGCGGCGACAGCGAATACCGCTCGCCGCCGCCGCGAACGATCAGGATCAGCACGGCGCCGGCCGCCAGTAAGAACATGAACAGATCGGGGTCGAGATAGTACATGCGGTTCTGAAACCCATAGCCGATGAGATCCTCGAAAAAGCCCCAGGGGGAACTCAGCCCGGCAGGAAAGCCGCGCAGGCCGTATGACTGTTCGCCGACGTAACCGAAGGCGACGGAGAGGTCGCTGCCGTAGAGGGCGAGCACCAACAGTACCGAAGAGACCACATAGACACCGATCGCTGTTCCCATCATCCGCCATCGGGTATCGCGATGTGAAACGAAAACAGCCAGCAGCAGGGCAGGCAGCAATAGCGCCCCGAACAGTTTGCCGGTAAACGTGGCCAACGCCACAAGCAACGCCGCCAATATGACGCCCCAGGTCCGGCGGCCGAACCGGCAATAGACGAAGAAGAACAGCGAGGCGATAAAGAGGAGGCCGTTCTCAAGAAACGAGAGCCGTCCGTAGGTCAGAAGGGTGACGTTAATGACGTAGCCCAATGCTACCGCCGGAAGAACCCAGGCGCGGCAATGTCGAAAAAGTCCCAGGAGAAAAAACAGTAGGCCGCTCAGCGACAGAAGTACCCCCACCGTTCCGGCGCTCGACGATGAGACGCCCGCGAGAGAAAACACTATAAAGCCGACCAGCGACACCAGCGAATGCTCATACACTGTCCAGCGCGGATAATCGAAAGGGTCCCAATCGTTGAAAAGGACCTTGTTGCGGGCGTGGTGCACGTACTGGGCCGGGTCGGTGGCCAGCGACTGTCCCAGCCCGGAGAAGTACATGGGCGGGTCGGAGGTGAGGTCCGAGACCCAGAACCACCCTCCGGCGATGACAATGAGCAGTGTGAGAATGTAAAACAGCCGGTCGGTTTTGGAGAACGATGGTCTCATCGGGTTCCCGTCAGTCCCGAGTGAACGATGGACTACTCAACGACAATGCGATGTTCCTGCCGCGGTTCCACCTGTCCGATCATCCAGCCGAAAAGGCCGGCTTGCTCCAGGTCGGCGGCGAACTTTTCGGCGTCGTCGTCTTCTATGGCGATAAACAGCCCGCCGGAGGTCTGAGGATCGAACAGCACCACCTGCACGTTCTCGGGTACGTCGTCGGCGATGTGCAGATGTCCCTGGAGGAACTCGCGGTTGGCGTTGGCGCCGCCGGGGATCATTTTGGCCTCGGCCAACTCCAGCGCCTGCGGCATCAGCGGTATCAGCCGGGTGGCCAGGCGGATGGTCACATCCGAGGCCAGCGCCATCTCCAGCGCGTGCCCCAAGAGGCCGTAGCCGGTGATATCAGTGGCGGCGTGGGCGTTGTGACGCACCATCATCCCCGCGGCGCCGCGGTTCAACTGCGCCATCTGAGCCGAGACGATCCGCTCCAACTCCGGACCCACGGCGCGGCGCTTGATGCCGGTGGTGATCAAGCCGGTGCCGAGCGGCTTGGTCAAAAACAGCCGATCGCCTGGCCGCGCCCCGCCGTTGGTGATAATGCGGTGTGGGTCGACCACGCCGGTCACCGCCAGGCCGTATTTGAGTTCCTTGTCCTTGATCGAATGTCCGCCGACCACCACCGCTCCGGCTTCGGCGATTTTGTCGCCGCCGCCGCGGAGTATCTCAGTGAGATAGCTGTCCGGCAGGTCTCCCACCGGGAAAGCCACGATGTTCAACGCCGTCAGCGGCCGGCCGCCCATGGCGTAGACGTCGGAGAGGGCGTTGGCGGCGGCGATCTGGCCGAACTGATACGGGTCGTCGACAATCGGCGGGAAAAAATCGACCGTCTGCACCAGCGCCTGCTGCTCGTTAATACGGAAGACGCCGGCGTCGTCGGCCTGATTGAATCCCACCAACAAGTCCGGGTGAGTATGTTCGGGCAGCCCTGCCAGGGCTCGCGCCAGAAACAGCGGCGCCAATTTCGACGCTCAACCGGCGCAACTGACCTGCGCGGTCAGTTTGATTTCGGCTTCTTTACGTTTGTCTTCCATGCTCTCCATTCGCGTTGGCGGCATCGCCATCGTAGGTCAGGATCCTTGCGATCCTGACACAGACGAAGCCTGTTCCTCGTCAGGTTCTAAGGAACCTGACCTACAAGCTAGGGGCGCGGGCTTTGCGAGCCGTCGCAGCCCCAAGGATAGCGCAATCACGGCGTGATGTCAACTGCCGGGTCGGGGGATCGGTACGTCACTCTTCGATCGTACTCAGCCCGACGGTTGCGCGCGACGCGCGAGAAACCCGGCTTGACCGGGTCATTCCCGCGAAAGCGGGAATCTCTCCGTCATACGATCTGGTCATAAAGGTCATCCCAATCAGGGTTCATCTCCTTAATCAACCTGATCTTCCAGGTCCTCCGCCACTTCTTGATCTGTTTCTCTCGTGTGATTGCTTCGCGAATGTCGTCGTGTATTTCATAGTATACGAGACGATGAACCCTGTATTTCTTGGTGAACCCCTCGACGGCTCCCTTTTTGTGCTGGAAGACTCGCCCAATAAGATTACTTGTTACTCCTGTATATAGAGTGCCGTAGCGTTCATCGGCCAGTATGTATACATAGTACTGAGACATTTTTCGGAGGGACCCCCGCCTGCGCGGGGGTGACAGTTCGAGGGGGCTTAGTCCGTTTGTACCAATTTCCCCAATCGAGACCTTCTACGTTTTCAGCTTAATCCCTGCCTGCTCGGCTTTGGCGATTAGGTGGTTGACAAATGCTGAGCACGAGACAAGCATGAATCGGGCATCAGCGGCGGTGACCTCTTTCTTCTCCATCATGGCGTGGCGAATGCCTCCTTTGTCATCGCTCGTCCAACCATATATACTGTCAAGCCCCTTCGCCAGCGCAGGGTGCAGGTCGATGGCACCACTGATCTTCTTGAGAGCATCGCCAAGTGTCTTATTGGTCGTGCCGTTGATAAGGTTAACAACGGTTTCGACGGCACTGATGGCATCCTTGATGCTATTGCGGTAGTCGGGGTTCTGTCTGTCGGCGAGCTTGGCTAAAGCACTCTCCAGTTGGATTCCAACTGTATCATGAAAGGTGGCCAATGCGGCCCTCACTTCTGCAATCTCCTCCTTGTCCGTAATAGGAGTGATGATATCACCAACGAATCGATAGCCGGACGATTCCCTGGCCAGATAGTCGTTACATAGATTCCGGAATGATTCTGAAGCTCTCGCATTCGATTCACCCGATTCCCCTGCTATGAATTCCACAAAATCGTAGGTTTCATACCACTTCATTTCGAAGTACTTCCTGCGAATCTCTGACTTGATCTCTGACCAACTTCCCGGCATCCCGTCAATGGGCCATCGGAAGTGCAGAGCCCACAGTCTCAAAACCAATGTTTCTAATCGCTGATCTGCAATGACATCTTCGTAACCACAGGTCGGCCCGGTTGGCACATATCCACCGAAGAGTATCGTTGCGGCATTCCACAGCGAGTTGCGCAGTGGCTCGTCCATTGAGTCAATTTGTATTGCCTTCTCTGGGACCAGACCCTGCCTTTTTGAAAAACTGTCCATACAAACGCCTCCCTATGAATTAGCCAATTACCGGCGCTTCTTTTGTATCCCTTTCCCCCACCCGCTCCCCCAGCAACTGTTTCAGATATTGCCCGGTGTAGGATTTGGCGATGGAGGCGACTTCCTCGGGCGTGCCGACGGCGATGATTTCGCCGCCGTCGTCGCCCCCCTCGGGGCCGATATCGATTATCCAGTCGGCCGTCTTGATGACGTCGAGGTTGTGCTCGATCACCAGCACCGTGTTGCCGCGGTCGACCAGTTCGTTGAGGACGGTCAGCAGCATCCGGATGTCTTCGAAGTGCAGCCCGGTGGTCGGTTCATCGAGGATGTACAATGTCCGCCCGGTAGCGACTTTGGACAATTCGGCGGCCAGCTTGACGCGCTGCGCTTCACCGCCGGAGAGAGTGGTGGCCTGCTGCCCCAGATGGATGTAACCCAGGCCGACATTGGCCAGGGTGAGCAGCTTTTTCTTAATGCGCGGGATGTTCTCGAAGAAGGTCAGGGCTTCGTCGACGGTCATATCGAGCACGTCGCAGATCGACTTCCCCTTGAACGTCACCTCCAGTGTCTCGCGGTTGTAGCGCTTGCCCTTGCAGACGTCGCAGCGCACGTAGACGTCGGGCAGGAAGTGCATCTCGATCTTGATGATGCCGTCGCCGTCGCAGGCGGCGCAGCGCCCCCCCTTGACGTTGAACGAAAACCGCCCCGGCAGGTACCCGCGCGCCCGCGCCTCCGGCAGTCCGGCGAAGAGATCGCGGATATGCGTGAAGACGCCGGTGTAGGTGGCCGGGTTGGAGCGCGGGGTGCGGCCGATCGGGGACTGGTCGATGTCGATGACTTTATCGATGTTCTCCAGCCCCTCGACGTCTTGGTACGGCAGCGGTGACTGGCGGCTTGAGTAGAAGTGCCGCGCCAGCAGCCGATAGAGCGTCTCGTTGATCAAAGTCGACTTGCCGGAGCCGGATACGCCGGTCACGACCACCAGCACGCCGAGCGGAACTTCCAGCGCGACGTTCTTGAGGTTGTTGCCGGTGGCGCCGGTCAGCTTGATCTGATTGCCGTTGGGTTCACGACGGGAGCCCGGCATCTCGATGGATCGTTCGCCTGAGAGGTACTGTCCGGTGATCGAGGTCTTGCACATCCTGATGACGTTCGGTCGGCCGACCGCCACCACCTGACCGCCGTGGACGCCGGCGCCCGGACCGAGGTCGATGACGTAGTCGGCGGACTCGATGGTTTCGCGATCGTGCTCCACCACCAGCACGGTGTTGCCGATATCGCGCAACTCGGTAAGGGTGTTCAAGAGCTTGCGGTTGTCGCGCTGGTGTAGCCCGATCGACGGTTCATCGAGGATGTAGAGCACCCCCACCAGGCGCGATCCGATCTGAGTGGCCAGCCGGATGCGCTGGGCCTCGCCGCCGGAGAGGGTCGCGGCGGCCCGGCTGAGGGTCAGATAATCCAGACCGACGTCGCAGAGAAACCCCAGTCGTTCCTTGAGTTCCTTGAGGATCTGGCGGGCGATGGTCTGTTGTCGTACTGTAAGGCTGATGCGGCGGAAGAAAGCCCGCACGTCCTTGATCGACTTGGCCGTGAGGCTGTCGATGGTCTCGCGGTCGAGAATCACCGACAAGGCTTCCGGTCGCAGCCGCGCCCCGTGACAAGAGGGGCAATCGGAGATCGACATGTAGGTCTCGATCCACTGCCGCACGCCGGATGACTCGGTCTGTTTGTAACGGCGCTCCAGGTGCGGTATCACACCCTCGAATGACGACGTGTAGACCCCCGAGCCGTGGCCTTTGCCTGAGGCATGCTCGAATTCGAAGGAGACCTCTTGGCGTCCCGAACCATACAGGACGACGTGCTGCACTTTCTCCGGCAACTCATTGAACGGGGTCGAGAATTTGAAGCCGTAGTGCTTGGCCACCCCTTTGAGTTGGTAGCGATACCAGTTGGACATCTCGGCGCCGCCCCAGGGCCGGATGGCGCCCTCGGAGATCGACAGGGAGCGATTCGGGATGACCAAGTCGGAATCGACCTCCATCTTCTGCCCCAGACCGTCGCACACCTGGCAAGCCCCGAAGGGGGAGTTGAACGAAAACAGGCGTGGGCTGGGTTCTTCATAGGAGATGTTGCACTTAAGGCAGGCGAACTGCTCGGAGAATAGCAGGTCTTTGCCTTTGATGTGGATCAGCACGGTGCCGCCGCCGGTCTTGAGTCCGGTCTCGACCGAGTCGGCCAGCCGCCGCTTCGACTTGGCCTTGACCACCAGTCGGTCGATCACCGCTTCGATGGAGTGTTTCTTCTTTTTGTCGAGTTCGATCTCGCTGTCGCTCTCGACCAGGGCGTTGTCGACCCGCAGCCGCACGAATCCCTGGTGCAAGGCCTCATTGATGATCTCCTTGTGCTCCCCTTTCTTGCCGCGAACGAGCGGCGCCAGCACCATCAAGCGGGCGCCTTCTTCAAAAGTCAGCACCGCGTCGACGATCTGCTCCACGGTCTGCTGAGTAATCGGCTCGCCGCACTTGACGCAGTGCGGCACGCCCACCCGCGCGAACAACAGCCGGAGATAGTCGTAGATTTCGGTTATGGTGCCGACTGTGGAGCGGGGGTTCTTGGCCGTCCCCTTCTGTTCGATGGAAATAGCGGGCGACAGGCCCTCGATGAAGTCGACGTCCGGCTTCTCCATTAGACCCAGAAACTGCCGGGCATAAGCTGAGAGCGACTCGACGTAGCGTCGCTGGCCCTCGGCGTAGATGGTGTCGAAGGCCAGCGAGCTTTTGCCGGAGCCGGACAGACCGGTGATTACGGTCAGACTGTTGCGGGGGATCCGCACGTCGATGTTGCGCAGGTTGTGTTCGCGGGCGCCTTTGACGTGCAGGTACTGTTGGTTTTTTCGATTCCGGTGACTGTCTGCCATCTCAACTCGCTGAAAAATGCAATCCGTAATATACGGCGAACGGGCTGTGACTCAAAGGAGAATTGCTGTTTACGGTATCACAAATGTTCTGGCACGGCCATCATCCCCTCACCTCAGCCGTCCACGGCCGGTTCCCCGGCAAATTCGCTTGACAAAGCCGCCAACAGAGGTTAATTAGACCGATTATGCATGATCCACACCGAAACTTCTTCGATCTTCTGGCCGCCGAGTGGGATCTGATGTTCACCGCCGAGGACTTGGAGCGACTATCTCACATCGTCGATCAGTTAGGCGTGCAACCGGGTCAGGACGTGGTCGACCTGGGTTGCGGCACCGGCATTCTGTTTGATATGATGCGTCGCAAGGTCGGCTTCAAAGGCTCGGTGACCGGGGTCGATTACTCCCTGCAAATGGTGCTCAAGGCCCACCGCAACTTCCCCTTCTCCAACGTCGCGGTGGTGGACGCCGATGTGATCGCGTTGCCGTTTCGGGACGACAGCTTCGATATGGGCGTGGCCTTTTCGGCTTTCCCCCACTTTTCCGACAAGCAGCAGGCGGTTGATGAAGTCCACCGGGTGCTGAAAGACTGCGCCAGGTTCTACATTATTCACCTCACGTCGTCCAAAGAGCTCTCGGACATGCACCACCGGATCGGCGGGGTGGTTCAGAATGATGAGATTCCGGCGGAACACCGGCTGACCCAGATTTTCCACAACAGCAAGTTTACCGACGTCACCATCGACGATCACCCCGGCCTCTACCTGGCTACGGCCATCACTTCCAAATAGCCGACCGAAGGCGATTGCCGACGATGTCTATCAGCGCCAGATTCGCCGCCCACGCCGCGCTTTACCTGGCTCTCGCCATCCTTCTGCCGGTGGGCTTTCACGCTTTCGGGCTGGCGGGGAGGATTCTCCTGCCGATGCATATCCCGGTGTTGCTGGCCGGTTTTCTGGTAGGCCCGCAGGCAGCTTTCATTGTCGGTCTGCTGGCGCCGGGATTGTCTCATCTGTTTACGGCAATGCCCCCGACCTACGCCGTGCCTCTAATGTCTCTGGAGTTGTCCCTTTTGGGTCTGGCGGCGGGCCTGGCCTATCGCAGGCTGCACCTGAACATCTACGTGGCGCTGATCGCCGCTATGGTGGTGGGACGGATCATGTTCGGAGTGGGGCTGCTGGTTCTCGGGCTGTTCATGGACCTGCCGTATAATGCGGCGTCGTTTTTCGCCGCTGGCGGCGCCTTGTGGATGGGTCTACCGGGGATCGGCGTTCAGTTGGTGATAGTCCCGATCATCGTCGCGGCGGTGGCGCGCAAAGAACACTTGCGATAATTGGCCCCCAGCCCGCTTCGGACCGACAGTATCAACCCTTGAAACCGCAGCGTTTATGACTGCCGTCGCAGAACGGCTTGCTCTCCGAACAGCCGCAGCGGCACAGGGCGAATTTGCCTTCTTTCTCAACGGTAGTGCTATCGGTCAGCTTAATCTCAGCCTTGACCGTATCCAGCATGGCCGGTCCGTTGGGTATCAACGTTATTTTCAGAGTGGGTTCGGACACGACGTTTTTCTCCTATTGATCCGGCCCGTCGGAAGTTCACCGGCGGGCCGTAGATGTTCTCATTACGTCTGGAACCGGCTGCGTCGGAGCGCGGTTCCCCAAGGACTTCTCACCCTTTCACCATGGTCACCTCGCCGCTCGATACCGAGATCGTCCCCTGATCGGTCTCAAGCAGCAGGCTGCCGTCAGCTTCGATGTCCACCGCCACACCCTGGACAATTTCCCGACCGCGGGCCAACTTCACTTGCGTGCCGATCAGCGACGAATAACGGCGCAGCCGCGTCCGGCTGTGGCGCAGACCCCGTTTTTGATAACCAGCGTACTCTTTCTCCAGTCGCACCAGGAACCTTTGGACTAGTTCCACTCTGGAGTGCTTGCGACGCGTGACGCGACGCAGGGAGGTCGCGGTTGATTTCAACTGGATGGGGAAATCTTCGGCGCGCTGGTTGACGTTGACGCCGACACCGAGGATGACGTGCTCGATGCGCTGTCTTTCGGCCGACAACTCGGTGAGGATGCCGGCTACCTTGCGGCCGGATATGAGCACGTCGTTGGGCCATTTGATTCGCACCCGGTCGGGGCAATACGGCTCGAGCGTGTCGGCCAGGACCAGCGCCGTCATGATCGAGAGACCCGGCGCCTGTTCGGCCGGAAAACCGGGGCGCAGGATAACAGATACATAAACGCCGGTATGCAGCGGCGAGTGCCAACTGCGGCTGAGGCGACCGCGTCCCCTGGTCTGCTCTTCGGCCGTGACGATAGTTCCCTCCGGCGACCCGGAAACGGCCAGTTGGGCGGCCACGTCGTTGGTCGACTTGACCGAGCGGTAGGCGTGGATCGTGCGGCCGAAGATTTTTGTCTTCAGACCGCAGCCGATCTCGGTGGCGGTGAGCAGGTCGGGCGCTTCAAGAAACGTCACCTCCCGGCGGCCAGACTTCAAGCGGTAGTCCCATGCGGCGATGAGGCTCAGGGCGGCGGCGATATCCGGTTCGCTCACCCGGAAGCGCTTAGCCAAAGAACCGAATGAGCAGGGCCGGCCGGGTTTGGGGCGAATCTCCAGCAGGATCTGATCAGCGAGCGTTTCAAGGTCGGGCCGGTCGTTCATATCAGGACAGCAGTCTCATGGAGAAATCACAGGCCGGCGCCGAGTGGGTCAGGGCGCCGGTGGAGATGTAGTCGACCCCGGTGGCCGCGACCGCGGCGACGTTGTCGAGATTCATATTGCCCGAGGCTTCGAGTTTGACCTCGGCGTCCAGTGTGCGGGCGACCGTGACCAACTCACGCAGGCTTTCCACCGACTGGTTGTCCAGCAGCAGCCGCTTCACGCCGGACTTGATCGCTTCGGTTAACTCCTCGGCGTTCTTGACTTCGACCTCGATCTCCACGCTATCGCCCGGTTGATCGAACTGGAGGCGATAGTCCGGGGAGGCCAGCCAAGTGCGCATCCGCTCGACGGCCGCAGCCACCGATCGGGCGGCGGCGATATGGTTGTCCTTTATGAGCGCCATGTCGTACAGACCGAGCCGGTGATTTTCGCCGCCGCCGTGCCGCACCGCCGCCTTCTCCAGAAGGCGAAAACCGGGCGTGGTCTTGCGGGTGTCGAGAATCGTGCAACCGGCCCCGGCGATTGCTTCGACAAAACGGCGGGTGAGCGTGGCCACTCCGCTCAGGTGGGCCAGAAAGTTCAGCGCCGTCCGCTCGGCCGTCAAAAGCGTCTGATTCAGGCCATCGAGTTCGACGATAGTATCCCCCGAGCGGAAACGGTCACCGTCGTTCAACCGGCAGGTCAGCTTGTTGGCCGAATCGACCTTCTGAAAGGCCAGCATAGCCGGTATGAGACCGCTTAGGACACCATCGGACTTGGCCACGATAACGCCTCTTACGACTTCCGGCTCGAGCGCACCGAGCGAGGTGACGTCGCCGCGACCGATATCCTCATCCAGTGCTGCTTTGACTAAGTTCGCTATCGATGGGTCCAGACGTTTCATACCCACAAAACAACGTCGCGGTTGGCAAATGTCAATTGCCAATTTATATTGGTTCTATGCCGAAACGCAAATCCACCAAGAAGACTATCGCCGTCATCGGCTACGGCTCGCAGGGGCGGGCGATGGCGCTGAATCTGCGCGATTCGGGCTACGACGTTGCGGTCGGGCTGCGACCGCGCTCGAAGTCACGCCGAAAGGCGGCTGCCGACGGTGTGAGCACTATCACGACCGTCCGCCAGGCCGCGGAGAGAGGCGACTTGATCGCCTTTGCCTTCCCCGATCATCTGCACGGACGGGTTTACGAGAAGGAGATGACAGGACATCTCTACAAGGGCGCGACGCTTCTGTTTTTAGCCGGGATGTCGGTGCACTTTGGGTTCGTGCGACCGCCCGATGATTGTGACGTGATTATGATCGCGCCGCACGCTCCCGGTGTGGCCATGCGCCAGCGTTACCTCAGCGGCGAGTCGTTCTCGGCTTTTTATGCCGTGCACCAGAACGCTACCGGGAAAGCGAAGGCCACGGTCCTGGAGTTGGCTCAGGCGTTAGGCATTGCCAGGAGCCGCTTAGTTGAGACAACGTTCGAGTATGAGGCGCTGGGGGATCTGTTCGGCGAGCAGGCGGTGCTTTGCGGCGGGCTGGCCATGCTGTTGAAGCTGGGGTTCGAGACGTTGCTCAAAAAGGGGCTGCCGCCTGAGAACGCCTATCTGGAAGTGGTTTATCAGATCGATTTGCTGGTCGATCTGGTCAAAAAGCACGGGATAGAGGGGATGCTCAGTCGCATCTCCGTGGCGGCGCGCTACGGCTCGGTTGAGGCCGCCCGTTGCATTTTCGATGACTCGTTTGCGAAGCGGATGGAAGACGTCTTTGACAACATCGCCTCAGGAGAGTTCCCCGCTAAGCTGAACAAGCTATCGACGCGAGATGTCACAAAGCTCAAGAAAAAGCTGAAGCAACTGAGCCACCCGCTTTTGGAGAAGTACGGCCGGAGGTACACGGAGTAATTTGGTATGCAAAGAACCCACCAGCCGCTTCGCTTTAGATCGGGTACTGGCCCGGGTGGCCCATCAGCTTGGGGAGTGTTGAAAAACCTCCACGGACCGCTGTGTCAGGTCTTGATTCGCCGAAGGCGGATTGTGAGCTGACACACAATTACGTGCTGGACAAGGGCGGCAGGTCACACAAATCCGCCGGCGCGGATTCGCAAGACCTGCCGCAACCCCACGGAGGGACTTTTTCAACAAGCCCGCTTGCGGTGGGTTTCCGGGACAATATTTCCCTGTTCATCCTCGATTATCGGTTGGAATCCCAACCGTTTAACTGGAAACCCGGAGCAAGCCCCAGGCCACCCCGGCCTTTCTGAGCATCTTAACCAACCAATCCAGGACGAACAACAACGGATACGCCACCAACACCGCCCAGGCCGCCTGGGCCGGATAAAACACCCGCGACCCCTGAAAGACAGAAAAGCCGCTCAGCAGCGCGAAGTAGCCATAAAGAGCCAACAGGATTATCAGCAAGCGATAGTTCCGCCGACGCACCAGTATGACCACACCGATCAGGGCGAGCAGCGACAGCCGGTAGTTGAGCCCCTTCTTGTCGGTCCAACTGGTAAAGGCGCGCAGCGTGCCGTCCCACTCGGGCAGGTAGTAGTATTGCTTGCCCCAGTCGGTGTGAATATTATGCCGCACGTTTTCCAGGTAGACCTTCAAGGTGAGCCAGGGATAGTCGGCAATCAACCGCCACAGCGACTCCCTGGCGTGCTGCACGAAGGCCTGATTGTAGGCGATCGTCTCCGGATCGGTCACGCTGGGCTGCGGCAGGTAGGGCCGGTAGGCGGAAACATCGATACTGTCGGCGGCGGCGCCGATCCGTCGCTTTTCCGCCTCGCGCACGAACTGGTCATACGACTCACCAAAACTGATGCTGTCCCGTTTGGCCGTGGTCAGTCGGACGAGGTGCGCCATGCCGCCCGGCCCGGCCAGCGAGAGGTGGCTGAGGCCGTAGTAATGGTCGTTTCTCAGTATCCAAGCGGCGGCCATGACGACAATTAACCCGGCCGTCGCCAACGGCCATTTCATTCTCGAAAGTAGTTCCCGAGACCCGGGCCGTCCGGACCGCCACAGTATCACCAGGCTTACGAACAGCACGATTACGAACAGGAATTGACCGGCCGAGCGCGTCAGTGCGGATAGTCCCAGCAGTAAGCCGCTGATAACAAAGTATGGCCAACGTCGACGCTCTAATCCTCTCAGCAGAGCCAGCAACCCGGCCATCATCAGCACGAAGAACAGCGTTTCGGAAAACAGGATGTTGGCCAGCGTGATCGACTCTATGGAAGTCGCGTTTATCAGGCCGCCGATGACGCCGAGGCGAAGGTCGCCGGTCAGCCGCTGGGCCAACAGAAACAGTAACACCGAACCAACCGCGCTCAACAGAATCTGGACGATCATTAGCGCTACCGGATGGGCCGAAACCAGCAGACTCCCAGCCGCTAGAAACGTCGGATAACCCGGCCCGAACATCAGCACGCCGTAAGAATGAAAGTCGAATTTCTCCCGGACGCGCTCGGCCGCTTCGTAGTAATTGGCGGCGTCCCGGTCGATACCGATCATCTGTTCGGCGTCGATCTGGTCGGTCATGGCGGCCAGAAATATGAGTCGGAGAAGTAATGCGACGGCGAAGATGATGAATACCCAGCGGCGCGGTATCTGTCGAGTGGAGACATGATTCAGCGTCATTAGCAGAAACTACCCCTCGGCGGTCGCTCTGTCAACTGCGGTTCCAGTCCACAACCGGTGCTCCAGCGCCACTAGCACCGGAGCAATCCATTGAAGATTATGAACTTATCGAGAGTCGGCCGGTTACAAAAATAAACTCCTCGGCTTGATTTTGCCGAACGCTTTACATATCTTTCTTAACTGTTTGAATTGCGGAGAAATAACAGTGTTTACCAGAAGCCTGATTGAAAAACTGAAGTCACGCCTGACCAAATGGAATGAAACCGCCGAGTCGGCGCGCCGGAAGAGGTCGAAACCGCGCTTCTTCACCGTCTCGGGTGTCGATATTGACGAGCTGTACACGCCCGACTCGGTCACGGGGACCGACGACGACAAGTACTACTGGGAGCATATCGGCCTGCCGGGCGAGTTTCCGTACACGCGCGGCGTGCACCATACCATGTACCGCTCGCGGCTGTGGACGATGCGCCAGTTCGCCGGCATGGGGACGCCCAGGCAGACCAACGAGCGGTTTCACTATCTGCTGAAAAGCGGCGGCACCGGACTGTCGACCGCGTTTGACCTGCCGACGCTGATGGGGTACGACTCCGATCATCCCCGCTCGCTCGGCGAGGTCGGCAAGTGCGGCGTGGCGGTTGATTCGCTGGCCGATATGGAGATCCTGTTCGACGGTATCGACCTGTCGCAGGTGTCCACGTCGATGACCATCAACTCCCCCGCCTCGATGCTTTTGGCCATCTATCTCTGCGTGGCCGAGAAGCAAGGCGTGCCGTTCGACCAGGTGCGCGGGACCTTGCAGAATGACATCCTTAAGGAGTACATCGCGCAGAAGGAGTTCATCTACCCGCCGCGGCCGTCGCTTCGGCTGATCACCGACATGATGAAGTACTGCACCAAACATGTCCCGCAGTGGAACACGATCTCGATCTCCGGCTATCACATCCGCGAAGCCGGTGCGACCGCTGTGCAGGAGTTGGCTTTCACGCTGGCCGACGGGTTCCAGTATGTCGAGTCGGCTATCGAGGCGGGACAGGATGTCGATGAGTTCGCGCCGCGATTGTCATACTTCTTTAACGCCCATAGTGATTTCTTTGAGGAGATCGCCAAGTATCGCGCGGCGCGGCGGATCGTCGCCAAGCGGATGAAGAACAAGTACGGTGCCAAGGATGAACGGAGTTGGCTCTGTCGGTTCCACACCCAGACGGCGGGCTGTTCGCTGACGGCGCAGCAGCCGGAAAACAATATCGTGCGCGTAGCCTTGCAGGCGCTTTCCGGCGTGCTGGGCGGCACCCAGTCGCTGCACACCAACTCGATGGATGAAACGCTGGCGTTGCCGTCGACCAAAGCGGCCAAGATTGCGTTACGCACACAGCAGGTTATCGCGCACGAAAGCGGGGTCGTGAACACGATCGACCCGCTGGCCGGGTCGTACTTTGTCGAAGCATTGACCGACAAGATGGAAGCCGAGGCCGAGGCGTATTTCGAGGAGATCGAACGGCGCGGCGGCGTGCTGGCCTGCATCGAGGACGGGTTCTTTCAGCGCGAGATCGCCCGGAGCGCTTATGCGTACCAGCGCGAGATCGAGGCGCAGGAGCGGGTGATTGTCGGCGTCAACGACTACGTCGACGACGATGAAGAGATCGAGATACCGGTTTTGAAAATCGACAAACAGGTGGAGGTCGATCAGTGCTCTTTTGTCAAAAAGGTGCGCGCCGAGCGTGACCCCGAAGTGGTGAAAGTGGCGCTGGACAAACTGCGTAAGGTCGCCAAAGGTGAAGGGAACACGTTTGAGGCGATCCTCGATTGCTCGCGGGTGTATTGCACGCTGGGAGAGATGTGCGATGTTTTGCGCGAGGAGTGGGGCGAGTATGTCGAGCCGGCGTCGGCGATGGTGGCGTCGTAGCGAGGAAGATAGAGTATGATATTTAGCAAACCGTTTGAGTCAATAGAGTTCGAAGATGTTCGGCGCACGGTCTACGACGATAAGGTGGGCGAGAACATTGTCTTGGACTACAAACGAGACATTCCTGCGAATGAGAAACTCGCAGAACTCATCTCAGCATTCGCGAATACTCACGGCGGCATCATCATCTTCGGCGTTGAGTGTGAGAAGAACACCAACAAGCCCAAGCGAATTCAACGGTTGAATGTCGGCGATGTGAACCTCGAAGACAAGCTCGAACAAATATCAATGAGTAGTATTGAGCCACCCGTTCTAGGACTTCGGTGTAGAGAGCTAAAGCGTGAAGATGGAAAACAACGAGTCTTCCTTGTACAAGTCCCGGAAAGTGATTTGACTCCTCATGCGGTTGATAACAATTCAACTGTATACATCCGTGTGAACTCTCATAAGAAGAAGTTCATCGACAAAGCTGACTTGAGCAGGCAGGCTTGGCTCTTGGATAGGCGAAAGAGGCACATCGAGTTCAGAGATCGCCTGGTCACAGATTCCAAGGAGCGCAGGACCGCAGTCTGTGGGAATTTAGCGGACGGCGAAGTCTGTGTGGAAACGGTTCTAATTCCCTTCTACCCCCACAGTCACCTACGTGATATAGCGGACATGGACTCCTTCGTGAACAACGTCCGCATTCAATTGAGTAAGCGACACCCTAATAATATCTTCATCCTTACCGAGAGGACGCCCTACCACGGCGGAGCATGCTACTATTACAAAGACGAGCATGTGCGTTACTATCTGGACGTAGGCACTTACGGCCTATATCGAAGTGCAGTTATCCTGCCTAAAGAAGGCGAGCCACCGAATTGCGTGAGTCCTGTTTCGGTTGGTCATAGCCTGCAGTTTATCGTCGGCGCTGGCCTGGAGATGTTGGAGCAACTGGATTATCACGGGTCGCTATCGGGTACTCTATCAATCTCCAACATTGGAGGATCAGAGCTTTGGCAAAGTCCCTCACTGGAGTTTGTAGCCATTCACGGCGAGAGGCCGCTCTGTAATCTGGAGAAGCATCTTCAAGTAGAAACGGTTTTTTTCCCCGGCAATTATTGGTCACAGAAAGACTCTGCGCTGGTCGAGTTTTTCGGTCGCCTCGCTCACTTGTATGGTGCCGTTGGAGACCTTGATGCGTATGGGCGGAGCATACTCGAGCGAACGCAGAAGTCATTTGTAAGAAAGAGCTTAGCACAATAAACAGTCACAAATCAATGTCAGACAAAATCAGAGTACTGTTAGCTAAACCCGGCCTGGACGGCCATGACCGCGGCATCAAAGTGATCGCCGCCGCCTTCCGCGACGCCGGGATGGAAGTGATCTACACCGGCCTGCGACAAACGCCGCCGATGATCGTCGACGCCGCAGTGCAGGAAGACGTCGACGCCATCGGCGTGTCGATCCTCTCCGGCGCGCACATGACCCTGTTCCCGGCCATCCTCGAAGAGATGAAAGCCAAAGACGCCGAGGACATTCTGTTGTTCGGCGGCGGCATCATCCCGCAGGAGGACATCGAGGAACTGGAGAAGCTGGGCGTGGCCAGGATTTTCACACCCGGCGCCCCGACCGAGGAGGCGATTGAGTTCTTGCGCCGGGCGGTTGAGGAGAAGAGAAAGTGAGGCAGGTGGGGCGACACAAGGCCGCCCCCTACCCGGTTGAAAAATCCACGTGAACACACATTGTTTTCAAGACATATGGCGTTTGCGCCATCCGGAGGAATGATGAACAAGAATATTGATGAACGCCAACAAGCGGTCAGGGACGAAGTCAAGGCGTTCGCCGAAAAGGAGATCTATCCCGTCTCGCGCGAACTGGACGAGATGCCGGAACCGCGCAAGTTCCCGTTCGAGTTGTACAAGAAGCTGGGCGACGCCGGCTTCATCGGTTACGTCATGCCCAAGGAGTTGGGCGGCCGGGGGAAATCAAGCCTGGAATACATCACTTGTGTCGAGGAGTTGTGCTACCACGACGCCGCTATCGGTCTGCTGGCGGCGGTGGCTGAGTTGGCCACGCACCCGATCATCTATTTCGCCAGCGACGAACAGAAAAAGAAGTACGTGCCCGATTGCGCCTCGGGCAAACGCATCCCCGCTTTCGTCTTGACCGAACCGAACGCTGGGTCGGATGCCGCCTCGCTGACAACCGTTGCGGTCGAAACCGATGACGGCTATGTCATCAACGGCGAAAAGACATTTATCATGCACGGCGACGTGGCCGATCTCGGCGTGCTGTTCTGCAAGATCGAAGGTAAGCCGAAACTCTCCGCGCTTATCGTCGAGACCGACCAACCCGGCTGGCAGGGTCGTACGCTCAGGAACAAGATGGGGATGCGCGCAGCGACGACCGGCGGCATCATCCTGAAGAATGTCAAGGCGCCCAAGGAGAATCTCCTCGGCGAAGTCGGCAAAGGTTTCCGTTACGCTATGGGCACGCTTGACTCGGCTCGTATCGGTGTGGCGGCGCAGGGGGTCGGTATCGCCCAGCGCGCGCTGGACGAGTCGGTCGCCTACTCCAAGAAGCGGATCGCGTTCGGCGCGCCGATCGCCAAGCTGCAGGCGATTCAGTGGATGATCGCCGACATGGCGGTGCGTCTCGAGGCGGCGCGCTGTCTGACCTACAAGGCCGCCCTGATGCAGGACAGGGGCGAGAAGTACACGCTGGAGGCCTCGATGGCCAAGCTCTACTCGGCCGAGGCGGCCAATTTCTGTGTCGACCGCGCCATGCAGATTCACAGCGGTTACGGCTACATCGGTGAGTTCTCGCCGATCGAGAAGATTTACCGCGACCAGCGCGTGCTGGAGATCTACGAAGGCACCTCAGAGGTGCAGCGGTTGGTGATCGCTGGAACTATTATTGGACGCTGATGAAGTTCGGACAGTTTGAGATACACAGTTTCGTCGAGCAGCGTTTTCGGCTCGACGGCGGCGCCATGTTCGGAGTCATTCCCAAGATGATCTGGCAGAAACTGATCCCGGCCGACGAGAACAACCTGATCCCGATGGTGACTAATTTGTTCGTGCTCAAAGCGCACGGTAAGAACATGATCTTCGACATCGGCCTGGGTGATACGCTCAGCGACCGGGAGAAGAAGATATACGGCGCCGACGGCGTGTCGCACATGGATGAAGGCCTGGCCGGGTTGGGCCTGACGGCAGATGCTATCGACTACGTGATCCTGACGCATCTGCACACCGATCATGCCGGCGGCGCGGTGAAGATGGTCGACGGCAGATACGTGCCGCGCTTTCCGAAAGCGCGCTACATCGTTGGTAAGCAGGAATGGGAGATCGCGCTGGCGCCGGATGAGCGCACGGCAGCGGTGTACGTGCCGGATAGGTTGACGCCGCTGGCTGAAGCCGGGCAGGTCGACTTCGTGGAGGCCGACACTGAATTGTTTCCGGGCATCAAAGCGGTCCTCACCGGCGGTCACACGCCGGGGCACTTTGGACTGGAAATCGAATCCGAGGGCACAAGTGTCTTTTACTATGCCGACATCTTCTGTTCCTCGGCTCACATAAACGTGGCCTATGTGCCCGCCACCGACCTGTACCCGTTGGACACGATGGAGATCAAACGCCGGACGCTGCCGCGCATCGTCGATCAAAATGTCGTGCTGGCCTTCGATCACGATGTAAACATCCCACTGGGAAGGGTGATCGGCCAGGACAAAAGGCTGAAGGTCAACCCTGTAGAATAAACGAGAATCCGACCCCATACGAGGTGCCCTGTTGTCAAAAAGCCCGCTTGAAGTCACACAGCAGTTCATCGAACGAATCGACCGACAGGATGTTAACGCCATCGTCGAGCTGATGGCCGCGGACCATGTCTTTGTTGATTCGGGAGGCGACCGTTACGAAGGCCGCGAGCACATGCGGCAGGGATGGGTGCAGTACTACCGCATGATCCCGGACTATCGAATCGACGTCGAGCAGACGTTAGTCAGCGGTAACCGCGTAGCGGTGTTCGGCGTCGCCGCAGGCACCTGCGCCGTCGACGGGAAGTTGCTCCCGGAGAATCGTTGGAGTTGCCCGGCCGCCTGGCTGGCCGTCGTCGAGGACGGCAAGATGACCGAGTGTCGGAACTACTGCGACTTGGAACCCTTGCGGCGGATCATAAACGGAACAGAATAGAAATCATTGACGGTATCGAATGTCACTAGAAGAAAAACTGAATGCTCTGGAGAAACGGCGCGCCGAAGCTAAGCTCGGCGGCGGTCAGAAACGGATCGAAGACCAGCACGCCAAAGGGAAATTGACGGCGCGCGAACGCATCGAACTGTTGGTCGATGAGAACTCGTTCGAAGAGTTCGACATGTTCGTCACCCATCGTTCGACCGATTTCGGTTTGGCCGAGCAGAAGGTCCTCGGCGACGGCGTCGTCACCGGCTGCGCCAAGATCAACGGTCGCATCGTGTACATCTTCTCGCAGGACTTCACGGTGTTCGGCGGCTCGCTGTCCGAGGCGCACGCCGAGAAAATCTGCAAGATCATGAAGATGGCCATGAAAGTCGGCGCCCCGGTGATCGGCCTGAACGATTCCGGCGGCGCGCGCATCCAGGAGGGCGTGGTGTCGCTGGGCGGTTACGCCGATATCTTCCTGCTCAATACGCTCGCCTCGGGTGTCGTGCCGCAGATTTCGCTGATCCTCGGCCCATGCGCCGGCGGCGCGGTGTACAGTCCCGCCATCACCGATTTCATCCTGATGACCAAAGGGACGTCATACATGTTCGTGACCGGTCCCAACGTGGTCAAGACAGTCACGCACGAACAGGTAACCTCCGAGGAACTAGGCGGCGCGATGGTGCACGCGGCCAAGTCGGGCGTGTCGCATTTCGCCTGCGAAAACGAAGCCGACGCCATCGCCAAGCTGAAACGGCTCCTGAGATACATCCCGCAGAACAACTGCGAGGACCCGCCGTTTGCCGAATGCACTGACCCATTGGATCGGGAGGACGAGCAACTCAACCGCCTCGTGCCGGAGAATCCCAACGTTCCGTACGACATTAAGGACGTTATCAGGCGCGTCGTGGATCAGGGTTCGTTTTTCGAGGCGCACGAGGAGTTCGCGCAGAACATCGTGGTCGGTTTCGCGCATCTGGGCGGTCGCTCCATCGGCATCATCGCCAACCAGCCGGCGGTGCTGGCCGGGGTGCTGGATATCAACTCGTCGGTCAAGGGCGCCCGCTTCATTCGTTTCTGCGATGCGTTCAACATTCCGATTCTGACCTTCGAGGATGTCCCCGGTTTCATGCCGGGGACCGATCAGGAGCACGGCGGCATAATCAAGAACGGCGCCAAGCTCCTGTACGCATATTGTGAGGCGACGGTGCCGAAGGTGACGGTGATCACGCGCAAGGCGTACGGCGGCGCTTACGACGTTATGAACAGCAAGCACGTGCGCGGGGACATGAACTACGCCTGGCCGTCGGCGGAGATCGCGGTGATGGGTCCCAAGGGAGCGGTGGAGATCATTTTCCGTAGGGATTTCGCCGATACCGATGATCCGGAGGCGGAAGTTCAGAAGAAAACCGACGAGTATCGCGAGAAGTTCGCCAATCCGTACATCGCGGCGGGTCGCGGCTATGTCGATGACGTTATCGAGCCGAAAACGACGCGGCCGCGGCTGATTCGGGCGTTTGAGATGCTTGAGACCAAAAAAGACTCCAACCCGCCCAGAAAGCATGGGAATATACCGCTGTAAGTAAGGGTCGAAGCGACTGATCTATGCCCGCCCAGATCAAAAAGATACTAATCGCCAACCGTGGCGAAATCGCCGTGCGGATCATCCGCGCCTGTCGCGATCTCGGTATCGATGCGGTGGCGGTGTACTCCGACTGCGACAAGACCGCCTACCATGTCCGTCTGGCCGACGAAGCATATCATATCGGTCCCTCGCCGTCGACTCAGAGTTACCTGGTCCATGACAGGATCATCGACGCCGCCAAGCGTTCCCATGCCGACGCCATCCATCCCGGGTACGGTTTTCTCGCCGAGAATACACAGTTTGCACAGCGCTGCGCCGACGAGGGCCTGATCTTCATCGGTCCGACAGCCAAAACGATCTCCCTATTGGGTGATAAACTGCAGGCGCGCGCCGCCGCGCTGGAAGCCGGTTTGCCGGTGGTGCCGGGCGTGACGTTGGACGGTGACGACCTCAACGCTGCTTTGGCCAAAGCCGGCCGAGTAGGCTTCCCAGTTCTTATCAAGGCAGCGGCCGGCGGCGGCGGCAAGGGGATGCGGGTCGTTGAAAAGCCTGACCAGTTCGAAGAATCGTTGCAGCGGGCATCCAGCGAGGCCAAGTCGGCGTTCGGTGACGGTCGCGTCTATATTGAGAAGTATCTGGTGCGGCCGCGGCACATTGAGATGCAGATACTGTGCGACCGGTACGGCAACGGCATCCATCTCAACGAGCGGGAGTGCTCAATTCAGCGCCGGCATCAGAAGCTGATCGAAGAGTCCCCGTCGCCGGTGATGACGCCGGAACTGCGCAAGGAGATGGGTCGGGCGGCCGTCGATATCGTGAAGAGAACCGGTTATGTCGGCGCGGGGACGGTTGAGTTTATGGTGTCGCAGGACCTCTCGTACTACTTCCTGGAGGTGAACACGCGACTGCAAGTGGAACACCCGGTTACCGAGATGATTACCGGGGTCGACCTGGTCAAGGAGCAGATCGCCATAGCCGAGGGGGAGCCGCTGCACTACCGACAGGAGGATATCAAACTCGACGGGCATGCTATCGAATGCCGCATCTATGCCGAGGATCCCGAGCAGGGCTTCACACCGTCGACCGGCACCTTGAGACACTACCGCCTTCCGGCCGGACCGGGCGTGCGGGTCGACTCCGGCGTTGTCATCTACAGCGAGATTCCCGTTTTATACGATCCCTTGCTGGCTAAGCTGATTGTTTGGGGCAAGGACCGCCACGAAGCCATCAGCCGCACCAAGCGCGCCTTGCAAGAGTACCGCGTTTCGGGCATCAAGACCACCATCGGCTTTCACCTGGCCGTGATGCACAACGCCAGGTTCATCGCCGGCGATCTCTCGACCGCTTTTCTGGCCGAGGAGTTCCCCGATAACAAATACGCCATCCTCGATGACGCCACGCGCCGCTGCGCCGCTATCGCGGCCGCTCTGGAGAAGTTCACGCACGAGCGCAAGATCCTGCCGGCACGTCGCGACGCGGGCGTTGCGGTCAAGTCCGGTTGGAGCAGCTATCATCGCCGCGCGAATCTGCGTCGCTTCGGAGGGAGCCGCTGATGCCGCGCTATCTCGTCAGCGTTGAGGGTGAAGAGTATGACATCGAGCTCGAGTATCGAGCCGACGGTTACCGGGCCAGGGTCAACGGCGCGCCGGTTCGGGTGACCAGCCACCAACTGGGTGAGACGCGCTCGGTGTTGCTGGTTGATGATCGTTGCTTCGAGGTTGACGTTCACTCCAACGGTGTTGACGACACCAGGACGGTGTTTATGCTCGGGATTGAGATTCAGGCAAGGGTCGAAGGATACCATCTCGCCAAACTGCGCAGCACCGCCGGGATGACGGCCGAGCAATCGGTACAGAAAAAATTCGCAGCCCCAATGCCGGGATTGATTTTGGAACTGAAGGTCGCGCCGGGCGACAAAGTGGCCAAAGGGGACCCGCTGGTCGTCATCGAGGCCATGAAAATGGAGAATGTCATCAAAGCGCCGGGGGACGCCGTGATCAAGGCGGTGAAAGTTTCGAAAGGGGATTCGGTGGAAAAAGGCGACCAGATGTTGGAGTTCGAGTAGTGCCGCCGGCGAAGAAAGTCAACACCTCCGGGATTGTGATACCGGTGGTGGTAGGAGCAGAGGCGACGAGCGAAAAAGAAGCCGCTTGCGGCCGCCCCGGGGAGTATCCGTTTACGCGCGGCGTATACCCTGACATGTATCGAGGGCGCCTGTGGACGATGCGGCAGTACGCCGGCTTCGGCACCGCCGATGAAACCAACCGGCGCTTCAAGTATCTGCTCGAGTGCGGCCAGACCGGGTTGTCGGTGGCGTTCGATCTGGCCACGCAGATCGGATACGACTCGGATCATCCGATGGCGCGCGGCGAGGTCGGCCGCACCGGCGTGGCTATCGACACTCTCGACGATATGGAACGGTTGTTCGACGGCATCCCCCTTGATCGGGTCTCGACCTCGATGACCATCAACGCCCCGGCCGTGATCCTGCTGGCCATGTATATCGCGGTGGGACGGAAACAGGGTGTGACCGCGGAGCAACTTAAGGGCACGGTGCAGAACGATATCCTCAAGGAGTTCATCGCGCGCGGCACCTATATCCTGCCGCCGGCGCCGGCGATGCGCATCATCACCGACATCTTCGCCTACTCCGACCAACAGTTGCCCGGCTACAACACGATTTCGATTTCCGGTTATCATATCCGCGAAGCGGGCGCCACGGCTGCTCAGGAAGCCGCCTTCACCCTGGCCAACGGCGTTGCTTACTGTGAGGCGGCGCTGACGGCGCGGCTGGCTATCGATAAGTTCGCACCTCGGTTGTCGTTCTTTTTCGCCGCCCACAATGATCTGTTCGAGGAAGTAGCCAAGTTCCGGGCGGCGCGAACGATCTGGGCGCGCACTATCAAGGAATGCTTCGGCGCCGTCGACGAAAAGTCGATGCTGCTGCGGTTTCATACACAGACCGGCGGTTCCACGTTGACGGCGCAGCAGCCCGAGAACAACATCGTGCGCACGGCGTATCAGGCGCTGGCCGCGGTGCTGGGTGGCACGCAGTCTCTGCACACCAACTCCTACGATGAAGCGTTGGGACTGCCGACCGAAAAAGCGGCCCAAATCGCCCTGCGGACCCAACAGATTCTCGCTTACGAATCCGGCTGCGCCGATACGGCCGATCCGCTGGCAGGTTCTTACTACGTTGAGTATCTGACCGATCGGATGGAAGAAGAGATCGCGGGGATCATGGATCGGATCGAGAAGCAGGGCGGCGCGGTCAAGTGTGTCGAGAACGGTTTTTACCGCGACGAGATCGCGCGGGCTGCCTATGAGCATCAGAAGAAAGTGGAAAGCGGTGAGCGCGTAGTGGTGGGAGTCAACCGCTTTGAAAGCGACCGGACGACCGCGCCGCAGGTTCTGCGGGTCGATCCGGAGTTGGAACGGGCGCAGATCGACCGACTTCGACGAGTCAAATCAAAGCGAGATGATCAAGCGGTGCGCCGTTGTCTCGAAAAGGTCGAGAGCGCGGCGAGAGGTTCGGACAATATAGTGACGCCGGTGATTGAGGCGGTGGAGGCGTATGCCACCGTCGGTGAAATCTCCGATCTGTTTCGGAAAGTATGGGGTGAGTATCATGAAGGCAAGTAAGATCCTCTGGTTGGTGACTTCGGTATTGGTGACCATGGGTGGAATCGGCTGCGGCGGTGACCAGCAGGAGGTTGTGCCGAACGATCTGGTTGTCGCGGTCGAGGAGAAACCGACCGGCGGGAGCATGGTCAGGAACACCGAAGTGCCCGCCGACGCCGGTGCGCGCGCCGAGGACTGGGCCGCGCTGATCGCCATGGTCGACGAGGTCATCACGCGGCTGAGCTACCGCGACAAATCCGGACTCTACGAAAACGAGTTCAGCTACCTGCGGGCGCAGGAGACGTTCGACGACTACATCAAGCGCGGCGAAGTCACCTGGGCCAACACCGATAGCCTGGCCTACGTCGAGATTAGGAATATCGCCTTCTTTGAACGAGATTCCGCACTGATCGATGCCGTCTTTCACATGACGTCAAGCGATCCCACGAAAGAAGCCTCACCCATGCCTTTGATGGTGTACTATCATGAGGGTCGATGGATCAGACCGTATGTCTCGACTATTGACCACCAACGCGAATATGACGAATTGATCCGACAAGCCGACGATGACACCGGAGACGACTGGTAGGATGCCTACCGATTTGATTTCCCATATCGGCATCGCCGTGGCCGATCTGGAATCGGCTATAGAACGGCTTCAGCTTATCACCGGCGGACCGCCCGTCCGGATCACTGAAGTGACCGATCAGAAGGTGCGGGTGGCCATGTTCGGCGGCGCGGCGCGTGAAGGGTCGGCGCGTATCGAGTTGGTAGCACCGACTTCGGACGACAGCCCGGTGGCCGGCTTCATCAACAAACGCGGCGAGGGTTTGCACCACATCTGTATCTATGTTGACGACATCAAGAAAACGCTAGCTGAGTTGAGGGAGGCCGGCGTCAAATTGATTGACGAAATACCTCGGACCGGCGCCCACGGCCATTTGATCGCCTTCGTGCATCCTTCGGGCATGAACGGAGTGCTGATCGAATTGGAGGAGCGGGCCAAGTGACTCGTGTCCGGCAGACCACACTCCGATGCGTGAGGTCAAGAATGGGAAGAGCTATGACACCCCGGCCGTCTCTGATCGGCTGGGGTGTATCGGCGGCGAGCTTGACAAACCGTCGGCAAAATGTAACTTGACCGGCGCTAACCGCGCCGCCGACCGGTTGAATGACGAAACGGAACTTGAAGCAGAGGGATTAGCAATGGTGGTTCACCCTGATACGTTAGCCGCTCTGACCGCGGGCATCCAGTCCGAGGTGGCCAGCTATGTCTTTTACCTGGAAGCCTCCAAGAAAACCGACAGCGACCTTAAAGCCACGCTTCAACATCTGGCCCGCGAAGAAAAGGAGCACTTCCAGGTTCTGGAGCGGCAGTACGACTCCCTGGTGCGCAGCGAAAAATGGATCAGCGCCGCCGACATTCTTAAACAGGAAGGTCTCCCCGAGATTAGCGAAGAGATGACCCGCCGCCACCAGGCGCTTTTGGATGAAGTGGCTAAGGCCGATTCGAACCTGGCCATTCTGGATATCGCCCTGAGGCTGGAGGAAGAAGCTTGCGATCTGTTCACCTCGGCCCTGGACCAGGTCGAGTCGCCCGAGGGCAAAGAGATGTTCCAGCGTTTGGCCCGGTTCGAACAGGGCCACGTCAACAAGATCACTGAACTGAAAAAGAAGTACGCCTGATCAGGTGAGGTCGGGACTCGTCGAGATCGGTATCCCGCTCCAGGCGCGCTGAACGGTGGTCATGCCGAAACCGATAATCTCATCCCAGGCTGCCAAAGCGCCTTCCGGCAGGTCCGGTCCGAGCACTTCCTCCAGCGAGGCCACCATAACCTCTCGGTAGATCGAACAGTACTCGGTTTTCAGGTAGCTGCAGCGATAGCGCCGACCGAGCTCGGTCAGTGTGGCCTCAAGTTGATCCGGCGCCTGCCACTGAGTCAGGATGGCCGCCAGCGCCCGATCGATGATCTCACGAAAGACCACTTTCTCAGCCTCATCGAACTCCGCCGCCAACTGCGGATTCTCGTTAAACAGCATTTGATAAAAGCGCTCACGAAGGCGCTGGCGCCGGGATTCGAACAACTCCAGTGAGTCTTTGACAAGTTGGATGTGTATGGCCAGGTTTTCCTCTGCAACATCAGGCTGACTATTGTTATCGGCATCACCGGAGAGTTTTTTCACCAGGCCGCACAGAGGGGACCGTCATGGCAACTTTATGTTGTCTCTGCGCCTCGCCCGTTTTATATACGAGACATGGCCGGACCGACCTTGCTCAACTGGATCGAACTGTCTCGTTCCGCCCTGGGGCGGAATCTGAGCGCTCTGACCAAACTGGCCGGTCCCCGCAAGCTGGCCGTCTGCGTCAAAGCCAACGCCTATGGTCACGGTCTGCCGCCGATGGTGCGGATGGTGACCGAACATCCCGGAATCAGCTACCTCACCGTTCACAGCCTGGAGGAAGCGCTGACCGCCCGCGAGTCGGGTTGGTCGGGCAAAATCATGGTGCTCGGTCCGCTGCCGCAGCATCAGTTGGCGGCGGTGGCGGAGCACAATCTCGAACCGATGATTTTCGACCGACGCACTCTCTCCTATCTCGGTAAGCTGTCCGAGAAAAGAAAATGCTCTATCAAGACTCACCTCAAACTCGAAACGGGCACCCACCGCCAGGGCATAACCGAGAAGGAGCTGCCCGCTTTCGCCTCGTTGTATCATCGCTATCCGGGTCTCGGTCGGCCGTACGGCGCCGCCATGCATTTCGCCAACATCGAGGACACCACCAGCCACGAGTACGCCGAGTATCAACTGGGCAACTTTCGGCGTCTAGTGCGTCGCATGACCGAACTGAAGATCAAACCGCATCTGTTGCACACCGCCTGCTCGGCGGCGTTGATACTGTTTGACAAGACCCGTCTTGACCTGGTCCGGCCGGGCATCGCGGCCTACGGCCACTGGCCGTCGAAGGAAACCTACCTGTCGTACCGGCTCCAGGGGCGTGCCGATGGCCTGTTCACGCCGGTCCTGAGTTGGCGAACTCGCGTGACTCAACTCAAGCTGGTTCCGGCCGACTCCTTCATCGGCTACGGATGCACCTATCGCACTACCGCGCCGACCAAGCTGGCCATTCTGCCCATCGGTTACGCCGAAGGCTACGACCGCAAACTCTCCAACCTCGCCTACGTGCTGATCAAAGGCCGCCGCGCCCCGGTGCGGGGTCGCGTATGCATGAACCTGACCATGGTCGACGTCACCGATATCAAAGGAGTGCGCCTGGGGGACGAAGTTACGTTGATCGGCCGCGACGGCGACGAAATCATCACCGCCGAACAACTAGCTGCCTGGGCCGGGAGTATCAACTACGAAATCCTCGCCCGGTTGTCGCCGACCATACCGCGAATACGGACGTAGACCGGTCGGGGCGCCGTCGCTGTTCCAGCGGCGTCGAACCAATCGATCGGATCGTACGTACGGATGGTTGGAAGGAGGATTGTATGAGCAATACTCAAATGTCGATAAGCGACCACGTCGCCGTCCTCACCCTGGCGCGCGACAAGGTCAACGCCATCAACGAAACGCTGATCGATGACATCAACGCGGAGTTGGACAAACTAGAGAGCGATCTGGACGTAGTCGCCGTCGTTCTGACCGGACGCGACAAGTTCTTCTCGTTCGGCTTCGACGTTCCCGAGTTGCTGACACTGTCCCAGAAGGGACTGAGGCGCTTTTTGTCCAAACACACGGCGCTGTTGTTACGGTTGTTCACGTTCGGAAAGCCGGTGATAGCCGCCGTCAACGGCCACGCCACGGCCGGTGGGTGTATGTTGATCATGGCCTGTGATTACCGGGTGGCGGCGGAGGGTCGCGCCAGGATCGGTCTCAATGAGATCAACCTGGGCGTGTCGGTATTCGGCGGGTCGGCCGAGATGCTGCGCTATTGGGTGGGCAACCGCAAGGCCGAGCTTATCCTGACCGACGGAACCTTTTACACCGTCGAACAAGCCAAGGAACTGGGCATGATAGACCAAATCGTCCCGTACGATGACGTAATGCCCACAGCCATGCAGAAAGCGCGCGACTGGGGCGGCAAGCCCGGACCGGCGTACCGAACGATCAAGCGTCTGATGCGTGGCGCCGTCGCCGAGCGGATCACCCTGGGTGAACAAGCCGCCCTGAACGCCTTTATCGAAACCTGGTACTCACCCGACGCGCAGAGGATCCTCCCGACGCTGCAGATACGGAAGTGAGTGAGCATACCGTGACCCGTTTGTCGTGCATTATTGCTTTGATGCTGTCGGCTCTGCTGCCGCCCACGATCTGCTCGGAATCGCGCACATACGGTGACGTAGATAGTATCATTTATAATGGGGTGTGGGACGGTGACACCTTTTATGCCAGCATTCCCGGTTGGCCGGCGATTATTGGAGACAATATCAAGATCAGGTTGTCCGGCATCGATTGTCATGAAACCAGAAAAGACCAGGATACAACTCACCCAGCCCAGCAGGCCAAGGTGTTCACCCGCAGAGCACTGGAGAGCGCCAAAGTAATATCCTTGAAGAACATTCGTCGAGGCAATTTCTTCAGAGTTATTGCCGATGTGAAAATCGATGGGCATGATCTGGGCCTAATGCTGTTAGAGCAGGGGCTTGCATTCGAGTGTGACCGTGAGTGCAGTCGTGTCTGGGTATACGCGTCCTAAAGAGGTTCCAGCTATCACCTCAGACCTTGTCGGCATATAGCGCAAAGTCAGAATTCGGACAAACTCACACTAGAGGATGCCAGTGACAGAGGTCTGAAGCCGTGCAAGATCTGCAAGCCACCTGGATTCGAAAACGACACACCGTAGGATACGACTCGTTGATACTTGCCTCGGCAAGAGCGCAGGGCTCCTGTTGTACCTGCGGTGACGGATGGGTCCCCGCCGGCGCGGGAATGACAGGGACAGACGAGGGCGTCTGCCGCCCGCGGAAACGGCCATCCGGCCGACCTGTCACCCTTCGACGGCTTCAGGGTGACACATGTCGAAACCGCGGGGGTTTCGACCAAGCTACTCCGCTCGGGGCGAGACACTCGCGCGCGGAGTCACGTAGTTTTGGCGTTGGGTGATCAACCGGTCATCAACTATCCAGGAGCTTTCGGTAAACCGATACTAACTGCTCAAAGTAGCGCTCCCAGGTGAACGACGCGGCGCGGGCCCGGCCGGCCTGAAAGAGATCAGCGCGGAACGACGGGTCATCAAGCAGTCGCTGGACAGCCGCACGCGAGGCGGAGGGGTCGTCGGGCGGCGCCAGCACGGCCGCCTCACCGGCTACTTCGGCGGCGGCCGAACAGTTCGAGGTGATCACGGGCGAACCGTGGCTCATCGCCTCCAGAATCGGCAGCCCGAAACCCTCCTCCCAGGAAGGCAGCAGCGTGGCGACGGCGCCGCGGTAGAGTGCAGCCAGTTGGCGTGGACTCAGGTCGCTGAACAGATGCAGCCGAGCGCTGTCGAGCTTGGTCAAATACGGCTTCACGTGATCCTCGTAGCCAAATCCGGGTTGACCCACCAACACCAGGTCGACACCCACCAGCGGCGCGACCGCCTCGACCACGTGACCGAGGTTCTTGCGGTACTCCAGACAGCCCACGAAGAGAATATAGCGTTTAAGGGTCGGAACCTCCACGGGAGATGCAGCCAACCTATCGTCACAAAAAGTCTCGTCCGCCACGCCGAGGTGAGCCACCGCAATCTTCTCAAGCGGTATCAGATCAAGTTCAAGCAGATTGCTTCGAGTGGTTTCGCTGTCGGTTATGATCTGATCGACCGTGACTAACTCGCGCCTCATGCGGTCACTGATCTTCTTCTGAAAGGCCGGACTTTGATACGGGTTGGGATACAGGCTCCAGATGTCGTGAAGAGTGTAAACTGAGCGGCGCCCCTTCAGTCTCGGTGTGCGGTGACATATTCCGTGGATGATATCGAACGACTCTCCCCACCAGCGGCCGGACAAGGGGAACTTTCTCAACGACAGTTCTCGCCTCAGACGCTCCGTCGGTCGCCCCGAGCGGTAGTAGCCCTGCGCCGAAACGTCTGAATGTCGGTGTGCCTGCCTTATGGTATGATAGCAGACCTGCGCGATGCCGCCGTAGGCAGAGCGGGCCAGCGCCATGACATCGTAGCCGATGCGAATCATGCGCGATCCTATGTCGGGACAACCGCGGCGCGCCTCAGCCGGACCTGTCGGCGGGGGCTGCGGACAGTTGATCGAGGAGGTTGATGATGCTCTCGGCCTTGAACGGCTTCGGCAGAAAACCGTCGGCCGAGTCGGCCTCGGTATCGAAATCATACGAGGACAGATAGGCAGTGGTGAGAATCACCGGCATCCCGGGATTTTTCTCCTTGATCTTCTTCATCAAGGTGATGCCGTCGGCGCCGGGCATGCGGATGTCGGTGATGACGGCGTCAATCGCGCCATGGGCCAGTTCTTTGAGAGCTTCCTCGGCGTTGGAGGCGGAGAGCGACACGTAGTTGTTGGCTCTCAGCAGGTCGGCGAGCATCTCTCGAAAAGAATCGTCGTCGTCCACCACCAGGATCCTCTGCAACGGCGCGGCCGCCTGTTCCTTCCGCCCGGCCAGACTGTTCTCGATGAGTTGTTCGATGTGTGAGATACGAAACGGTTTGGCCAAAAGGCCGTCGGCCGAGGCCCGCCCGATGATCTCTGCTGACGGATAGCCGGTGATCAAAAGCACCGGCATCCGAGGATAGTAGCGACGGACGCGCTTGAGCAAACCCAGTCCGTCCAGACCGGGCATCTTGATGTCGGATATCATCAAGTCGTACTTTTCGGTCTTGAGTCGCTCCAGCGCCGCCACACCGTCGGACACACCCTCAGCCTGATAGCCGATACCGTTCAGCGTGTCGACCAGCAGGTCCAGCAGGTTGGTGTCGTCGTCAACCACCAGTATCCGGGCGCGGGGTTCAGTCATATCACTTCGCCCTGATTATGTCCAACAGTTTCTGCTTGGTTTCTTCCAGGAGTTCCTCGTTGTCGGCTTCGATGTTCAATCTCAGAAGTGGTTCGGTATTGGAAGGGCGCAGGTTGAACCAGAAGTTGTCGTACTGCACCGTCAGACCGTCCTCGGTGTCCTGTCGCCCGTCCGCAAAGGCCGCCGCCACCGCCTCCAGCTTGTCCGGGATCGACGCCACCCGGCTGTTGATTTCACCGGAACGGAAATAGGGATCGATCTCGGCCACCAACTCGTGCAGCGGTCGGTTCTCCCTGGAGATAAGCTCCAGACAAACGAGAAACGCGATCAGCCCGGAATCGGCGTACCAGTTATCGCGAAAGTAGAAGTGACCGGAGTGCTCACCGCCGAAAATGGCGTTGTGCCTTTTCATCAACGGTTTGATAAAGGCGTGTCCGACGCGGGTGCGGACAGGTTTGCCGCCCAAACGTGTGATCAGTTCCGGGACCGCTCGGGAGCAGATCAGGTTATAGAGAATCGTTTCGCTGGGATGCTTCGACAGAAGCGATTTGCTCACCAGCGCCGTGACGATATCACCGCCCAGTTGCCGACCGAACTTGTCGACTAGAAACATCCGGTCGGCGTCGCCGTCAAAAGCAGCCCCGAAGTCGGCTGCCGCCTCCTTGATCTTCTTCTGCAGGTCGCGCAGGTTCTCTACTTCGATCGGCGAGGCCGGATGATTGGGGAAGCTGCCGTCCGGTTCGAAGAAGAGCCGCACCGCGTCGATAGGCAGTTGCTCGAGCACGGGCGGCAGGGTCGACCCGGCCATGCCGTTGCCGGCGTCGATTACGATTCGGTAGGGTTTCACCGCGCCGGCATCGATGAACGACAGGCAGTGCGCGGCGTAGTCGGTGCTGATATCCCGTCGGACCGTCATCCCACGCGATGGTGACTTGGCGAGTTCGTCGCTGTTCTCGATGATCTTCAGTATCTGTTGCAGCCCGTTCTGTCCCGAGAGCGGTTCGGCGTTCTTGCGGCATATTTTGAAGCCGTTGTAATCTTTCGGATTGTGGCTGGCCGTGATCATCACGCCGGCGTCGCAGCCGAACTTGCCGACGGCGAAGTAGAGGCCGTCGGTGGAGATCAAACCGAGATCGATCACGTCGACTCCGGCGTCGTTGACGCCGCGGGTAAGCTGTTCGAACAGCTCCTTCGACGACAGCCGCATGTCCCGCCCGACCGCGATCATTTTCGGCTTCAGAAAGCAGGCCAGCACGTGACCGATACAATAGGCCGCCTCGCCGTTCAACTGGTCGGGGACGGTGCCGCGAATATCGTAGGCCTTAAATATACTCGGATCGATCTGCAAAACCTTTTCTCCAGTCCTGAAAACTAATTTGTCGCGCCGGCCGCGTCAATTAAAACTGAGTCCGGCGTCGAGGCCACACCGGAACCGCCCGGACGGTGCTTGACAGAACGTCGGATCGCCGTATATTGGAGCAGGTTCACGATAGTACTTCGGCAAGGTCTCGGGGACCTACTGGCAATACTCCGTAGAGATCGGATTCTCTCCGGACTAATCCGCGCCTAAGTCTCTCCTCTAATAATACGTAGGAGGACCAAATAACATGATTAGTTTACGCACGGTTCGCAATGTTTCGGCGATGGTGCTGCTGGCCGGCATCATCTCGGCCGCCACCATACATGTGCCCGACGACTCGGCCACCATCCAGGCCGGCCTCAACGGGGCGTCGAATCTCGATACCGTTCTGGTGGCCCCCGGCAGCTACAACGGCGACGGCAACCGCGATCTCGATTTCTTCGGTAAACGGATCGTCCTTCGCTCCGGCGGTGGTCCTGCAGTCACGACCATCGACTGTGGCGGGTCCGCATCGGAGCCGCACCAGGCGCTGCGCTTTCACAACGGCGAGGATTCGCTGGCGATCGTGCACGGATTCACGATAACCAACGGTTACTGGTTCGATGATCCCTGGCCGTACGACGGCGGCATAGTGCAGTGCAGCGCCTCGGCGCCGTGGATCGTCAACTGCGTCTTTACCGGCAATACCGGCAACGGCGTTTACTCTTTTCAAAATATCGCCGGCCAGTTCGGATCCGGCGTACACCTAGATAGTTGCACGATATCCCACAACCTCCTCGGCGGTGGACTGGTGGTCTCGGACGGTCTCGCCCGTGTCTGGCTGTGTGATATCAGCGGTAACGACTCGGCCGGTGTCGAACTCCTGTGGCAGGGAACCCTGCGCGTCTCCCAATTACTGATCGCCCGCAACGGCAAAGCCGGTTGCCTGGCCGACGTGTACGCCCCGTCCGACTTCATCGTCGACAGCTCTACTGTTTTCGGCAACGACAGCAGCGGCGTCGAGTTCTACTATGAACCGCCCAAGGGTGGAGAGAAGGACCACGTCTATTCGCTCTGGCAGACGTGTGTCGCCTTCAACGGCGCCGCCGGTATCTTGGCCGACGGTCTGCTTGATTTCAGCGCTATCGCCTGCTGTAACTCCTTCGGTAACGGTGGCGATGATTGGAACGTTTATTCATCGTTCGGTCCGGGCGATGAGTTCGGCAATATGTCGGCCGACCCGCTGTTTTGCGATACTACCAACGACAACTTCTATCTTGACGTCCTTTCCGCTTGCGCCCCCTCACACCCGCTGAATTCGTGCGGAATGCTGATCGGGCTGTTTGGCGCGGCATGCGGCAACTATACCGATACCGACGGCGACGGCTGGGCCGACTTCATGGATAACTGCCCATCCGACTACAACCCGCTGCAGGAGGATTCGGACGGCGACGGCATCGGCGACGCCTGCGATGAAACTTCTACCTGGTATGTCAAGGTTGACGGCAGCGGCGACGCACCCACGATTCAGGCGGCTATCGACTCCGCGTCTGACTTTGACACCGTGCTGGTAGCAGCGGGCGTTTACACCGGCGACGGCAACCGCGACCTCGACACCAAGGGCAGGCGCATCACTGTGGTCTCTGAAAGCGGACCATCGGTAACGCTGATTTCCGCCGACGGCACGCCGGAGGAGCCGCACATAGGGTTCGTCTTCCGCAGCGGGGAAGATTCGTCGACCATAGTCGAGGGATTTCAGATCGATGACGCCTTCGGTGATTCTCTGTCGTACTGGGTATACGGCGCGGTGGCTTGTTCGGCCTCGACCCCGACCGTCCGCAACTGCGAGATCACCAACAACTATGGTCCCGGTGTGTCCAGCATGGGATGGGAATCGCGACCTCTGTTCATTGACTGCGAAATCTCTCACAACGGAGGTGAAGGTGTAAAGCTCATGTCCGGTCATGTCAGACTCATGCGCTGTGAGGTTTCCAACAACGACCTCGATGGTGTGGTCACGGAGTTCTCTGGTGAAATCCGGATGGACAGTTGTCTAGTCATTGGTAACGGGGGAACTGGCGTATCGGCGTTCACTTTCTTTGATGACTTTCAGATCTACAGCAGCACTTTTTATGGCAACGGCCGCGGACTGTTCTGGGATTTCAACTACCCCAAGGACAACCCTACACCCCCCGAGGACCGTTATAACGCGCTCGAAGTGAGGGGCAACATTTTCGCTTTTAACCAAACCGAGGGCGTCCGAGCGTATTTTTGGGATGACACGATTGCGTTCTGCAATAACGCCTACGGTAACGGAACCGCTGACTGGGCAGCCGGAGCACTTCATTTTGCGGGGGATGATTTTGGCAATATCGCCGCCGCCCCGTTGTTCTGCAACGCCTCGTCGGACAATTTCAGCCTGGCCACAGCCTCACCCTGCCTGCCGGAAAACAACTCCTGCAACATCCAGATGGGTCCGTTCGGCGAGGGTTGCGGGTCGTGTTGCGTCAGGCGCGGCGACGTCAACCACGACGGCGCGCCGAACATCGACATCTCCGACCTGGTCCACCTGGTCGACTATATGTTCACCGGCGGCCCGCCGCCCCCCTGTCTCGAAGAAGGTGACGTCAATGGCGATGGCGTCGGCACGCCGAATATCGACATCTCCGATCTGGTGTATTTGGTGGACTACGCTTTCACCGGCGGCCCGCCGCCGCCGCCGTGCGGTAAGTGAGGAGAGCAACGCCCAGGAGAGGGGCAGACCAGGGGAGGTTGTCTCATAAGATTAATTTTGTTGAATTCCAATTTGTCTGGGTCGAGTATATCCGAGATTAATTCCGAAGGTGAGGATGGTTTGAGTGATAAAGCGTCCTGAAGATCCCCGACAGATGTATTTTGTCCCCGGCGACCGCTTACTTCACCATGGCCTATCTGGCGCGGCGAATCAAACTGAAAGCTATCTCGGGTTTGCTTCTGAAGGTCTCGCGGCGGATTTTCGGCATTCCCGACTTCAGGTACTATGCTCTGGCTGACGGCATCAAAGAGCTTCTCCAACGACACGACAAGGGTCCCTTCAGGTCCCCACCAGACAAAACACCTCAATATCAATTCTCTCTCTTCAACTCGTAGTTTTTTTTGGGGTAGTCCTCCATGTTTGCCTATTGACAAACCGGACCGGATGTGTATATTCGGGGCGACGCTATCGGACGGAGGTTCAGACCGTCCGGTAGTTGCCGACATAAAGACTGAACTGGGAGATAGTCCAATGGTAGGGCACGCGGCTCTGGACCGTGGAATCGGGGTTCGAGTCCCTGTCTCCCAGCTTTAAGTCTCTTTCGCCCCCTTCAGCGACTAAGTTGAAGGGTTTGTTGTATGTGGGACAAAGGGTTGCCCCTTTAATAGTGCAGTTCGAAAGTATCGTGCGCAGCAACTTGGCTTTTTCGTCGACAGTTTGGCTAAGGTACAGGGAAGGCGCAGCTTGAGCCAGTTCTAAGAATTCGACGCCTTGCTCGTAGTAGTTCCTGTTGGCGCGCGCGAAGTCCTCAATCCGCCTCAATACCGAGTTTTGCTCACCGATCCACCGGCTATGCATCTTTCTCCAGAACTCGGTGTCAATTCGTCCCTCGATCTTGTCCAAGTAAGTCTGATCGAGGCGTTCTTGGAGTCGGGCATGCTCGCGCTTGAGCTTGGCTACCTCCTTTGAGCGATATTCCCTTTCGGTTTCGAAGCTGGCCTTGAGGGCTTTTCTTATGTCTTCCGCTTGAGACGGCTCGATCCGCACTCAGTCAACGACTTCCACCAGGGCTTCAGCCAGCTTCTCTTCGCGAACGTATGGCTGTTTGCACTTTCCCTTGCCGTTGGTGCATCGGTAGTAAACGTATTTCCCCTTCTTGATTTCCGCCGTGATGGCGCAGCCGCAGTAGCCGCAAGTCAGCAGTCCCTTGAAAGCAAACGGCCGAGTGCTGGCCTTAGATTTGCCGCTCTTGCGGAACTGTGCCTGGACCTCGTCGAACAGACTCTCACTTATTATCGGTTCATGGACACCACGAAATGTGGTGCCTCTCCATACGAATCGACCGGTATATATCGGGTTCTTGAGAATCCTCTGGACATTGCTGCGGCTGCAGTACCGGTTTGAGCTTCGGTACTTGAGGCCGAGTTCCTTTGCGGCCTGGTGTATGGTTGTGATCGAATGCAGTCCCGTGGAGTACAACTCAAAGAGTCTGGCGATTATCGGCGCTCGTTCAGGGTCAATCTCCAGGAGGTGAGTTTCTTTGTTGTTTAGATAGCCCAGCGGAGCTTTGTTGGGCCATTCGCCCTGCTCGGCCTTTTCGCGCATCCCTTTCTTGACTTCTTCAGACAGGTTGTCGATGTAGTTCTTGGCCATCAGCAGATTGATACCGTGAATGAATTTCGCATTCGACCTACTGTCCTTGCTGATAATCTCGCCTTCCTTTACGAGATGAATCTCCAGATCGAGGTCCTCAAGCAGAACGTAGTCGCGGAAATTGCGATACAGACGGTCTGTCTTTTCGACGAGCACAAGCCGAGTCTCGGTATTGCCCTGGAGAAACTGCACCATCTCGCCGAATTGCGTGCGCCCTGCCGCCTTAGCCGTCTCGACATCGGTGAATTCTTTGGCCACCTTCAAGGCATGTTTGGCGGCGTATTCGTGAAGGAGCTTACGCTGGGTGGGAATCGAGAACCCCTCCTTCTCCTGCTCCTTGGAGGACACTCTGGCGTAAAGCACGCAGTTCATTTCTTCTTGCCTTTGCTTGCGAGCAGCTTCTTGATGTGGAAAGTCTGGATTCTATTGGGCTGTGTATGCCCATTGAACCAGCGATTCACAGTGGCGAAAGTCACACCCAACATTTCGGCGAGCTGCTCCTGTGTTATCTTCCGCTCAAGTCTGAATTCATCCAACTTTTCAACCAACCTATTCATGCAAAGAATATAACATTGTATATATTTGTCGTCAAGCAGAATCCTTGGTTTTGTCGAGTATCTTCTCGATCTCCCTTCTCAATGTGCTTTCGGAGACCTTACCCCGCTTGTCGCGGAAGTCCATGCCGCTGATGACGTCGATCACCCGATACTGATCAAGGTCCCCGTAGGTCATCATAGTAGTGCCGACATCTTCATGGCCGAAATTCTGGCTCACAGCCTTGATTTCCTCGGCGTTTCGGCACTGTTTCCTGGCCATATAAATCGCAGCATGACGGAAAATGTGGGGATGGAAGTAGGGCAAGCCCGCCTTCTTAGATCGTTTCAGAAGAATACTCCTGATCGATCCAGTTCCCTTCCAGAAGCCGCGATCAATCCCTGTGGCCACAAACGTCAGACCGCCCCGCTCTTGCTCCACTTTTGACCTTGGGAACAACGGATCGGTGGGCGCGAACAGCTTGCTCCTTTCAAGATACTCTGCCCAGCCGACAACATACTCAATTAGCCTATCACTGAACGGGAAGAGCACGGACACGAACGATTTCCCAAACTTAGTTTGGACACCCTTGGCCGGGTCCTGGTCAACTTTCAATGTCTGACGATCAAAACAACCCAGCCGCAGGGTCGCTACAGCCTTATCTCGCATCCCACTCACCAGAAGGAATGCAATCAGTGCTTGGTCCCGGCGGTCGATCTCGGTTTCGATCACAATCGAGTCGGCCAGCTTATCGACGTAGTCCAGAGACGGAGAATCCACCAGCCGCTTGGCTGTAACTTCTCGCACTTTCTTTTTGTCGAGCGACAGATACGACACACTGTCGGCCGTGATCCTTCTCTTGTATCCCGGCCGGTCCGAAAGCCAGGTGAAGAACCTCGTGAGTTGATGCAGATAATGGTGTACGGTTGTAATCGAAATCGCTTTCCCCTTGTGTGTCCGTTTCAGAAGCCACTTCTTTAGACCGACGGCCTTGTTCAAGTTGAACAAAGCGTAATCTTCGTGTCGGGTGAAATCCTCGTACAGACATATCGCCTTTTCAGCGCAGAGGACAGTCGTCTTCGCCAGCCCTTCTGCCTCTCTCAGTCGCCTCAGATACTTCCGTTTGATCTTCTCGTTTTTGATACTAATCCGCATTACAATTGCCTCCTTCCAAGTCAGTGTTTACGGTAGCATTGCGGTCTCTGCATAACAAGCAGGCCCTTCTCGATACCGGTTGCTCGGCTCTTCAGATACCGGCTGTTATCGAATCTTCTTTTCGGTCACCTGAGCTTCCACTTCCTGAATCGATCCGTCCTGGATCGAGACGGTGAAGCAAACCAGCCCGTGAAACCCTCGCCTGAGGACTTCGTCAAGTTTCCGGTTTGCCGTTCTTAGAAGCGCGGCTCGTTTCTTCTTATTGTTTTCTGATTCTACCATTACATGGTTTACTAAATATGGTTAATCCATCGCTTAAAAAAACTCATCGCAATCCTGCAAGCGCATTGCCCAGTATATCGCCAAACCGCATACTCTCTTGACCCCACTCCTCCGTCGTTCGGTTCTGCGCCAAGCCCAGTCGATGCATCTTTAGACCCATACTTGTCAGGGATGTATTACAGAAATACTTGCAGAGCGGTAGACCCAGCTTCGTGCAGAAATCCATGTAGGACGAGATCGAATACCTGCGGCTCCCCTCTGTGCCAATAATAGTGGGACACGGATTGAGAGAAGCATGGAGGGTGGGAAGCGGAGCGAACGATGTCAGAAAGTGTTGTCCCAGTGAGCACGGAAGTGGTCGCGGTGGCCCGTCGCCGGAGC